>ERZ761602.1684-NODE-1684-length-38825-cov-20.038329_pt1 | contig 38825 bp, 29 predicted proteins | sample MGYA00512165_ERZ761602 | MGnify/ENA primary metagenome ERZ761602 (study PRJEB28899, sample SAMN02445085) | bioreactor sludge metagenome | biome: EBPR sludge; isolation source: Thorneside wastewater treatment plant | place: Australia: Brisbane, Thorneside...
AGCCGGGTTGAACGCAGGCGCTGCCGCGCGCCAGGCCGCGCGATGCTTGCGTTGACGGCACCGCAGCAACGGATGACCGTGCCCCGTAACCGTGCCCCATGACCATCACCGCCGCCGTGGACTCGACATGACTGTCCGCCTTTCGGACATTCGAACAAGAACGGATCGCGAATCGACCGAGATCGGCCGACGCGCGACCGAATTCTCTTGACGGGTTCTGGACGCGCGCACTGTGCCTCGTCGAGAACCGTCAAAGAATCGCGTCGACGCGCGCGCGTGCTCGCGCTGGCTGCACGCGAAGGCACCACCGGTCGTTTCTCGATTCCGGAAGCCTCGTCGTCGCGCTGAGCGCATTCTGACGGCCGAAAAATCTCCGTGATAGAGAACCAACATGCGCGCGTTCACCCTCGATCACGTCTCCAATGACACGTTGCTCGCCGACCTCGCGGCCCTGGTCGCGACCGATCGACAGACCACCGCCGCCCTGCTCGCGCATCTGGGCGAAGTGGACGAACGCAAGCTCTACCTGCCCGCGGCCTGCGCGTCGATGCATGCGTACTGCGTGCGGGTCCTGCACCTCGCCGAGGAGGTCGCGTACAAGCGGATCCGCGCGGCGCGGATCGCCCGCCAGTTCCCCGTGATCTTCGACGCGATCGCCGAGGGCCGGCTGCACGTGTCGGGAGCCCTCATGCTCGCGCCGCACCTGACCGACGAGAACGTGCGCGACGTGCTCACGGCGGCCAGCCACCGGACCAAGGCCGAGCTCGAGGAGCTCGTCGCGCGGCTCGCGCCGCGGCCGGACCTGCCGGCGCGGATGGAGCGCATGGAGCGGGCGGCGCAGGCCGGCGCGGCCAGCGAGTCGCTCCAGCTGGATCCGGATCCAGCTGCGCCTCCCTCCGAGCCCGATCCGGCAGGTCGTCCACCAGATCCAGCTCCGGCGCGGATCCAGGCGCGCTCACCGGACCGGTACGGTCTCCAGGTCACCATCGACGGCGCGACCCGCGACAAGCTCCTGCGCGCCCAGGCGCTCCTGCGCCATCGTAACCCCAGCGGCGAGCTGGCCGAGGTCCTCGAGCTCGCCCTCGACGCGCTCCTCGAGAAGCTCGAGAAGCAGAAGTTCGGCAAGACGTCGCGGCCGCGCAAGGCGAAGGCGCGTGGCGAGGACGCCGATGCGCGCTACGTGCCCAGCGAGGTCCGGCGCGTGGTCAGCGAACGCGACGCCGAGCAGTGCGCCTTCGTGAGTGACGACGGCGTGCGCTGCACGGAGCGCGGGTTCCTCGAGCTCGACCACCGGACGTTGGTCTGCCGCGGTGGTCAGCCGACCACCGACGGGATGCGATGGCTCTGCGCGCCCCACAACCAGTACGAGGCGGAACGTCAGCTGGGCGCCGACTTCATGCGCGCGAAGCGCAAGCAGGCGCGTGAACGCCGGGGCGGCGTGGCGGCGCGGTCCACCACGGACGCACGGCCGACCGAGCCACCGCCCGGGCATTCGACCGCAACGCGCTGACGCCGGCGGTGGCGCTCGCCCGGTCGGGCGAACCACGATGTGTTGAATCATCAGGCCCGACGCCAGAGGCCCGAGGCCTTCCCTTCAGTTGATCGCGGACCAGATCGCGTTCAGCTTCTTGTTGGCGCCCTTGTAGTCGCCGTCGACGAACTTGGAGGTGGCGTCGGCGAAGAGATCGTCGACCTGCTTCTGGGTGCCGCCGCCGAGCGACTTGCCCTTGGCCGCGGCCGAGATGCGCGCGCTCTTGGCCTGGATGAAGTTCTTGTCGATGGGCAGGACCGAGACCGTCTTGAACAGCTGGTTGGCGGCGAGGTACGCGCGGCCGTAGTCGGCGTCCTTCATCGCGTCGGTCGCTTCCTTCTCGAGCTCGCGCACGTTGCCCGGCAGGTCCGAGCTCAGGATGCCGCGGTCGCCCATGACGCCGCGCGCCTTCTTGAGGAGCGGCTCGACGTCGCGCTTGTCGTACTTCGATCCCTTGGCGTCGACGGTCTGGATGATCGTGGTCGGGACTGCCCCCGCGCCGCACGTCTCCTTCTCGCGGATGCCGAGCGCCTTCTCGCGGGCCGCGAGCTCGGCCTCGCGCTGGGCGATGCGCTCCTCGCGCGAGGCGACCGCCTTCTCGCGGCCGGCGATGCCCGCCTCGCGCACGGCGACCTGCGCGGCGGCGTCGTTGCCACCCTGCGCCGCGGCGAGCAGCGTCTTCCGCTCGTCCATGAGCTGCGAGAGGATGCTCGACTCCTCCGAGGACAGGGTCGCCTCCTGGGTCTTCAGCTCCTCGACCTTGCGGTCGATCTCGGCGGTGTCGCCGCCCGCCTCGAGCACCTGCGCGCGCTGGGCGACGAGCGCAGCCTTCTGGTCCTCCAGGCTCTGTCGGCTCTTGAGCAACGCGTCGCGCCGCGCGATCAGCGCTTCGTCGCTGGCCGCGGCCACGACCTGCCCGCCGCTCTTCTTCTCCTTGTCCTTGCAGCCCGCTCCCGCGATCAACAGAGCTACCGCCCCCGCGGTGGCCCAAAGCCAGCGCTTAGCCATATGCCCCATTCTAATGGCTCTTGCCGATCTCCGCTGGAATCTTGATGACGGCGCTGACGCGTCGCGTTAGAATGACGCACGATGTCGGATGGGTCCATCCTCGCTCCCGGTTCCCCCGCTGGCCTCTACGACCCGGCCACGGAGCACGACGCGTGTGGCGTCGGCTTCGTCGCCCACGTGAAAGGGGAGAAGTCGCGGGAGATCGTGGAGGATGCTCTCGAGGTCCTGCGCCGCCTCGCCCATCGCGCCGCCTGTGGTGCCGATCCCGAGACCGGTGACGGCGCCGGCATCCTGGTCCAGATCCCTCACCGCTTCTTCAAGGCGGAAGGGCTTCGCCTCGGCTTCGACATGCCACGCCGCCGCCGCTACGGCCTGGGCCAGCTGTTCCTGCCGCCGGATCCACTCCAGCGCGCGCAGTGCGAGCGCGTCCTCGAGGAGGTGATCGCCGAGGAAGGGCAGCGCGTCCTCGGCTGGCGCGACGTCCCGATCGACGCGCGCAACGTGGGACCGACCGCGCGCGCGGTGATGCCCGTGTTCCGCCAGATCTACGTGCGCATGCGGCGCGTGCCGCCGTCCGCGTACGAGCGCACGCTCTACGTGATCCGCAAGCTCGCCGAGAACCGCATCCGCGAGCGCGGGCTCGACCCCGGCGGCTTCTTCCACGTCGCCAGCCTGTCGACGGAGACCATCGTCTACAAGGGCCTGCTCCTGCCCGCGCAGCTGCCCAAGTTCTACCTCGACCTCGGCGCCGACGACTTCGTCTCGGCGATCGCGGTCGTCCACTCGCGCTTCTCGACCAACACCTTCCCCACCTGGGATCTCGCCCAGCCGTTCCGCTTCATCGCGCACAACGGCGAGATCAACACGCTGCGCGGCAACGTCGGCTGGATCGACGCGCGCCGCAGCCAGCTGAAGAGCGCCAAGTTCCACGGCGGGATCGAGCGCCTCGCGCCGATCATCGTCCCCGGCAAGAGCGACTCGGCGCAGTTCGACAACCTGCTCGAGCTGCTCCACCTCGGCGGCCGGTCGCTGCCGCACGCGATGATGATGATGATCCCCGAGGCCTGGGAGGGGAACCCGGCGATGGCGCCGGAGCGGAAGGACTTCTACCGCTACGCCTCGTCCCTGGTCGAGCCGTGGGACGGCCCGGCGGCGATCGTGTTCACCGACGGCTTCCTGGTGGGCGCGACGCTCGACCGCAACGGCCTGCGCCCGGCGCGCTGGATCCAGACCGTCGACGATCGCGTCGTGCTGGCCTCGGAGACCGGCGTCTTCGACGTGCCCAGCGACCGGATCGCGGCCAAGGGGCGGCTCCAGCCCGGCCGTATGTTCGTGGTCGACACCGTCGAGGGCCGCATCGTCGCCGACGACGAGATCAAGCACGACGTCTCGGGTCGGTTCCCCTACGGCAAGTGGCTCGACAAGAACGTCTTCGATCTGCACGAGCTCGAGCCGTCACCACCGGCGGCGCCGGTCACCGGTGACGAGCTGAACCGGCAGCTGCGCGCGTTCGGTTACACCGACGAGGATCTGTCGATCCTGGTCGAGCCGATGGCCCGGGACGGCAAGGAGCCGGTCGGCTCGATGGGCACCGACACGCCGCTCGCGGTCCTGTCCGATCAATCGCCGACGCTCTTCCAGTACTTCCACCAGCTCTTCGCCCAGGTCACCAACCCGCCCATCGATCCGATCCGCGAGAACCTGGTGATGACGCTCGAGACCAACATCGGTCCCGACGGCAACACCTTCGACGAGACGCCCGAGAGCTGTCACCAGATCCGCATGCCCGGGCCGTTCCTCGACAACACCCAGCTGGCGCGCATCGCCAACACCACCGAGGGCGCGTTCGAGCCCCGCCGGCTGTCGATGCTGTTCCCGGCGGCGGCGGGCGAGGACGGGCTGGCGGCGGCGCTCGATCGCCTGTGCCACGACGCGGCGCAGGCGATCGACGACGGCTGCAACATCCTCATCCTGTCCGACCGCGGCGTCGACTCGCGCCGCGTGCCGATCCCGTCCTTGCTCGCGCTCGCCGCCGTCAACCAGCACCTGGTGAAGGAAGGCATCCGCATGCAGGCCGGCCTCGTCGTCGAGACCGGCGAAGCGCGTGAGGTCCACGACTTCGCGCTGCTCATCGGCTACGGCGCCGCGGCGGTGAACCCCTACCTCGCGATCGACGCCGTGCGCTCGCTGGTCGAGAGCGGCCAGCTCCCCGGCACCGTCGACGAGGCGACCGCCCGGTACCTGCACGCCGTCGAGGAGGGCCTGCTCAAGGTGATGTCCAAGATGGGCATCTCGACGGTGCAGAGCTACCGCGGCGCCCAGATCTTCGAGGCCGTCGGCCTGGCGCCCGAGCTGATCGCCCGCGGGTTCGGCGGCACGCCGTCGCGCCTGGGCGGCGTGGGCGTGCGCGAGCTGGCGCGCGAGGCGCTCGACCGCCACGACCGCGGCTTCGGCCGGCAGGCGCTGGCGATCGCCGACGAGCTCCCGGTCGGCGGACTCTATCAATGGCGCCGCCGCGGCGAGCGCCACAAGTGGAACCCGGCGACGATCGCCGCGCTCCAGCACGCGGTGGCGCACGACGATCGCGCCCGGTTCGAGGAGTACGAGCGGCTCTGCGACGCCGAGGACGAGGCGCTGACCACCCTGCGCGGCCTCTTCGACTTCCTGCCGCCGGCGGCCGCGGCGGTCTCGATCGACGAGGTCGAGCCCGCCTCCGAGATCGTCAAGCGCTTCGTCACCGGCGCGATGTCGTTCGGCTCCATCAGCGCCGAGGCCCACGAGACCCTGGCCATCGCGATGAACCAGCTCGGCGGCAAGTCGAACTCGGGCGAGGGCGGCGAGGAGCCGCACCGCTTCGAGCGCGACGAGAACGGCGACTGGCGGCGCAGCGCGATCAAGCAGATCGCGTCGGGCCGCTTCGGCGTCACCGCCCACTACCTGGTCAACGCCGACGATCTCCAGATCAAGATGGCGCAGGGCGCCAAGCCCGGCGAGGGCGGCCAGCTCCCCGGCCACAAGGTCGACGAGCGCATCGCCAAGGTGCGCTGCTCGACGCCGGGCGTGACGCTCATCTCGCCGCCGCCGCACCACGACATCTACTCGATCGAGGATCTGGCGCAGCTCATCTACGACCTCCAGGTCGTGAACCCGGAGGCGCGCATCAGCGTGAAGCTGGTGAGCGAGGTCGGCGTCGGCACGATCGCCGCCGGCGTGGCCAAGGCGCGCGCCGGCTGCATCGTGATCGCCGGCTTCGAGGGCGGCACCGGCGCCTCGCCGATCTCGTCGCTCAAGCACGCCGGCCTGCCGTGGGAGATCGGGCTCGCCGAGACCCAGCAGGTGCTGGTGCAGAACAAGCTGCGCGGGCGCGTGCGCCTCCAGGTCGACGGCGGGCTGCGCACCTCGCGCGACGTCGTCATCGCCGCGCTGCTCGGCGCCGAGGAGTTCGGCATGGCGACGGCGTCGCTGGTCGCCACCGGCTGCGTGATGCTGCGCAAGTGCCACCTCAACACCTGCTCGGTCGGCATCGCCACGCAGGATCCCAGGCTGCGCGAGCTCTACCGGGGCAAGCCCGAGCACGTGGTCGCGTTCTTCACCATGATCGCCGAGGGCGTGCGCGCGCTGTGCGCCAAGCTCGGCGCGCGCTCGGTCGACGAGCTGATCGGCCGCAGCGATCTCTTGCGGGTGAAGGCCACGCCGCACTGGAAGGCGCGGACCCTCGACCTCGCCCCCATCCTGCACCAGCCGGAGGCACCCGCCGGTGTCGCCCGCCGCTTCGTCGCGCTCGAGCCGTGGCAGGTCGCCGATCACATCGACCAGCAGATCATCGCCAAGGCCGAGGCCCAGGCCGGACCGACCTTGCTCAACGGCAAGCCCGTCGAGCTCACCCTGCCGATCAACAACACCCACCGCACCGCCGGCGCGCGGCTGTCGGGCGAGATCGCGCGGCGGCACGGCGCCAGGGGCCTGCCCGACGGCGCCATCCGCGTGCACTTCACCGGCTCGGCCGGGCAGAGCTTCGGCGCGTTCCTCACCGCCGGCGTCGAGCTCCACCTCGCCGGCGACGCCAACGACTACGTCGGCAAGGGTCTCTCCGGCGGCCGCCTCACGATCCGTCCGCCCGACAACGTGCGCTTCGTCGCCGAGGACAACGTCATCATCGGCAACACCGCGCTCTACGGCGCCACCGCCGGCGAGCTGTTCGCCCGCGGGCTGGCCGGCGAGCGCTTCGCCGTCCGCAACTCGGGCGCGCGCGCGGTCGTCGAGGGCTGTGGCGACCACGGCTGCGAGTACATGACCGGCGGCGCCGTCGTCATCCTCGGCCCGACCGGGCGCAACTTCGCCGCCGGCATGAGCGGCGGCACCGCGTTCGTGTTCGACAAGGACAAGAGCTTCCGTGACCGCGTCAACCTCGAGATGGTCGACCTCGAGTCGCTCGTCGACGAGAGCGACTTGTTCCTGGTCTACGGCCTCATCGAGGACCACGTGCGCCACACCGGCAGCTCCGTTGGCCACGCCATCCTCGACAACTGGGAGCTGATGGTGCCGCGCTTCATCAAGGTCATGCCCGTCGACTACCGCCGCGTGCTGCAGGCGCGCCGCGCCGAGGCGCGCCCCCGACGGTTGTCGGTCATCCCCGGCGGGGCCGGCGCCACGTCGCCCGGCGCCACCGCCACGGGAGGAGGTCGCTAGTCATGGGCAAGCCCACCGGCTTCATCGAGTGGCAGCGCCTGGTCGCGCCTCGCCGTCCCGTCGCCGAGCGCCTGAACGACTACCGCGAGGTCGAGGGCGTCGAGGACGAGACGCTGGCCCGCCAGCAGGCGGGGCGGTGCATGGACTGCGGCGTGCCGTTCTGCATGCAGGGCTGCCCGCTCGGCAACCCGATCCCCGACTTCAACGACCGCGTCTTCAAGGGCCGCTGGCAGGACGCGTGGAAGCGCCTGTCGGCGACCAACAACTTCCCCGAGTTCACCGGACGGCTGTGCCCGGCGCCGTGCGAGGCGTCGTGTGTGCTCGCGATCGATCCCGCGGCGGCGGTGACGATCGAGCACATCGAGAAGGACATCGCCGAGCGCGCGTGGCATGAGGGCTGGGTCACCGCCGAGCCCGCCCGCGCCAAGACCGGCGCGCGCGTCGCGATCGTCGGCTCCGGCCCGGCCGGGCTCGCGGCGGCGCAGCAGCTCGCTCGCGCCGGCCACGAGGTCACGATCTACGAGGCCGACGACAAGCCGGGCGGGCTCCTGCGCTATGGCATCCCCGACTTCAAGATGGAGAAGGGCGTGATCGATCGCCGGTTGCGCCAGCTCGCGGCCGAGGGCGTGGCCATCAAGTGCGGGATCAAGGTCGGCGTGATGCCGACGTGGGACCGGCTCGACGCCGATCACGACGCGGTGATCATCGCGATCGGCGCGCGCAAGCCGCGCGACCTGGTGGTCCCGGGGCGCGAGCTCGAGGGCGTCGTCATGGCGATGGACTACCTCGAGGAGCAGAACCGCGTCGTCGCGGGTGACGTGATCGTCCCCCGCTGGGACGTGAAGGGGAAGCGGGTCATCATCCTCGGCGGCGGCGACACCGGCTCCGACTGCCTGGGCACGGCGCTGCGCCAGGGCGCGGCCGAGGTCCACCAGGTCGAGATCATGCCGGCGCCGCCGGAGCACCGCGACGAGGACGCGAACCCGTGGCCGCTGTGGCCGGTCGTCTTCCGCACGTCGTCGTCGCAGGAGGAGGGCGGCGTGCGCGACTTCGCGCTGCGCACCGTCCGGCTCGAGGGCGACGGGGGCAAGCTGAGCGCGCTCGTCGCCGAGAAGGTCGGCACCGGCGAGGAGGTGCGGCTGCCTTGCGATCAGCTCATCCTGGCGATGGGCTTCACCGGCCCCGACACGTCGACCCTGACCCAGCAGCTGGGCGTGAACCTCGACCGGCGCGGCAACATCGTCGCCGACGAGCCCGGCTGGGTGACCAACGTGCCCGGCGTGTTCGCCTGCGGCGACGCGCGGCGCGGCCAGAGCCTCATCGTCTGGGCGATCGCCGAGGGGCGCGAGACGGCGCGCGCCGTCGACGCCTGGCTCCGCGGCGGCCCGTCGTGGCTGCCGGCGCGCGGCCTGGATCAGCCGTTCGACAAGCGCTGACGTCGACCGCCGGTCAGAACGTCTGCGCCCCGCAGCTTCCCTGGCGGCCGATGAGCCACACCGCCACCGGCGGCGCGGTGTTGCACGTGACGCTGACCGTGCCCGCGTCGGTGACGCCACCGTCGTTGATGTCACCCGTGCCCGGTCCACTGCCCGAACCGGAGCCCGTGCCGTTGAACGGATCGGGCATGAAGTTGCCGAACTGGTGGGCGCGCGCGCAGCGACTCGACGACGTCGTCTTGGTCTTGAGGGTCACGCCGGTGGTCGCCTCCACCGCGACCCAGGTCGTCACGGCACCGCTCGCCGAGTAGATCGTCGCGTCGGGCACGTCGAAGACCCGCAGCCCGGGGCCGGGCGCGCCCAGGGACAGGACGCCGCTGGCGTACAGCCGCCCCGCGGGCTGGGTGTCGCCCGTGCCCGTCGCGTAGAGCCCGATCGACACCTGCGAGAACTGCGTGGGCGCGGTCGCCACGTCGACGGCGATCTTCTCGACGACGAAGCACTGGGGCATCTGACCGTCGCGCCACGCCTCGAGGCCGACGATCGCGGCCGCGCTGCCCGTGTTCGGCGGCGGGAACCCGAGATGGATCGTCGGGTCGCTGACGTTGACCCGCAGGTTGGTCGAGGTGCCCAGGGCCTGGATCGAGAACAGGATGTCCTTGGTCTCGTGGTCGGCCTCGTCGTCGGGATACGCGAACAGGTTCACGGTCTGCGGCACGTTCCAGCTCTGGCGGTCGAACACGTAGGTATCGGGCTGCACCTCGAAGTCGGTGAAGCCGATCGAGAGGATCTCCACCGTGACCGACTGCCCGGGATCGCGGGACAGCGTGAGCTGGACCTGGGTGTCGGGCTTGCCCTCCTCGACCGTCACCGGATTCGGCGTGAGCACGGGCGCGACGATGTCGTCGTCGCGGACGGTCACCGGCACGCTCTTCGTGTCGAGGGTCGGCGCGCTCAGGAGGATCGTGGTGCTGTTGTCGGAGCCATCGGGGTCCTGGAGCGCCGTGACCGTCACCGGCTGGGGCATGGCGTAGTTGACCGGGGTGAAGGTCAGGCTCGACGCCCCCAGCGACACCACGCCGGCGGGGCTCGCCTGCAGGCTGACCGTCACGTTGCTCGCGGGCATCGCCGCCAGGCTCACCATCAGGGTGCCCGACGGGCCACCCTCGGTGAGGGTCATGCTGGTCGGCGAGACCACGATGCCGAGCGAATCGTCGTCGGTGACGTTGACCGTGACGCTGCGCGAGGTGAGCCCGGTCGAGGACACGACCACGGTCGCGGTCTCGTTGATCGTGTCGGTGTCCTGGAGCCCGGTGACGGTGACGTTCTGGAACGTGGCGTAGTTCTGGGGCGTGAACGTGAGCGTCGCCGGCATCGCCGAGATGTCGGTCGAGTTGGCCGCGGCCACCATCGTCATGACGACGACGTTGCCGCTCGGCTGGTACGACAGCCGCACGCCGAACGTGCTCGTGCCCCCTTCGGCGACCGCGATCGTCGTCGGCGCGACGTCGAGCACCTGGGTGTCGTCGTCGGTGACGTCGACCGTGCGGTTCGTGGTCAAACCCTGCGCGGGCGCGTTGAACGACACCGTGGTCGACTCGCTGGCCAGGTCCTGGTCCTGGACGCCGGTGACCACGACGTTCTGCGCCATGTTGTAGTTGGCCGTCGTGAACGTCAGCTGGCTGGTGCCCACGGTCGCGACCGTGGTGTCGGCGCTGGCGACGTTCACGATCACGTTGCCCGCCGGCTGGAACGCGAGGGTGACGGCGAAGCTGCCGGTCGCGCCCTCGTTGATGCCCAGCGACGGACTGGGCGTGACCTGGATGACCTGGGTGTCGTCGTCGTCGACCGTCACCTGCACGAAGCGATCGGCCAGCCCGGGCGCGGAGAGGCGGATGCTGACGGACTCGTCGACGACGTTGGCGTCGTGGGGTGCCGTGACCGTGACGTTCTGGAGCGTCATGTAGTTGGCCGGCGTGAAGGTGAGCGACGCCTGCGAGAGGTTCACGGGGCCGCTCGGGCTCGCCGAGAGGCTGACGGTGACGTCGGCGCCGGGCATCTGGGTGAGGCGGACACCGAAGGTCGCGCCGGTCCCGCTGCCCTCGACGATCGTGCCCAGGTTCGCGGGCGACGCGTCGATGCCGAGGATGTCGTCGTCGGTGACGTTCACGGCGAGGGTATGGGTCGGGATGCCCTCGGTCGCGGGGTCGAGGATGAGGAGCGTCGTGTCGTTGTCGGTGTCGGCGTCCTGCGCGCCGGTGACGGTGACCGTCTGCGCCGTGCTCCAGTTGCTCGACGTGAAGGTGAGGGTCGCGGGTGAGACCGTCGCGATCGGCGCGTCCATCGTGGCGACGGCGACGACCACGTTGGCGCTGGGCCGGGCCGCGAGCTGGACCGAGACCTGCCCGCTCCCGCCCTCGGTGACGCCGATCGACGACGGCGGCGAGACCAGGAGGATCTGGGTGTCGTCGTCCGTGATCATGACCAGGGCGCTGCCGTCGGCGACCTCGCCCATGCCGTCGAAGAGGACGGTGACCGGGCTGTCGTCGGCGTCGTCGTCCTGCCCGGCGGCGAGGATGATCGTGCGCTCGACGTTCCAGTTGGTGGAGGTGAACGTGACGCTCGACGGCGTCGGCGTGAGCTGCGCGTTGCCGACGACGTTCACCGGTCGATCGGCGGGCGGCGCCTCCGAGAGCTTCACCCGCAGCGTCACCTGGCCGCCCTCGGTGACCGTGGTGGTCTCGGGGGTGACGACGACCCGGATGCCCTCGGGCGGCGCATCGGTCAACGCGTCGTCGGTGGCGGCGTCGCCGTCGTCGTCGCCACCCGGCGGCTGGTAGACGGTCGAGTCGATCTTGCAGGCCGTGACGACGGCGAGCGCCGCGGCGAGCGCCCAGACGATCGTGCGCATGACTAGAACCTCCCCTGCACGACCGCGCCCGCGAGCCCGGGCGCCAGCTGCGGCGCGATCGCGAGCCCGTCGGCGCGCTTCGGGCCTCCGGTGAACCAGAGGACGGCGGCGCCGGCGCCGGCGACCACGGCGACGCCGTAGCCGAGGTTGGCCAGCCGCGCCTTGCCGCGCGCCTCGTCGAGCGCCTCGTTGGCCTCGGCGAAGTCCACGCAGACGACCATGTCACACGCGTCGTGCGCCTCCTGCTCGAGGCCCTTGGCCTGGGTGCCGAGGATCGCCCCGCCGACGAGCGCGACGACGCCGGCGCCGGCGACGCCGAGCGCGATCTTGCGCCGCGACGTGAGCGCCGACGGCTCGTCGACCGGGCCCGCGGGCCCGTCGTCGTCGATGATGTCGATGCCGCCGCCCGGCGGCGGCGTGAGCACCGCCAGCTCCTTGAAGCGCGGCACCTCGACGGCGACCTTGTCGCCCTCGGGCTTGACCGTGACCTTGGTCGACCACTCCTCGTGCCCGGGCGCGCGACCCGCGATCACGTACTCGCCGCCGTCGACCGGCGCGCCCCGGTTCCACAGGACCTTGTCGACGGGCTTGCCGTTGCGCGTGATCGCGAGGCCGGTGACGCGGCTCTCGTCGGGCACGCTGATGGTGAGGAACGAGAGCCGCGGCTCGAGCGCGGACACCTTGGCCTGCGCGATCTCGCGCTTCTTGGGGTCCTTCACCCGGGAGAGCGCGTCCGAGTACGCCGACCACGCCGACGCGAACTGGTTGTTCTTCTCGCGGCAGTCACCGAGCCGGATGAGCGTGCCGGCGCGCGGCTCGATCCGGTTCGAGCCCTCGAACGCATCGCAGGCCTTGCCGTACTCACCCGACGCCATGAGGCGATCCCCCTCGCGAAACAGGAGCTCGGCCTCCGCGTTCTGCGCGCGCGCGGCCGTCGAGCCTGCGCACAGCGCGAGGACGAAGGCCGCCAGCGCGGCCAGGTTAGTCGCCGCGGTCGACGTCTCCGGCGCCGCTACCGTTCGGCTTCGGCGGCTTCGGTGGCTTGGTCTCATGGCTCCCCTTCGTAGGCGTAGGCTTGCTCGTCGTGTCGGCGCGAGGCTTCTTGCTCGGCTTGGTCGGCCTGGTCTTGGACGGCCTGGTCTTGGTCGGCTTCGCGACGGCCGGCGGGTCGTCGGTCGCGGCGGGCGGATCGGTCTCGGCGGGCGCCACGTCCTCGGGCATCGTGGGCGTCGGCGCGGGTGTCGGCGCGGGCGGCTCGACGGCGACGGTCGGCGCTGGCGGGAGGACGGGAGGCTCGGGCTGCGTCGGCGGCTGCAGCGCAGGCGGCGCCGCCGCCGACGGCGTCTTCGATCCACCACCGCCGCTCATGACCGCGACGGCGACGGCGGCGGCCGCGACGATCGCGCCGACGCCGACCACCGGGACGATCCAGCGGCGGCGCGCGGGCGAGGCGAGCTCTCCAGCCGACGCGCTGGGCGGCTGGGTCGCGCCGGTCGCGGCGGTGAGCGTCGTCGGGCGAGCGAGCGAGGATCCCGGCACGGGCGTCGCCAGGCCGGCCGCGGCGGCGACGGGATCCGGCGTCGCCGCGCGGCGGACGCGCGGCGCCGTCGTGCGCGGGTCCACGGCGTCCCCGAGGATCTCGGTGATCGCGCTCGCGACGGCGGCCATCGACTCGAAGCGGTCCGCCGGGTTCTTGGCCAGGCAGCGCGCGAGGAGCTCGTCGACCTCGGTGGCCCACTCGGCGTCGATCGCCGGGTTCACCGACGTCGCCGCGGGCGGCGGTTCCTTGAGGTGGGCGGCGATGATCTCCGCCGCCGACTCGTGGTCGAACGGTGGCTTGCCCGTCACCATGCAGAACAACATGCAGCCGAGCGAGTAGATGTCGGAGCGCGCGTCGACGTCGTGCGCGCCCTTGCACTGCTCCGGCGACATGTAGAGCGGCGTGCCCATGATGACCCCGGTGCGCGTGCGCGAGCGGCTGCCGTCGCTGCGCGCGAGCTTGGCGATCCCGAAGTCGAGGATCTTGGCGCGCTCGCCACCCGGCACCGCCGGATCGACGATCATGAACACGTTCTCGAGCTTGAGATCGCGGTGGATCACGCCGCGCACGTGCGCCGCCTCGAGCGAGGTCGCGACCTGGCGCGCGATGCGTAGCGCCTGCACCGGCGCCATGGGGCCGTCGCCGTCGACGCGCACGTCGAGGGTCTCCCCCTCGAGGTACTCCATCACGATGTAGGCGCTGCCGTCGGTGTGGTAGCCGAAGTCGAAGATCTGGACGATGCCCTGGTCCGGGATCGACGTGGTCGCGCGCGCCTCGTTGAAGAAGCGATCGACCAGCTCCTCGTCGGCGGAGAGCGCCGGCAGGAGCACCTTGAGCGCGGCCGGTCGCTTGAGGAGGGCGTGCTCCGCCAGATAGACCGCGCCCATGCCCCCCTTCCCGAGCAGGCGCGTGACCACGTAGCTGCCGACGGTGGTCCCCTCCATGGCAGATCCATGGTGATGCGAGGCGTGAGCCAGCGCAACACGCCAGTGACCATCATGGGATCGAAGCCGCAACTACATGTCGGATGCCGCGTGCCTCCCCCATCTGCGGGCGGTCAACGACCTCAGCTTCCGGCCGACCCAGGCCAGCGGCCGCTCGGCCGCGAAGAACGGCGCGTACGCGACCCACACGAGCGGGTACGGGAACACGATCGCCATCAGCGCGACGACGCCCACGTGGAAGCCCCAGGCCATGAGCGCCCACGCGAGCGCGACGCGCCCGCCGGCCATCGCGATCGGCGCGCCGAGCTCGATCGCGAGCGTGGCGATCGCCATCACCTCGAAGAGCCACGGGTGCTCGAGGAGCGGCGTCGCGAGCGGGCTCGCGTCGGCGCCGAGCAGCACCTTGCGCAGGTTGTCGACGGCGACCTGATCCCGCAGGAACTCGCCCTCGGCCCACGCCATGCCGCCGAGCCGGAGCTTGGCGATCCCGGCGAGGACGTAGGTGAGGCACGTGAGCGCGGCCATGAGCTTGAGCGGCCAGCCGTACGCCTCCCTCGGTGACGGCGCGTCGCGCCGGCGCGCGTCGAAGGCCCACGCGTCGGCGGCGGGCGCGAGCGCCAGGACGATCACGTGCAGCGCGAGCAGGTTCTCGGTGTGGAACGGCATGCTCCAGGAGCTCCGGTACGTGAGGAGCCAGAGCAGGCAGAGGGCGAAGAGCGGCGCCGTGAACCGATAGAAGACGCCGGCGACGAACGCGGCGGCCAGCACGATCGTGACGACGAGGATGGCGACGTGAGTGCCGGGCGCGAGCGGCGCCTCGAGGAGCCGGGTCACGCCGAGTGGGACGAAGTCGCGGGCGGGAAAGTGCGCGTAGCCGAGGAAGAGCGGCAGCCGGGTCGTCAGGTAGAGGAGCGCGAACCCACCGACGAGGATGCGCAGCGCGGCCAGGCGCTCGGCGGGCGCGGGGCGAAACCACCAGCCGAGGACGGCGTTCACCGGATACCTCCCGGGATCGGGCAGCGCGCATGCGTGCGCTCGGGCCCGCGACGGCCGTGGACGAGGAAGTCGAGGCCGCGGTGATCGCCGAAGACGACCTGGATCGTGTCCAGCGCCTTGAAGCGACGGTCGCGCGCGGCCCGCGCCGCGACCTCGGCGCACAGGGTCGACGCCTTGCCCGACTGCACGGCGCGGCGGATGGTCATGAGGGCCTGCATAACCTCGTGGTTGGCGACGAGGTCCGGCGGCACGTGCCGGCGCGCGCCGTCGGGGCCGGTGGCGACCACGTAGTCGATCGCGACGCGCGCGCCCGGGCGCTTGAAGGCGAACATCGGGTACGTCGAGAGCGGGAACGAGTCGCCGTAGGCGGGGTCGCGGCGCAGCGGATACGCCACGGTGGCGAGCAGGACGAGGCTCACGAGGCCGCCCCAGAGTCGCGTCGCCGTCATGACCGACGTTACCGCGCCGGCGTCATCACGTGCACGTGACCGAGCTCGCGCTCGCGCTGGCACCGCTCGCTGCGGTTCGCGCACGCGATCCGCAAGGCCGCCGCCTCGTCGGGCGCGCGGAACCGGTCGAAGGCCGCGAGCGCCTGCTTCGCCAGCGTGCTCTCGCCGCCGCCCAGCCCGGCGAGCGCCGTCGCCTGACTGCGCAACAGATCGGGATCGCGCGGCGACCACACCAGCCCCGCGCGCGCCGCCGCGAGCGCCCCGGCGTCGTCGTGCAAGCTACCCCGCGCGCGCGCCAGCATCACCCAGGCCGCCGTGTTCTGCGGCGCCTTCTCCGTCACCTCCTCCGCGTGGCGCGCCGCCTCCTCCCATCGCCACACCCTCGCCAGCGCGTCGGCCGCGATCGCGTCGATGGCCGGCGGGTGCGGCGCCGGCAGGAGCGCCCTCGCCTGCGCCAGCACCGCGATCGCCTCGTCGGTCCGGCCCTGCCGGCCGAGCACCGCGCCGAGCTGGGTCATCACCGTCGCCCGCGCGCGCGCGTACTCCGCCGTCTCGGGGAGCTGCGCGAGCGTGTGCGCGAGCACCTGCCGCGGCTCGTCGAGCCGCTCGGAGATCACGCCGAGGAGGCCCATGCCGTGCTCGTACCCGCGCTCCCAGGCCGCGTCGGGCGCGTACCCGCTGGCGCGCGCCGCGGCGCCGGCACGGGCTGCGGCGGCTTCCCAGCCCGCGCCCATCCACACACTCGTCCGCGCGATCTCGGTGATCGGCTGCGGCGCGCACGGGTCGACGCGCATGTCGCGCTGGTCGCGTGCCTGCTGGAGAAACGCCCTGCCCTCGGGCTTTCGACCCGCCCTGCACACCGCCGCCTGCACGATCAGGTTACGCGAGCGGTGCCGCAGCCGCGCGCGCACCTCGAGCGGCAGCGCGACGCCGGCCGGCACGTCCATCGCGTAGCGGATCGTCTGGCTGTCGCGCGCCGCGATCGTGTGGTTCGACACCACGGCGCGGAACGTCGGCAGCTCGTGCTCCTCCATCAGCGTGCCGTGGTCGTCGACCGGATAGCTGCGCAGGACGTGGGCCTCCTGGTCTCGCGGATCCCGCTCGTGCCTCGTGCCCGAGCTCGCGAGCAGTCGCCCCCGCGCGTCGCGCGCCTCCACCTCGATCCAGGTGTCCTGCATGTCGTTCACCCCACCGGGGAAGCGGTGCCCGACGAGGCGGTTGCGCACGACCACGTCGACCTGCAGCCGCTCGCCGCCCACCACCGGCGCGCCGTCCGCCGGCAGGTGCCAGCGCCCGCCCAGGGTCGCCGGTCCGCTGGCGTCGCGGTCGCGCCCGACGATCGCGCCGGCGACGTCGATCGACGCGGCGCCGACGAGCATCTTGCGGATGCGCGCGAGCTGCGCCGGATCGTCGCGCATCGCCGCCATCCACGTGTGGCCGCCCGCGAAGTAGTGGCCGCGCACGCGGCGGTCGGCGATGTACTCCTCACCGGGCGCGTCGACCTCCGGCATGTGACAGTCGATGCACCCCTGCTGCTCCACCTTGTCGACCCGCCCGGTGCCGTTGCCGGTGTACGCCGAGCTGCGCCAGAAGGTCGGCTCGTCGATGCCGGCGATGTGCACCGGCACGTCCACGTCGGGTGACAGGAACCCGCGGTGGCACGCGACGCACAGCTCGTCGCCGAGCGCCTTCACCGACACCGCCTTGCGGTGGGCCTCGACCGAGACCGGGTCGTCGGTGTTGGGCGTGGGCAGCTCGCCCGCGGCGAGCACGTAGCTGCCGTTGCCGTCGGTGGAGGTCGACCGGACGGCGTGGCACACGCGGCAGGACACGCCGGTGTGGGCGCGCAGATCGTCCGCCGCGATCGTCGCCTTCATCGCGCCGTCGACCTCGAGCGGCGCGTCGTGGCACCCGCCGCAGTGCTGGCTGTTCGCGTTGCCGAGCATCGAGCGCGCGAGCTCCACGTTGGTGCGGTAGATCGGGTTGCCGAACGACGCGAACGAGTGGATGCCCGACTGCCACTGCGCGGCGACGTCCGGGTGGCACGTCGCGCAGGTGTCGATGTCGGCCAGCAGCTCGCCGCCGCCGAAGACGTTCCCGTCGCCCTCGATCGCCATGATCGACGGCGCGAACTTGCCGGGCGCGCGCGGCAACGACGCGACCAGCGGCTGCGCGGGCGGGTTCCCCGGCGTCACCGTGGTGTTGCCGAGCGCGCTGCCGCCGCCCGCCGCGCCCGAGCTCTCGCGCGCGCGACAGCCGGCGGCCAGGAGCAGGCACACGACGGCGAGGACGCAGGCCCGAGCCACGGCTCGACTATGCCCGACGCCGGCGTCGCAGCGCTGCGACCGCCACCACGAGACCTGGCAACGCCAGGCCGAGCGGCCCGCCGCCGTCGCTCCCCGCCGCGCACGCGCAGCCCTGCGCCAGCGGCTGCATCGGCGAGCCCTTCACCTTCGGATCCGGGGCCTCGACGATCGGCATGGGCGGCGTCACCGGCCTGGGCTTGCGCCGCGGCTTGTAGGCGCGGACGCCGATCTCCGGCACGTTGCTCACGAGATACCTCGGCAGCGACGCCTTGTTGCGCTTCGCGAACGCCAGATCCAGGGCCGGCTTCACGTCGGGGCGACCGCGTCCCGGCGGTCCGCCCCAGATGCCGCGCCGCGGGGACTTGCAGCGGATCGGCCCGGTCCACCAGTGGCGGATCGCGTAGCGCGCCTGGAAGTTGTTGACCGACGACGGTGACGCGCGCTCCTCGAGCTTGCCGCCGTGGCCGCCGCTCCTGATCTCGCGGCCGCCGACGATCGGCCCCGCCGCCTTGAAGACGAGGTCCTCGCTGATCGACTTGCCGTAGCGCGCGTGCAGTCGCGTGAGCACGAAGTTCATCCCGACCCGGCCGCCGCGCGGGGGCATCGGGCGCCGTCCCACCGCGCCGCCGCCCGGCGCCGGCTGGTCGGTCGCGATCGCCGCGCCCGGCGGCGTGTCGAGCACGTCGGCGCCGAGCAGGAGGAAGTCGTTCATGCCGAGCTGCGGGCCCGGGCACGGATCGCACGTCGACGCCAGCCACGCGTACTCGGTCACCACCGCGCCGGGGTTCTTCTCGACGGTGCGATCGAAGAGCGCGGCGTAGAACGCGCCGAAGTTGCTCCGCACCGAGTCCCGCACGTCGAGGTTGGTGGGGATCGTGACGTTCTTGTAGTTCGACACCTCGTAGCGCTGGTCGGGCGCGAGGATGCTGACGATCAGATCCTGGGTGCCGCTCGAGTTCGCGAGCCCGAGCCGGATCGGCAGGTTGAACTCGTCCGAGTCGTAGTGGAAACGGAGCGGCGACAGTGCCGCGCGTCCGTCACCGCCGAAGGCGACCTTCTTGGGGTCGACCTTGGCGACGAAGAACTTCATGTTGGCCTCGATGTACGGGCGCAGGAACGGGGCCGCTCCCTTGGGGATCTGGTACTTCTCGCGCACGAGCCAGGTCTCGAGGCCCGTCGAGTCCGTGGCCGACAAGATCAGGATCTGGTACTCGCCGACCTCGAACTGCGCCTCGATCGTGACGCCGAGATCGTCGGCCATCGCACCGCCCGCCGCCATCGGCGCGGCCGCGCCGCGGCCCGACATCTTCGCCATCGGCCGCCGCTCGTAGCGCTCCTCCAGACACGGATCCTGCTCCCAGTACTCGACCAGGCGCGGCGCGCCCATCATGTCGACGCGCTTGAAGACCTCCTGAGGGAGCGTCTTCACGTCGGCCTCCTGCAGCACCGTGGGCACCGGGATGACCATCGCGAACGCGTCGGGCGGCCCCTTGTAGTTGTTCTGCATCGACAGGACCGTGCGCGTGCCCTTGCGCATCAGCACGACCTGCGTGGCGTCGTTGAACATCTCGCTGCCGGCGCCGTTGATGTAGAAGCCGCAGAAGGCGTCGGCCGCGCGCGGCGCGCCGAACGTGGCGACGGTGGCCGCGGTGGCGGCGATGATCAGCTTGCGCATTCGAGCTTCCTCCGACGGCGGGTGAGGACGAGACCGACGACGGCCACGAGCCCGAGCGCGCCTGCCTCACCGCCCTGATCGGTGGCGCAGCCGCACCCGGTCTTCTTCTTCGGTGCTTGCTTGGGGTCTGGCGTGCCCGCTCCGGCTTGAGACGTCCCATCTGCCGGAGCGGTCTTCGGATCTGCAGCGGGCGCGCCGGCGGCCGCCGCCTTGACCTCGATCTCCGGGATATCCTGGCGAACCAGCATCGCGAGCTCGGTCTTGCCGCGCGGCGCGAACGCCAGGTCGAGGGCGGGCTTCACCCCACCTCCGCCCACCCCGCGCGGCGGACCACCCCACCGACCGCGCACCGGAGCCTTGCACGTGATCGCGCCGGTCCACTCGTGGCGGATCGCGTAGCGGGCCTGGAAGTTGTTGATGCCCGAGGGTTGCGATCGCTCCTCGAGCCTGCCGTTCGCGCCCATGTGCTCGCGGCCGCCGGCGATCGCCTCCGCCTTCTTGAACACGAGGTCCTCGGTCACCGTCTTGCCGTAGCGCGCGTGCAGCCGGGTCAAGACCAGGTCCCAGCCCTCGTACGGCGCCACCTTGCCCGGCTCGCCGGCGAGCACGTCGGCGCCCAGCGTCGCGAAGTCGCCGCCGTTCAGGTTCGGCCCCGGACACGGGTCGCACGTCGACGCCATCCACGCGTACTCCGTCACCACCGCCCCCGGGTTCTTCTCGATCGTCCGGTCGAACAGGGCCGCGTAGAACTCCCCGAACGAGTCGCGCACCGCGTCCTTCACGTCCAGGTTCGTCGGGATCGTGACGTTCTTGTAGTTCGCCACGTCGTAGCGCTGGTTCGGCGCCAGGATGCTCACGATCAGATCCTGCGTCCCGCTCGAGTTCGCCAGCCCCAGCCGGATCGGCAGGTTGAACTCGTCCGCGTCGTAGTGGAAGCGCAAGGGCGACAGCTCGGCCCGATTGTCCTTGTCGAACGTCACCTTCTTCGGGTCGACCTTGGCCACGAAGAACTTCATGTTCGCCTCGACGTACGGCCGCAGGTACGGCTCCGCGCCCGGCGGGATCTGGTACTTCTCGGCGCGCAGCCAGGCGTCGAGCCCGGCCGAGTCGGTCGCCGACAGGATCACGATCTGGTACTCGCCCACCTCGAACTGCGCCTCGATCTTGACCCCGAAGTCGCCGCCGGCGCCTCCCGACTCCTCCTTGGCCGAGGCGGTCGGCATCGCCATCATCATGTCCTTCTCGTAGTCGACCTCGGGCGCGCAGGGATCCTGCTCCCAGTACTCGACCAGCCGCGGCGCCCCCATCGCGTCGACCCGCGCGAACACGTCCTTCGGCAAGGTCTTCACGTCCGCTTCCTTCAGCACCGTCGGCACCGGGATCACCAGCGCGAACGCCTCCGGCGGCCCCTTGTAGTTGTTCTGCATCGACAGGACCGTCCGCGTCCCGTGCCGCATCAGCACGACCTGCGTCGCGTCGTTGAACATCTCGCCCCCGGCGCCGTTCACGTAGAACCCGCAGAAGGCGTCGGCGGCGCGCGGCGCGAGCGTGGCCGCCACGGCGGCGGCGATGACGAGCTTCTTCATCGGTGGCGCTCCTGGCCGCGCGCGCGGCGACGCGTGATCAACCCGGCGACGATCGCGGCGAGGCCGAGCGCGCCGAGGCCGCCGGCGGTACCGCCTTCGCCCGTCGCGCAGCCGCACCCGGTCTTCTTCTTCGGCGGCGTGTCGCCCGATGGCGGCGGCGTCGCCGGCGTGCTCGGCGGCGCGGCCGCGGCGCCACCGACGGCCGCGGCCTTGATCTCGATCTCCGGGATGTCCTGACGGACGAGCGTGGCGAGCTCGGCCTTGCCGCGCGACACGAACGCCAGATCGAGCGCCGGCTTCACGCCGCCGCCGCCGACCCCGCGCGGCGGGCCGCCCCAGATGCCGCGACGCGGGTTCTTGCACGTGATCGCGCCGGTCCACTCGTGGCGGATCGCGTAGCGCGCCTGGAAGTTGTTGATGCTCGACGGCTGCGACCGCTCCTCGAGCTTGCCGTTCTGCCCCAGGTGCTCGCGGCCGCCGGCGATCGCCTCCGCCTTCTTGAACACGAGGTCCTCGGTCACCGTCTTGCCGTAGCGCGCGTGCAGCCGGGTCAAGACCAGGTCCCAGCCCTCGTACGGCGCCACCTTGCCCGGCTCGCCGGCGAGCACGTCGGCGCCCAGCGTCGCGAAGTCGCCGCCGTTCAGGTTCGGCCCCGGACACGGGTCGCACGTCGACGCCATCCACGCGTACTCCGTCACCACCGCCCCCGGGTTCTTCTCGATCGTCCGGTCGAACAGGGCCGCGTAGAACTCCCCGAACGAGTCGCGCACCGCGTCCTTCACGTCCAGGTTCGTCGGGATCGTGACGTTCTTGTAGTTCGCCACGTCGTAGCGCTGGTTCGGCGCCAGGATGCTCACGATCAGATCCTGCGTCCCGCTCGAGTTCGCCAGCCCCAGCCGGATCGGCAGGTTGAACTCGTCCGCGTCGTAGTGGAAGCGCAAGGGCGACAGCTCGGCCCGATTGTCCTTGTCGAACGTCACCTTCTTCGGGTCGACCTTGGCCACGAAGAACTTCATGTTCGCCTCGACGTACGGCCGCAGGTACGGCTCCGCGCCCGGCGGGATCTGGTACTTCTCGGCGCGCAGCCAGGCGTCGAGCCCGGCCGAGTCGGTCGCCGACAGGATCACGATCTGGTACTCGCCCACCTCGAACTGCGCCTCGATCTTGACCCCGAAGTCGCCGCCGGCGCCTCCCGACTCCTCCTTGGCCGAGGCGGTCGGCATCGCCATCATCATGTCCTTCTCGTAGTCGACCTCGGGCGCGCAGGGATCCTGCTCCCAGTACTCGACCAGCCGCGGCGCCCCCATCGCGTCGACCCGCGCGAACACGTCCTTCGGCAAGGTCTTCACGTCCGCTTCCTTCAGCACCGTCGGCACCGGGATCACCAGCGCGAACGCCTCCGGCGGCCCCTTGTAGTTGTTCTGCATCGACAGGACCGTCCGCGTCCCGTGCCGCATCAGCACGACCTGCGTCGCGTCGTTGAACATCTCGCCCCCGGCGCCGTTCACGTAGAACCCGCAGAAGGCGTCGGCCGTCGCGGGCGTGAGCGCCAGGAAGCCGGCCAGAGCAATCGATCGCGCGAGCGTCATCGGATCTCCTCCCCCGTGAGGGGCCGATGATAGACAAACGCACCGAGGCTGTCCTTGGCCTGCGCCGGCCAAGATCGTGATTGTCGTCGCCCCGTTACATCAGCAGCTCATGAGCGTGAGGAGCTCGTCGAGCTCCTCGCGCGTGCGCACGCACAGCTGACGTGCGGTCTCCAGGTTCTCGTCGGCGCGACCGTCGGGTGCGATCGTCGACCAGCGCGCGACCCGCTGCATGCCGTTCATCAGGCGCTGCTTGGCGTCGGCCGGCACCTTGTTGCAGCGGGCGAGCCGGCCGATCGCCACGACCAGCGACTCGCACTCGGGGATGCGGATCGCACCGCCGGCGTCGAACGGCGCCGGAACGCACCCGACCTCGACCAGGGACGCCCGCAAGGCCACGGCGTGCCGCGTGCACGTGCGCGTCGCCGCGGCGCGCGTGCGCGCCACGCGGACGCCGGCGATCGTCGCGCGATCGGCGGGCGAGACCTCCGGCGCCTCCGCGGCGTCGCACCGCCGCGCCACCGCCTCGAGGGCGGCGAGCTCGTCACACGCCGGCGCTCCCGTGCTCTCGCGCGCGAGCGCCGCGGTGCCGGTGCAGCCCGACGCGAAGCGCACCACCAGGGTCGCGCGGTTCGCCTTGCCCGTCGTCCACGCGACGTGCAGGTCGTCGCGCGTCGCCTCGAGCTTCTTCGCCGCCATCGGGACCAGGACCGCCGGCCCCAGCCCGTCGAGCACCGGCGCGAGATCGACGGCGTACCCCGAGCCGTCGCGCTCGACGTCGAGCGTCGCGCGCGCCGCCCCCGTGGCGGCGCAGCCACGCCACGCGATCGTCGCGCGCCAGCGCCCGACCACCGCCGCCGGATCGGGCTCCGCCCAGATCGCCGGTCCCGGCTCCGCATGGAGCGACGCCGCCGCGCCGGCGAGGACCGCGCCGAGGAGAACGACGACGAGGACGAGGCGCCGCGCCACGCCTCAGTCTGACACGGAGCGGGGCCGGGCCGGTGTGAGCAGATACACGACGAAGCCGGCGAGGATGGTCCCGCCCCCGTAGAGCGCGTTCATCGGGTTCCAGCGGATCTGCACGTACGCCGCCCACGCCGACACGGCGACGAAGAGGATGGGGGCGATCGGGTAGAGCGACGCGCGGTACGGCCGCGGCGCGTCGGGGCGGCGGATGCGGAGCACGATGACCGCGGCCACCGCGAGCGCCGCGAAGATCGACAGCGTGAAGCCGATGTAGGTCACGAGCGTCTTCAGATCGCCGACGAGCACGAACGCGCAGGCGAGCACGCCCTGGGTGAAGACGGCGTTCGCCGGCACGCCCCGCGACGTCCGCCGCGCCAGCACGGCCGGCAGCGCGCCGTCCTCGGCCATCGACGCGTACACGCGCGGCCCCGCCATCACCATCGCCGAGACCGACGAGACGAGCGCGAGCGCGATGACCGCGGCGATCGCGTCGCCGATCCGGCTGCCGAAGAGCGCCGTCGCGGTGGCGGCCCCGACCTCGGCGATCGGGCCGGTCTGGCCGTCGACGCCGGCCAGCATCTCGGGCGACATCGCGAAGAGGAAGGTGACGTTGAGGAGCAGGTACAGCACCATGACGACCACGGTGCCGAGCAAGAGCGAACGCGGCAGGGTCTTCTGTGGATGGTCGAGATCCGACGCGATGTAGGCCGCGGCGTTCCACCCGGCGTACGCGACCATCACCCAGTAGAGCGACATCGCGAAGCGCTCGCTGAGCACGTTCGACAGGCCGCCGTGGCGCGGCGAGAGCTGGTGCCAGTCGCCCTCGCCGAGGAGGAGGCCGGCGCCGATGAAGCCGGCGATGAGCACCACCTTGCCCAGCGTGAACACCGCCTGGACGCGCCCGCCGATCACGGTGTCGAACGCGTGCAGGCTCATCATCGCGAGGATGAGGGCGATCCCGACGAGCTGCGCCGAGGTCTCGCCGGCGAGCGCCGGCCACACGACGCCGGTGTACTTGCCGAAGAGGAGCGCCGCCGTCGCGATCGGCGCCGAGAAGCCCGCGAACAGCGACACCCAGCCCGACATCGCGCCGACCGCCGGGTGATAGGCCTGGCGCAGGTAGACGTACTCGCCGCCGGCGCGCGGCATCATCGCGCCGAGCTCGCCGTACGCCGTCGCGCCGGCGAGCGCGAGCAGACCGCCGAGGAGCCAGGCGACCAGCATCGTCGGGCCGTCGTGGAGATCGGCGGCCTGGAACCCGCTCGAGCCGAAGATGCCCGTGCCGATCATGTTGGCCACGACGATCGCGGCCGCCGTCGAGAGCCCGAGCTTGCCCTTGCTCACGATGGCTCAGCGCACGTGGCGATCGAGGAAGGCCAGGGCGTCGCGCCAGCAGTGCTTGGCGCGGGGCTGCCAGACGAGGGCGTGGAAGGCATGGACGCCGCCCGGGTAATACCGCGCCTCGCACGGGACGTTGCGCGCGGCGAGCGCCTTTTCGAGCCGGCGCGTGTCGTCGAGCAGCGGATCCCGGGTCCCGACCGGCGCGAAGAACGGCGGCAGCGTGCGCTCGAGCGGCGCGCCGCGCTCGAGCACGACGAGCGGATCGGCGAGATCGCGCACGTCGCCGGCGGGGCATGCGTGCAGGTACGACCGTGACGTGCCGCGCAGCATGCCGTGCACCCACGACGGCATCGGGCGTCGCGCGAAGCGCTCGGGGCGCGACACCTCGAGGATGGCGCAGAACGGTAGCGCCGCGCGCGGCACCACGCCGGCGTCGAAGACCGCGCGCGCGAACGGCTCGTCGCGACGCTGACACGCCGCCAGCGTCAGCGCGGTGACGAGGTTGCCGCCGGCCGACTCGCCGGCGACGGCGACGCGGCCGAGGTCGCCGCCGAGCCGCTCGGCCTCGCGGAGCAACCAGAGCCAGGCCCGGCAGGTGTCCTCGATCGCCGCCGGGTACGGGTGCTGCGGCGCGAGCCGGTACGAGATGTTGACGACCAGGTAGCCGTGGCGCGCGAAGGCGAGGCCCATGAGCCAGTGGGTGTCCTTCGAGAGGATCTGGAAGGCGCCGCCGTGCACGTAGAAGACGACGGGCAGCGGACCGGGGCGCCCCACCGGCTTGTAGACGTCGAGCACGTGGTCGGCCACGGCGGCGTCGTCGGCGTAGCGGAGGTTGCGGAGGACCTCGACGCGATGCCGGCGTGGCCGGCTGTCCGGGTGCATGCGTCCCGCGCGCGAGAGCCCGTGGAAGACCAGGCTCGACACGCGGTGCGCGAGGTCGTTCTGGATCTTCATGCGTAACGTCGGCATCGTCTCGACTGTACCCGGGTCAGAAACCAGAGCGCGAGCAGCGCGCCGCCGAGGGAGCTTCCGCCCGTGGAGCAGCCGCCGTCGACCTCGCCGGCACCGTCGCCGCCGTCGGTGCCGGCGTCCGGCGACATCATCTCCGGGACGCAGGCGCCGACCGCGCGCTCGATGACGATGTCCTCGCCGTAGTAGAAGCGGAGGATCTCGTCGAAGGTGCGGCCCTGCTCGGAGAGGCAGTCGCTGCCGTTCTGGGACATGCACCCGCGGTTGGCGTGGTTCGTCGGGTTGACGAGGCCGAGCGGGGTCTGGATGACGTCGGTCCCCGAGCGGCCCTGGTTGTAGGTGACGAAGCGCTCGGTGTTGGTCGGGTCGTTCGCGCCGCCGATGCAGGTCACCGGATCGGGGAACGCACCCGCGACGTAGAACGCGGCGACCTGGGTCGCCGCCGTGTCCGGCGGATAGCGCAGGACGAGGCCCGCCGTCGCCGCCACCGCGGCCAGGTGCTGCGGCCCCGGCGAGCGCGCGCAGCCGTAGACCTGGTCGTTCGTGCCGTCGTTGATGTCGCCCGTGCGATCGAGCCGGTAGTAGAGGTAGCTGCGCGCGGCGACCGCCTGCACCTCGAGCGCGGCCTGGTCGGCGGCGCCGTTCTCGCAGTTGACGACCCGCGGCAGGTAGTCGGTCTCGACGTCGATCATCCGCGGCCCGGACGACGTGTTGACCAGCGCCGTGCAGTACGCGTCGAGCGCCTGCACGTGGGTGCCGACGTCGGGCGCGCACGCCCCGAGGCCGGCCGCGCCGACGAGCGCGGCGGTGAGCGCCCTCGCCCTCAGGGCGCGGCCTCGAGCTTGAGGCGGATGGTGCGGCTGCGCCCCGCGTTCACCACCTCGATCGCCACCTCGTCACCGATCTTGCGCTTGTCGAGCACCTGGAAGAGATCGTCGGCGCGCGTGATCGCGACGCCGTCGATCTGCACGATCACGTCGCCGAGGACCCAGCCGCCGTCGGGACCGCGGGTCATGCCGACCATGCCCGCGCGGCTCGCCGGTCCGCCCGGCAGGACACCCTGCACGATCACGCCCTTGACGTTGAGCTGCTTCGCGACCTGATCGCTCGCCAGGTTGACGCCCATCACCGGGCGGACGATGCGCTTGTACTGCAGGATCTGCGGCACGATGCGGTTCACGGTCGAGACCGGCACCGCGAAGCCGATGCCCGCCGAGGCGCCGGTCGGGCTGTAGATCGCGGTGTTGACGCCGATCAGCCGGCCGTGGCTGTCGAGCAGCGGCCCACCCGAGTTGCCCGGATTGATCGGCGCGTCGGTCTGGATCACGTCGTAGATCGTCCGCTGGTTGACGCTCTTGATCTCGCGCCCGAGGCCGCTGATGACGCCGGTGGTGAGCGTCTGATCGAGGCCGAAGGGGTTGCCGATCGCGAGCACGCTCTGGCCGACGCGGAGCTCGGCGGAGTCACCGACCGCGATCTTCTTCAGCTTCGATGGCGGCGCGTCGATCTTCACGACCGCGATGTCCTTGTCGGGCGCGGCGCCGAGCACCTTGCCGTCGTACGTGCTGCCGTCGGCGAGGGTCACGCGCGCGGTCTGGGCGTCGGCGACCACGTGGTAGTTCGTGACCACGTGCCCCTGCTCGTCCCAGACGAAGCCGCTGCCGGTGCCGCGCGGGATCTCGGTGATGTCCATCGTGAACGCGTCCCGGCGGACGGCGATGTTGGTGATGTGCACGACCGACGGCGAGACCGCCTCGAACACCGCGATGCGCGCCTTCTCGTCGGCCCCGAGATCACCGGACGGCAAGGTCACCGCGCGTGGCTCGTAGACGATCTCGGGCTTGGCGTTGCGCTGCCGGAGCACGGTGAACACCAGGGCGCCCGCCACCAGGAGCAGCAGCACCGCGAGCACCTTGGTCATGAGCGCCGAGTCCCGCGCGGCGGCTCGGTGAGGATCCGTCGGATGCATCGTCCGAGAGTGTGACACGGCCGGGCCGGGCCAGGCGGGGCCTACGCGCCGACCGCGGCGCGGAGAGCCTGCCTCCCACGATGTGTGCGGATCTTCACCGTCGGGAGCGACAGGCCCAGCGCGTCGGCGACCTCGGCCTCGGACAGGCCATCGACGAAGCGCATGCGCAGGACGTCGCCATAGCGCTCGTCGAGGGCGGCGAGCTCGACGGCGGTGCGGGCGGCGACCTCGGCGCAGGCGAAGTGCTCCTCCGGGTTCTGGCCGGGCGCGCAGGTCTCGGCCACGGCGCCGAGGCTCACCATCCGGTCCGTCCGGCGCCGGCGGCGCCGCCGCAGGTACGTGATCGCCGCCGAGGCGGCGATCTTGTAGAGCCAGGTGCGGTAGCGGGAGTCGCCGCGGAAGCGGTCGCGGTAGCGGTACGCGAGCAGGAGCGCGTCCTGGGTCACGTCGGCCGCCGCGTCCTCGTCGCGGAGGATCCGGCGGGCGACCCCGTACACGAAGCGCCGGTCGTCGTCGGTGAACGTCGCGAACGTCGCCGAAGAGTCGTCCATAACGTTCACCATGTGACCGTTTTATCAAAACTGCAAGACGTTTTGGTGGAATCAGTTGCCTACATGTCTGCGGTGTCATATGCTGAAACGTTCATGCGTCTCTCACCGCGCCAGCTCGCCCTCGCCGTCGGCGTCAGCGAGTCCTCGCTCAAGCGCTGGGCCGACGCCGGCAAGCTGCGGGTGTCACGCACCGACGGCGGTCACCGCCGCATCGCGATGACCGAGGCGGTTCGCTTCATCCGCGACGCGGGCCTGACGGTCGTGCGCCCGGACCTGCTCGGCCTCGGCGGCGTCGTCGGCAAGCGGCGTCCAGCGGCCAAGGCCCTCGAGACCGACGCCCGGGCGATCCGCGCCCAGCTCGTCGGCCGCTTCCTCGGCGGCGAGTCGATCGCCGGGCTTGCCGACGGCCCGATCGCGGCGGCGCTGGCGCGCCTCGACGTGCAGGGCGATCGCGACCCGAAGTCCGAGGCGCTCGCGCGCGTGGCCACCGACGCGTGGACGCACGCGATCGCCACCCTCCGCGGCCTGTGCGACGTCGCCGCCGACGCGCCCCTCGCCCTCGGCGGCGCCCGCGGCCCCGCCCCCGGCGCATCCCTCCGGTCCGCGACCGTGGCCGCCGCGCTGGCGGGCGAAGGCATGCGTGTCATCGACCTCGGCGCCAACCTCGACGCCGCCGTCCTCCGCGCCACCGTCACCGCCCACCGGCCGGCGCTCACCTGGCTGGTCGATGACACCGGCGTCGACGTCTGCGGCCATCGGCTGCGCACGACGGCCGAGGTCGCGGCCTTCGCCCGCGGGGTCACGACCGGCCGCCGATAGACCGAGGTCAGCCTCGCTGGATGCCTTCGCGCTTGACGCGATCCTTGTCGATCGCGAGCTGGGCGAGGAACGCGAGGACCTCGGCCTCGAAGCCGGCCGTCGGCTCGACACCGTCGCGCGACCACCACACGATGCCGCCGTCGGCGGTGGCGCACAGGTAGCGCGCCGCGCCGACGAGCTTGCCCACCGGCACCAGCTCGGATGGCACGCGCGCGCGCGCCCCGAGGACCGACAGGGGATGGTTCGGCGGCAGCGGGCCGAAGAGCTCGATGCCGCGGATCATCTGCCAGTAGGGGCGGACCTCGTACGCCTCCGGCGGCGGCCAGACCTCGTCCTTGGCGAGGATCGCCGCCGCGCCGCACGCCTCGACGAGCGCGCGGTGCTCGGGGTGGAGCGGACGGCCGAGCTCGCCCTCGAGCTCCGCGACATGGTGGGCCTCCGGTGGCTTGCCGGAGAAGAACTTGAAGTCGTCGTCGAGGGCCTGCGCGGCCGCGACGATCGGGTGGGCGCTCATCGCCCCGAGTGTCTCACTCCGGGTGAGCGCTCAGGAAGTGCTCGGCCTCGAGCGCCGCGGCGCAGCCGCTGCCGGCGGCTGTGATCGCCTGGCGGTACTTCTTGTCCTGCACGTCGCCGGCGGCGAAGACGCCCGGCACGCTGGTCTCGGTGGTGCCCGGCGTGGTGAGGACGTAGCCCTGATCGTCGAGCTTCAGCTGGCCGCCGAGGAAGTCGGTGTTGGGCTTGTGGCCGATCGCGAAGAAGAGGCCGGCCGACTCGATGTCGCGCAGCTCGCCGGACTTGAGATCCTTCACGCGGGTCTGCTGCACGACGCCCTCGCCGAGGACCTCCACCACCTGGTGCGAGTAGAGGATCTCGACCTTGGGGTTCGCCCGGGCGCGATCCTGCATGATCTTGGAGGCGCGCAGCTCGTCGCGGCGGTGGACGATGTAGACCTTCGAGCCGAACTTGGTGAGGAAGGTCGCCTCCTCCATCGCCGAGTCGCCGCCGCCGATCACGAACAGGGGCTTCCCGCGGAACATGGGCAGGGCGCCGTCGCACACCGCGCACGCGCTCACGCCCTTCTGCCAGAGCTCGCCGTCACGCGTGCCGGGGATGTCGTCGCGCTTGGCGGTCGCGCCCGTCGCGATGATGATCGCCCGCGCCGCGCCCTCGCGCTCGTCGCTCGCGTAGCGGAACGGGCGCTTGGACAGGTCGACCCTGGTGATGGTCTCGGTGTGGATCACCGTGCCGAAACGCAAGGACTGCGCGCGGAAGCGATCACACAGCTCGGGGCCGCTGATGCCGTCGGGGAAGCCGGGGAAGTTCTCGACGTCGGTCGTGGTCGTGAGCTGCCCGCCGGCGGCGATGCCCCCCGCCATCCAGCCCTCGAACAGGATGGGTGACAGGTTGGCGCGGGCGGCGTAGATCGCCGCGGTGTGCGCGGCCGGACCGCTTCCGATGATGACGACGTTATCGACCATGGCGCGGCAGTCTACAATCAAACCCGCAATGCGCGACACCGCCATCGGTCAGCTCGAGTCGTCCCACCGCCGCCACGACGATCGTCTCGAGCTGCTCGTCGCCGCCGCCGAGCAGCTCGCCAGCGGCCACGGCGGCCCCGCCGACCTCGAGGAGCTCGAGGACCACGTCACCTGGTTCGCCCGCTCGGTGCCGCTCCACTTCGGTGACGAGGACGAGGTCGTCTTCCCGGCGCTGGTCGCCGCCCGCGCCGAGCTGGCGGCGCCGCTCGCCGAGCTCTCCGCCGAGCACGCTGGCCTCCTCGCCGCGCACGATCACGTCCGCGAGGGCGTCCTCGCCTGGAACGGCCGCGAACCGCCGGCCGCCTCCCTGCCCGCCTTCGTCGCCGCCGTGCGTGACCTCGCGAAGCGCTATCGCGATCACGCCGCGCGCGAGGACGCGCTCTTCGCCGCCCACCGCGTCAAGCTCGACGACGCGTCACTCCTCGCCGCCCTCGCCGTCCGCCGCGGCCGCTGACCGCTTGTTCTTCTTGCCGGACCGGGCCGCAGGCTTCGCCGCGTCGTCACTCGCCTTGGCCGCCCTCGCCTGCTCGCGCTTCAGCGCATCGAGGCTCGCCTTGCGGCCGCCGGGGCGCTTGCCCAGCTCCTCCGGCGTCGGCGCCGGCGCGCCGTTCTTCCACAGCCACCACGCCGCGTAGCCGGCGCCGAGGAACGCGACGATCGACATCCACTGCGCGAACGTGAAGCCCGCCCAGCGCGGATCCGACGTGTTGAGCCGCCAGAACTCGAGGACGAAGCGCACCGGCGCGTAGAGCAGCGGGATGAGCACCGCGAGGAGCCCGGCCGGCAGCCGGCGCTTCTTCTGGAACGCGAGCCAGAGGATGAAGACGTTGACCGGGATGAGGTACGCGAGCTCGTAGTACGCGAGGTTGTGGGCGCGGATGACCATGCCCTGCCCGCCCAGCTCGTCGTACACGCTGCGCGCGATGAGCTCGTTGCGCGGGTAGTCGACGCCGAGGCTCGACGACGTCGCGCGCCCGATGTGGTCGTGCACGACCGAGCAGCCGATGCGGCCGATCGAGAACGCGGGCAGGAGCCCGACGCCGATCGTGTCGCCGATGAGCCCGGGCGTCGCCCGCTTCCACCAGACCCAGAAGAAGTAGCCGATCGCGCCGCCGACGAAGCCGCCGTACGACGAGATGCCGTCCCACATCTTGAGGAGCAGGATGGGCCCTTCCCGGTCGAGACGATCCTGCTCGTACATGAGGATGTCGAGCACGTGGGCGCCGATGAACCCGGTGACGATGATCCACATCGTCAGCGACCGGACGTCCTCGTCCTCGACGTTGTGGCGGAAGGCATAGCGCCGCAGGATCTCGGCGCCGATCAGCACCCCGGTCGCCACGATGATGCCGAAGGGCTGGAGCGGGATGCCGATGTCGAGGGTCGGCAGATCGAAGAACGGCAGTGCCACGGGCGGAGCCTACACCACCAAACCAGGTGGCGCGCGCGGGCATTCCCCGCTACCGTGCGCACGTCGTGGTCTGGGAACCGTTCGCGCTCGCCATCGTCTTCGGCCTCCTCGTTTCGGCCGCGATCTACTTCATCGTCATGTGGCCCCAGGTCGCGCCCGACGAGGACGACGAGGACGAGGTATCCTCCACCGAATGAGGCGGCTCCTGGTCGCGGCGATGCTGGTGGCCCTCGCCGCCCCCGCCGTCGCCGCCGCCTCTCCCGGACGCGCCGTCCGTGTGGAGCATCACGTCGCGGACGACGCGCCGGCGGTCGGCCCCCACGACGCGCTGGTGACGATCGAGCTCTTCTTCATCCCCGGCATGGGCAACTCGCACGACGCCTACCGGACGCTCAAGGAGCTGCAGGCGGAGCACCCGACGCGCCTGCGCGCGGTCTACCGGCCGCTCACCCGGAACCAGCGGACGCCGCACATCGTGCTCGCCGCGCACCGGCGCGGCCTCTTCGCCGAGGTGATGGACGCGCTCGCGTCGCGGTCGGTGGTGCCGAACCCGGCGGCGATCATCGAGCTCGCCGTGAGCGCCGGCCTCGACCGCACGGCCGCCGAGCTCGCGCACGTCGACGACGCGGTGCAGGCCGCGCTCGAGGCCAACGACCATCGCAAGTTCCGGCTCGGCTTCACGACCGTCCCCGAGTTCGTGGTGAACGGCCGGCCGCTGGGGCCGACGCTCATCGCCGGGACGGCGACCGTGCAGGGCCTCGGAGCGCAGTACAAGCTCGCGCTCGAGGACGCCCGGCGCGCGCAGGGACAGGGCATCCCGGCGAGCGCGCTGGTCCTGTGGGGCGAACGACGCGCGCGCTGCGGCGACGATCCCCTGGGCGGCGGCCCCCTCGACGAGGCCGACGACGAGGCGGACGCGAAGGACGCCGACGAGCCACCGAGCTTCGCGTGGCGACTCGCCGAGCTGCTGGCGAGGGGCACCGGCTGCGTGATGGCGCCGCACATGCCCGCGACCCTCGACGAGTACAACCCCGACACGCCGCCGCGCCGCGACGGCACACCGCTCCTCGCCCGGCCGCTTCCGTCCGCCGGCCTCCCCTTCTACGGACCGGCCGACGCTGCGGTCCCGATCTTCGTCGTGTGCAACATCCGCAGCCGCTACTGCCTCGACCAGCGCGACCTCATGCGCCAGGTCGCCGGGAACTTCCCCGGCCAGGTGCGCGTCGTGTGGGTGCCGTGGGTGGACCTCGCCCTCGACGGGGCGACGAACGACCTGACCCTGGCCCAGGCCGCCCTCTGCGCCGCCGCCGAGGGCGCCGGGTGGGAGTTCCTCGACGCGTCCAAGACCGCCGGGGTCACCGGCCGGAGCCGCGTCGACCTCGCCGTCATCGCCACCAACGCCGGGCTCGACGCCGACGCGCTGGTCGCCTGCGCCTCCGGCGAGCCGAACCAGGCGCGGGCGGCCGTCGAGGCCGCGCGGGCGGCCGGCATCGGCTACGGCCCGACGGTCGTGATCGGCGGGCGCGCGTACCTCGGTGGCTTCAACGAGGACCGGAAGGCCGCCAGCCGCGTGGCCGCCGAGCTCGCTCCCGGGCTGCTCGAAGCGTTGCTTCCCAGCTGGTGAGCGTGTTACCCAGAACAGGCGATGGAGCTGACCTTCGCGGCGGCGACCGACGTCGGGCGGCAGCGCACGCACAATGAGGATAACTTCCTCATCGACAAGAAGCTGCGCCTGTTCCTCGTCGCCGACGGGATGGGCGGCCACGCGGCCGGCGAGGTCGCCTCGTCGATCGCGGTCCACGAGATCCGCGACGCGGTCTACGGCAACCGCGACCTGATCGACCGCTACCGCGCCGACGGCGCCGGCGTCCAGGCGCTCGAGATCCTGCAGATGCTCGAGCACGCGGTCCAGGCGGCGTGCTCGACGGTCTACAACCGCGCCCAGACCGACAGCGAGAAGCGCGGCATGGGCACGACGGCGTCGGTCCTGCTCATCGCGGGCGCGCCCGATCACCTGCGCGGCTTCATCGCCCACGTCGGCGACAGCCGCATCTACCTGGCCCGCCAGAACCAGTGCCACCAGCTGACCGAGGACCACTCGCTCATGAACGAGCTGGTCCGCCGCGGCAAGCTCAAGCGCGATCAGGTCGAGAGCTCGCCCTACAAGCAGTTCAAGAACGCGGTCACGCGCGCGGTCGGCGTGTACGCGTCGGTCGAGGTCGACACCTTCGACTTCGACATCCTCCCTGGCGACCGCTTCCTCCTGTCGAGCGACGGGCTCTACGCCTACCTCGACGAGACCACGCTCCCCGACGTGCTCGGCCAGGGCGAGGTCAAGGAGGTCCCCAGGAAGCTCATCGAGATCGCCAACGAGGGCGGCGGCCACGACAACATCACCGGCGTCGTCATCCGCGTCGGCGACAGCGCCGCGGCCCAGGCCCAGCCCAAGGTCGGCGAGGCGTCGCTCAAGCTCGACGCGCTCAAGGCGATGCAGATGTTCCGGTACCTCTCGTACCGCGAGCTGGTGCGCGTCGCCAACTCGACGACGGTGAGCGAGCACGCCGCCGACGAGCCGATCTTCGCGCAGGGCGACCCCGGCGAGTCGATGTACGTCGTCATGACCGGCTCGGTGAAGCTGACCAAGGGTGGCGTGACCGTGGCGCAGCTGGGCAAGGGGCAGCACTTCGGCGAGATGGCGCTCATCGATCGCTCGACGCGCTCGCTCTCGGCGACGGCGACCGAGGACACGATGCTCGTCGTCGTCCGGCGCAAGGACTTCTACGAGATCATCAAGAAGGAGCCCGAGCTCGCGACCAAGCTCCTGTGGAGCTTCGTCCAGGTGCTGGGCGCGCGGCTGCGCAAGACCACGAGCGATCTGTCCGACGCGCTCCACGGCGACAAGCACGGCGTCGACACCACGGCGGAGAACCTGTTCCAGGACTGACCTGGGCCGACCCGATCAGGAAGACCGACCGTGGAAGAAGTCGAGCTCCACCGCGCCGAGATGGCGCAGCCGCGTCAGTCGCGGCACGTGCTGATGCTGGCCGGCATCGTCGTCGGCGCGACGCTCGGCCTCGCCGCCAACGAGCTCGTGGCCTACGGCGTCGTCGACAAGCAGGTGGTCGACGCGATCGTCGAGTGGGCCGCGTACCCCGCGGGCCAGATCTTCCTGCGCTCGCTCCTCATGCTCTCGATCCCGCTCATCTTCTCGGCCCTGGTGACCGGCATCGCCGAGCTCGAGCCCAGGGCGCTGGGGCGGATGGGCGTGCGCACGCTCGTGTACACGACGGTGGTCTCGGCCCTGGCCGTGATCACGGGCCTCGCCCTGGTCATCGGGGTCGGTCCCGGCGAAGGTGACAACCGCGAGCTGGTCGCGCTCGCCACCGAGCTCGCCGGCGGCGAGGCGCCGGTCAAGCCCGCCGAGGGCGCGGGCATCACCGGCGTGGTCACGATGATCCCGACCAACCCGTTCGCCGCCGCCGCCACCGACAACACGCTCGGCGTCATCATCTTCGCGCTCGTGCTCGGCGTGGGCCTGGCGGTCGTGCGCACCGAGAACAGCCGGCGCCTGCGCGAGACCATCAGCGGCCTCAACGACGTGTGCATCTGGCTGGTCGACGTCGTGATGCGCATCGCGCCGATCGGCGTCGCCGGCCTGCTCTTCGCCAGCTTCGCCAACCTCGGGATCGGGCTGCTCGCGCGCATCGGCGTCTTCGTCGGCGTCGTCCTGTTCGCGCTCGCGCTGCACACGTTCGGCACCTACTCGGTGCTGCTCAAGGTCATCGCGAAGCGCTCGCCGTTCGCGTTCTTCAAGCAGATCCGCATGGCGATGGCGACCGCGTTCGCGACCTCGTCGTCGGCGGCGACCCTGCCGACCACGCTGCGCGTCGCCGAGGAGGAGGTACGGCTGCCCCGCCACGTCAGCCGCTTCGTGCTCACCGCCGGCGCGTCGATGAACCAGAACGGCACCGCGCTCTTCGAGGGCGTGACCGTGCTCTTCCTGGCCCAGGTCTTCGGCGTCGATCTCACGATCGGTCAGTCGCTGGTGGTCATGCTCATCTGCGTGCTCGGCGGCATCGGCACCGCCGGCATCCCGGGCGCGTCCTTGCCGGTCATCGCGATGATGATGGCGATGTACGGCGTCCCCGCCGAGGGGCTCGCGCTCATCCTCGGCGTCGATCGCCTGCTCGACATGTGCCGCACCACCGTGAACGTCGCCGGCGATATCGTCGTCGCCGCCTGCGTGGCGCGCGGGGAGCCGGCCACCGAGCCGCCGCCCGACTCGGCCGGCGTCACGACGCCGACGTCAGCGACCGGAGCGCGTTGACCAGCGCCTCGTTGCGGAACGGCTTCTCGAGGAAGGTCGCCGCGCCCGAGCCGATGAGCGCGCGCGCCTCGGCGTCGACGGTGTAGCCCGAGGCGATCACGATCGGCAGCCCGGGCTTGAGCTCGCGCAGGCGGCGGAAGCACTCGGGGCCCGACACCACGGGCATCGCCATGTCGAGCACGACCGCGTCGATCGGCGGGGTCGCCGCCTCGAAGCGCTCGAGCGCGTCGCCGCCGTGCACGGCGGTGGTGACGGTCATGCCGGCGCGGGTGAGCGCGCGCTCGTACATCGTACGGATGAGCGGCTCGTCGTCGACGAGCAGGACATGGAGCGTCGGGGCCGGTGACGGCACCGGCTCGGGCACGGGCACGGCCACGACCTGTGCCGCCTGCGGCTCGGCGACCCGCGGCGGCGGCGCGGGCGGCTGGATCCGGGCGGGCAGGAGCACGCGCATGATCGTGCCCCGCCCCGGCTCGGAGGCGACCTCGATCGTCCCCTTGTGGGAGAGCACGGCGCCGTAGACCATCGCCAGGCCGAGGCCCGAGCCACGCCCGACCTTGGTGGTGAAGAACGGCTCGAAGATCCGCGCGCGCGTCTCGTCGTCCATGCCGGCGCCCGAGTCGCCGACCGAGATCACCGACCGGAGCGCGGCGCCCTCGCCGGTCACGTCGGTCGCGATCGCGACCGTGCCGGGCTCGTCGCCGATCGCCTGCGCGCCGTTGAGGGCGAGGTTGAAGACGACCTGGGTGAGCTGCGCGGGATCGCCGTCGACGACGAGGTCCTCGCGCGCGTGCCGCGTGGTGACGGTGATCGACTTGCTCACCGTGCGGCGCAGGACCGACGCGACCTGCTCGACCACGGCGTGCACCTCGACGGGCTCGTGGCGGTAGTGTCCCTTCCGCGAGAACGCCAGCAGGCTGCGCGTGAGATCGCCGCCGCGCTGGGCCTCGTCGATGATCTCGCGCAGCAGGAGCGGCGCGTCGGCGGGCGGCGCGGTGCGCAGCGCCTCGGCGGCGCCGACGACGCCGCCGAGGATGTTGTTCATGTCGTGGGCGAGGCCGGCGGCGAGCGTGCCGACCGCCTCGAGGCGCTGGGACTGCAGCATGCGGCGGCCGGCGCGCGCGGCGTCGACGCGCGCGGCATCGGCGCGGACGACGGCGGCCGCGTGGAGCACGTGACCGACGGCGGCGAGCACGACCGCCGTACCGACGAAGGACGCGAGCGGCGTGAAGCCGCCGTCGCCGAGCGAGAGGTCGACCGCGATCCAGGCGAGCCCGCTGACCACGACGCCGGCCGCGAGCCAGCGCCGCACCAGGATGATCGACGGGGCCGCGACCAGCTCCATGATGAACGCGACGTTCATCCGCGGATCGTGGGTGAGGTGCAGCGACAGGATCGTGCACAGCGGCGCGCCGAGCCACCCGGCCGCCGCCACCGGTCCCGCCTGCGCCAGCGAGATGTGCCCGGCGCGCGCGGCGAGACAGATGCCGAGGTTGGCGATGATGAAGGCGACGTTGACCAGGACGAGCGGCAACGTCAGGGGGATGCCCGACGGCTCGCTCGCCGCGAGCGCGAGGCTCATCGCGACGGCGATCGCCCCCGCGGCGACGGGCAGGCGCAGGAGCGTCTCCTGCGCCAGCGCCCGTTCGGGATCGTGGCCGAGGTCCTCGGCGTCGCCCACGACCCCAGGATCGATCTAGCGGAGCCGGTTGTCGAGGGCGAGCTTGCCCGGACCGCGCGCCGCGATGAACAGGAACACAAAGCAGTACATCACGGCGAGCTCGCCCTTGTTGACGATGGGCAGCCAGTGCCAGTTCGCCAGCTCCTCCTTCTGGTGGAACTGGAAGTAGGCGACCGCCATCGTGCCCGACGCCAGGAACGCGGCGAAGCGGGTGCCGAGCCCGATCATGACCAGCACGCCGCACACGAGCTCGATCGCGCCGCCGAACCACTTCTGGCTGAATACCTCGGGCGTGGCCTTGGTCGTGAGCCAGCCGAACAGCTTCTGTAGGCCGTGGAACAGGAAGAGGAAGCCCACGACCGCGCGCATCGCCGTGTACGCGGGCCCCTCGATCTTCGCCAGGAAGCGCATGGCGCATGTGTAGCCGCATCCCGGCGGCCGTGCCATCGTCACCGAGATGCGAAGCGCCGTGATCCTCTCGTTGCTGTCCGCATGCGGCGCGCCCCAGCCGCCACCCGCGCCCGAACCCTCCGTTCCCGAATCCGAATCCGAATCCGTTAGCCGCCAGCCACCCGCCGTCCCCGCCGGCCGCCAGC
>ERZ761602.1687-NODE-1687-length-38802-cov-7.708055_pt1 | contig 38802 bp, 39 predicted proteins | sample MGYA00512165_ERZ761602 | MGnify/ENA primary metagenome ERZ761602 (study PRJEB28899, sample SAMN02445085) | bioreactor sludge metagenome | biome: EBPR sludge; isolation source: Thorneside wastewater treatment plant | place: Australia: Brisbane, Thorneside...
ATCATGAACACCTCGGGGATCTCGCACCGCCTGATCGACTTCTGCCAGGCGCTCGTCGGCTGGATGCGCGGAGCCCTCGCCCAGGTGAACGTGCTGAGCCACATGTTCTTCGCGGAGATCTCGGGCTCGGCCGTCGCCGGCGTCGCCGCGACCGCCTCGATCATCATGCCGGCCATGAAGGAGCGGGGCTACCCGGGTCCGTTCACGGCGGCGGTGACCTCCTCGACCGCCACGCTCGCGATCATCCTGCCGCCCTCGATCCCCATGATCCTCTACGCGGTCATGGCGGGCACCTCGGTCGTGCAGATGTTCGTCGCGGGCATCGTGCCGGGCCTGCTCACGGGCTTCGGTTTCATGGCGCTGTGCTACTGGTACGCGATCCGCTTCAACTGGCCCGTGGAGGAGATCTTCCAGTGGGGCAAGCTCTGGCACGCCTTCCGCAAGGCCTTCTGGGCGCTCACGCTGCCCATCATCATCCTGGGCGGGATCTTCGGGGGCATCGTCACCGCGACGGAGGGCGCGGCCCTCGCGGTGGTGGCGGCGCTGCTGGTGGGCGGGCTCGTCTACCGGGAACTCGACTGGGAACGCCTGCGGGAGGCGGTCATCGACGGGGCGGTGCAGACCGGTTCCGTGATGCTGCTGGTGGCGGCCTCGGCCCTGCTCGGGCTCTACCTCACCGAGGTCCAGCTGCCCCAGCAGATCGCCGCCTCGATGCTCGCCGTCACGAACGAGAAGTGGGCCATCCTCGCGATCCTGAACGTCTTCTTCCTCATCATCGGCATGTTCCTGCACTCCGCGGCGGCCATCATCCTGGTGGTGCCGATCGTGATGCCGGTGGTGACGGCGGCCGGCATCGACCCGGTGCATTTCGGCGTGATCGTGACCCTGAACCTCGCCATCGGCCAGCAGACCCCGCCCGTGGCGAGCGTGCTGCTGCTCACCTGCTCGATCGCCAAGGAAAGCGTCTGGGACGTGACCCGCGCCAACATCCCCTTCATCGGCGTCCTGCTCGTGACGCTGCTCGCGGTGACCTACGTGCCGTTCGTCACGATGGGGCTCGTGAACTTCCTCTACCGGTAGGCCCATGACCGAATCGATCCTCGTCGAGCGCGACGGTGCCATCGCCACCGTCGTCCTCAACCGCCCGGAAAAGCTCAACGCCCTCACCAAGCCCATGTGGGCCCGGCTGGGCGACGTGTTCCTCGAGATCTCCGCCGACGACACCATCCGCTGCGTCGTGATCCGCGGCGCGGGCGAGAAGGCCTTCGCGCCCGGCAACGACATCGGCGAGTTCGAGAACGAGCGCTCGAACGTCGAGCAGGCCCGGGCCTACGGCAAGGTCATGGCGCGCACCATCGCCGCGATCGGCGGCTGCCCCCACCCCGTCGTCGCCCGGATCCACGGCATCTGCGTGGGCGGGGGCCTGGAGATCGCCGGCCTCGCCGACATCCGCATCTGCGGCGAATCGAGCCGCTTCGGCGTGCCGATCAACCGGCTGGGCCTGGTCATGGCCTATTCGGAGATCGAGGCCCTCATCGGGCTCGCGGGCGAATCCGTGGCCCTCGAGATCCTGCTGGAGGGCCGCGTCTTCGACGCCCGGGAAGCGCTCGCCAAGGGGCTCGTCACCCGCGTCGTGCCCGATGCCGACGTGGCGCGGGAGTCGGACGAGACGGCCCGGCGCATCGCCGATGGGGCGCCGCTCGTGGCGCGGTGGCACAAGAAGTTCGCGCGGCGCCTGCGGGAGGCAAGGCCCCTCACGGCCGAGGAGTACGACGAGGGGTTCGCCTGCTACGGGACGGAGGATTTCCGGATCGGGTACCGGGCCTTTCTCGACAAGGCCAAGCCGGATTTCAAGGGGCGGTAGGGAGTGATGCCCGCGAAAATCTTTGGAACGCCGATGTCACGCCGATGGTAGGGAGTGATGCCTTCGAAAATCTTTGGAACGCCGATGAACGCCGATTCCACGCCGATGAACGCCGATAAGGCGATATTCGTGAATGAAATGGGCGGATCATCTGCCAGTGCGAAAACGGAGCCAATCGGCGCGGCGCATCCGGACAAGAAGTCATCGGCGTTCATCGGCGTGGAATCGGCGTTCATCGGCGTTCCAAAGAATTTTGCCGGGGTAACTCCATGACCGGGCCTCTTGCGGGAATCAAGGTCGTCGAACTGGCCCAGATCATGGCCGGCCCCACGTGCGGCATGCTGCTCGCCGACATGGGCGCCGACGTGGTCAAGGTCGAAAAGCTCCCCGGCGGCGACGACACCCGCGCCTATTCGCGTCCCAGCGTGAACGGCGAGTCGGCCGCCTTCATGATGCTCAACCGCAACAAGCGCGGCATCGCCGTGGACCTGAAGAAGCCCGGGGGCCTCGCGGTGGTCAAGCGCCTGCTCGAAGGCGCCGACGTGGTGACGGAGAACTACCGCAAGGGCACGCTCGATCGCCTGGGCCTGTCGTGGGAGGTGCTGCACGCCCTCAATCCCCGCCTCGTCTACTGCGCCATCTCCGGCTACGGTCGCACGGGCCCCTACGCGGACAAGGGCGGCTTCGACCTGATCGCCCAGGGCTTCGCGGGGCTCATGTCGATCACCGGCGAGCCCGGGGGCGCGCCCGTCAAGTCCGGCTCGCCCATCGCCGACATCAACGCCGGTGTCTTCGCGGCCCTGGGCATCGTCTCGGCCCTGCACGCGAGGAACGCCACCGGCCGGGGCCAGGTGGTGGACACCTCGCTCATGGAAGCGGCGATCCAGCAGACCTACTGGCACAGCGCGATCCACCTCGCCACGGGCGAGAACCCGGGCCCGACGGGCTCGGCCCACCTGCTCACCGCGCCCTATCAGGCCTTTCCCACCGCCGACGGCTGGATCAACGTGGGCGGGGCCAACCAGAGCAACTGGGAGCGGATCGCGAAGGCCATCGGGCGCGAGGATCTCGTGGCGGACCCGCGATTTCGCACCAACGCCGATCGCATGCGCCACCTGGAAGAGCTCACGCCGCTCGTGGCCGAGCGCCTGCGCACGCGCCCCTCGTCCGAGTGGATCGCCGAGTTCGAGGCCCTGGGCGTTCCCGCGGGCCCGATCAACCGCATCGGCGACATGCTCGCGGATCCGCAGGTGGCCGCGCGCGAGATGGTCGTGGATTTGGTGCACCCGGTGGCCGGGCCCACGAAGGCGCTGGGCTTTCCCGTGAAGTTCTCCGAGACTCCGGCCCGGGTGGAGCGCCCCTCGCCCCTGCTCGGCCAGCACACGCGGGAAGTGCTCGCGGGCCTGGGCTACGACGACGGGGCCATCGACCGGCTCGCGGCCGAGGGCGCCGTCGCCCTCGCGCCGGGAACCTGAGCGCCCCGCCCTACTTCGACTCCACCAGCGCGTCGAAATCCCCGGTCTGGAAGACGGGCGCGGGCTCGCCCAGCTTGACCGCCGCGGGCATCGGCGCGCCGCTGCGGGTGCGCGGCTTCTTCGCGCCGGCGAAGCCCTGCTCGCTCTTCGCGAGGGCGAGCTTCGTGCCGTCGGTGCCGCCCACCGCCACGGCCCCGTCGTTCACCTTCACGTAGGTGCCGGCCTCGAGGGCGCCCTGGTCCCGCTCGGCATGGACGAGATCCACGTCGGTGCCGCGGATGCCGACCGTCGCGTAGGCGGTCGTGAGGGCCACGGCGTCGGGCCGGTTGCCCCCGAGGGATCCGGTCACGTAGCGGAAGGCGCCCACCACGAGATCGAACGCCTGGGCCCATGCGCCGGTGTCGCCCGTGAGCTTGAGGCGCGCGACCCGCAGCACGGAATCGGCACGCATGAGGACCTTGGCACCGTCATCGAGCCGAAGCAGCGCCGCCGCGCCGGTGCCCGTCGTGAGCACGTCGCCTTCGCGCACGCGGGCGCCGCGATCGAGGACGACGCTCGAGCGGCCGCGCCGCACCTGCAATTCGCCGCGGACCTGCTCCACGGTGCCGGCGCCGTCGTTCGGGGCCGCGGCCTGCGCCGGCGCCCCCGGCAATGGGGCGAGGGAAACCACGACCACGCGCCGGTTCACCGCGGCGGTAGGGTTGGCGGGGTCCGCCAGCCGGCTCATGCCCATGCCCAGGGGCGCGAGGCGCGCCGGATCGACGCCCGAGGCCTTCGCGAGGAAGTCCCTCACGCTTTCGGCCCGGCGCTGCGACAGGCGCAGGTTGGCGGCGCCGCCGCCGACCGCGTCGGTGTGGCCTTCCACGCGATACTCGAGGCCGGCGAGCGCGGGATCCTTCATCGCACCGGCGAGGCGCTCGAGGAGCCGCGCGCTTTCCGGCGTGATCGCGGCCGAGCCGAACTCGAACTGCACCTGCAGTTGCAGGCGTCCCTCGGCGCGGGGCTGGGGCGTGCCGGGCCGGGCGCCCAAGGAGCGCGTGAGGGGCTTGGCGCGCAGGGCCTCGACCATCTCCTCCGCCGTGGGGCCGGGCGACTGGGCGAGGACCGCGAGCGGCAGGACGGCGAAGAGGACGAAGGCGCGGGCGATTCCCATGGCGGGTCCGGAGGCGGGCGGTCGATGGGGCACCCTACAAGCCCCGCGCCCCGGCGCGCAAGGGCGGACGCCGCCTTGCGGCGAAACCCCGGGGCCCGGATCATGGCGGTTTTGCCCGCGCCCGCCATGCCGTCGCTGCCGATTCTCGCGCTGCTCGCCGTCTCCGCCCTCGTCACCTCGTTCATCTCCGGCATCCTGGGCATGGCGGGCGGCATGATCCTCATGGGCATCCTGCTCGCAGTCCTCTCGGTGCCCCAGGCGATGGTCCTGCACGGCGTCACGCAGCTCGCCTCCAACGGCTGGCGGGCGATCCTGTGGCGCGCGGCCATCGACTGGCGGGTCTTCCGCGGCTGCGCCTGGGGCACGTTCGCGGCCCTCGCGATCTTCGCCGTCGTGCAGCTGGTGGCGGCCAAGCCCGTCGCGCTCATCGTGCTGGGCATCACGCCCTTCCTCGCGCTGCTGCTGCCGAAGGACATGGCCCTCGACGTGCAGAAGCGCGGCCATCCCTTCGCCTGCGGCCTCGTCTGCTCGGCCCTGCAGCTCACGGGCGGCATCTCCGGGCCGATCCTGGACACGTTCTTCGTGCGCTCCGACATGGACCGCCGCGCGGTCGTCGCGACGAAGGCCTCGACCCAGGCCCTGGGCCACGTCGTGAAGATCGGCTATTTCGGCGGGCTGGTGGCCGCGTCCCAGCGCGGCACGGTGGACCCGGCGCTCGCCGCGCTGATGGTCGCCCTCGCCATCATCGGCACCACGCTCTCGCGCCGCGTGCTCGAGCGGATGAACGACGCCTCGTTCCGCCAGTGGACGCGCTGGACCGTGATGGTGACGGGCACGGTCTACCTCGCCTCGGGCGCCTGGATGCTCATCGCGCCCTGACCGCCGTGCGGACCCTGCGCGCCGCCGACGGCGAGACCCTGCACTACGCGAGGAACGGCGAGGGCCCGCCGGTCGTGATGCTCCACGGCTGGACCGCGAGCCACGCCGAATGGTCGCCCCTCGTGCGCGCGCTCTCGGCGGAGCGAACCGTCATCCGCTGGGATGCGAGGGGCCACGGCGGACCCGGCCGGGCCGTGCAGTCCGCTCCGACCGCCGGACGCATGGCCGACGATCTCGCCGCGCTCCTCGCCCACGAATCCGTCGAAGCCGCAACGCTGGTGGGCCACTCCATGGGCGCGCTCACGGCGTGGGAATACTTCCGCCGTCACGGCGGCGCGCGCATCTCCCGCGTGGTCCTGGTCGACCAGAGCCCGAAGCTCCTGACCGACGCCGGGTGGACCCACGGCATCTACGGCGACTTCGACGAGGCGCGCAGCCGCGCCTTCCTCGCCGACCTCGAACGGGACTTCGCCGAGTCGGTCCTGCGCCTGGCGGCCTACGGCCTGAACCCCCATGCCCGCGGGCGCTACGAGGCGGGATCGCGGGGCTGGGCCTTTGCGCGCGAAGCCCTGCGCCGGCTCGAGCCCGCGCCGCTCATCGCCTGCTGGCGCTCCCTCGTCGCGGGCGATTGGCGCGACGTGCTGCCGCGCATGGGCGTGCCCGCCCTCCTCGTCCACGGCGGCGCGAGCAATTTCTACGGCGAGGACACGGCGCGGGAGGTGCACTCGCGCATCCCGGGCTCGCACCTGGAGATCTACCCGATGGCGGACCACTCGCCCCATCTCGCCGCGCCGGAGCGATTCGCGCGCGAGGTGCTCGCGTTCTCGACGGGATGCCCGTGAGGCGATCCCGATTCGACGCGAGGGTGCCGACTCAGGCCGGGTCCAGCACTTCCACGCGGTTCCGCCCGCCGGACTTGGCCCGGTAAAGCGCCGCGTCCGCCGCCTCGAGCAGCCGGTCGAGGCGATCGCCTTCCTCCGGCACCACCGCATGGACGCCCGCGCTCACGGTGATCCCGAGCGTCCGTCCATGCCAGTCGATGGCCATGGCGGCCACGGCCTCGCGCAGCGACTCCGCCAGCTCCCGCGCGCCGGCGGCGTCGGTGCCCGGCAGCGCGATGAGGAATTCCTCGCCCCCGAACCGGCTCGCGAGGTCGTGTCCGCGCACGCGCCTGTGCACGAGGGCGCCCAGCCGCCGCAGCGCCTCGTCGCCCGCGAGGTGGCCGTGGGTGTCGTTGAGCTGCTTGAACCAGTCGATGTCGACCATCACGAGCGCGATGGGCTCCCGGTGCCGCCGCGCATACGACAGGTCGCGCTCGACCGCCTGCAGGACGGCTCGGCGCGAGAGCAGTCCCGTGAGCTCGTCGTGGGTCGCGAGGTAGCGGGTGCGCTCGTCCGAGCGGTCCTTGAGCATGAAGACGAAGCCCGTCGTGCCCAGCACGAGGGCGAGATAGCCGAAGAGGAAGGTGGCCGTCTGCATCCAGTTGCGGTTCGTGAGCACGGAGACGTCCACCCAGCCGAGCGCCGCCGCGAGCGTGCGCAGCGCGAGCACCGCGCACATCCCGCCCGCGGCGAGCATGAGCAGGCCCCGGCCGCGACCGGGCATCCTCACGAGGCGAAGGCGGCGCACGACGAGCCCGAACTGCACCGCGAGCAGCAGGCTGAGGAACGCGACGCGCGCCCGCGGCAGCGGCAACAGGATGGCGCTGCCGATGGTGAGGGCCACGACGGGCGCCACGAGCACCGCCGTGTCCGGGGGGCGCTCCTCGACGCGGGCGACGGCCAGGTGGATGACCGAGAGCGCCGTGGCGAGCACGGCGTTGGCGAGGACGAAGGTGGCGAGGTCCGGCAGCGCGCCGCGCTGCGAGTAGAGCCAGAAGGCCGGCCCCATGAGGACCACGGCGCCCGAGGCGAGCCAGAGCTCGTCCCTGCGCTGGCCCCAGGCCATGTACACCGAGGCGCCGCCGAGCGTGACGGCCATCGTCGCCGTCATCGCGAGCAGCGTCTGCACGTCCAGCGGGCCCCACGCCAATGCGAACAACGCCTTCCCCTTCGGCTTTCTTCCCTTTCCCGCACCCCCTACATCGAGAGGGATCCTTCCCGGAACTCCGTCCGGTCGAGCCACACGTTCACCAGCACGGGACGGCCGGCCCGGGCGATCTCCTTCGCCCGCGCGAGGGCCGGCGCCACCTCGTCGTCCCGCTTGACCACGATGCCCTCGGCCCCGAAGCCCGCCGCCACCGCGTGGTAGTCGGTGCGTGCGAGGACCGTGCCGACATCGTCCCCGAGCATTTTCACCTGTTCCCGGGCGATCTGCATCCAGCACGCGTCGTTGCCGACGACCGCGATGACCGGCAGCCCGTGGCGGGCGAAGGTGTCGAATTCCGCCAGGCCGTAGCCGCTCGCGCCGTCGCCCCACACGAGCCAGGTCTCGGCGCGCGGCCGCGCGGCCTTGGCGCCCAGCGCGAATCCCGCGCCGACGCCGAGCGTTCCGAAGGCGCCCGGGTCGAGCCAGGCGAGGGGCCCGCGCGCATGCAGGATGTAGGCCGCCGTGCCGACGAAATCGCCGCCGTCGGCCACGAAGAGCGCGTCGGCCGAAGCCGCGCGGTCCATCTCGCGGAAGAAGGCCACGGGGTTCACGTGCTCGCCGCGGTGCGTGGCCTGGGTATCGATGGCGGCTTCCCGCGCCGCATCCCGTGCCGCGAGGGCCGCGAGCCATTCGTCCCGCCGCGCCCGTCCGCCGACGGCACCGGCCACGTCGCGCACGAAGCGGCCCGCGTCGCCGATGGCCTCGATCGTCGGCTTGCGGTTCAGGCGCGCGTCGCGACGGCTGCGGTTGGCGGCGATGAGCGTGGCCGAGCGGCGCACGTGCTTGCCGTAGTCGAGGCGGAAATCGCAGGGCACGCCCGCGAGCAGCACGCAGTCCGCTTCCCGCAGGGCCTTGCGCCGTTCGTGGCGGCGAAGCAGCGGGTGGTCCGCGCCCAGCAGCCCCCGCGCCATGCCCGAGAGGTAGACCGGGATGCCCATCGCGGCGACGGCGGCGGCCGTGGCCTCGGCCGTGGGGGAATCGACGACGCACTGGCTGCCGAGCACGAGCAGGGGCTGCTTCGCGCCGGCGAGGGCCTCCGCCGCGCGGGCGACGGCGCCGGCCGGTGCCACGGGAGGGGCCGGCGCGCGGCCGACGGGATCGTAAGCCTCGGCGCTGCCGGCGAACATGCGATTGGCGTGGCGCCCCAGGTACCAGCGCAGCAGCCGGTCGGCGACACCCGTGCCCTTGCCCGCCGCGTCGGCGTACCAGCCGCGGATGAGGGTCTCGTCGTAGAGCAGGTCGACGGGGCACTCGACGAAGGTCGGGCCCGGCACGCCCGAGCGCGAGGCGATGAGCGCCTCCTCGACGGCCGGCCCCAGGTCCGCGACGCGGCGCACCTGCTTCACGAGCTTCACGTGCGGCGCGACCAGGGGCTTCTGGTCGATGTCCTGCAGCGCGCCGCGACCCTGCAGTGCCGTGGGCGCCGCGCCCCCCAGCAGCACGACGGGCGACTGGGCGAGCTGCGCGTTCTTGAGCGCGGTGAGCGTGTTGGTGAGGCCGGGGCCCGCCGTCACGGCGGCGACGCCCGGCAGGCCCGTGAGGCGCGCATGGGCATCGGCCGCGAAGACGGCGGTGGCCTCGTGGCGCGTGTCGTGGATGGCGATGCCCATCGCCTTCGCCGCCACCAGGATCGGCGAGATGTGCCCGCCGCAGAGCGTGAAGAGGTGGCCGATGCCGTGGGCCGCGAGGGCGCGGGCCACGCGCTCGCCGCCATGGGCCGGGGCCGGTCGCGTGCTCATGGCGCCGCCTTCGCGGCGCGGGTCGCCGCCTGCTCGCGGGCGAGCGCCCGGAAATCCACCTTGCCGACCCGCGTGAGCGGAAGATCCTTCACGAAGACCACCTCCCGGGGACAGGACCACTTGATGAGTTCGCCGCGGCAGTGCTCGATGAGCGCCTCGGCGAGCGCGGGCCCCGGCCCGGCCCCGTCGGCGGGCACCACGCATGCCACCACGCGCTCGACCTGTGCCGGATCGGGAACCCCGATCACGCAGCATTCCTTCACGGACGGATGGCGACGCAGCACGGCTTCCACCTGGGCCGGATACACGTTGAAGCCCGACGACTTGATCATGCGCTTCAGGCGCACGGAAAAATAGAAGAACCCGTCGGCGTCGCGCTTGCCCAGGTCGCCGGTGTGCAGCCAGCGCCGCCCGTCGGCGTGCACGCGGACCGTCTCGGCCGTGGCCGCCGGGTCGTCGAGGTAGCCCGTCATGACGGCCGGGCCGGCGATGCAGATCTCGCCCTCCTCGCCGTCGGGCACGGACTCCTTGGTGCCGGGCCGCACGATCTTCGCGAGCATGTCCGGGAACGGCACGCCGATGGAGCCTTCGCGGTATTCGCCCACGGGCATCGCCATGATGCCCGTGACCGCCTCCGTGAGCCCGTAGCCCTCCAGCAGGCGCACCCGGCCGCCGCGGCGTTCGACGAGCGCCTCGAAACGGTCCTTCACCGCCCGCGGCAGCGTGTCGGCGCCGCAGAAGCACGCCTGCAGGCACGAGAGGTCCGCGCGCTCGAGCGTCGCATCCCGCGCGAGGGCCTCGAAGAGCGTGGGCACCCCCACGATCGCCGACGGCCGGTCCGTGCGGATCGCCTTCGCCACGGCCTCGGCGCTGAACTGGGGCACGAGGATCGACCGCCCCCCGGCCATCAGCGCCGCGTTCACGCACACGCCCAGCCCGAAACCGTGGAAGAGCGGCAGCACCGCGAGGATCGAGCCGCCCGCGTCGAGCCCGCACCAGCGCGAGGCCTGCAGGCCCTCGGCGATGAAATTGGCGTGGGAGAGCACGATGCCCTTGGGCTCGCCCGTGGTGCCGCCGGAAAAGAGGATGGCCGCCGGGTCGTCCGCGCGACCCTCGAAGGCCGGCGCCGATTCGGGCGCGGCCGCGAGCCAGTCGGACCAGCGGCGGATGCGCGGATCGTCGGGCAGCGCCGGGATGTGCCGACCCTTCGCGAGCCAGAAGCCGAGGCGCTTCAGGGGCGGCAGGTATTCCCCGATCCGGGCGACCACGACGCGCTCGACGGGCAGGCCCTTCGCGCCCTCGGCGAACGTGCCGTGGAAGGCGTCGAGCACCACCGCCATGCGCGCCTTCGTCGCCCGCAGGTAGTGGGCGATCTCCGGCGCCGTCGAGAGCGGGTGGATCATCGCGGGCACCGCGCCCAGCCGGTTCGCGGCATAGAACGCGATGACGCCCTGGGGAATCGTCGGCAGCGCGACCAGCAGCCGGTCGCCCGCCTTCAGGCCCTCGGCGGCGAACGCGGCCGCGCACCGCTCGATGTCGAGCGCGAGCTGCGCGTACGTCGAGCGCGAGCCGAGGAACGACCACGCGATGGCGCCCGGCACGCGCGCCGCCGTGGCCGCCACCGCCCGGGGCAGCGTGGTGTCCGGGTAGTCGATCGACGGCGGCACCGCCCCGTACCAGCGCAGCCAGGGGCGCTCGGCGTCCCCCGCGGGCGGGGCGTTGCCGGCGGCCATGCCTACTCCGGCAGCGCCTGAATCGCGAAGGCCGCCTTCATCTGCTCGCTCATCGGCGCGCCCAGCGGCGTGAACCACTTGTCGTAGATCTTCTCCATCTCGCCGGTGCGCATGAGGTTCGCGAGCGTGCGGTTCACCACGAGCTTGAGGTCGGGATCGCCGCGACGGAACATGATGCCGAAGGGCTCGTAGGACAGGAGCCGGCCCGTCACCACGTAATCCTTCGGGTTGCGGGCCCGGGCGCGAAGGCCCAGCAGCTGGATGTCGTCGCTCACGTTGGCCTGCACCCGTCCCACCTCGAGCGCGAGGAAGCCCTCGCCGTGGTCCTTCACGTTGAGCACCTTGATGCCGAGGTTCAGGCGGTCCGAAAGCGCCTTGATCACGCGCTCGTTGGTCGTGCCCTGGGAGACGGAGATCGTCTTGCCCTTCAGGTCCTCGACCTCCTTGATCCCCGAATTCGCCTTCACGAGCAGCCGCGTGCCGCCGATGAAGGTGATGGCCGAGAACTCCGCCTGCTTCTGGCGCGTGAGCGTGTTGGTGGTGGAGCCGCACTCCAGGTCCACCGTGCCGTTGGCCACGAGCGGAATGCGCGTCTGCGAGACGACCGGGATCTGGCGCACCTGCAGCGCGGGGCTCTTGAGCTCGGCCTTGATCGCCTCCACCAGGTGGCCGCACAGGTCGATCGAGTAGCCGATGGGCTGCTGCTTCTCGTCGAGGTAGGAGAACGGGATGCTGGTCTCGCGGATGCCGAGGGTGATGGTGCCGCTGTCCTTGATCTTCTTGAGGACGCCGGTGAGTTCCTGGGCGCAAAGGCCGGTGGCGGTGAAGGCGAGGACGGCGGCGAGGGCGAGGCGTTTCATGGGATCACTCCGGAAGGGAACGGGAAAATGTTACAGGGGCCGGCGGGCCCGTGCCATGATCCGGGACCCGAGTCCCCTGCCTTTTCCGGAGTTCCCTTCGATGAGTCCCTTCCGAACCGTCGCCATCGCGGGCGGCGGCACCATGGGCGCGGACATCGCGCTCACCTTCGCGCGCGCCGGCCGCGCGGTGCACGTGACCGATCCGTCCGCCGCCGTGCGGGAGGCCCTCGCCTCGCGCTTGTCCGCCCTGCCCGGCCTCGCGCCCGTGACGACCCACGAGGAGAGCGCCTCGGTTTCGTGGGACGCCGTCGATCTCTGGATCGAGGCCGCGCCCGAGCGCCTCGACCTCAAGCGCCGCCTGTTCGCCGAGGCCGAATCCCGGGCGCGCCCCGACGCGATCCTCGCGAGCAACAGCTCGGGCTTTCCGATCTCCGCGATCGCCGAGGGCCTCGCGCGGCCGTCCCGTTGCTTCAACCTGCACTACTTCATGCCGGCCCACCTCGTGCCCCTGGTCGAGGTGGTCTGCGGCGCCGCAAGCGATCCGGCCCTGGCCGAATCCCTCGTGGCGCTCATGCGCGACACGGGCAAGGTGCCGGTTCTCGTGCGCCGGGACCTGCCGGGGTTCCTCGCGAACCGCCTTCAGCACGCGCTTTCGCGGGAGGCCTTCTCGATGGTCGACGCGGGCATCGCGACGCCGGAGGACATCGACGCCGCCGTGCGCTTCGGCTTCGGATTCCGGTACCTCGCCGCGGGGCCGGCGCTGCAGCGCGACCACGCCGGGCTCGACGTGCACGCGGCCGCGGCCGCGACGATGTATCCCACGCTGTGCAACGACGCGGCGCCCGCGCGGGCGCTGGCCGACCGGGTGGCGGCCGGGCGCCTGGGCATGAAGGCGGGAGCGGGATTCCGGGACTGGCCGCCGGCGTCGATCGCGGCGGAAAAGGCGCGCTACGAAGCGCTGCTCGAGGCGGCGCTCGCGCTGGTGGCGGCGGAGCTGCCGCCGGTGAAGGCGCCCTAGGACGCGGCGGGCTTGCCGCGCTTGTAGACGATGATCTTCTTGCCGCCCTCGCAGTGGCCGACCACGCGACGGTCGCCTTCCTGGCCCTTGTCCACGGCCTCGAGGGTGTAGGCCTTCACGCCCTTCTTCTCGATCTTCGCGGCGATCTCGGCCTTCACCTCGTCGCAGGATCGCGCGGCGAAAGCGGACGGGGCGACGAGCGCGAGGACGGCGGCGGCGGCAATCACGGTCTTCATGGCGATGTTCTCCCTTGGCTGGCGGGGAAAGCATAGCCCCGAACCGGGGCCGTGGCGAGGGGGTTTGCCCCGGGAGCGGCCGGCACACGACAATGGGGCCATGATCCGCACCCCCGACGATTTCACCGCCCTCGCCGAGGCCGTCGCCCACCCGGCGCCCCTCACGTTCGCCTTCCAGCGCGACGCCGTGCTCTGCGCGCAGGGCGCCTTCGCGCTCACGGGCGATGCGGCCGCCCTCGCCAACGGCCTGGACCCGGCGCGATCCGTTCCCGTGGGCCTGTGGCGGGGAACCTACTGCCGCGCCGCCACCCTTCCGGCGGATTTCGTTCCGGCACCCGGGTTCGTGATGGAGCCCCTGCGCGCCTTCTTCGGCCGGGTGGACGACGGCCTGCTCGCCGTCGCCGGCCGCGCGAAGCAGCTGGCCGAGTGGGACAGGACCCACCGCCACTGCGGCGTGTGCGGCGCCGCCACCGAGGTCGCCCCCGGGGAGCGGGCCCGCCGCTGCCCGGCGTGCGGACATCACGCCTGGCCGAGGATCTCGCCCGCGATGATGGTGCTGGTGCGAAAGGGCCCGGCGATCCTGCTCGCCCGCCACGGCCGCAACGCCAATCGCTGGTCGGCCCTCGCCGGCTTTCTCGAGGCCGGCGAATCCCTCGAGGAGGCCGTCCACCGGGAAGTGCGCGAGGAAGTGGGCCTCGAGGTCCGGGACCTGCGCTATTTCGCGAGCCAGAGCTGGCCCTATCCCCACTCGCTGATGGTGGCTTTCACCGCGGAATGGGCCGGCGGCGAACCGCGCCCGGACGGGGTGGAGATCGCGGAGGCCCGTTTCTACGGCCCCGGCGAGGCCCTGCCGCCGCTGCCGCCTTCGCAATCGGTCGCGCGCGCCCTGATCGCGGCGAGCCGGGCCGACGCGGGCTGATACGTCCGGCCCGCGCGCTACTTCTTCGCCGCCACCGGCTTCTTCTTCACCGGGTGGGCCTGTTCGTGCCACGCGATGACGTCCTCGACGCTCTTGCCGGCGACGAGCTTCCCGATCACGTCGAGCGGAAGGTGCTCGAGCTTGCCGAAGCGCACGCAGCTCTTGCCCATGTCCGCCTTGCGTCCGAGCTTCGCGTAAGCCTCCCGAAGGATCTCCTCCTGCCGCCGGTCCCCGTAGACGCCCATCAGGTAGAGCGCATAGTTGTTCTTCTGCGCGGCGAGGCCCGCGTAGGCGAGGGGCTGGCCGTTGTAGGTCTCGGGGCAGCGCGCCGGGGGCACCTGCCAGATGATCATTCCCCAGTTCATCACCTCCTCGAAGCCCTTCGGCATGGCCTTCGCCATCGCGGATCGAACGGCGGCGATCACCGCGCGCCGGTCGGGCGGCAGTTCGGCGAGATACTCGGCAACGGTCTTCGCGGCGCTCGAAACCATGGGGACTCCCGGACGAGGGTCGATCCCGCGGAATATAATCCCGTCCACACCGCCACGCCACGCAACACGCCCTTCGCGCCACCCCCATGGAAGAACTGGATTTCACCCGGCCCGATTCCGGACCGGCGAATGCCGCGCCCGCCGCGGCACCGCCCCCCGCGCCCCGTACCGCCCAGAGCCCCTACTACAAGCCCGACGTCGCCCAGGCCATCTTCCGCGCCGCGGGCCGCGCCGAGCGCTTCGCCGCCGGCACCGCGATCTTCGAGGAGGACGAGAAGGCGGCCGGCGGGTTCTTCTCCCGCAAGAGCGCCGCGCGCATGTACTTCCTGGCCGCGGGCGAGGTCGGCCTCACCCTCGGCGGCAAGCCCCTGGACACCCTCAAGGCCGGCGAGGTCTTCGGCGAGATGGCCGTGATCAGCGGCCAGCCCCGCACCGCCGCCGCACGGGCGAAGACGGACTGCGCCGCCTATTCGATCGGGGTGGACGAACTGCAGGCGGCCCTCGCCCAGGCGCCGGAATTCGCCCTGATGCTGATGAGCGTGATGTTCGACCGCCTGCGCTTCCTCGCCGCCCGCCTCGCGATGCGCCGCGGCGCCCGGGCATCGGGCCCGGGGCGAGAAGCCGCGGGCTATCCGCCTGAACTGGTCGATCGCGTGGAGGCCACCCTCGCCCGCTCGGCCGTCGTGCGCCACCTGCCGGGCGCGACGCTCATGCGCGAAGGCCAGGGGGGCAGCTGCCTTTATCTCGTGAAGGAAGGCACCGTCGCCATCTCCATCGCCGGCAACGTGGTCGAACGCGTCCAGGCCGGCGCGAGCTTCGGCGAGATGGCCGTCGTGGACCAGTCGCCCCGGACGGCCACGGCGACCGCCGAGACCGAATGCGTGCTGCTCGCCATCGACCGCGCGAGCCTCGTGGAGGCCGTCCGGCGCGTGCCCGATTTCGGCCTCGCGATGCTGCGCGACGCGGCCGAGCGCCTGCGCCACATGAACGCGCAGCTCTCCTGACGCGCCCTCCCGATGCGCTTCGAGCACGTCATCCAGGTCAACGACTTCCTCAACCCGCTCGTCGACGCGCTCACGCGCGAGCAGCTGTGGAACGGCCTCGTCGCGAGCCTGGAGGACCCGGCCCGGTTCCTGCCCGGCCTGGACCGCGCCCGGGTCACGGCGCGCGGCCCGGAGGGCTTTTCGCGGGAACTGCACTTCGGCCACGTGACGATCCGGGACCGCGTGCGCCTCGAGCCGCCCGGCCGGCTGAGCTCCGAAAGCGAGGCCACGCCGGAGGTTCCCGCACTGGTGCGCACGGTGACGATCGAGGAGCCGATCGAGGGCGAGCTGGTGCTGCGTTTCGTGTACGAGCGCCGCGCCCAGGGCCATGCGCCCCTCGAGCCCGCCTACGCGCGGGTGCTCGAGGAGGCCTGGCTCAAGGCCGACATCGACCTGGTGGCCGGCATCCGCCGAAGCGCGACCCGGCACTAGGCCGGGCGGCCGGTCACTTCTTCACCAGTTCCACGCGGCGGTTCTTCGCGCGCCCTTCCTCGCTGCGGTTGTCCGCCACGGGACGCTCGGGGCCGAACCCGGCGGCCGAGAGGCGCTTCGCGTCGATGCCGCCGGCCACCACCGCTTCCATCACGCTTCGCGCGCGACGCTCCGACAGCGCCTTGTTGGCGGCCGGCTGGCCGACGTTGTCCGTGTGCCCCTCGATCGCGATGCGAAGGCCGGGCGCGGACTTCAGGGCCTTCACGATCTCCGCGACCGTCGCCCGCCCGTCGGGCTTGAGATCCGCCTTGCCGGTGTCGAAGTTGATGTAGAGGGCGATGAAGCCGCTGCGGTTCAGTTCGTCGAGGAGGCGGTTGGCCGAGACCACCTGCGCCATCGCCGCCACCTCCACCACCGTGAGCTGGTAGCTGCGGGTGGGCGCGCTGAAGATCTCCGGCAGCACGCGGACCCAGACGTCCTTGCCGCCGGTCGCCACGCGAAGCGTCGTCTCGCCACCGTCGCCGTCGCGGGGAAGTCGCTCGTACACGACCGCGCCGCCGATGGACTTCACGGCATTCTGGTAGTTGCGGATCACCTCGAGGGGGCTCGGCTGGCGCTCCGGACGGTTGTGGAAGTAGCGGATCACGGTCGACTCGCCCTCGACGGACTGGCGCTTCGGCTGGCCGGCTTCGGCGCCGATCGTGAACTCGATCGCGTCGTACTGGCGCCGGTACTCCTCGATGCGCGAATCGGGGAATCGCGTGAGCAGCGGATGGTCCTTCGATCCCTTCGCGTCGGATTGCGCCGCCACGACGGGCGCGAAGGCGACGAGGCAACAGGCGAGGGCGAGGCGGTGCAGCGAGGAGCGGAAAGCCGGCATGCGGGTCCTCCGGACGTGCGATGGGTCGGCGTGCGCGCGGGTCTCGTTGTTGTGGCGCGATTCTAGCGCGGGCGGCGTCCGGGCGGCGCTAGAATGGAGCACCGCTCGCTTCACCGGACAACGACAATGAGAAAGACCGTGGACCGGTCGACCTTCGACCGCGTCATCGTCCCCACCTACGCCCCCGGCGCGTTCATTCCCGTGCGGGGCCGCGGCTCGCGGCTGTACGACGCGACCGGACGCGATTGGATCGATTTCGCCGGCGGCATCGCCGTCACCAGCGTGGGCCACGCCCATCCCCGGGCGGTGAAGGCGCTGGTGGACCAGGGCCGCCGCCTCTGGCACGTCTCCAACGTGCTCGCCAACGAGCCGTCGCTGCGCCTCGCGTCCAAGCTCGTCGCGCGCACCTTCGCCGACCGCGTCTTCTTCGCCAATTCCGGCGCGGAGGCGAACGAGGCCGCCCTCAAGCTCGCGCGCCGCGTCGCGAGCGACGGGGAAGCGAAGGGCGGCAAGCGGCCCGCGAAGCCCCGGCGATTCGAGATCGTCGCCTTCGACAATTCCTTCCACGGACGCACGCTCCTCACCGTCACGGCCACGGGGCAGCCGAAGTACCAGGAGGGCTACGGCCCCCTGCCCGAGGGCATCCGGCACGTGCCCTACAACGACCTCGCGGCGGCCCGGAAGGCGATCACGGACCGCACCTGCGCGGTCATCGTGGAACCGCTGCAGGGCGAAGGCGGCGTGATTCCCGCGCGGCGCGAGTTCCTGCGCGGCCTGCGCCGGCGCTGCGACGAGACCGGCGCCCTGCTCGTCTTCGACGAGGTGCAGTCGGGCAACGGCCGCACCGGCACGCTCTTCGCGTACGAGCAGTACGGCGTGGCGCCGGACATCCTCACCACCGCCAAGGGACTGGGCGGGGGCTTTCCCATCGGCGCCATGCTCACCACGGAAAAGCTCGCGGCGCACTTCACGGTGGGGGCCCACGGCACCACCTACGGCGGCGGCCCCCTCGCCTGCGCCGTGGCCGAGGCGGTGTTCGACATCGTCTCGTCGAAGGCGACCCTCGCGGGCGTCGCCCGGCGTCACGACCGGCTCGTGGCCGGGCTCGAAGCCATCGGCCGGCCCCACGGCCTCTTCGCCGAGGTGCGCGGCATGGGCCTGCTCGTGGGCGCGGAGCTCGCCGCGCCCTGGAAAGGCCGCGCGAAGGACCTCGTGCGCCTCGCCGAGGATCGCGGCCTGTTCCTGCTGCAGGCGGGACCGGACGTGCTGCGCTTCGCGCCCTCCCTCGTGATCCCGCTCGCGGATCTCGACGCGGGACTCGCCCGGCTGCGCCGTGCGGTCGGCGATTTCCTCGCTCCCCCCGAAGGCAAGCCCGGCAAGGCCCGTCCGCGCCGATGATCCGCTTTCGCCCCGCCACGGCCGACGATCTCGCGGGCCTCGTGGCCCTCGTGGCCGCGGGGGGCGCGTCCCTCACCACCCTGCCCCCGGACCGCGAGCGCCTCGCCGCGCGCCTCGCCGCGAGCCAGGCGTCGTTCGCCGGGCAGGTGTCGCGCGCCGAGGCGACCTACCTGTTCGCGCTGGAGGACGAACATGGCCGCCTCGCGGGCGTGAGCGGCATCGACGCCGCGGTCGGGCTCGTGCAGGCCTGGTACGCATACCGCGTCGGCCTCGCCACGCACGCGTCCGCCGAACTCGGCGTCCTCACCCGGACGCCCACGCTCTTTCTCACCAACGATCACACGGGCCAGAGCGAGCTGTGCTCGCTGCTGCTCGCGCCGGCGCATCGCCGCGGCGGGATGGGCGCGGTGCTCTCCAAGGCGCGCCTGCTCTTCATCGCCGAGCACCGCGAGCGCTTCGGCGCGAAGCTCATCGCGGAGCTGCGCGGGGTCGCGGACGGGAACGGGCGCTCCCCCTTCTGGGAGGGCCTGGGCCGCCATTTCTTCTCGATGGACTTTTCCCGCGCGGATCACCTCACGGGCATCGGCCGCAAGAGCTTCGTGGCCGAGCTCATGCCGCGCCACCCCGTCTATGCGAACCTCCTTCCGCCCGACGCGCGGGACGCGATCGGCCGCACCCACGCCGACACCGAGCCTGCCCGCCGCCTGCTCGAATCCGAGGGCCTTCGCTACGAGGGGCTCGTGGACATCTTCGATGCCGGCCCCGTGCTCGAGGCGACCCTCGACGACGTGGGCGCCATCCGGCATTCGCGCCGCTACGAGGCCGCGGCGGGCGACGAGGAAGGCGGCGTGCCCTGGCTCGTCGCGAACACCCGCTTCGGGGATTTCCGCGCGGGCCTCGTGCGCGCCGATCCCCGCGGCGATCACTTCCCGCTGGGCACCGCGGCGATCGCGGCGCTCGGCATCCGGCCCGGCGACGCCGTGCGCGCCGTCCCCCTCCACCCTTCCGACCGCACCGGGTGACCCATGAGCGAACGCGAGATCAACTTCGACGGACTGGTCGGCCCCACGCACAACTATTCGGGGCTGTCCTTCGGCAATCTCGCCTCGCGCCGCCACGCGGGCGAAGTGGCCAACCCGCGCCTCGCCGCGTTGCAGGGCCTCGACAAGATGAAGGCGCTGGCGGACCGCGGCTTCTCCCAGGGGGTGCTTCCGCCCCACGAGCGTCCCAGCATCCCGCTGCTTCGCCAGCTGGGCTTCGGCGGCAGCGAGCGCGAGGTGATCGTCCGCGCCGCGCGCGAAGTGCCCGAGCTCTACGCCGCGAGCCTCTCGGCCTCCGCCATGTGGGCGGCCAACGCCGCCACCGTGAGCCCGAGCGCCGACACCGCCGACGGCCGCGTGCATTTCACGCCGGCCAATCTCGTGACCAAGCTGCACCGCTCCCTCGAGCCGCCCGTCACCGCCCGCATCCTGAAGGCGATCTTTCCCGACGCCGCGCACTTCGCCCACCACCCGCCGCTCGTGCCCAACTCGCAGCTCGCCGACGAGGGCGCCGCCAACCACACGCGCTTCGCCCCCCGGGGCGGCGGCCCCGGCGTCGGTTTCTTCGTCTACGGCGCCCACGGTTTCGATCCCGCCGCGCCCGGCCCGCGGCGATTTCCGCCCAGGCAGACCCGCGAGGCGAGCGAAGCGATGGCGCGCCTGCACGGCCTGGATCCCGCGCGCACCGTCTTCGCGCAGCAAAGCCCCGAGGCGATCGACGGCGGCGTCTTCCACAACGACGTGATCGCCGTGGGCACCGGCTCGGTGCTGCTGTGCCACGAGAAGGCCTTCCTCGACCAGACGGCGGTCATCGGGCGGCTGCGCGAGGCCTTCGGCGGCGAGTTCACGGCGATCGAGGTCGCCGAATCCGAGGTCTCGCTCGCCGACGCCGTGCAGACCTACCTCTTCAACAGCCAGCTGCTCGCGAAGCCCGGCGGGAAGATCCTGCTCGCCGCGCCGGAGGAATGCCGCACCCACGACCGGGTGGCGCGCTTCCTGGAGAACCTCCTCGCCTCCGGCGGCCCCATCGACGAGGTGATCCACTTCAACCTGCGCGAGAGCATGAGGAACGGCGGCGGCCCGGCGTGCCTGCGGCTGCGCGTGCCGCTCACCCGGAGCGAGGTGGGCGCCATGAACCGCGCCGCGCTCTTCGACGACGCGCTCTACGCACGCCTGCGCTATTGGGTGGAGAACCGCTACCGCGACCGGCTCGCGCCCGGCGATCTCGCCGACCCCCTGCTGCTCACGGAATGCCGCGAGGCCCTCGACGAGCTGACGGAAGTGCTCGAGCTCGGATCCGTCTATCCCTTCCAGCTGCCATGAATATCCGCCCCTCGATCGCCCTCGCCCTCGCGGCCGCCGGCCTCGCCGCGGGCTGCGCGTCCGACCCGAAGTCCGCCGCCGCGCCCGCGCCGGGAGCCACCGATGGCGCCGCCCTGTACCTGCGCGTCTGCTCCGTGTGCCACGGCGAGAACGGCGATGCCCGCAGCCGCGCCGCCCCGGCCCTCGCCAAGCCCCCGCGGGATTTCACGAGGCCCGAGGCCGCGCGGGATCTGTCGCGGGAATACATGATCGCGATCGTGCGCGACGGCCGCCCCCACTCGCCGATGGTGGCGCGGGAATCCCGCCTCACCCAGGCGCAGGTGGAGGCCGTGGTGGACTACATCCGCGCGACCTTCATGAAGGTGCCGCCGCAACCGACGGCACGATAGGCCCCGGCTACGCGCCCGGCTTCGCGAGCACCACGAGATCCGCCTGCATCGACGGGGTGTGCTTGCGGCAGATGAGCTTGAAGATGCCGGCCTTGTCGGCCTTGAAGGTGACGCGCGTGATCTCGCCGCGCTTCACGGTGTTGGAGATCCAGTAGCCCTCGAGCGTGAACGGGTGCTCGTCGCCGTTGATGCCGACGAACTCCATCGTGACGGTGTCGCCCTCGTTCACCACCATCGTGCCCGGGTCCCACTTGTACGTGGAGATCTCCCAGCGCCCCTTGTCGTCGGGCTTCTTCAGCACGTAGCCGCCGCCGGCCGGCACCTCGGCCTTGGGAAAGGCCTCCTGCGAGACGTTGGCGCCCCCCTTGGGCTCGACGGCCGCGATGTAGATCGTGCGCTGGCGCGCGGCCTGGTGCTGGGTCCAGCCCGGCAGCACGGCGAGCAGCCCCAGGGTGAGCAGCGTGAGGGCTTGGGGTCGTTTCATGGCGGGGTCTCCGGGACGATCGGCGGCATTATCGCAGGCGGTAGCGCAGCGTCCAGAAATTGTCGAGGTTGCGGTACTCGATCCCGCCCGCGGCGCCGGCCACGAGGGACTCGAGGTCGGCGCCCGTGGGGAAGTTCTTGAGCACTCGGTGCGTGACGCCCTCGCGCGAGACCCGGTGCTGGAAGGTGTCGCCGTCCGCGTCGGTCTCGGCGATGGGGAAATCCTTCAGTTGGACCTCGTTGTTGTCCACCAGCACGACGACGGCGCCGGGCACGAGCCGCGCGTGAAGGCCCGCGAAGAAGGCCGGCAGGCGCTTGCGCGGCACGTGGGAAAGCCACAACCCGGCGTAGGCGCCATCGAATGCGCCGAGGTTCGCCGGAAGGTCGTAGGCATCGGCCTCGAGGAAGCGGACCGACTCGGCACCCGGACGCAGCCTCGCGAAGGCGAGCGGTTCGGCCGTCGCGTCGGTGGCCACGACTTCCCGGGCGCGGGCGGCGATGCGGGGTGTCCAGTAGCCCGTGCCGCAGGCGACCTCGAGCACGCGCTTGCCCTCGAACTGCGCGGGTACCCAGTCGTGCAGGAAAGCCAGGTCGGCGGCCCGCTCGGGCTTGGCGTAGACCGCGTCGTAGTACGGGGCACGCTCCGCGTAGTAGCGCCGCAGGTCCGGATCGATGGAAGACATGGGCGGGAGGATAGCGCGGGAAATGCCGAGTGACCGTGTGCTCAGAGGTCCTTGGGCACCGCCGGTGGCGGCTTGAGCTTCTTCGCCATCGCCTCGGCCTGCCCCGGCGTCACGCCCGGCGGCAGTTTCGACGCGTCGAGGGAAGGCGAAGCCGATTCGCCTTCGGCCTTCGACGGCGGCGGAGAGGCCGGCGGCGCGGAATCCAGCGTCTTCTCCGCCACGAAGGCCGTCGGCAGGGCGGCGAAGCGCGACGAGGCGATCGACAGTCCCAGCACCCGGCCCTGGCCGTCGAGAAGCACGGCGCCCTCGGCCGGTGCCGTGGCCGATTCCACGTCGATGAGCGTGCGGCCGGCTTCGACGACCGCGCGCTTCACGCGGCCCTCGGCGATGACGCCATCGCCCGCGGCCGAGAGCGTCGCGACGAAGACGGCTTCGCCGGCCCCCGGCGCCGCGCCCGACACGCGAAGCGGCGAGGACGCGCCGCCCCCGTCCACCGCGAGCTTGCAAAGCCCCAGGGACTCGGCCGCCAGCGCAACGCGCGCCGAAACGCGCCGGGCGCCGTTCTCGACGACGAACTGCGCGCCGGGCGGAAGACGATCGCAAGCCACGGCCATCACGCCGCTCTCGATGGCGACGCCGTGGCCGAGGCGCCGGACCGCGCCGGACATCTCGAGCGCCTCGACGCGGCCGAGGGACCGGCCCGCCTCCTGCGCGAGCTCGGCCAACGGGCGGGCCGCCGCGGCCTTCGGCACCGTGGACTTGAGGACCTGCCATCCGGCGATGCCGGCGGCGAGCGCGACCACGGCGCTCGCGATGGGGACCACGGGGGATTTCCGGCGGGGCCGGTTCATCCCCGACGCCAGCTCCGCGTCGTAGCGATCGCGGGCCCCGGGATCCGACAGGACGGCGAAGGCCTCCCTGACGCGCTGGTCCCGGCGCGGATCGGGCGGCGAGGTGTCCTTCGCGAACTCGGCCTCGAGCCGATCGTAGGCGCGTCGGATGTCCCCCGCCTTGGCATCGCGGGAAAGGCCCAGCGCTTCGTAGTGGTCGTTCGGTGGCGGTGCCATGGGACGGATTTTGCCATGGGGGCGACGATGCCCCGGCGCGCGATTCTTTTCTTTCCGTTTGTTGCCGACCGGCCCCGGCCGGGCGAAGCCCCCCTAGAATCCGGCAGGCCCACAACGCAGGGAGAAAGAGGCGATGAAGACCGTCACGAGGATCTTCGCGGCGCTCGCCGTGGGCGCGAGCCTCGCGGCCTGCGGCGGCGGCTCTGGCGGAAGCGATGCCGCGCCCCCCGTTACGCAGGCGCAGCTCGGGCTGCTCTTCTACGGCAACAGCCATACCGAAGGCAACGACCTGCCCGCGATGGTCGAGGCGCTGGTTCGCACCGTGCGCCCGGGCAAGACGGTGGGCTCGGTGAAGGGGCCCGGATCGATGTTCCTCGACGAGCGCCTGGCGCACGGGCCGTCCCGAGAGCTGCTGGCGGCCCGGCGATGGAGCGCGGTCGTCCTCCAGGCCCAGAAGTACAGCTCGAGCGGGCAGTTCGAATACTCCACCGCCGAAGCCGCCCAATGGGTGCGCCTCGCGCGGGAGGGCGGCGCGATTCCCGTGCTCTTTCCGGAGTGGTCGCGGCGCGGCGTGCCGGAGACGGCCCGCATCCTCGCGCTTCACGAATCCATCGCGGCCCAGGCGCCCGCCTGCATCGCGCCCATCCCGCAGGCCTGGGACATCGCGCTCGCCACCGATCCGGCGCTCGCCTTGCACGCCTCGGACGGCAATCACGCGAATGCCGCCGGATCCCTGCTCGCGGCCCTGGTCATCGCCTCGACCATCACCGGGGATTCGCCCGCGGCCTTCGGCGAGATCGCGAGCGCCACCGTCGACGGCCCGACCCAGGCCCGTCTTCGCGCCGCCGCCGCGCAGGCCGTCGCCGCCCACCCGCCGCGCCGCCTCTGCCCCGCCGATCCCATCCCCTGAAAATCGGGGTCAGGTGTATTTTTCACCTGACCCCGATTTTTTGCCGGACCCCGGAACTCCATGACTCCGATGCTCGATGCGGGACGAAGCGTTCTCGTGCTGGTGGATTACCAGGCGCGGCTCATGCCCGCGCTGGAGGGCGGCGCGGCGGCGCTCGCGCGCGCCCATCGCCTCGCGAAGGGCGCGCGGATCCTCGGCGTCCGAATCGTGACGACCGTGCAGAACCCGGAGGGACTCGGCCCGGGCGATGCCGCACTCGACGCGCTGGCCGACGCCCGGCTCGACAAGCGCCATTTCGACGGCTGCGCGGACGGTCTCGTCGCCCTGCTCGCGGGCCCCGGGAGCGATCCGCCCACCGATGTGCTGGTCGCGGGATGCGAGACCCATGTGTGCCTCGCGCAGAGCGCGCGGGGCCTGCTGTGGGCGGGCTTCCAGGTCCACGTGGCGGCGGACGCCTGCGCTTCCCGGCACGCCTCGGACCGAGAAGCGGCGCTCGCCCGGCTCCGGGACGAAGGCTGCCGGCTGTCCACGGTGGAAATGGCGCTCTTCGAGTGGCTGGGAAGCTGCGACCACCCGCGGTTCCGCGAGGTCCTCGCCGTCGTGAAGTAGGAGGACCCTTCGTGCGTTTCCGGCGCCATTCAGTCCGCTCCTGAGCCTGCCGATAAGACAAGCGTCGGGGCGGGAAGTCCGTCCTCCGCCTTCACTCCCTGCCGCCTGTTCGCGATGAGATACCGCCACGCCCACGTCGAACTGGACCCCCCGTCCCTCGGGCCATGGCTCGACGGATGGAAAGACGCCGGACCCCACGCCGGAGCGCTCGCGCTGCTTCCGGAATCGCAGGCCCGCCACGTGCCTTTCCTCCAGGCGGCCTTTCGCGAACGGGGCCTCGCGCTCGTCGGCGCGATCTTTCCGGCCCTGGTGACGGACGAGGGATTCTCGACGACCGGGGCCTGGCTGCTCGGCTTCGATGCCATGCCGCCCGCCTTCCTGCTGGAGGGGCTGGGACGCGATGGCCGGGCCGATGCCGCGAAGCTTGCCGAGGCCGCGAGAACCCATTGCCTGCGCTCCCCGGGCGAACCGGCGCCGACCCTCTTCCTCGTCTTCGACGCGATGATTCCGGACATCGCCTCGACGCTCCTCGGCGTCTTCGGCGAGATCCGCGACACCGTCCGCTACGCGGGCGTGAACGCCGGCAGCGAGACCTTCCGTCCGCTCCCGTGCCTCTTCGACGGCGAACGCGTCGTGAGCGACGGCGTGCTGGGCCTTTCGCTCGAGGAAACGCCGGTCGTGGTGAAGCACGGCTACCCGGTGGCGAAGACCCTGATGCGCGCCACCTCCACCACGGGCAACCGGATCCGGCTGATCGACGGGCGGCGGGCCATGGACGTGTACCGCGAGGTGATCCGGGCGGACTTCGGCGTCGACCTCACGCACGGGAACTTCTACGACTACGCCGTGCATTTCCCGTTCGGGGTGATCTCGGCGGCGGACGTCGTGGTGCGCATTCCCGTCGCCTTCGAGGACGACGGGTCGATCGCCTGCGTGGGCGAGGTACCGCCCGAATCGATGCTGCGCCTGCTGCGCGCGCCCTCCCTCGACGAAAGCCCGTGCGTGGACGCGATCGCGGGTGCGCTGCCCGCCGCGCCCGGTCGCGGACCGCTTCTCGCCTTCTATTGCGCCGGGCGGCGCATGCACCTGGGCGGCGATGCGGCGACGGAACTCTCGCGCCTGCGGCAGGCGACCGGCGCCTCCGCACTGGTCGGGGCCCTCTCGCTGGGGGAGATCGGCATCTTCGAGGGAACCGGCATTCCCCAGTTCCACAACGCCGCGCTGGTCTGCGCCTGAGCGACCCCGGAGGATCGGGGTCAGGGAATGGCGACCACGATCTTGCCCAGGTGCCGGTTCGCTTCCATGTGGGCGCGGGCCTCGGGCAATTCGCCGAACGCGAAGACGCGATCCACCACGGGGCGGATGCGTCCGTCGGCGAGGGCCGGCACGATGTCGCGGACGAAGGCCGGAAGGCCCGCGGCGCGCTGGTCTGCATTGCGTTGCTTGTTGGAGACGCCGAAGAAAGTGAGGCGCCTCGCGTGCAGGGCCTGCAGGTCCAGCTCGGCCCTGAGCACGCCGTCGACGTAACCCACCATCGCGAAGCGGGCCTGGAAGCCCATCGAGCGCACGCACTCGGCGAAGACGGTGCCGCCCAAGGTGTTCACGACGAGATCGACGCCCTTGCCGGCGGTGGCCTGCATCACCGCGTCATGGAAGTCGGGGCTGCGCGTGCGGAGGGCGACGTCGAGCCCCTCGGCTTTCAGGCGCCCGAGCTTCTCGGCCGAGCCCGACGTGCCGATCACCCGGGCCCCGGCCGCCTTCGCCGACTGCAGCGCCGCGACGCCCACGCCGGAGGTGACGCCCGCCACGAGTACCCATTCACCGGCCACGAGCCGGCCCTGCGCGAAGAGCATGTCGTGCACGACGAGGAACGCGAGGGGCACCGCGGCCGCCTGCTCCCACGACAGCGAGGTGGGCACGGCGATCGCCTCGCGGGCATCCATGATCGCGACGGGCGAGAACGCGCCGGCGCAGCGGCCCATCACGCGGTCCCCGACCTTCAGGCCCGCGACTCCTGCACCGATCGCGTCGATCGTCCCCGCGGCCTCCATGCCCGCGGGCTTGACCGTGCCCGCCTTCGCGAGGCCGTGCCCCACGATGAACTCGCCGCGATTCAGGCCCGCGGCACGTACCGCGATGCGCACCTGGCCCGGGCCCGGCTCGGGCACGGTCACGTCCTGCAATTCCAGCGTCGCCGAATCCGCCTCGGCCCGCATCATCCAGCTCTTCATGCCGCGCTCCTTTCGCTCGACCGGGCGGCGAAACCCTTGCGCCACGTGATTCCCCTCAGCCCGGCGGCAGCACCTTGCCGGGATTGAGCGTGCCCGAAGGATCGAGCGCGCGCTTGATGGCCTGCATGGCCCACAGCTCCGCGCCGCCCCGCCAGTCGGGCAGGTACGCGGTCTTCAGGCGCCCGATGCCGTGCTCGGCGGAAAAGCTTCCGCCCAGTGCGCGCACCACCTCGTTCACGGCGGCCATGATGTCCTCCTGCCGCGCGAGGAACGCGGCGCCGTCCGCGCCCTCGGGCTGGACGAGGTTGAAGTGGATGTTGCCGTCTCCCAGGTGCCCGAAGGGTGCGACGCGGATGCCCGGCACGAGCGCCTCGCAGGCCGCACCTGCCTCCGCGATGAACCGGGCGATCCGCGAGATCGGCACGGACACATCGTTCTTCACGTTGGCCCCGGCGCGCTTCTGGGATTCCGAATGTTCCTCCCGCAGCTTCCACAGGGCCGAGCGCTGGGCGCCGCTCGCGGCGACGACGGCATCCCTCACCCAGCCGGCCTCGATGGCCTTGCCGAGGACCGCCTCGAGCTCCGCGGCGAGATCCGCCCCTTCCCGGCCGGTCGCGAGTTCCAGCAGGACGTAGTGGTCCGCGCGGTCCGCGAGAGGCAGGGCCACGCCGGGAATGTGGCGAAGCACCAGGTCCATGCCGGCGCCCGATATGTACTCGAAGGCCTGCAGGGACCCGGCGTCGTGGCGCTGCAGGGCGTGGAGCAGGCGCACCGCGTCGTCCACCGACGCGAGGGCGCACAGCGCCACCTCCCGCGCCGCCGGCCGGGGCGAGAGCTTGAGCGTGGCCGCGGTGATGATGCCCAGGGTCCCTTCGCTGCCGAGGATGAGCTGGCGAAGGCAGTAGCCGGTGTTGTCCTTGCGAAGGCGCCGCAGGCCGTTCCAGATACGGCCGTCGGCGAAGGCGACCTCCAGGCCCAGCACGAGATCCCGCGCGTTGCCGTAGCGCAGCGTGTTGTTGCCGCCCGCGTTCGTCGCGAGCGCGCCGCCCACCTGCGCCGTGCCCTCGGAGCCGAACGTGAGAGGCAGCAGGCAGTCCGCGGCCTCGGCGGCCTGCCGGGCGATCGCGAGGGGCACGCCCGCTTCGACCTCCATCACCATGTCCACCGGATCGACGTCGCGCACGCGGTTCAGGCGCGACAGGGTGAGCACCACCTGGTCGCCGGACTCCGAAGGCACCGCTCCGCCGACCATGCCCGTGTTGCCGCCCTGGGGCACGACGGCAACGCCGTGCGCGTGGCACAGGGCCAGGGCCTCGCCCACCTCGCGGGCATTCGCCGGCCGGAGGACCGCCGGCGTGCGACCCCGGTAGAGGCCCCGCCAGTCCGCGCAGTGGGCATCGGTGTCGGCGCCGGTGAGATAACCCGCCGGTCCGAGCAGCGACCGCAGGGCGGATTCGAGCAGCGGGGGCAGCAACGGCGCGGTCACGGGCGAACGGGGCAAGTCATCATCGGCGTGATGATGTCACGAGCGCCCGCCCGTGTGCGAAGGCATCGGCTTGTCGGCTTGGGGTCAGGCACGAAAAGGTGCCTGACCCCGATTTTCCGATTCCTCAGGCCTTGGCGAAGGCGATGCCGCCCTTGCCGGCGGTGACGCGGATCACGTCCTTGGGACCGAAGCGCCCCTGCAGGATTTCCTTCGAGAGGGGATTCTCGATGGCCTGCTGGATCGCGCGCTTCAGCGGCCGGGCGCCGTAGACCGGGTCGAAGCCGGCCTTGGCGAGTTCGGCGAGGGCGCGGTCGTCCACCTCGAGGGTCATCTCGAGCTTCGCGAGGCGCTCCGTGAGGTACTTGAGCTGGATCTTCGCGATGTTGCGGATGTGCGCCTCGGCGAGGGCGTGGAAGACCACGATCTCGTCGATGCGATTCACGAATTCCGGGCGGAACTGCGTCTTCACCTCCGCCATGACGGCGGTCTTCACCAGCGTCGGGTCGGACCCGGCCATCTGCTGGATCATCTGGCTGCCCAGGTTGGAGGTCATCACCACCACGGTGTTCTTGAAATCCACGGTGCGACCCTGGCCGTCCGTCATGCGCCCGTCATCGAGCACCTGCAGCAGCACGTTGAAGACGTCCGGGTGGGCCTTCTCGACCTCGTCGAGCAGGATCACCGAATAGGGTTTCCGGCGCACCGCCTCCGTGAGGTGGCCGCCCTCCTCGTAGCCCACGTAGCCCGGGGGCGCGCCGATGAGCCGCGCGACCGAGTGCTTTTCCATGAACTCGCTCATGTCCACGCGGATCAGGTGTTCCTCGGAATCGAAGAGGAAGGACGCAAGCGCCTTGCAGAGCTCCGTCTTGCCCACGCCGGTGGGCCCGAGGAAGAGGAACGAGCCGTAGGGCCGGTTCGGGTCCGAAAGTCCCGCGCGGGAGCGGCGGATGGCATCGGCCACGAGCCGCACCGCCTCGTCCTGGCCCACCACGCGCTCGTGCAAGCGGTCCTCCATCGCGATGAGCTTCTCCCGCTCGCCCGTCATCATCTTGCTGACCGGGATGCCGGTCGCGCGCGAGACCACTTCCGCGATCTCCTCCGCGCCGACTTCCGTGCGCAGGAGCCGGGGTTTCGCCGCATCGGCCCCGCCCTTGTCCGCCTTCTTCAGTTGCGCCTCGAGCTGGGGGAGCTTGCCGTACTGGAGCTCCGACATGCGCGCCCAGTCGCCCTTGCGCCGCGCGTCCTCCATCGCGAGCTTCACCTTCTCGATCTCCTCGCGGATCGTGGCCGAGCCGTGCACCGCGTGCTTCTCGGCGCTCCAGACCTCCTCCAGGTCCGCGTATTCCTTGCCGAGCCGCGCGATCTCCGCCTCCAGCAGCTCCAGGCGCTTCATCGACGCCTCGTCCTTTTCCTTCCTGACGGCCTCGCGCTCGATCTTGAGCTGGATCAGGCGCCGGTCGAGCTTGTCCATCGACTCGGGCTTGGAATCGATCTCCATCTTGATGCGGGCCGCGGCCTCGTCGATCAGGTCGATGGCCTTGTCGGGCAGGAACCGGTCCGTGATGTAGCGGTGCGAGAGCTCCGCCGCGGCGACGATGGCCGGGTCCGTGATGTCCACGCCGTGGTGGACCTCGTACTTCTCCTGCAGGCCGCGCAAGATGGCGATGGTCGCCTCCACCGTGGGCTCGCCCACCAGGATCTTCTGGAAGCGCCGCTCCAGCGCCGCGTCCTTCTCGATGTACTTGCGGTATTCGTCCAGCGTGGTCGCGCCCACGCAGTGCAGCTCGCCGCGCGCGAGGGCGGGCTTGAGCATGTTGCCCGCGTCGATCGCACCCTCGGCCTTGCCCGCGCCCACCATCGTGTGCAGCTCGTCGATGAAGACGATGATGCGGCCCTCGTCCTGCGCGATTTCCTTGAGCACGGCCTTCAGGCGCTCCTCGAACTCGCCGCGGTACTTCGCGCCCGCCAGCAGCGCCGCCATGTCGAGCGAGAGCACGCGCTTGTCCTTCAGGCTCTCGGGCACCTCGCCGTTCACGATGCGCTGGGCGAGGCCCTCGACGATCGCCGTCTTGCCCACGCCGGGCTCGCCGATGAGCACGGGGTTGTTCTTCGAGCGGCGCTGGAGGATCTGGATCGCGCGGCGGATCTCGTCGTCGCGGCCGATGACCGGGTCGAGCTTGCCGGCCCGGGCGCGCTCGGTGAGGTCGAGGGTGTATTTCTTGAGGGCCTCGCGGGCGCCTTCGGCCTCGGGGTTTTCGACGGACGCCCCGCCCCGCACCGCCTCGATGGCCTTCTCGAGCGCGCCGGCCGCGACGCCGTGGCGCGCGAAGAGCCGCCCGGTCTCGCCCTTGTCGCGCGCGGCCGCGAGCACGAAGAGCTCCGAGGCCACGAACTGGTCGCCTCGCTTGCTCGCTTCCTTGTCGGCCAGGTTGAGCAGGTTGCCCAGGTCCCGGGAGACGTTGATCTCGCCGCCCTGCCCCTCGACCTTCGGAAGCGCGGCCACGGCTTCGTCCACGCCCTTTTTCAGCGCGGCGACATTGGCCCCGGCACGCTGCAGGAGCGAAGCGGTGCCGCCGTCGGGCTGGGCGAGCAGCGCGGCGAGGAGGTGCGCGGGCTCGATGAAGCCCGCGTCCTGCGCGAGGGCGAGGCTCTGGGCGTCCGCGAGGGCCTGCTGGAACTTGGTGGTCAGTCGGTCGATGCGCATGGCGTGGTATCCTTTTTCCCAGCGTTTTCCTCGGACTTTCTGCCCGAAAAAGCGCGCCGGCTACCCTCGAAGTGGGGGGGGCCGCTCCCCGTTTCAAGCCGAAGCGCCCGCCATGTCCGACCCCTTCCACGATCTCGAAGCCACCATCGCCACCGACATCCGCCGCGCCCTCGAGGAGGACGTGGGGGCGGGCGACCTCACCGCCGCCCTGCTGCCCGCCGGCGCCGCCGCCCGCGCCCGCCTGGTGACGCGCCAGGACGCCGTGCTCTGCGGCACGGAATGGTTCGACCGCACGGTGCAGGCCCTGGACCCGGACGCGGAAGTCTTCTGGCACCACGGCGACGGCGACGACATCGTCGCGGGCACCTCGCTGTGCGAAATGCAGGGCAACGCGCGGGCCCTGCTCACGGCCGAGCGCACCGCCATCAACTTCCTGCAGACGCTGTCGGCCATCGCCACGCGCACGCGGGCCTACGTGCGCCGCGTGGCCGGCACGCGCGCGAAGATCGTCGACACCCGCAAGACCGTCCCGGGCCTTCGCATCGCCTCCAAGTACGCCGTGCGCGCGGGCGGGGGCACCAATCACCGCATCGGCCTGTTCGACGGCATCCTGCTGAAGGAAAACCACCTCGCCGCCGCCGGCGGCGTCGCGCCCGCGGTCAAGGCCGCCCTCGCCGCGGCGAAGCCCGGCCAGCTGCTGCAGGTGGAGGTGGAGACGCTCGAGCAGCTGCGCGAAGCCCTCGAGGCCGGCGCGAAGCTCGTGCTGCTCGACAACTTCACCCTGCCGAAGATGCGCGAGGCCGTCGCGATCGCCGCGGGACGGGCCGAGCTCGAGGCCTCCGGCGGCGTGGACTTCGCGACCGCCCGCGAAGTCGCCGAGACCGGCGTCGACCGCATCTCGATCGGCTCGCTCACCAAGGACATCCAGGCCGTCGATTTCTCCCTGCGCTTCCTCCACGCCCCGGAGCCCACCCGATGAAACCCCTCCTTCCCCTCGCCCTCGCCACCCTCCTCGCCGCCGGGTGCGCCGCCACGCCGCCCAATCCGCGCGACCCCTGGGAAGGCTTCAATCGCCCGGTCCACCAGGTGAACGACGCCGTGGACCGCGCGGTCCTCAAGCCCGTCGCCGAAGGCTACGTGAAGGTGACGCCGGGCTTCGCGCAGGAAGGCATCGGCAACTTCTTCGAGAACATCAACGACGTGGGCACCGGGCTCAACAACCTGCTGCAGGGCAAGGGCCGCGAGGGTGCGGGAGACCTCGGCCGCTTCGTCGTCAACTCGACGCTCGGCATCCTCGGGCTGTGGGACGTGGCGACGCCCATTGGGCTGGAAAAGCACAACGAGGATTTCGGCCAGACCCTCGGCTGGTGGGGCGTGCCCTCCGGGCCTTACCTCGTGCTGCCGATCCTCGGGCCTTCCACGCTGAGGGACGCCCCGGCGCGCTGGGTGGATCCGAGCATCAGCTACAACCGCAGCATCTCCGACGTCGCGGTGCGAAACAGCCTCTATGCGCTGGACGGCATCCGCCAGCGGGCGGCGCTGCTCAAGGCGGGCAAGGTGCTCGAGGAAGCCGCGCTGGATCCGTACGCCTTCAGCCGCGACGCCTGGATCCAGCGCCGGCGCCACCTCGTCTTCGACGGCAAGCCCCCGAAGGGCCCGGACGACGAGTGACCCGGGCGGCGCGGGGCGGAATGAAACGCCCTGCCGCCCTGTTCTCCCCGGACAGCGGGCGTTCGCCCGCGCCCGCCGGGAGAAAGCCATGGACGCCTCGCCGATCCGCCGCGTGCCCACGCTGCTGCGCCGCCTGCATTTCTTCCTGATCGCCCTCGCCGTCCTCGGCGCGGCCCTGCCCGCCCGGGCCACCTTCCACCTCTGGGCGATCGACGAGGCCTTCTCCAACGCCGACGGCACCGTGCAGTACATCGAGCTGCGGGCGCTCGCGGGCGGCCAGGAGTTCCTCGCCGGCCACACGATCATCGCGAGCGGCGGCGGCGGCGCGGCCCGCTCCTTCACTTTTCCCCGCAGCCTCGCCGGGGACACCAGCGGGCGCCGCGCCCTCGTGGCCACGGCGGGCTTCGCCGCCCTGGGCATCGTGACGCCGGATTACGTGGTGCCCAACGGCTTCTTCTCGCAGTCCGGGGGATCGATCGAGTTCGCGGAAGGCTCCGATACCTGGAACCACGGCGCGCTGCCGACGGACGGCCGAAACTCGCTCGCCCGGAACGGATCCGTGGGCGCGGCCTCCCCGACCAACTTCTCGGGCGACACCGGCACGGTCAACCTCGCGGCCGGGACCGAGTTCAACGCGCAGGGACTCTGGTGGCGCTCGCCCGCCGGCAGCGAATCGGGCTGGGGCCTGGGCCTCACGCACCAGGGCACCATCCTCTTCGGCACCTGGTTCACCTACGACACGGACGGCAGCGACCTGTGGCTGGTGCTGCCCGAGACGCGCCGCGCCGCGCCCAATACTTACACGGGCCCCATCTTCCGGACCCGGGGGCCGGCCTTCAGCGCCGTGCCCTGGGATCCGGCCCAGGTCACCGCCACGCAGGTGGGCACCGGTACAATCACGCTCACCGACGCCAACAACGGCACCTTCGCGTACACGGTGAACGGCACGAGCCAGACCAAGGCGATCACGCGCCAGGTCTACGCCACGCCCGCCTCGGTGTGCGCCGTGCCTTCGACCCCGTGACCCTCGGCTGGAAGCTCTTCATCGTCTTTCTCGCGTTTCTCGCCGTGCTGGGCGCGGTGATCGGCATGGCCTTCCGGGAGCGGCGCCTGTCGCGCGCGATCGCGCAGGGCGACCGGGAGGCCGAATCCGCCGCCGACGGCCGGGTGATCGCCACGGTCTTCACCGCCATCCTCGGCGGGATGTTCCTCACCGTCCTGGTGGCCTGGCTGGTCTTCCTCTGAAGCCCGGGCGCCGCTAGCGGCGCCGCCCGCCCATCAGCGGGACGAGCGCCGGATTGGCCGCGAGCCAGCAGGCCACGGGCACCAGCGTCGGCGCGAGGAGCGATCCGAACTGGAAGCCCAGCGCCACGGCCTCCCGCGCGCCGGGCCCCCAATCGAGGTACGGGCGCAATTCCGGCGTTCCCATGAGCTGCCTGAGCACGTCGAACGCGATCCCGAAGGTCGGCGGCACCAAGGCCACCACGAAGGCGCCGGCGGCCAGCGCCACGACGCGGCGCGGCGGCGGCGAGGCGAGCGCGAGGGCGATGAAGAGCGCGAGCCCGAAGGAATACTTGCGCGCGTTCGCCTCGAGGGAGACCTGCGCTTCCGGGAGTTTTCCCCCGGCGCGGTACGGCGGCGCGAGCGTGATCTCGTAGCTCACGCGGCCGGCGTTCATCTCCACGGCGCCCACCTTCCCCGCCGCCGACCGGATCGCCACGGCGGCGAGCCCGGCGGGCGCCCGGTCGATGAAGGGCGAGGCGAAGTACCACGCGGCCAGGGCCGGCGCGAGCCACGCGAGGGCCTTGAGGAGCAGTCCCACCAGCGCGAGTCGCGAGGCGGCCATCGTCACGCCCTCGCCGGCGCCGGGGCGGGCACGGCCCGGATCCACAGCAGCCACACCACCACCGCGTCCAGCATGATCAGGGCCTGCCACAGGTAGAGGTGCGCCCACTCGAACCACTGCCGGTCCCACTGCCCGAGGTAGAAGAGGCTCACGATGCGAAGCAGGTTGAGGGCCTGGATCGCCACGATGCCGATCGCAAGACCGATCAGGCGGTGGCGCCACGGCGCGGGATAGGCGAGCACGCCCGCCACCAGCACCAGCATCGCCTCCACTCCGTTGCAGCCGGCGAGGATCGTGACGGCGAAGCCCGTCTTCGTGCTCGCGACCGTCGCGCCCTGGGCGATGACGCCCGGGTCCATCCACGCCATGAGCCCCGCGCTCGCGCGGGCGACGAGGTTCGTCCACGGATCGACGAAGTAGGCCTTGCCCGGCGGCGTGAGCTCGATCGCGAAGAGCGCGACCAGCAGGACGAGGAAGGTGACCGCGAAGCGCAGCACGGCGGCAGGCGCGCCCGGCTCAGCCCGCCCGGGCAGCGATGAACGCCTTGAGCGCCTCGGCGTCCGGCTTCATCACCTCGAAGCGCTGGGGGCGGGATTCCAGGTCCTCGAAGCCCGCGGGTCGCGGTGGCGCCTCGCCCAGGGCCTCGATCATCGTGGCCTCGAACTTCGCGGGCAGCGCGGTCTCCACGCAGATCATCGGCGTGCCCCGGTCCCGAAGACGCATCGCGATCTTCACGCCGTCGGCCGTGTGCGGATCGATGAGGCGGCCGTAGTCTCGCTTCACCTGCCGGATGGTCGCGAGGCGGTCCTCGTGGAGGCTCCGGCCCGAGACGAAGCCGGAGTCCTCTTCGATCTTTTCCCAAGCGCGGTCGGTCGACAGGTCGAAGCCGCCCTTCTCGTCCACCTGCTTCCACAGCCACGCCACCTTGTCGCCGTCCTGGTCCACCATGTCCCAGACGAAGCGCTCGAAGTTGGAGGCCTTCGAGATGTCCATCGAGGGGCTCGAGGTGGCGTGGGTCTCGGCGGTCTTCCTCGGCCGGTAGCGGCCCGTGCGGAAGAACTCGTCGAGCACGTCGTTCTCGTTGGTGGCGAGGACGAGCCGCTTGATCGGCAGGCCCATGCGCTTGGCCACGTGCCCGGCGAAGATGTTGCCGAAGTTGCCCGAGGGCACGGCGAAGGAGGCCTGCTCGTCGTTCGAGCGCGTCGCGGCGAAGTAGCCCTTGAAGTAATAGACCACCTGCGCCACCACCCGCGCCCAGTTGATCGAGTTGACCGCGCCCAGGCGCATCGATTCCTTGAAGCCCGCGTCGGCGTTCACGGCCTTCACCAGGTCCTGGCAGTCGTCGAAGACGCCTTCGATCGCGAGGTTGAAGATGTTGGCGTCGGCAAGCCCGAACATCTGCGCCCGCTGGAAGGGGCTCATGCGCCCGTGGGGCGAGAGCATGAAGACGTTCACGCCCCGCTTGCCCTTCAACGCGTGCTCGGCGGACGAGCCCGTGTCGCCGCTCGTGGCCCCCAGCACGTTGAGCGTGCGCCCCTGAGCGGCGAGAACGTGCTCGAACAGGTTGCCGAGCAGCTGCATCGCGATGTCCTTGAACGCGAGCGTCGGGCCGTTGGAGCATTCGAGCAGGTGGAAATTGGGCTCGAGGGGGGTGAGGGGCGTGATCTCGGGCGTGCCGAAGACCGCGGGGGTGTAGGTGCGCTCCACCAGGTCCTTGAGCTGGGCTCCGGGGAAATCGTCCGCGAAGAAACGCAGCACCTCGAAGGCGAGGCGCGGGTACGGCAGGTCCCGCATCGCGTCGAGCTTGGGGCGGGTGATGCGGGGCCACTGCTCCGGGACGGCAAGGCCGCCGTCGGCGGCGAGGCCCTCGAGCAGGATGTCGGTGAAGGCCTGGCCGGTGGCGCGGCCTCGGGTGCTGGCGTACTTCAGAGCAGTTCCTCCAGGCGGATGCGCACGACCGGCACGGGGATCGTGGCGAGGGCCTCGATGCGGCGGATGGCCGCGTTGATGTGCCGCTCCTGCGTGACGTGCGTGAGGATCACCACGTCCACCTGGTCCTCTCCCTCGCCCGCCTCCTTCTGGAAGATGGCGTCGATGGAGATGGAGAGCTCGGCGCAGATGCGCGTCACGTCCGCGAGCACGCCGGGGCGGTCCAGCGCGCGAAGACGCAGGTAGTAGGCCGTCTCCACGTCCTCCATGGGCAGGATGGGCGTGTCCGAGAGGCGGTCGTGCTGGAACGCGAGGTGGGGCACGCGGTGCTCCGGATCCGCCGTCGCGACCCGCGTCACGTCGACCAGGTCCGCGACGATGGCGCTCGCCGTGGCTTCCGCGCCCGCGCCGCGGCCGTAGAAGAGCGTGGGCCCGACCGCGTCGCCTTTCACCAGCACGGCGTTCATCACGCCCTCGACGTTGGCGATGAGGCGGCGCGAGGGCACCAGGGTCGGGTGCACGCGCAGTTCGATGCCCTTGGCCGTGCGGCGCGACAGCCCCAGCAGCTTGATGCGGTAGCCCAGCCCTTCGGCGTAGCGGATGTCGGCCGCCGTGAGCTTGCCGATGCCCTCGACGAAGGCCTTGTCGTGCTGCACGGGGATGCCGAACGCGATGGCCGAGAGGATCGCGAGCTTGTGCGAGGCGTCGATGCCGTCGATGTCGAAGGACGGATCGGCCTCCGCGTAGCCCAGCCGCTGGGCCTCGGCGAGCACGACGTCGAACGCGAGGCCCTTGTCGCGCATCTCCGACAGGATGTAGTTGCAGGTGCCGTTGATGATGCCGGCCACCCATTCGATGCGGTTGGCGGCGAGGCCCTCGCGGATCGCCTTGATCACGGGCACGCCCCCGGCCACGGCGGCCTCGAAGGCGACCATCACGCCCTTGGCGCGGGCGGCGGCGAAGATCTCGTTGCCGTGGCGCGCGAGCAGGGCCTTGTTGGCCGTCACCACGTGCTTGCCGTTCGCGATCGCGGCGAGGACCAGGTCCCGCGCGAGGCCCTCGCCCCCGATCACCTCGACGACGATGTCCACTTCGGGATGCGAGGCGATGGCGAGCGGGTCGGCCACGAGCTCGATGCCGGCGAGATTCACGGAGCGGGGCTTCGCGAGGTCCCTCGCCGAGGCCATGCGCACGACGATCTCGCGCCCGGCGCGGCGCGCGATCTCCTCGCGGTTCCGGCGCAGCACCTCCACGGTGCCGCCGCCCACGGTGCCCAGGCCGGCGAGGCCCACGCGGATCGGTTTCATGCGATGCCCTTGCTGAAGTGGAAGGCGGTGATGGCGAGGCCTTCGCGGAAGTAGAACTTGTGGGCCCGGGTGCGGTGGCAGCCGGAATCGAGCGCGAAGGTCGTGCAGCCGCGCGATTTCGCAACGGCCTGCATGTGCCCGACGAGCGCGGCGCCGGCCCCCGCGGAACGCGTGGCCTCGTCCGTGACGAGATCGTCGCAATACAGTTCGCGCCCCGAGTGGGTCTTCTCGATCACGCGCCAGACCGCGACGCCCACGACGCGCTCGCCCGCGAGGGCCACCGCCATCTCGGCGCCGCTCGCGAAGACTTCGGCCAGGCGCCCGGCGTAATCCGCGGGCAGGTGGGGACGGAGCTGGCGGTGGACCGGCTCGGCGGCGGCGAGGAGCGCGGGATCGACGACGGCGCCGGCCGCGTCGGTGACCGGGCGCACGATCACGGCAGCAGCCCGTCCTTGCGGAACATCTCCTTCACGCCCCGCACGGCCTGGCGGGTGCGCGATTCGTTCTCGATCAGGGCGATGCGCACGTGGTCGTCGCCGTAGTCGCCGAAGCCGATGCCGGGGGCGACGGCGATCTTCGCGTCCTCGATGAGCTTTCTCGAGAACTCGATGGAGCCGAGCTTCGCGTAGGGCTCGGGGATCTTCGCCCAGACGTACATCGAGGCCTTGGGGTTGTCGACCTTCCAGCCGGCCTCGTGCAGGCCCTTCACCATCACGTCGCGCCGGCGCTGGTAGTTGGCGCGGATCTCCTCGACGCAGTCCTGGGGGCCTTCGAGCGCGGTGATCGCCGCCACCTGCAGCGGCGTGTAGGTGCCGTAGTCGTGGTAGCTCTTGATCCGGGCGAGGGCGTGCACCAGGTCCTTGTTGCCCACCATGAAGCCGATGCGCCAGCCGGCCATGTTGTAGCTCTTGGACAT
>ERZ761602.1688-NODE-1688-length-38767-cov-7.363298_pt1 | contig 38767 bp, 32 predicted proteins | sample MGYA00512165_ERZ761602 | MGnify/ENA primary metagenome ERZ761602 (study PRJEB28899, sample SAMN02445085) | bioreactor sludge metagenome | biome: EBPR sludge; isolation source: Thorneside wastewater treatment plant | place: Australia: Brisbane, Thorneside...
GCGAGAGCTTCCTGACCGCGCGCGAGCTGCTGGCGAAGGAGGGCATCCTGGGCGGCTCCTCTACCGGCACGCTGCTGGCCGCGGCGCTGAAGTACTGCCGCGAGCAGACCGAGCCCAAGCGGGTGGTGGTCCTGGTGCCGGACACCGGCAACAAGTACCTGTCCAAGATGTACAACGACTACTGGATGCTGGACAACGGCTTCATCGACCGGCCCCAGTACGGCGACCTGCGCGACCTGATCCTGCGTCCGTACAACCAGCGCGACACCGTGGTGGTGGGTCCGGGCGACCTGCTGACCACGGCCTACCAGCGCATGAAGCTGTACGACGTGTCACAGTTGCCGGTGATGGAAGCCGACAAGCTGGTCGGTATCGTCGACGAGAGCGACGTGCTGCTGCATGTCTACGGCGACGAAGCGCGCTTCCGCGACCCGGTGTCCACCGCCATGGTCAGCAAGCTGGACCGGCTTGACGTGCGTTCGCCCATCGAGGCCCTGCTGCCGGTGTTCGACCGCGGCCAGGTGGCCATCATCACCGACGGCGACGCCTTCCTGGGCCTGATCACCCGCATCGACCTGCTCAACTACCTGCGGCGCCGGGCCCAATAGGCACAGGACACCGCCCGTGTCCCACCGGCACGGGCGTCGGCGTGGCATGGACGGTACGTTAAGGCCCGGCTGGTAGAATTTCTGGCTGTTTCAAGGACCAAGAACATGGCGCAATCTCCCCCTCTTGCCGGCCACGAAGCCGGCGATCTCGCGCTGGGCACCCTGGCGATCCACGGCGGCCAATCGCCCGATCCGACCACCGGCGCGGTCATGCCGCCGATCTATGCGACCTCGACCTACGCCCAGAGCAGCCCGGGCGTGCACCAGGGGTTCGAATACTCGCGCACCCACAACCCCACGCGTTTCGCCTACGAACGCTGCGTGGCGGCATTGGAAGGCGGCAGTCGCGGCTACGCCTTCGCTTCCGGCATGGCGGCCACGTCCACGGTGCTGGAACTGCTGGACAGCGGCAGCCACGTCATCGCCATGGACGACCTGTACGGCGGCAGCTACCGGTTGTTCGAGCGCGTGCGCCGCCGCAGCGCCGGACTGGACTTCAGCTTCGTCGATCTGAGCGATCTGGATGCCTTCGAGGCCGCCATCCGTCCCGAGACGCGGATGGTGTGGGTGGAGACCCCCACCAACCCCATGTTGAAGATCGTCGACATCGCCGCCGTCTGCGACATCGCGCACAAGCGTGGCTTGCGCGTGGTGGTCGACAACACCTTCGCCTCGCCGATCCTGCAACGCCCCCTGCAACTGGGCGCGGACATCGTGGTGCACTCGGCCACCAAGTACCTCAACGGCCACTCCGACATGGTCGGCGGCATGGCGGTGGTGGGCGAGGACAAGGAACTGGTCGAACAGATGGCCTTCCTGCAGAACTCCATCGGCGCCGTCCAGGGCCCGTTCGACAGCTTCCTGGCCCTGCGCGGCCTGAAGACCCTGCACCTGCGCATGAAGGCCCACTGCGACAACGCGATGGCCCTGGCCGAATGGCTGGAAACCCAGCCCGCCATCGAGAAAGTGATCTACCCCGGCCTGAAGTCCCATCCCCAGCACGACCTCGCCACCCGCCAGATGCAAGGTTACGGCGGCATCATCTCGATCGTGCTGAAAGGCGGCTTCGACGCTGCCCGGAAGTTCTGCGAGAACACCCGGCTGTTCACCCTGGCCGAATCCCTGGGTGGCGTTGAAAGCCTGGTCAACCACCCGGCAGTGATGACGCATGCTTCGGTGCCGGTGGAGCGGCGGGAGAGGCTGGGGATCAGCGATGGGTTGGTGCGGTTGAGTGTTGGGGTGGAGGCGCTGGTTGACCTGTGGTCCGACCTCACTGCGGTTCTTTCTGCATGACTGCGATAACGTTGCATCGGTCGGGATCCCCGTGGTCCATGCTGCGCAGCCTGTGGTGCAATCGCAACCTGATCGCGCAGCTAACCCGGCGCGAAGTCATCAGCAGGTATCGCGGCTCGGTTGTGGGGCTGGCTTGGTCGTTCTTCAATCCGTTGCTCATGCTGGCTGTGTACACGTTCTTCTTCTCGGTCGTGTTCCAGGCGCGCTGGGGTGGAGACGGCGCGGGGAAGAGCGAGTTCGCCATTTTCCTGTTTTGCGGCATCCTGGTACATGGGTTGTTCGCCGAATGCATCAATCGCGCCCCCACTTTGATTCTGGCCAACGTCAACTACGTCAAGCGCGTCGTGTTTCCCCTGGAGATACTGCCGTGGGTTGCGATGGGGTCCGCGATCTTCCATACGGCCGTGAGTCTGGTGGTGCTTCTTATCGCGCAGGTCGCGCTGAAGCACACCATCACCTATTCAGTGATGTTCTTCCCGGTCGTGCTGATTCCCCTGGTTCTCATGAGTATGGGTGTTGCGTGGATCTTCGCGGCGATAGGTGTGTTCGTGCGGGACATCGGCCAGATCACCGTCGTACTGACGACAGTATTGTTGTTCCTATCTCCTGTCTTCTATCCGATCACCGCGATGCCGGAGCGCTATCGTCCGTGGATCGAGGCCAACCCGCTGACGTTTATTATCGAGCAGGCGCGGATCGTCCTCATCCTCGGGGGGCAGCCCAACTGGTTGTTGCTTGGAAAGTACACGGCCATGGGTGCACTTGTTGCGATGGCTGGCTATTGGGTATTCCAGAGGATGAGGCGGGGATTCGCGGATGTCCTGTGAAGCATGGTTGGCGATCGAAGCATGAATAATATTCCTGACGAGGGATCTCCCGCCGTTGCCATGGAAACCGCCATCGAAGTGGACGATGTGTCCAAGTGCTTCCAGATATACGCGCAACCCCAAGACAGGCTGAAGCAATCCATATTCCCTCGATTGCAGGCGCTATTTGGTCTCGAGAAAGAGCGGTACTTCCGCGAGTTCTGGGCGCTCCAGGGGGTGGGTTTGCAGGTTGGGCGCGGTGAGACGGTGGGCATCATCGGCCGCAACGGCTCGGGCAAGTCCACATTGCTTCAGATCATCTGCGGCACGCTGAGCCCGACTTCAGGAAGGGTCAATGTTTCCGGCCGCGTCGCGGCACTGCTGGAGTTGGGTTCGGGCTTCAATCCGGAGTTCACAGGGCGCGAGAACATATTCCTCAACGCCATGGTGCTGGGACTGACGCGTGAGCAGGTCGAGCAGCGTTTCGCCGACATCGTACGTTTCGCCGACATCGGCGATTTCATCGAACAGCCGATCAAGACCTATTCAAGCGGCATGGCAGTTCGGCTCGCGTTTGCGGTCATCGCGCATGTCGACGCTGAGATTCTCGTCATCGATGAGGCCTTGGCTGTCGGTGATGCCGTTTTTACCCAGAAGTGCATGCGCTTTCTGCGGCGGTTCAAGGAGCGGGGAACTATCCTCTTCGTGAGTCACGACGTTGGTTCGATCATGTCGCTGTGTTCGCATGCCGTCTGGCTGGACCAAGGGGGCGTGCGCATGGCGGGGCCCGCCAAGGCGGTCGCCGATGCATACACTCAGTATTGTGCGCAGGAAGCCATCGGCGAGGCCGAGACCTTGCAGACCATACCGCGAGACGGTCCGGAACCCGAATTTTCATACAGGCATGCGGGCGATACTAGTATCGACTTCTTCGAAAACATTGTGAACTCGGATGGCTGGTCCACCGGAGTCGCCGAGATCAAGCGGGTTTCCATTACCCGCGCCGATGGCAGGGACGGCGTGGCGTTCCAGGGTGGAGAGCGGATTACCCTGTCGATTGAAGCGGCGGCATACAAGCAGGTGGAGCGCCCCATCATCGGATTCCTGCTGAAAGACAGGCTGGGTCAGGCACTGTTCGGCCACAATACGTTCGACGAGAAGGTGCCCTCCGAGCCGCTGCCAGGCGGTAGTAATGTGCGTGCGGAATTCGTGTTCCGGTTGCCGCTCCTTCCCAACGGCGACTACTCGATCACCGCCGCATTCGCCGATGGCGACTTGCTCGACCATGTCCAACATCACTGGTTGCATGACGCGGTGCTCCTCTCGGTCCGCTCCACCAGTCCACGATATGGGCTCGTCGGCATTCCTTTCGAATCGATTCGGATGAAATCGCACGACCACGATGCGGGCTCATCGGTATCCACACATTGAGACCAGACGATGCATTTGAGCTCCCTTGAACACATGGGCGATTTGGTCGCTCGTTACCTGGACCGCTCGAAACCGCTGTCGGTCGTCGATATCGGCTCTTATGACGTCAACGGGACCTACCGCCCGTTGTTCGCGCATGAGGGCTGGCGCTATATCGGCGTCGATCTGGAACAGGGGCCGGGGGTCGACGTGGTGCTCACGTCTCCCTACCGTCTCCCCATGAAGTCTGACAGCGTGGACATAGTCGTTTCCGGCCAAGCCTTCGAACATGTCGAGTTCTTCTGGCTGTCGTTCAGTGAAATGCTTCGCGTGTTGAGGCCTGGCGGCATGATCTTCCTGATCGCTCCCTCCCGTGGGCCCGAGCACCGGTATCCGCAGGACTGTTGGAGGTTCTATCCGGATGGGTATCGTGCATTGGCGAAGTTCGCCGATTGCGAGCTCGTCGAAGTCACCACCGACTGGGGCCCGCACGAAGACGCGGACAGCGCCCAATGGGGAGATACTGTCGGGGTGTTCCGCAAGCGCAAGAGCAGCTTGCGCCACCGTTTCTACGGTGCCATCGTCAACTGGGCGCTGTCCAAGCAAGGACGGGCAGAATGAGTGCATTCGCACTTAATCCCGGCATGTTCATGATGCCGCAGATCATCCCGGTCAGTGCATGGACCGGCCATATTCCCATGGCGGGTTGGCTGGTCTACGCGTTGCGCCCCCGGATGCTGGTCGAGCTGGGTACCCACGCCGGCGCCTCCTTCTTTGCTTTCTGCCAGGCGACCCGTGCATCGGGCCACGAAGGACGATGCTACGCTGTGGACACATGGCAGGGAGACGAGCACGCCGGCCACTACGACGAGACGGTTCATGACGCCGTTCGCGATCATCTAGCGGAGCACTACGCGGGTTTCGCGTCCATGATGCGGATGACCTTCGACGAAGCTGCTCCGTATTTTGCTGACGGCTCCATCGACCTGCTGCATATCGATGGGCTCCATACCTACGAGGCGGTGCGACACGACTTTGAGACATGGTTTCCGAAGATGTCGGTGCGGGGTGTGATCCTGTTTCACGACACCTGCGTACGGGAGCGGGATTTCGGCGTGTGGAAGTTGTGGGCGGAATTGAAGGGACGCTATCCGAGCTTTGAGTTCACCCATACCCACGGATTAGGTATTCTGGGCGTGGGCGGTGAGGCTGAGTCCTTGTTGGCCTCGTTGTGGGCGGCGGCAGCCGATAGCCACGCTGCAGCCAGCGTCAATACGTTGTTCGAATTCTTGGGTAACGGCATCACGCGGCGTCAGCAGATTGGGGATCTGCTGCAGCGCCAGGCTCACCTGGATGGCGACAACGGTCATTTGCGGAATCTGTTGGATATCCGGGAAGCGGAGCATGCCGCCCGGGAGCACGACTGCACGCTGCAGATCGAGCAGGCGGAGGAGCGGAGCCGAGAGCTCGAGACGCGACTGGAGCGGGCGGCCGAGGAGGCCGGTACCGCATTCGCGTCGCTGCATGAGCGTGCGGAAAATGCGGAGATGCGGCTGCGCGAGGCTGCATCGCTCTACGAACAGGCGCTCAGGAGAGCGGATGAGCTTGAAGGGCAGTTGCGGGGCCAGCTCGAGTTGTTAGAACAGGGGAGCATCGAAGTGGCAGCGCGCGATGCCCGGATTATTGCGCTGGAACAGGCGTTTGCCGCGGCCCAACAACGTCTGATCGGCGTCGAGCGCTCGATCGGCTGGCGCATCTCGGCGTTGTTGGGAAGTTTACTTCCGCCGTACGGAAACGACACCAGGGGCGGCAAGGATGGAACTTGAGTCGACAGGGGAGTAGTGCAGTGAAGCAGTGGCGTGTCTTATTGCTCGATACCAAAAGCAGCAATCCCAACCACTACATCTGCATAGGGATCGAGCGCGCCTTGCGCGAACACCCTGCAGTCGAGATGGTAGTAAAGACCGACTATCTGACGGCGATCGAAGCGGCCAGGCGAGCTGGCTGCAATCTGCTCATTGCGTTCGATGGTGAAGAATTGAATCGCAGCATCGTGGCTCGTCTGCAGCAGGTGTGCGGGACGAGCGTCGCATGGGTGACCGAGGATCCATACGAGCAGGGCACGAACAAGCGCAACCTCGATCTGTTCGATCTTGTCTTCACGAATGATCGCGGAAGCGTCTCCGCGTATGGCGACAAGGGACGTCACCTTCCGTTTGCGGCAGATCCGGGCATTCACTTCCACCAAGTGCCGGATGTCGCGAATGAAAGCCACTACCTCTATGACCTGTTCTTTGCCGGTACCGCGTGGCCGAACCGGGTCAAGTTTCTGAAGGAACTGCAATCAGAAATTGCCGGCATCAACCTCAAGCTGGCGCTTCCCCATAATCCCTACCTGCCGGACTTCGATCTGGAATTGGCACCCAGCGCGTATCAATGGCGGACACCAAATTCGGAGTTTTCGCGCTTCGCCAACCGCAGCCGCTCCGTGTTGACATTGCATCGCGTATTTTCCTCGTCGGAAGACCAGTCGATCGCGTTGACACCCGGCCCCCGGCTCTTCGAAGTCGCGCTGGCCGGCGGCATGCAGTTCATCGACATGTCAATCCCCGAGATCGAGGTCGATCGCTATTTCAACGAAGGCACCGAATTTATCGGCTTCCGGACGGTCGACGAATGCATCGAGAAGCTGCGCTACTACCTTCAGAATCCCGTTGACCGCCTGCAGGTGGCACGTGCGGCGCAGCGGCGTGCTCACTCCGAACATCTCTATATCCATCGCGTAGACACTCTGCTGGGGGAGGTCGGTCGCCTGGCGCCGCGTGTCCAGGCCGGTGTCGTCCCAGAAATGCGCGCGAGCGCGGCGCGGCCGAAGGTGTTATTCGTTACCCACAACATCATCGGCGTCGAGCCGTATGGCGGCGTGGAGGTCTATCAGGAGGCTATACGTAATGCGATGGCCCGCGACTTCGAATTCATGTTCTATACCCTTGATCGCGCCCATTCAGGCCAGCGACGCTATGTGCTCTACGATGAAAATTTGAAGTATGTCGAAGACCACGAGTTCACCGCCGCGATCAATGATGCACACCTTGTGTGCGACGAACGCGAGAGGGCGCTGGCCTCCCTGTTGATGCGGCATGCCATCGATGTGGTCCATTTCCAACATCTGATCGGGCATACCCCTTCGCTGCTGTATGTGCCTTCTGTGCTCGGAGTTCCGAGCATGTTGAGCTTGCACGACTACTACGGCATGTGCAGTCGCTTCAACCTGATCGATTACAAGGGCAAGTACTGCGACATTCCGAACCTGCCGAAATCCGCCTGCGATGTCTGCCTCAATGCGGGTGATGGCTTGTCGGCAGGCAGTCAGGCGCGACGCCGCGCATTCTTCGCGCGTGCTTTGGAGCAAGTGGACGTATTGCATGCAAACACCCACGGAGTAGCGGAGACTTATGGGAGCATCTATCCCCGCAGCGTCGATGGCGAACGCGTGCGCGTCTTTGGAGTCCCAATGCCGCCAGCCATGTCGATGCCGCGTACCCGCCAGACGGAGGGCAAGCTGAAAGTCGCGATACTGGGAAATTTCACCCGCAACAAGGGTGCGGATGAAATCATCCATGCGTTCAATCAGCTACGGCACGACGACATCGAATTCACGATCTTCGGGCAGATCGGTAGCCCGTACAACGAGATACTCGGCGCCCTGAGCCTGCCCAACGTACGCATCCATGGGGCGTACGCCGCCGGCTCGCTGGGGCAAATGCTGGGCGATTTCTCGCTATCGCTCCATTACTCCATCTGGCCGGAGACGTACTGCATCACCCTGTCTGAGGCGTGGCAGGCCGGACTGGTGCCGATTGTCGCTGATACGGGCGCCTTGGGCGAGCGCGTTACCGATGGCGTCAATGGGTTCAAGTTGCCTCCGACCCAGGCGGGCGCGATAGTGGACCTCTTCAGGCGACTGATACATAGCCCCCACGAAGTCGAACGTGTCCGCGAGGGCATAAATGCGTCGCTTTATGTCGACGTGTGCTCTCATGCGTTGTGGTTGGGCGGCATCTACAACCAATTGGCCAGGCGCAAGCCCCGCCCATCCACCGATAAGCCCCGCACGCATGGTGGGCAGGGCTTGGCGCTGTCCGAACTGGGCGTGCTTGTGAATCACCCCACATGGAAGAATCCCCATCACGCCGGCCCGACGTTGGTAGCGACGCAGACGGCTCCGCCAACGGTGGTTAGGCCGCCTTCCATGCCGCGCCGAATCTTGGCCTACGCCAGGCACCACGGTGTGAACGCGACGATCAAGCGGATATTGCGGGAAGTATCGGGAAGGACAAGCCAGGAAGGTCGCGCATGATCAAGTCAGTCCTGATCACCGGCGCATCGCCGGATTATGGAAACCGCAACACAGTACTCCGGGGTTATGTGGCGGAAGGGTTCCGCAAGGAACTGGGCGAAAATGCGGTAAGGCACGTGCCGTTGGAAGTGGCGGTGGCGACCGTCAACGCGGAACGTCCGGGGCTGGTGCTCTGTTTCGGCTCATGCATGCCCGACGATGCGGATTACCTGGAACTGCGGCGCGTCTGCGACCGGCATGGGAGCATATTGGCATTCTGGTTGCACGATGACCCGTACGAGTTCGACTACAGCTACCGCATCAACGGACTGGCCGACATCGTGTTCAGCAACGACCGTTGGTCGTCGCTGCACTACGCCAATCCAAACACCCGCCATCTGGCGCTGGCCGCGAGCCGGGAAGCCCACTGGCGGCCGGTCGGCTCACCAAAGGACATCGAAGTTTTCTTCTGTGGGGTCGCTTTCGGAAATCGCATCAGGCTGGTGCGTGATCTCAAGGCCGTGCTGTCGCGTTTCGACACGCGCATCAGGGGGGATCAATGGCCGGAGGCGGAGTTTCCGTTTGCCAAGAACCAGCGTTTGTCGAACGACGAGCTGTCGAGGAATTATGCAAGGTCCATGGTGACCCTGAACATGGGGCGCGACTTCCACTACGCCAACGAGCGATACAAGCTGGACCCCTCGACGCCGGGCCCGCGCACCTTCGAGGCAGCGATGGCTGGGACAACCCAGATGTTCTTCGTCGAGAGCTTGGAGATTCTGGATTACTATGTGCCGGACAAGGAAATCGTGCTTTACGATTCGGTATCCCAATTCGAACAGAAACTGGATTGGTTGATGCAGGACCATGAAGCATGCCTTTCGATTGCACGCGCCAGCCAGGCCCGGACTGAAGCGGATCACACCTACCAGAACCGGGCTCGTTCGGTTCTCGCAGAAGTGGCGGATTCGAAGTGACGGATTGTGATTCCTCAAGCGAGCCGCGCCGCTCGAGGGAGGCGACATCCCAAGAGCGCCGGCATTTGTAATGGTTCGACAGAATCAATGCCCGTTTCCTGGCCCTATGTGGCTACCAGAGGATCAATATGGTGTCGCTCACGGTTGATGCACTCCCCCTGAATCTTGTGTTGGCACTGCTGGTGATGGCGTCGGTGATGAACGTCGGGTGCGCCATCGTGCAGTTCATCGCGCGATCTCCGCTCCATGGCAGGCAGTTGCTTGCGTACGGAGTCGGCGCGGGCATTGCGGCACATGCTCTGTTTGGCATCGCCATCCTGTGCTTCCCACCGGATATGTACCAGCCAGCCGCTGCTGCGCTGCTCGTCATCGGGAATATCTTGGCGAGCGGTTACGCGATCAAGTGTCGGCTCATTGGGCGACTTCTTGCGGATGGCCGCTGGCAAATCGTGGTCATGCTCGTGGCATGGGCAGGCTTGTCGCTGTCCGCGGTACTCGCCACGTTTGTTCCGGTCAGGTCGCCCCAACCGCTGCCTGACCCGATGTATGTACTGAAGCGCGACCACCTCCATGTCCGGATACAGACACTCACGGGAGGATTGCCGGCGGACAATTACTTGCCATATGCAGTGGGTGAGTATCTTTTGCGCGGCATCCAGCTCTCGCAGGAGCGCCCCCTGCTGCCTGGGCAAGAAGTATCCAATCGCCCAATCCTGATGAGCCTGGCCGTTGTGCCGTTTCGTGCGGCGCTGGATCCGCCGCCGCAGATGCCAGGCAGGCTGCCGAGATTCGACTATGTCGGGACGAGCTGGCCGGACGCAGGTGTTGTCGGCGAGGATCGTTATTTCCGACCGTTCCTTACCGTAGCGACAGTGTTCAACGCCAGCATCATGGTCGCAACGGTCCTGCTGCTGCTTGATCTGGGGTTGTCCCGCAGATATGTGCTCGCTGGAGTCCTGCTCCTTTGCAGCAGCCCGTACATGATCAACCAGACGCTGTTCACGTGGCCCAAGATGATGGCGGCGACCTACGTGCTGCTCGCCGCCCATGCCATCTTTTACAGGCGGAATTATGCCCTAGCGGGTGGGCTTGCGGCACTTGCGTACTGGTCTCATCCCTACGCGATCGTGATCGCATTGAGCTTCGGTCTGTTCGCGGCAGTAGGTGAAGGCATGTCGCGATTGCGCATCAAACCGGCGATGGTCTATACAGCGACCTTCGCCGCCATCGTCCTGCCCTGGTTCCTCTGGTCACACGTGTACCTTGGGATCCCCTCCGATCTTGTCCAGCAGAACATGGGGCAGGAGTTGGGCTGGAGTGACCGGGTTTGGGTGCGCGTCGCAAACTTCTATAACACATTGGCGCCCACTTATTTGGGGAGCTATCCTTTTGACGGGGAAAAGTTCGTCCAGGGGAGTTTGGTCAGCCTGACGGGGATCACCGGCCTACTCTTCTTTATCCAGGGTTATGCGGGGTGCGTAGCCTACTATCGCGAGCACCGGGACTTGGTGCTGTTCGCTGTTCTGATACCCACTTTGCTGTTGATCGGCGTGTTCGGCATTCTCACGGTGCCCGCACTGCATGGATTGCAAGCGGTAGGGCCACTGGTTCTGTTACTGGGTCTGAAATGGATGCAGGACAACTGGAGGCCAGGCACGTTGTGGCTGCTGGTGTTCTCGCAAGTCCTGCTGAACCTTGTAATGTTCTATTTTCGTGCGCGATCCGTCCTTTAAGTTCTCGATATCCCTACTGGAGATAAGTAAATGAAGAAGTACCTCAAGCAGGCGCTGGTTGTCGCGTGCGTCGTCGGCCTCGCCTCTTGCTCGCAGAAGCCGGCAACGAATGAGGCCACAGACGCGGCCGTGGCCTCGCCGGACGTGGCTGCGGCTCCAGCGCCTGCTGCGGTACCCACTGCGCCGCCCGTGCCCCTGGATCCCAACTTCGTCGAGCTCCCGTTCGATTCGACCAGCAACTACGCGATCAATATCGCGGTGGGTGAGTCGGTGTCCGCCGAAGCAGCGGTTCCCCGCGACGGCGTAATATCAGGCGTCGAAGTCCAAGTCGGCAACTACGGCAACGCAAGCAAGGGTGACCTGACGCTGCAGCTCTGCCAAGGTGCACGATGCGGCCAAGGAGTCGCAGACTTCGGGGCGTCGACCAATAACGACGATTTCCTGATCTCGCTCGGCGCTCCGTTCGAAATCAAGACCGCCGAAGGCCCGTTGGTATTCAAGTTCTCCCGTGAAGCAGGCTCGGAGTTGGCCGCAGTCTGGTCGTACCCCGCTACTGTCCCTACATCTATGCTTACCGTGCCCAATGGCGAAAAGCTGCCCAGGACACTGAAGATCGGCCTCCACTACGTTCCATAAGATTCCGCACGAGCCGATAGCTGGGAGCGTCCAGACCCAAGCTGGATGGATTCCGCAGATGAAAGTAGCTCCTGCGTTGCGCATCGATTCCAGCGCAGGGCTACGAATGACGGTCGATCCGAACCGGGAGGTCGTCTTGCAGTACGATTCCACATGCCGCGCTATCGGCCAACCGCGCCTTCGGATGCAGCGCCCGCTTACTGGAGAAATGGCCGCAGTGTGGGCGGGTTGATCGCAGCCGGGCTTGTTTCGGCCATCCTCGGCTCGAGCGTGATCCTCGATTAGGATCGCTGGTTTGGAGCGAGAGCGACGTCATTATCGTGCTGGAAGCGCACGTCATGCGCTATCCGATTCCTATACGGCATCAGGGAGCTCAGCCCTTGCTGCCGATCAGCAGGAACTGCTTGCCAAGTAGTTTCCACGCGAGCGGAAACGCGAGGTAGAGCCTGACGAGGAATGGGGCTTGTGGCAGGCGCGACTGTGTCGTGTAAGGAAGAAACTTGGAATAGACTTCACGCGCGTCGATCCCGGCCATGTGGAACGCCTCGGCGAGCGAGAGCTCGGTGAGCGGGAGATGGTGATCTATAAAATCCCAATATGCGCCCGGTACGTGCTTGATATTCGGACCCATCGCAATGACCGTTCCGCCAAGCTTCAGGACGCGGGCCACTTCGCTGAGCACAGATGCGAGCGCACTCTTATCCGGGAGGTGCTCGAAGAAGTTTGAAGTGAAAACCACGTCGACTTCCCCATCGCCGATGGCGGAAAGGTCATCCGCCCGGGTGGCGTGGAACTCGATATCGCGTGCCAAAGCTCCCGGGCTGTCAGGGTTCAGATCGACTGCAATCTTGCGCTTCGCCTTGATGTGGTTGCTGAACTCCCCATAGCCGCAGGCAAGATCGAGGATGCAATCCTTCTCGGGATCAATGTACTTCTGAAAATGATGCTCGCAAAGCACTCGCCAGATCGCCGCTTTCGCTGGCAGCTCGTCTGATGTGAAGCGATGCCGATAGAGCGACTGGAGATTCTCATTTGACATTGGATTCGATCCTGAAAGTTAGGTACTTGTGTCCAAGAAAGCTCGTCACTACCGGCACGATAACCCCTATTGCATGCGCTGTTTCCAGCGCCAAGGTTCGCTGCCCCAGCCACGGAAGCACGAAGTCCGCCAACAGCCATGAGATGAATACGGTCTGGCCGAGGCCCACGAGGTTTACCAGGAGGAACAAGGTTCCCTCCAGCGTCCATGCTCTGCCTGTCTTTTCAAAGACCCAACCCCGGTTGAGCAGGAAGCCTGTGATCAGACCTACGCAGAAGGCAAGAGCGATTGCGGAAAAATACGGCAGCCATAGGCTAAACACAATGCGGGAGCCGATGTTGGCGGCAGCGGCAACGCCACCGATAACCAGGAAGCGAACGAACTGGGGGGTCATATCGGGGTTGATCCCGCCGCCAAGCGGGCCAGTCGGCTTCCGACCAGGATGCTCTCGTTGATGGAGCGGTCTTCCGGGTAGTAGTAGGCGGTATCGGCCATGTAGAAGCCTTCGAGCGGCGTCTCCATGGGCGGCAGCATGTCCTGGAATCCTGGCGGGCAGATCGTTTGCGCGTACTCGTAGCGATGACAATGCGTATCCAGCACCCAGCTCCTATCGAACGCCGGGTTGAGCAGAGCGAGGTAGCCGATGACCTCCTCGATCAGCTGTTCGTTGCTCTGCTCCCACTTGGGGTGGGTCTTGGGCATGTAGAACGGTGCGTAAAGAATCTTTTCGCCTGATCCGTTTCCGGGATTGAGGTTGCTGTATTCGATGACGCCGGGAATGGCGATGCGGTCGTCGCTGATGTTCATCCAGAAGTTCTCGCTGATCGCGTGCTTGAGCTTGAGGATGACGCAGGCGACGGGAATATTCTCGATCGCGAGTACCTTGTTGGCGAACGCATCCGGCAGACCCGGAACCATACGGGGAACATACTGGATCGGCGCGGTCGACACGACCCTGTCATAGGACGTGATGGCTTCGCCCACGCGGATGCCGGTGACGCGGCCTCCGGACGACACCACCTCGTCGATGCCCTGCTTGAGCAAGATGCGCCCGCCTGCCTCGCGCACGCGCCGCGCCATCTCGTCCAGCAGCACGGCCGAGCCACCGCGTAGATAGCCCATGCTTTCGTTGAACAGGTTGCGGCGGGAGAGCGCGACGCGCTTGATCCGGGTTCCGATCCAGGATGCGGAAAGGTTGTCCGCGTACTCGAAGAACTTCAGATGGAAGGCCTTCTCCCACATGACCTTGTAGGCACGCGGGCCGATCCATCTGGTGATCCAGTCCCGGGCCCTGACGCCATCGAGCGGCCCCCAGTCCTTGATCCCCTTGGTATGCATTACGTGCAGGGCATAACGCACCTTCTCCACCACGCCAAGATGGGGGAAGCCAAGCAATGCGAACGGTGTGCCCCATTTATAGAGCTTGCCGTCGCAGTAATAGCCCATTTTCGTGTCGGTCCACCGCAGCGCCTCGCCGAGGCCGAGTTCGGCCAGGAGGTCGAACAGGGGGTAGTCGGTCTTGCAGATGAAGTGGTAGTAGCGCTCGATGCGGGTGCCGCCGAAATCGAAATCCGCCGACATCCCCCCGATGCGGTCGTCACGTTCGTAGACGTCTACCTCATGACCCTGCTTCAGCAACTCCATGGCGGCCATGAGTCCCATAGGGCCACTGCCGATGATGGCGAATCTGCTCATTGTCTTGTCCGTGGTTCGTTAGCGCTTGAGCACGATATGGGCATAGCGCGGATCGGTGTAGCTCTCGCGAATTGCATCCTCGAAAGGCGTCTGGCGGACACCGAACACCGCTTCGGTATCCACGCCACTGAAGTCATCGCCTGCGCTGAGTGCCTTGAGTTGGTCCGCCGTGAAGGGCGGCTTGCCGCTGAAGATCGCGTAGACACGCAATAGGAACGCGAAGAAGCCCATCGGGATATGCACGATCCGCGTCCGTAGGCCCTTCGCTCTCTTGATGGTCCGGATGATGTCCACGTAGTCGATGCGGGTGTCGCCGACGATGTCGTAGACGTCCCCGTTCGGCTCTCGTTCGATGCATCGCTCGATGCAGCGGCAGAAATCCCGTTCGTAGAGCGGCTGCCGCATGAATCTGCCATCGCCAGGGATCGGGAAGACGGGCGTCTTGGCCATGAAGCGCGAGAGCCACCCGAGGTGTTTGGGATCGAACCAACCGAACATCAGCGTGGGCCTCAACACACAGTGGCGGATGCCCGATTCCACCATCAGCTTCTCCTGCGCCTTCTTGGTCTCGGTGTAATCGTCGATCGCGACCGAGTTCACCACCGAGGAGGAGATGTGCACGACGTACGGTACGGCGTGCTGGCGTACCGCGTCCAGCACACGCTGGGTCGCTTCGATGTTGTTGCGGATGAAGAGATCGGTGGTCTTGCCGGTGATCTGCGCATGCAATTGCACCAGGCACGATGCGCCCTTGAACTCGAGAGCCCAAGGCCCCGGTTCGGCGAGATCGGCCAGCACGGTGCGGACGTCAGGGTGCAGGTCCGCGAGGATGCGCAGGTTGTGTTCGTGCTTGTCGATGGCAATGAGTTGTGTGTACCCGCGATCCTTGAGTTCGACGACCAGGTTCTGGCCGACCAGACCGGCTGCCCCGGTGATGACGATCTTGGCGTGTTTGTCGGGCATGTTAGAGCTTGATCCTGCGGAAGACGAACTCGGGGATCGATTTGATCACGAGCATGATGGCCCACCAGAAGGCGGGCAGATAGGCCACCGCCTTCCGGCGGCCGATAGCGCGAACGATGCCATTCGCCACACCATCCGGCTTGGCCCAGAGCGGGCTTTTCCTGAAGGAGGCCGTCATGGGTGTATCGACGAACCCGGGCTTGATCGTCAACACGTTGACACCCGTCGGCCGCAGTCGCTGCCCCAGTCCGCTGAGATAGGCGGTGACCGCGGCCTTGGCGCTGCCGTAGAGGTAGTTGCTCGCGCGGCCGCGATCGCCTGCGACCGAAGAAATCACTGCCAGCGTCGCCCCCGGTCGCAGGCGCTGCGCCAGTGCTGCCGACAACGCGATCGTCGATGTGCCATTGGTGGTGAATTCCTGCAGCGAAAGAGTAACCGAGCCGTCGCATGCACTTTGGTCGGGTAGGGTGCCGTGAGCGAGCAGGGCGACATCGACGCCTCCAAGTGCCTGCCAGGCGGCGTCCAGCGCCTCAGCATGCGCTTCGAAATCGTTCACGTCGAGCAGGCCGGTGGTGACACGGCCGCCGCGGGTTGAAAGATCGGCCGCTATGGCCTCGAGCCGGGCGCGCTGGCGGCCTGCGAGATGGATCGCTGCTCCGCGTGCGGCGTATACGCGCGCCGTGGCTTCGGCGATGGCCGACGTGGCGCCGATGATCAGGATGCGTTGCATGTCTACTCCGTGACCCGGCGCCAGAAGCCGGAAGAAAAACGTGGATCCAGAAATCCGGACATGTCCCGCCAGCGCGGATAGGCGCGCTGGAACGAAGCCGCCTGAAGGCGGGCGTCTTTGGCGGGATACACGGCGCCTTCAGCCTCATCGACGATACGGTCGAGGCGGTCCAGTAGCCTGAAGACCGCCTCGCCCGTGTTCGGGAAATCCAGGGCCAACGTGGTACCCGGACGGGGGAACGACATCAAGCCCGGCGAGGGCATGTCGCCGAACTCCTTCAATACCGCGAGGAAGGAACCAGTTCGGCTGCGGGCGATCTCCGTCAGTAGTGCGGCGATGCCGACGCGCGCCACCGTCGGCGGAAGCACGCATTGGTACTGCAGAAAACCCGCCGGACCATACATGCGGTTCCACTCGCGGATGCCATCCAGCGGATAGAAGAAGGGTAGTACGTGGCTGACGCGCCGACGCTGGGGAGTGGGCTGGCGCCAGTAATACAGTGCATTGAACGGCCTGAGCGAGAGGCGGTTGACCAGCGAGAGCGGCGGAGTAAAGGGAAATTTCCATCCTGCCGTGGGAGCGCTCGGACGTTCTGCGGGGAGCGCAGACGCATGATCGGCACGTGTGAAATGCCCGCGTCCGCGCGCCCGCCCCGTCGCCAGGCAATCGATCCAAGCGACGCTGTACTCGTGGGTGGAGGACGACTCGGCCGATAGTTGAAAGAACTCGTCCAGACTCCTGAAACGGATGTTCTCGGTCTCCATCGCACTGCCTGGCACGCGGCGCAGCTGGATATCCGCCCACGTGATTACGCCGGTCAATCCGAGCCCGCCCACCGTGGCAGCAAACCACCCATCGTCGCCGCCAGCCAAGCAAAGTCGGCGCGATCCATCGCTGCGCAACAACTCGAAGCAGCGAACATGATGGCCGAAGCTGCCGATGCGATGGTGGTTCTTGCCATGAACGTCGTTGGCGATGGCGCCACCGACAGTGACATAGCGAGTGCCCGGCGTGACGGGGAGGAACCAGCCTTGCGGCAGTGCGAGCTGGATGATCGTGTCCAGCGTGATCCCGGCTTCGCAGCGGACGAGGCCGGTAGCAGGATTGAAAGCGATGAAGCGATCCAATCCAGTCGCATCCAGCAGGCTACCGTCGGGGTTGAGACAGCTATCGCCATAGCTGCGTCCATTGCCTCGCGGGAGCGCCGTCCCCTCGAATGCCGGCAGGGTGGCGGACCGGTCGTGCAGACGCTGCACGAATTGCCGCGCGCGAGGGTATCTGCCCCAGGACTGTCCAGCCGCGCTCATCAGATCGCGCTCAGCGCGAACATGCCGCACAGCACCACGACGATCTGGCTGACCCTATCGGTGGCGGCGAACACGATAGGGTCGTCGTGCATCTCGCCGCGGTGGGCCACGACCCAGATCCGGCTCACCCAATACAGCAGGACCGGGCAGATCAACCACAGCAATTTGGGGTTGTTGTAGAGCGCGACGCTCTGGGGGCTGTCGATGTAGAGCGCCATGACCATCACCGCGATGTAGCCGGCCGCCCCGCCCAACGACTGCAGCAGTGGCAGATCCTCGACAGCGTATCCCCGGCCGCTGGCTTTCGTCTTACCACTCGTGAGCATGGCGTGCAGCTCGGTATAACGCTTGAGCAGGGCGAGCGAAAGAAAAATGAACATCGAGAACGCCAGCAGCCAGAACGACAGGTCCGCATTAATCGCCACGGTCCCACCGATAATACGCACTGTGTACAGTGCAGCGAGCAGGACCACGTCCACCATCACGACACGCTTCAGCCTGAGCGAATAGGCCAAGGTCATGACGTAGTAGGCCAACAGGACCAGGGTGAACTCGATATTGCAAGCCAGCGACAGGGCAAGACCCGCCAACGTCAGCAAGGGAGCGGCCATCAGCCCATGCAGTAGCGGCAAGATGCCGGCGGCGAAAGGTCGTTTGCGTTTGCGGGGATGTTGGCGATCGGGCGTCAGATCTAGCAGATCATTCAGGACATACACGCCCGAGGCGACCAGGCTGAAGGACAGCAGCGCGGTGACCGACTGCATCACGGATTCGATGTCCATGAACAGGTGCGCGGTCAGCAATGGTACGAAAACGAGCAGGTTTTTCAACCATTGGTGCAATCGCAGCGCCCGCAGCCATTCGCGGATTCCGGAGGTGGAAGGCCAGTGGTCGTACACCCGTGTGTGCCGGGCTGCCGCGCGCGCCAGCGCGGCGCCATTGTTCACGACCCATCCGCCCGCAGCCATCTCCCAGACATGCAAGTCCACCTTGCCATTGCCCGCGTAGTCGAAATTGGACTTGCCGAAGGCTTCGACCAGCGCGGCGGCCTTTGCGCGCCCCGACAGATTTCGTCTGCCGTCGCTGGCGATCACCTGCTCGAACACGCCGAGGTGAGCCGCAATCGGCTCCACGAGCAGGGCATCTGACGCAGTGCACAGCACGCGTGGCCGTTGCTCGGTCCCGGAAAGCAACTCCAGCACCTTCGCGTTGTATGGCAGTGTCTCGACGTTTAGGTGCACTCGTGAGGCGAGCTCGCGCTTCACCGCCGCCTTGCCTCGCAGCAACCATAGGGGAAGCATGAACACATACAACGGATTGCGTGCCAGCAACGCGAGCAGGGACTCGTAAAGAATGTCGGAATTCAGCAGTGTCCCGTCGAGATCCACGCAGAGCGCGCGCGCCGCGGGCTCGGCTGGTGAAGACAGGGGAGGCTGGGGGAGGGACATTTCTGCCTGCGATCCGTGGCGTTCGCGGAATTATACCTGCCGCCTCAACGAGGGGCGGCAGCAGGCTGGAGACCCCGTCTTTCCATCAGGAAAACCGCGATGCCACCTGCCCCCATGGCGAACCAAAGTGAGACCAGACGGGTGCCCACTGCGACCGCGAGCGCGTCCGGGGTGCCGATACCGAGGCGATTGAGCATCAGGACGATCGCCAGTTCGGTCGTGCCTATGCCGCCCGGCACGAAGGAGAGTGCACCGACCAGCATGGCGAGCGGGTAGATGCCGAAGGCGATCAACGGATCGATCCCGACGCCAAACCCGGCGCAGACACCCATAAACACCGCAGAAGTCAGACTCCAGGCGGTAATGCCTGTTCCCAGGCTCGTGATGAGCGCACGCACGTCCAGATGGCGGCCCAGCGCGCGCGTGGCCGACAGGGCAAACCCGCCTGTCCGCCGCGCCCACGCAAGCGGGACGTGCGCGATGGCGCGCTCCAGCAGGCCCTGCATCGCGCGCCATTGCGCAGCCACGAACAGCAGCAGCACGAAGGACAGGACGCTGGACCCCAGCATCGCCAATCCGGGGAACAGGCGCGCCGCCGCCAATGACAGCAGCAGGATGACTAGCAGATCGCATGCACGCTCAAACACGAAGACGGCGAGCGTTTCCGACGATGGTACGCCCATGCGCCCGAAATAACGGATGCGTAGCAGTTCTCCCGCCTTCCCCGGCGTCGCCGTCAATGCGAAGCCCGCCAAGTAGGCGCACAGGCCGGGAGCGAACGGTATCGAATGCCCACTTCGACGCAACAGCCAGCGCCACCGCCAGAAGCGGACCAAGTAAGTTGCAAAAACAGGGAGGACTGCGACGGGTAGCCAATGCCAAGCGCTCGCCAGACGCTGGAAAGTGCCGTTGCTGCGGTCCAGCCACCAAAGACCGGCGCAGTACGCGCCCACCACCAGCAGAACGAATGCGGTCGAGCGCCAGTCGGGATTGCGCGGACTGGTTCTATCCGCGCGCGAAGGCACTGTCACGGGCATCTTGGCAACGGGCTTAGCCCAGCGTCGCCTCCAGCTCTGGTAGCAACTGGAACAAATCCCCCACCAGCCCGATATCCGCAATCTCGAAGATCGGCGCCTCCGCATCCTTGTTGATGGCCACGATGGTGCCGGCGTCCTTGATGCCGGTGAGGTGCTGGATGGCGCCGGAGATGCCGACGGCGACGTAGAGGTCGGGGGCGATGATCTTGCCGGTCTGGCCGACCTGGAGTTCGTTGGGCACGTAGCCGGCGTCGACGGCGGCGCGGGAGGCGCCGACGGCGGCGCCGAGCTTGTCGGCGAGCTTGTAGATGATCTGGAAGTTCTCGGCCGAGCCCACGCCGCGGCCGCCGGACACCACGCGCTTGGCGCTCTGCAGGTCGGGGCGGTCGGACTTGCCGGCGGCCAGGCCGACGTGGCGTGTATGCGTGGGCAGCGCGACGTCCATAGCGACGGTTTCCACCGCGGCGCTGCCGCCCTGGGCGGCTTCCGGCCAGGAGGCGGTGCGCACGGTGGCGACCACGGGCTGGTCGGCAGGGGCTTCGACGGTGATGATGGCGTTGCCGGCGTAGATGGGGCGCTTGAAGGTGTGCGCGCCTTCGACGGCCATCAGGTCGGAGACCTGGTTGACGCCCAGCAGGGCGGCCACGCAGGGCAGCAGGTCCTTGCCGAAGGTGGTGGAGGGGGCGAAGACGTGGGTGTAGCCTTCCGCCAGCTTGGCGATCTGCGGGGCCAGCACCTGGGCGATGGCGTTCGCGTTGGCGGCGTTGGCCACGGCCAGCACCCTGGCGACGCCGGCGATCTGCGCGGCTTCGGCGGCGATGGCGGCCGGGTCGGCGGCCAGCACGGCGACGTCGATGCTGGCCGGCTTCAGCGCGAGTGCGGCGCTGACGGTCTTGGCGGTGGAACTGTTGAGCTTGCCGCCGAGGTGTTCGGCGATGACGAGGACTTTGGACATTGCGGTTTCCTTTGTTCTCAAGGCGCGGCGCTGCGGAAGCGGCCTGCGCGGAAAAGTCTCACTGGATCGTCCCCGCACTCGCGGGGACGACGAGCTTCAGAGCAGCCCCTTGGCCTTCAGTGCAGCGACCAGTTCGGCCGCGTCCTTGACCATGACGCCCTTGCTGCGCTTGGCCGGCGGGGCATAGTGGGTGGTCTTGAGCGTGTCGGCGGCTTCCACGCCCAGGTCGGCCAGTTGCAGGGTTTCTAGCGGCTTGCTCTTGGCCTTCATGATGTCGGGCAGCTTGATGAAGCGCGGCTCGTTGAGGCGCAGGTCGGTGGTGACGACGGCGGGCAGGTCGACTTCCAGCGTTTCCAGGCCGGCGTCGACTTCGCGGGTGACGGTGGCCTTGCCGTCGGCCACGTCCAGCTTGCCGGCGAAAGTGGCCTGCGGGCGGCCCCACAGCGTGGCCAGCATCTGGCCGGTCTGGTTGGCGTCGTCGTCGATGGCCTGCTTGCCCAGGATCACCAGGTCCGGCGCTTCCTTCTCGACCAGCTTGAGCAGGGTACGCGCGGCGGTCAGCGGCTGGATGGCCTGGTCGGTGACCACGTGGATGGCACGGTTGGCGCCCATGGCCAGGCCGTTGCGCAGGTGGGCCTGGGCGTCGGCGGGGGCGATGGTGGCGACCACGACTTCGGTGGCGATGCCCTTGTCGCGCAGGCGCAGGGCCTCTTCCAGCGCGATCTCGTCGAAGGGATTGGGCGACAGCTTGACGCCATCGGTGACCACGCCGGACCCGTCCGGCTTGACCTGGATGCGGACGTTGTAGTCCACCACGCGCTTGTAGGCGACGAGAATCTTCATCCTGCGGGAATTCCTGTGTGCGACGGAGAGGCCCGGCCGCGGCGGCTGGCCGAGGGCAGAAGCCGGATTTTAGCCGTCAGCCGGGGGCCGTGCGAGCCCGTACGGTGCCGTCCACCAGCAGATCCGACATCACATTGGCGAAACGCCGGGCGCTGCCGGGGGCCTGGGCGAAGAACAGCGAGGGTTCGGTCAGCTCCAGCTCCAGCAGGCAGGGCTGGCCGTCGGCGCCGGTGAGCAGGTCGATCCGGGCATAGGGCAGGGGCGCGTCGAGTTGCCGCAGCCGCGCCGTGGCGGCGAGCACCTGTTCGGCCAGGGCCTGTTCGGCCGGCGTGGCCGTGGTGGCCGCGATCCGGCCCAGGGCCATCGGGGCTTGCTGTGCGCCTTCGCCCGGGGCGAGCTGGGCGGCTTTGCGGACCGCATGGCTGAACCGGCCGGCGAAATACAGCAGGGCGGTTTCGCCCTGGCGGTCGACGGAGGCCAGGTAGGGTTGCAGCATCGCGCTGCGCTCCTGTTCCAGCAGGCGCGCGATGTGGTTGCCGGCGGCGAACTGCTGGTCGCGGGCGTAGCGGTGGGTGTCGCGGGCGCCGGCGCTGACGGCGGGCTTGACCACGAATTCCGGGGCGTCGAATTCGGCCAGGAACGCCGCCAGTGCGTCCATCGGCTCGGCGTCGGGCTCGACGAAACGGGTGGAAACGACGGGAATGCCGACCGTGGCGAGGTCGGCGAGGTAATGCTTGTCGGTGTTCCAGCGCACCACGTTGAGCGGATTCAGCAGCCGCGTGGCGCGGTCCGTGCGCTCGCACCAGGCCAGGAACTCGGGCAGGCGTTCGGTGTAGTCCCAGGGCGAGCGCAGCAGCGCGGTGTCGAAGCGGCCCCAGTCCACGGTGGGATCGTCCCAGGCGACGGCGCGCGCGTGCAGGCCGGCATCGGCGCAGGCGTCGAGCAGGGGGACCAGGTCGTCGTCGTGGCCGGTGGCGGCCACCGCGGTGACCAGGGCGAGCGTCTTCATACGCGCAGTGTACGCGCATGCCCGGAAACGGTTTCCCATTGCCCGAAAGTACCTGTGTCGGGCCCGGGGCGCTGGGTAGAATGCGGCCTTCCCTCATCGAATGGATCCCGTCATGGCTGGAACCCAGGCCTCCGGAGGCAAGCAGAAGCTCTATCCCAGTGCGGCGGCGGCGCTGCAGGGCGTGGTGGTCGACGGCCAGACGCTGGCGGTCGGCGGCTTCGGCCTGTGCGGCATTCCCGAGGCTTTGATCGGCGCACTGCGCGACAGCGGGGTGAAGGGGCTGACGGCCATTTCCAACAACGCCGGCGTGGACGGCTTCGGCCTGGGCCTGCTGCTGGAGACCCGACAGATCAGCAAGATGATTTCGTCCTACGTGGGCGAGAACAAGGAGTTCGAGCGGCAGTTCCTATCTGGCGAGCTGGAGCTGGAGTTCAACCCGCAGGGCACCCTGGCCGAGCGCCTGCGCGCCGGCGGGGCGGGTATCCCGGCGTTCTTCACTCGCACCGGCTATGGCACGGTGGTGGCCGAGGGCAAGGAGACCCGCCAGTTCGGCGAACACTGGTACGTGATGGAAACCGCCCTGGTCGCCGACGTGGCCCTGGTCAAGGCGTGGAAGGCCGACAAGGCCGGCAACCTGGTGTTTCGCAAGACCGCGCGCAACTTCAACCCGGCCTGCGCGATGGCGGGCAAGGTCTGCATCGCCGAGGTCGAGGAGGTGGTGGAGATCGGCCAGATCGACCCCGACCACGTGCACCTGCCGGGCATCTACGTGGACCGCATCGTCCACAACCCGACCCCCGAGAAGCGCATCGAGCAACGCACCGTCCGCCAAGGAGACAAGTGATGCCCTGGACCCGCGATGAAATGGCGCAGCGCGCCGCCCGCGAACTGACCGACGGCGCCTACGTGAACCTGGGCATCGGCCTGCCGACCCTGGTGGCCAACCACATCCAGGCCGGCATCGACGTCTGGCTGCAGTCTGAGAACGGCCTGCTGGGCATCGGCCCGTTCCCGACCGAGGACGAGGTGGACGCCGACCTGATCAACGCCGGCAAGCAGACCGTCACCGCCCGTCCAGGCGCCAGTTACTTCGGCAGCCACGACTCCTTCGCCATGATCCGCGGCGGCCACATCGACCTGGCCGTGCTGGGCGCCATGCAGGTGACCGACAAGGGCGACCTGGCCAACTGGATGGTCCCGGGCAAGATGGTCAAGGGCATGGGCGGCGCCATGGACCTGGTGGCCGGCGTCAAGCGGATCGTGGTCCTGATGGAGCACGTGGCCAAGGACGGAAGCCACAAGATCCTGCCGCAATGCGACCTGCCGCTGACCGGGGTGGGGGTGGTGGACCGGATCATCACCGATCTGGCGGTGTTCGACGTTACCCCGGACGGCCTGGTCCTGGTGGAGACGGCCGAAGGTGTGACCGAGGCCGACCTGCAATCCAAGACGGGCGTCCCGTTCCGGCGCGCCGGGTGAATATCCCGCACAAGTATTATGTGAAGCAATCATTCCCGCTTTTTGTTGCATGACTTCAAGCTGTACGCATGTCCGCCGATAACGGTATTGAGAGCTGGCTAGCTGTTTGCGGCTTGCCGGCTGAGCTATATTTGCTTATTCAGGGGTTCCAACCGTTTCTTAGAGGCTACATATGAAGGTCCGGGTCGGCGCTTGCGCCTTGATGTTGGTTTTGGCCGGGTGCAGTGGAGAAAGCCCCGAATCGGGTCTGGCAGGGATGCGTGGCGTGGCGGCGACCGGTGCGCTGGGCGGCAAGCTCGCAACGCCGCTTCCGCTGTCCCGTGCCATCAGTACGTCCATCGCGAACGCCCCCGACCGCGGCGCCCTCGTGTCCTATGCCGGCAAGGCGAAGCCCGCCAAGCAGGAGGGCGCCTACACTTGGTATCCCGCTTCCGTCAGCGAAGCGCACGCTTTCAAGGCCATCGCGACCGGCGAAATGACCGTCCCGTCGCCGGACGGCAGCCAGGTGAAGTTGCGCTACGAGCGCCATGTTGAGGAAACCGACGGCAACTGGACGTGGATCGGCCGCGTAATCGGCGGCGACCCGATGCAGGAAGCCATCATCACCTTCGGCGAAAAGGCGGTGTTCGGTTCCATTCCGCAGGCTAACGGTAAGCCTGCCCTGAGCCTGCAGACCCGCCAGGGCTCGCTATGGGTCGTGCAGACCGATCCGTCCAAGGCCGTGTCTGCGACGAAGGGGCATGTCGACATCATGGTCCCGGAAGCGGCGGCGCTGCGTTCGTCGATGTCGGCGGCCGTCAGCCAGGCTGCTGCCGTCGCACAAGGCAGCATGGCCGTTGCGCAGGCGGCACCTCCGAGTGCGGCCAACACCATCGACGTCGCGATCGGCTATACGCCCGAATTCGCGGCGGCCAACAACGGCACTTCCGGTGCCGTGACCCGCTTGACCTACCTCATTCAGGTGGGCAACCAGGCTTTCTCTAATAGCGACATCAATGGATACCTGCGCATCGTCAATGCGGTGCAGGTGAACTACACCAATACCAATACCAACCAGGCCGCCCTGTCGGAGCTGACGGGAAGCAATGGTTCGTCTGCAGTGACCGTGCCTGCCAGCTTGGCGCCTTTGCGTACCGCGCGGGACCAGTACGGTGCGGACATCGCGATACTGGTTCGCAAGTTCAATACCCCTGAAAACGAAGGCTGCGGCATTGCCTGGCTCAACGGCGCCGGCCAGACTGCGATCACGTCCGCGGACGCATCCTGGGGCTATGCCGTCATCAGCGACGGCTACGACCAGGGCACCGACAACAAGACTTACTACTGCGCCGACGAAACTCTGGTGCACGAGGCCGCGCACCTGATGGGCTCCGCCCACGACCGTGATAACTCGAAGACCTCCAGCGGTGCGCTGCAATACGGTCGCTATCCTTATTCATTCGGCTACAAAACCTCTGCCGCCGCCGGCAACTTCTATACGGTAATGGCGTACGGGGACACCGGTCAGGTCGCGCATCGTATCTTCTCCACGCCACTGAAGAGTACTTGCGGCAGCGGGGGCAACCTGGCGTGCGGCGTGGCTAACAGCGAGGATAATGCACGCAGCCTGAATCAGACTATTCCTGTGGTTGCTACATTTCGCGCAACGGTTGTGCCTATTTCGTCGGCAGTTGATGTGGCTGTCATCAGGAAAGCTGGAGGTGCATCCGGAAAGACCGAACTGCATTCCATGAATGGCACTAACGGGTTCCAGTCGTATACTCGCAACATAGCGACTGGCATGTATCCGACGGGCTCCGATAAGTCTTGGGCATTCCTATTCGGTGACTACAACGGGGACGGTGTCTCCGATATGTTCCTCATTTCTAAGATGGGTGCTTCCGGTAAGACCGAAGTGCATGTCCTAAATGGTGCAAATGGTTATTCTGGATTCTTGGTCAATACCACGACAGTGCTGCATCAGACAGGCATCGACAACCGTTGGATCTTCCGTCTCGGGGACTATAACGGTGATGGCCGTCTCGACCTATATGCGATTAACCGGGTCGGTGGTTCGGGCAGGACCGAAGTCCATGTGATTAATGGAGCAAACAGCTTCCAGTCATTCTTGGCGAATGCAGCATCCATACTTCCTGTCACTGGTACTGATTATGCCTGGGAGTTTGATGTCGCTGACCAGAATGGCGATGGCAAGCCGGACGTGTACGTGATCAAAAAGACAGGTGCTTCTGACAAGACCGAGGTGCATGTCATGAATGGTGCCAACAACTATGCCTCTTATCTGGCGAATGTGGCCAGCACGCTCCATCAGACAGGTACTGATAATCGCTGGAACTTCAGGGTCGGCGACTATAATCGCGACGGTATTCCCGATGTTTATGCAATCAACCGTCAAGGTGGGTCGGGTAGGGTTGAGGTGCATGTGATGAACGGTAGCAACAACTTCCAGTCCTTCTTGGCGAATCAGGCCACGGTTCTTTACGCGGTCGGACTCGGGGCGGACTGGGAGTTTGATCTAATGGCGACGGGAGCGGCCAATTAATTGTATGGCCGGTTAAGTAGAATGTAGTTGAGTAAAAGGGCCCCTAAGTGGGGCCCTTTTTTATCGTGCATATCGGTATGGACCTGGGTGCGCCTTTTTTTCGAGCCCGACTATGGCATGCATTTCAGCTACTTCGAAGCCGGCAAGATGCGTCGAGCAACCGAAGAGTCGTTCTATGGCATGAGCGACGGTTCCATCCTTCTGCGCATCTTCTTTGTCAAAGTCGGATTCGTCAATGGCGCCTGACACGAGGTGAGTAACACAACTGGGGCGAATCCAGAACATAGAGCCGGCCGGGAATCGGCCTGTCAACACGGATTCAATATCTGTGGGAAGGCGCGAAGCCAGTCGTGAAAGCCAGTCGAAGTTTGCCCCGACATGATCGGAGACATTTAGGAGGTGGTCGTCGGCGCTTACAAGACCGATATTACTGGCGGCCGCCAACCGACTTTCGAGGAAGTCCTGCGAGCATGGCGGTAAGAGTGAACTCACGAGTTCGTCGCGCCACTGGTGGCCTGTGGCGATATGGGGTGATACTTTTGTGTGCAGCTTGAGTATCCAATCGACATCTGCCAGAACAAGCTCACTGGCTACCTTAAGGAAAGGAAGAATATCCCGGCCGCGATTATTATGGGGTCGTATGTCCGCTTCGATGCCAAGTGTATCTAGGATTTTTTGGACAAAATTTGCCTTTTCATGGGTAGTGGTAATCGTGATTGGAGAGCGAGGCAGGGCTTCTTTAACGCGAGTCAACAGTTCGGGAAGTACATCTAGATACCAAGCGTGGATCAATGCATGGATGTGTGGCGACGACTGCGGCTTGGTTGTTGAAGACAAGGCCGCTCGCGTTGCCGCTAGATTGGCATAGCCCCACCGGGCGTCAGGTTCAAGGAAGGCGCCTTCTGCCCACTCATTCCATGCATTAACGAAGACAAGAGGAGACAATCCGGATCTTGGCCCTCCGTAGACTATGTCCTCAAGCCAGCGACGGTATCCATAATTTGAGTATCCAAGGAATGTGCGTCCCCGACCTGGCCGCCTCGCCTCGTTGTCCCAGCCTACATTGGCGCCACGATGCAGGAGATAGCCCGGGGGTATCCTCTCAATAAAGCTATTTGCCATCTCATGCCAGTCGAAAATTGTGCCGCTATAGTCATGATTTATTAGTGAAACGCTGGAGGTTGTCGCTGCTGTAGTGCTCGAGTTGGGAGGGAATTCGATCGCGGCATCAAAGCCGATATTGACCGGCTTGGGCCGTTCGAAGCTTTGAACATAAGCTAGATGGATTTCACCGATCTCATGAAGTCTGCAGTAGTCGCGCCAACGCTGTGCCGTTGCTTCGATGTTGCCGAAGATGCCCGGCCTATAAACGATCAGTATCGGCTTACCATCCACCCGTAAATAACGCGGGTCCCGCATGTACTCCGCCACGTACTCGATGAACGCGATGTCGTCTTCCGGCGAGTGCTTCTGGTCGATCAGGATCTCGTCGCCGCGGCCGTCCCAGGTGCGCGTCCACTTCTCGTTCGCCCAGCACAGGCAGAACTTGAGGTCGATGGTCTTGTCGTTGAGCCAGTTGCGCAGCGGGGTTTCCAGCAGGGTCTTGCCGCCGAACCAGTAGAAGTAGAAGCAGAAGGCGCTGATGCCGTATTCGCGGGCCAGTCTTGCCTGCTCGTGCATCACTTCGACGTTGCGCAGGTCGTAGAAACCCAGGTCGCCGGGGAGCTTGGGTTGGTAGTGGCCTTCGAACTGGGGCAGGGCACGGGTGACGTTGCGCCATTCTGTGAAGCCCTTGCCCCACCATTCGTCGTTCTCGGGGATGGGGTGGAACTGCGGCAGGTAGAACGCCACCAAGGTGGCGGGCAGGGGGTCCGGAAGTTCGCCTTTCTCGTAGGGCACGTAGCCGATGGCGCGCTCATCAGAGCGCACGTAGGGCCGGCGTGGCAATTGGCCTTCGGGTGCCTTGCCTTTCGGACCTTCCGGTACCCAGTGGCCGCGCGTGTCCAGGAAGCGCTGTCGCAACCTGTCGCGTGTCGCCTGCGGCATCGGTGTCAACCGGAAGGCTGCACGCAGTGCGTAGAACAGGGTAGTGCGAAGGCGGCGGGACAGGGGATTTGCCACAGTCTTCCTAGAGATTCTGGTAATTCGGCCCCGATCCGCCTTCCGGCGTCACCCAGTCGATGATCTGGTAGGGGTCCTTGATGTCGCAGGTCTTGCAGTGGACGCAGTTGGCGGCGTTGATCTGCAGGCGCTTGCCTGCACCGTCGTCGACGATTTCGTAAACGCCGGCCGGACAGAAGCGGGTGCAGGGGTTGTCGTATTCGTCGGTGCAGCGGGTTACGCAGACGGAGGTGTCGTGCACGCGCAGGTGCACGGGCTGGTCTTCGTCGTGTTCGGTGGCGGCGTAGTACACGCCTTGCAGGCGGTCGCGCGGGGCGAGGGTGCGTTCGACGTAGTCGCGTTTCGGTTCTTCGTGTTCGCTCACCTTGTCCAGCGAGGACCAGTCGGGCGTGACTTTCAGCGTCCACGGCGAGTGGCCGCCGACGGCGGTTTCCCAGGCGGCGTTGGCCAGGCCGAACCACAGGCCCTTCTTGAAGCCGGGCTTGATGTTGCGGACGGACTTCAGCTCCGTCATCGCGTCGGAAGCGCGCAGCTTGGCATCGAAGCCTTCCGGCGCGAGCTGCGACGAAACCAGGTGTTCGGCGGCGAGCATGCCGCTGCGGATCGCCTGGTGGGTGCCCTTGATCTTGGGCACGTTGAGCAGGCCGGCGGTGTCGCCGATCAGCAGGGCGCCGGGCATCTCGACCTTCGGCAGCGACTGCCAGCCGCCGGTGACGATGGCGCGCGCGCCGGCCGAGAGGATGTTGCCGCCTTCGAGCAGCGGCTTGATCAGCGGGTGGTTCTTCCATTGCTGGAAGGCTTCCCACGGCTTGTATTCGGGGTCCTTGTAGTCCAGGCCGCTGACATAGCCCAGTGCGATGCGGTCGCCGTCCAAGTGGTACAGAAAACTGCCGCCATAGATGTCGTTGCTGGCCGGCCAGCCGAGCGTGTGCACGATCTTGCCCGGCGTGACGCGGCCGGGCGGCACCTGCCAGAGTTCCTTGATGCCGATGGAATACGCCTGCGGGTCGCTGTCCTTGTCCAGCGCGAAGCGCTCGACCAGCCGCTTGGTCAGGTGGCCGCGCGCGCCTTCGGCCAGCACGATGACCTTGGCGCGGATGTCGATGCCCTGCGTGTAGCCGGGCTTGTGCGAGCCGTCCTTCGCCACGCCCATGTCGCCGATGCGCACGCCGATCACCTTGCCGTCGTCATCGTGCAGGGTTTCGGCGGCGGCGAAGCCGGGATAGATCTCCACGCCCAGCGCTTCGGCCTGCGGCGCCATCCAGGCGCACATCGCGCCCAGCGAGACGATGAAGTTGCCATGGTTGCGCATGCCGGGCGGCACGATGGGGAGCTTGCGCCCGCCGTCCTTGCTGAAGAACCAGAACTCGTCCTCGCCGGCTGGCACGCAGACCGGCGGCGGGTTGTCGCGCCAGCCCGGCAGCAGCGCGTCCAGCGGTGCGGGCTCGATCACCGCGCCGGACAGGATCTGCGCGCCGATGGTGCTGGCCTTCTCGATCACGCAGACCGAGATCTCCGGATCGAGCTGTTTCAGGCGGATCGCGAACGCCAGGCCGGCCGGCCCCGCGCCGACCGTCACGACGTCGTACTCCATTACATCGCGTTCGACATCGGACATGGCAACGGGCTCCAGCGTGGCGGTAGGCTGCGGCTATTTTCGGGGTTTGCGCAGGCCCGGGCAAATCGGCAGCATCGCCGCCATGACCATACCCGACTGGCACCCCGCGAATGGAATGCCGTTGCTGGACAGTTCGGTGCCGGGTGCGACGCTGCATTTCGCACCGGACTGGCTGGCGGCGCCGGAAGCCGATGCGTTGCTGGCACACCTGCAACGGGACATCGCCTGGGAAGTGCATCGCATCCGAATGTTCGGTCGTCTCGTCGATTCGCCGCGCCTGAGCCGATGGGTCGGCGATACGGGTGCGGTGTACCGGTATTCCGGCAGCGATTTCCTGCCGCAGGCGTGGACGCCGGCGCTGGAAGACTTGCGCGGGCGCCTGCAGGAGGAACTCGGCGCGCGCTTCAACAGCGTGCTGCTGAACCTCTACCGCGACGGGCGCGACGCCATGGGCTGGCACAGCGACGATGAGCCGGAACTGGGGCCGCGGCCGGTGATCGCGTCGGTCAGCCTGGGCGCGGTGCGCCGTTTCGCGCTCAGGGACCGCCGGGAATCCCACTTGCGGCAGGTGCTGGAGCTGCCGCACGGCAGCCTGCTGGTGATGTCGGGCGACACCCAGCGCCTGTGCCGGCATGCCTTGCCGAGGACCGCGCGGCTGCTGGGGCCGCGCATCAACCTGACGTTCCGCTGGATCGATCCCGCGCGGCGCCGGTGACCGGCGCCGCGTCAGCGACGGGCGGGATCGCCGTTGCCGCTGGACAGCGTCCAGCCGACTATGTCGCGCGTGGCCGCTGCCAGCGCTTGCTCGAAGGCGGAAGCGACTTCGGCGACTTCGACGCCGCCGGCGGCCTGCGTGTGCAGGAAAGTGCGCGACGCCACCACGCGCTGGTCGCGGTTGTTGACCAGCTTGGCGTTCACTTCGACCACGGCGGACGGCAGGCTGCGGCCGCCGTAGTCGGCCTCGAAGCGGCGCAGGTCCATCACCAGTTTGTAGTCGCCCAGGATGCCGGCGTCGGCGCTGGCGACGGCGGGGATGCGGCCGGAATCCTCCAGCGTGCGCTGCACCGCGTCCTGCACCATGTCGGTGGCGGGCTGCGCCCAGGAGACGCCGCGATAGACCTGCAATTCGCCGGGGGTCGGCTTGACGTTGATGCGCGGGCTGTCCATCACGCGCGCGGCGGTGGGCTTGGCGATCACCAGCGACCACGGCACGGTGGGCCAGCCGGGATCGGCGGACACGCGCACGTCGGGCGAATAGACGGTGACGGGATCGCGCTGCTCGCTGCCCAGGATGGAGCAGCCGGAGAGCAGCAGGGCGAGCAGGGACAGGCAGGCGGACGTGCGCAGCTTCATTTGGGGTCGAACTCCTTGGGTGCGTCGCGGCCCAGCAGGTAGCGCGCGGGATTGCCTTCGAGGCGGTCGCTGACGCGGCGCAGGTCGCGCACCAGGCCGCGCAGTTCGGTCAGGGTGGGGCCGAGCTGGCCCAGGCCGTCGTTGGCGAAGCTGTTGATGGCGGCACGGTTCTCGCCGAGGATCGCGTCGGCGTTGCCGGCCACCGAGTCCAGCTTGGCCAGCGTGCTTTCCAGCCGCGCCAGGATGCCGGGCAGTTCGCGCACCAGGTTGCGGTCCAGCCGCTCGATGGTGCCGTTGGTGGTGGTCAGGGTGGCGTCCAGGTTCTTGGCCGCGTCGCGCGCGCTGACAATCAGTGATTGCAGGCCCTCGTCGCGGCTGGCGAGCGAGCCGCTCAGGGTTTCCAGGTGCTCCAGCGTGGCGGAGATGCTGGCCACGTTCTTGTCGCTCAGCACCTGGTCCATCCGTTCGACGATGCGGTTGGCGGTGTCGGTGATGTTCTGCAGCGCGGAAGGGGCGGTCTGGATCACCGGGATCTCGCGCCGGTCCACGCTGGTGAGCGAAGGCGCCTGCGGCGTGCCACCGCTGAGCTGGATGATGGTGGGGCCGGTCAGGCTGGTGATGGCCAGCTTGGCGCGGGTGTCGGTCTTGATCGGGGTGCTGGATTCCACCCGGATGCGGGCGATCACCTGGCGCGGGTCGTTCGGCGCCAGCGACAGCTTGGTGATCGAGCCCACGGCGATGCCGTTGTACTGCACCGGGCTGCCCACGGTCAGGCCGGTGACGGCTTCGCGGAACACCACCTGGTATTCCTGCCAGGTGCGCTCGGAGGAATACTTGGCCGCCCACAGGCCGAACAGCAGCAGGGCCGCGGCGATGAGGATGGTGAAGGCCCCGATGAGGACGTAGTTGGCGCGCGTTTCCATGGCTCAGACCGCCGTTTGCGTATGGGGTGGCCCGAGGGCCTGGGGTTCGCCGCGCGCCGCCCGTGCGCGCGGCCCGTGGAAGTATTCCTGCACCCAGGGGTGGTCGAACCGTTCCACCTCACTGAGCGGGGCCGCCACGACCACCCGCCGGTCGGCCAGCACGGCCACGCGGTCGCAGATGGCGTAGAGCGTATCCAGGTCGTGGGTGATGAGGAACACCGTCAGCCCGAGGGCTTCCTGCAGCGTCTTGATCAGGCGGTCGAAGGCGGCCGCGCCGATCGGGTCCAGGCCGGCGGTGGGCTCGTCCAGGAACAGCAGCGGCGGGTCCAGCGCCAGCGCGCGCGCCAGGCCGGCGCGCTTGCGCATGCCGCCGGACAACTGCGACGGCAGCTTGTTGATCGCGTCGGCCGGCAGGCCCGCCAGCTTCACCTTCAGCAGCGCCAGTTCGTAGCGCCAACTGTCGGGAAGCTCGGCGTGGTGCTCCTTCAGCGGCACCTGCACGTTCTCGCCCACGGTCAGCGAGGAGAACAGCGCGCCGTCCTGGAACAGCACGCCGGTGTTGCGCTCGATGTGCTGGCGCACCTGCGGGTCGCCGGAGCGCGCGTCCACGCCGAGCACGTCGATGTCGCCGGCGTCGGGCCGGCGCAGGCCCAGGATGGAACGCATCAGTACCGACTTGCCGGTGCCCGAGCCGCCGACCACGCCGAGGATCTCGCCGCGGCGCACGTCCAGGTCCAGGCCGTCGTGCACGGTCTGCTGGCCGAAGCGGTTGACCAGCCCGCGCACGGAGATGATGGGCGTGTCGGCGTCTTCAGCCATGCGGATGGTCCGGCGCTTCGGGGGCCGGGAGCGGGTGAGAAGGGAAGTCGGCGGCAAGCAGGGAGGCGACGCGCGTGCGCCACGAAACGCCCCGTGCTTCTGCTGACAGCCCGCACAGCGGGCGACTGGCCGTCTCACGCCTCACGTTCCACCTACCAATCCATGTGCATGAACCACAACGCGGCCAGCGCGTCGAGGATGATGACCAGCGAGATGGTCTGCACCACGCTGGAGGTGGTGCGTTCGCCCACCGACTGTGCGGTGCCTTCCACCAGCATGCCTTCCAGGCAGCCGATCAGGCCGATGACCATGGCGAAGACCGGCGCCTTGGACAGGCCCACCAGGAAGTGCCGTACCTCGATGGTCTCGTGCATGCGCGAGATGTACATCTGCGGCGGGATGCCCAGGTCGAAGGCGCCGACGGTGACGCCGCCGGCCAGGCCGGCCATCATCGAGATGAAGGTCAGCAGCGGCAGCATCACCAGCAGTGCGATCAGGCGCGGGATCACCAGCAGGTCGATCGGGTCCAGGCCCAGCGTGCGGATCGCGTCGATCTCTTCGCGGCTCTTCATCGCGCCGATCTGCGCGGTGAAGGCCGAGGCGGTGCGCCCGGCCAGCACGATGGCCGTCATCAGCACGGCGAACTCGCGCAGGAAGGCGATGCTGACCAGTTCCACCACGTAGATCTCGGCGCCGAAGTCGCGCAGCACGGTGGAGCCGAGGAAGGCGATCACCGCGCCGACCATGTAGGACAGCAGGATCACCAGCGGCACCGCGTCCAGGCCCACCGCCTCCATGTGGGCGACGGTGGCGGTGGCGCGGAAGCGCTGCGGCTCCTTCACCATGCGCGCCAGCTTGGTCAGGTTCTCGCCGGTGAAGCTGAGCAGGGTGACGATCTCCTTGCCGTTCTCGTGCATCCGGTAGCCCAAGCGCGCCAGCGCGGCCAGGAAACCGTAGTCGCGCTGGCGCGGCGGGCGGTCGTCGGCGACGTCGTCGATGGTGCTGACCAGTGCGTCGTGGTCGCGGCGGAAGGCGATGCCTTCTTTCTCCATGCCCTGCCGCTTGGCGAAGCGCAGCAGTTGCAGCACGCCGGCCGAATCGATGCGGCCGATGCCGGTGGCGTCGATGTGCGCCACCGTGCCCGGCAGGTCGCGCAGGACTTCGGCCACGGTGAGCGCGCTGTCCAGCGTCCAGTCGCCTTCGAGCCGGATCCGCGCGGGATCGGCGTCGTCGGGCAGGCAACGGGGCGGGGCGGGGGATGCGTTCATGGCGTCGCTCGGCCGAGGAGCATACAGGCTATGCCCCCGAACGTGAGCAACACGCCGACGAAGGCGCGGCGGCCGAGGGGTTCACGCAGCCATAACGCCGCCAGCACCACCAGGAACACCGAGGCGCTCTCGTTGAGGATCGCCGCCACCGATGCGCTGGCGTACTTGTAGCCGCCCAGCCAGAACACCATCGACAGCCCCTGGCCGACCACGGCGGCCAGTGCCAGCCGATGCCAGGGCACCGCCGCCGCGTCGAAGCGCAGGTGCGCGCGCAGCGGCGTCGCCGCGGCCAGCACCAGCAGGCCGGCCATGGCGGCCGCCAGCCGCAGCAGGGTCACCCACAGCAGCGGCTGGTCCTCCAGCGTGCGCTTGATCATGACGATGGCCACCGCCATCAGTGCGATCGCCAGCATCCCGATCAGCGTGCCGCGCACCGCGTGCCGCGGCTGCGTGCGCCATTCCCCGGGCGGGCGGCTGACCAGCAGCACGCCGCCGCAGACCAGCAGGAAGCCCGTCCATTGCAGCGGCCCCAGCCGTTCGTCCAGGAAGATGAAGCCGAGCAGCAGCACCAGCGGGCTGTAGAGATTGCCGATGACGCCCATGCGCCCGGCGCCGAGCTCGTTGAGCGCGCGGAAGTACAGCGTGTCCGCCAGCGCGATGCCGATCACGCCGCTGGCCAGCACCAGCAGCAGGTCGCGCAGCGGCAGGCGCGGCCAGTCGCCGGCGTGCAGGGCCAGCACCACCGGCGCCAGGACCATGAGCACCAGCGCGTTCTTGAGCAGGTTCAGGGCCAGCGGCGGCAGGTGGGCGCCCAACTGCCGTGCGAGGATCACGCCGACGGCCCAGGCCGCGGCGCTCGCCAGCGCGAAGGCTTCTCCGATTCCCACGCATCCCCCTGCGGTCGTTGCGGCCCCAGTGTAAGCGCGCCGGGCGCGGATCACTTCGCCGGCGGCTTGGGCGATACTGTGCCGATGGCCGACGATTCCCTGACCAGCGCCACCTATGCCCAGCGCATCGCCTTCGTCTGCGAGATCGCCGGCCGGCTGCACAGCTACGGCACCACCGCGCAGCGGCTGGAAGGCACCGTGGCGGGGCTGTCGCAGCGACTGGGGCTGGACTGCGAGCCCTGGTCGAACCCCACCGGCCTGATCCTCAGCTTCAACGACCCCTCGCGACCGCTGGGCCTCAGCGACAGCACGCGGGTGATCCGGCTGGCTCCGGGCGAGACCGACCTGCACAAGCTCAGCGAGGCCGACCGCATCGCCGACGCGGTGGCCGCGGGCGAGATGAGCATCGCCCAGGGCCATACCGCCCTGCGCGCGCTGGACCGCAAGCCGGGCCTGCGCTGGCGCGCCATGCAGGTGTTCGCCTGCGGCCTGGCCGCCGCCGCGGTGGCCGGGTTGTGGCGGCTGCCGTGGCTGGACTTGGCGACCGCCGGCCTGATCGGCCTGCTGATCGGCGCGCTGGCGGAACTGATCGCGCGGCGCCCGCAGATGAAGGAGGCCAGCGACGCGATCGCGGCGCTGGTGGCGGGCTTCGTCGCCATCCTGGTGGCGAACTTCGTGGCGCCGCTGAACCTCAACACCGTCATCATCGCCTCGCTGATCGTGCTGCTGCCCGGCATGTCGCTGACCAACGCCGTCAACGAACTGACCAGCCAGCATCTGGTCTCGGGCGTGGCGCGCTTCGCCGGGGCGATGGCCACGGTGCTCAAGCTCACCGTGGGCAGCATGATCGCGGTGACGCTGGCGCGGCTGGTCGGCCTGTACCCGGAAGTGCGCGCCTCGCGGCCGCAGCCGGAATGGGTGGAATGGACCGCGATGGTGGTGGCCGCGTATGCGTTCGCGGTGCTGTTCAAGGCGCACCGCCGCGATTATCCGTGGGTGATGGCGGCGGCCATCGCCGGTTATTCCATCTCGCGTTTCGCCGGCCAGGCCTGGGGCATCCCGGCGGGCATCTTCCTGTCGGCGCTGGTCCTGACCGCCGCCGGCAATGCCTATGCGCGCTGGGCCAACCGCCCCGGCGCGCTGATCCGGGTGCCGGGCATCCTGATGCTGGTGCCGGGCAGCGCCAGCCTGCGCGGGCTGATGAACCTGGTGCAGCAACAGGACGTGGGCGTGGGGCAGTCGGCGTTGCTGGGCGTGACCAACGTGGTGATGGCGCTGATCGCCGGCCTGCTGTTCGGCAACCTGCTGATCTCCTCGCGCAAGAATCTCTGAGCGGATCGTCCTCGCGCGGCGCGCAGGGTTTCCCGGCCGTGCGATCCATGGATCCCGCAGGAACCGCAAAAGAAAACGGGAGGCCATGCCTCCCGTTCTGTCCCGCTCGCGCGGCGCTTACTTCTTCTTGATCAGGAAGTCTTCCGGCTTCTTGCCCTTGGCGACCAGCGCGGCCATCCAGCGCGGCTGCTTGCCGCGGCCGGTCCAGGTTTCCTTGGCGTTGGCCGGGTTGCGGTATTTCGGCGCCACTTTGCCGAGTTTGCGGCCTGCGCGCGGACCGGGCTTGGCGCCCTTGGCCGGACGACCGGAGGGTGCGCCGAACAGCTCCTCCATCGTATAGCCTTCGGCCTTGACGAACTTGGTGATCTTGCTGCGCACCGTCGCGATGGGCGTGCGCTTGGCCAGCTTGTTCTGCTGTTGCTTGGCCTTGGTGATCAGGGCGCCGAGCTCCTTGGCGGAAAGGTTACGCAGGTCAATCGACATCAGTTTCTCCAGTCGTGAAGGGAAAACCCGTCCCAGGCAGAAACGGGATGATAATCCACGACTTAATCACCCGACAAATCAAGGCCGCGTGCAGGCGCGGCTTTACGTGACGTGATTCACGCTTCCGCGGACGGCAATCGCGCCTGCAACCGCGCCAGCAGGCCGGCGTGGTCGAGGTTTTCCGCATTTTCGTCGCGGCGCCCGCGATATTCGTAGGTGCCCGCGGCCAGGCCGCGCTCGGACACCACCACGCGGTGCGGAATGCCGATCAGTTCGATGTCGGCGAACATCGCGCCCGGGCGCAGGCCGCGGTCGTCCAGCACCGCCTCGATGTCCTGCGCATGCAGGTCGGCCAGCAGCTTTTCCGCCGCGCCGTTCACCGCCGCGTCGTTCTTCGGGTTGATCACGCACACCGCCACCGTCCACGGCGCCATCGGTGCGGGCCAGGCGATGCCGTTGGCGTCGTGGTTCTGCTCGATGGCCGCGGCGACGATGCGCGACACGCCGATGCCGTAGCAGCCCATCGCCGGCGTGGCGGCCTTGCCGTTCTCGTCCAGCACGGTGAACTTCATCGCCTCGCTGTACTTGCGGCCGAGCTGGAACACGTGGCCCACCTCGATGCCGCGGGCGATCTTCAGCTCGCCGCCGTCGCGGGCGCGGTCGCCGTCCTTGACGTTGCGGATGTCGGCCACGGTCTCCGGTTCCGGCAGGTCGCGGCCCCAGTTGACGCCGGCGATGTGGAAGCCCGCCTCGTTGGCGCCGACCACGAAATCGGCCATCGCCGCCACCTCGCGGTCGGCGACCACGCGGATGGCCCGCTTCGCGCCGATGGGGCCGAGGAAGCCCGGCTCGCTGCCCAGGTGGTCGAGGATCTCGGCCTCCGTCGCCATGCGGTAGTCGGCCAGTCCGGCCACCTTGCCCAGCTTGATCTCGTTGACCGCGTGGTCGCCGCGCACCAGCGCCAGCACGAAGCCGCCCTCGCTCATCACCGCCACCGACTTGACGGTGCGCTGCAGGGGAATGCCCAGCAGCGCGGCGACGTCCTCGCAGGTCTTCTGGGTGGGTGTCTCGACGCGGCGCAGCGCCTCCGCGGCGGCCGGGCGCGGGGCGGGGT
>ERZ761602.1690-NODE-1690-length-38753-cov-4.839966_pt1 | contig 38753 bp, 22 predicted proteins | sample MGYA00512165_ERZ761602 | MGnify/ENA primary metagenome ERZ761602 (study PRJEB28899, sample SAMN02445085) | bioreactor sludge metagenome | biome: EBPR sludge; isolation source: Thorneside wastewater treatment plant | place: Australia: Brisbane, Thorneside...
CGGCCAGAACGCTGCGGGCCCCCTCGGCTCCTCCCGACCAGACCCAGCCGACGCGTTTGATCCAATCGGCGCCGAGCGCGTGGTCGAGCGACACCAAACCCAGGGCGCTCAACCCGGCCAGCAACGCGATGATCGTGGGGAGAAACCAGAAGGAATCTGCGAGCCGGTCCCGAATCTTGATCAGTCTTAGTTTCATGGCAGGAGGACGGCTTCGCCGGTGAGGACTGCTTCACGGCCGGAAAACGCGCGGCGCCGGGGCGCCGGCCGGACGAGAGACAATGGGCGATGGCCGTCCCGGATACCGACACGGATTCTGGCGTCATGGCACGGCCTCATTTCACCCGCCCGTCGCGGGGCGGTGCCTCCTCCCGGGATACAACCCGCATCCGAACGCCGGTTACATCTGGCTGCGGAAGATGGCGGCGAGGTGCTCGCGGACCTTTTCGGAGATGGGACGACGGCGCCACGCCTCGAACGTCACCTCGCAACTGCGCTCCCTGTCGGCGGCGAAGAGCTGCTCCATCCGCGCGGCAAAGGCCCGGTCGCCGATGTTCAGGTTGGCCTCGTCGTTGAGACGGAAGGAGCGATTGTCGAAGTTGGTCGACCCGACCGAGCTCCACGCACCGTCGACCACCATCAGCTTGCAGTGAAAATTGGTGGGCTGGAACTCGTAGATCCGGACGCCCGCCTCCAGCACGCGGCCCCACCGCGCACGACTCGCCCGCCGGACGAGCGACTTGTCCGTGTGTGGCCCCGGCGTGATGATTTCGATTTCCACGCCCCGGTGTCTCGCCTCCACCAGCAGGTCGAGCGTGAGATCGTCGGGCACAAAATAAGCCTGCTCGAGCAGGATGGATTTCCGCGCGGCGGCGATGCTGAGCAGGTACATCAGGCGGATGTTCTCGCTGCCTTCCTGGGGGGAACTGTGAAACATCTGCGCGTGCTGCGAACCCGCGGCCTCCAGCGCAGGGAAATACGCTTCGGTATGCTCCACGGTCCCACGCGTCTTGATCCAGTTCACCATGAATGCCGATTGCATCTGCGCGACGACCGGACCCTGCACCTTGAAATGCGTGTCCCGCCAGTGTGCCGGATCCTCCGCATTGCCCAGCCACTCGTCGGCGATGCCCACACCGCCGGTGAATCCGACCTGCCCGTCGACGATGAGCAGTTTGCGATGCGTGCGATTATTGAAGCGCGAAACGTGGTACCACGTCAGGGGATGGTAACGCTCGACTTCCACTCCCGCCGATTTGATGAGCTCAAGGAGGTCGGGATCCATCTTGTTGGACCCGACATAATCGATCAGCACGTGGGCTCGCACGCCCGCCCGAGCGCGTTCCGCCAGCGCCTCCGCGAACTCCCGGCCGATCTCGGCCCGCCAGTAGATGAAGGTCTCGAACGTGATCGTGCGCTTCGCGCCACGGATCGCTTCCAGCATCGCGGGGAAGATCTGGTCGCCGTTGACGAGCTCGGTCACCTGGTTGCCGCCGACGAGCGGCGCCCCCAGGAGGGCATCCATGGAGCGGGCGAACTGAGGATCCTCGATGGCGTACTCCGACCGCAGGCGTTGGCGCAGGTGCTTTTCGCTGGAGATGAAATTGGCCAGGATCGCGGCCAGCACCACGCCGAGGACGAGTCCCAGGAGAAACCACACCATGACTCGGCGACAGTGACCAATGTCAGTCAAATATCCAGTTCCCTGACCGCCTTTCTCCAGCACCATCAACCAAGCTGCGTCGACCCTTGGTCATCTCGACCAACGAGCCGCAGGGTGGCAGACGGCATGGCTCGGTCGGACGGATTATGCCCGGAACTGACCGTGGGGATCATGATCCTCGTCCTTCCCGGTCAAGGCGCCGACGCAGCCGCCAGCCGGCGGTCGACCTCCTGCCAGGTTTCCCACGCCACCCGCTCGAGGTACGCGGCGGTGGCCTCATCCACCGTCGCCATCAGCTTCATCGACGTGTGGCGGTGCATCCATTTCGCGAGCGTCGCCTGGTATGCACCCGGCTTGAAGGCGGCGACCCGCGCCGCCTCCGCCGCCTTCTCCGCCTCCGTCGCAGGCTTGGGCAACGCGTGCGGCCAGACCGGATACGTGCGCGGCAGAGCACCCGCCGGCGGGCGGCCCGTGAGCGCGGCGTAGAAGCACGCCACGTTCAGGAAGTGACCGAGGTCACCGGGGTGCGAGTTGTCCTGGGGATGCTGGAGCGCAAGCTCCGGCCGCTCGCGATAAACCCGCGCCCAGGCCGAGGAACACGGGGCGAAGAACCGGACGCGGTTCTTCACCGCCAGATCGAAGATTCGCGCCCTGCCGGCCGCTTCCCGCTCGGTCCGGCCCCACCCCATCTCGTAGAAGACCGGTTCACCCCCGGCCGACCGGATCGCATCGCAGTAAAGTGTCACCGCCCGGGCATGTGCCTCCCCAGTCTTGTCGGGGTCGTCGTCGCCCATGATGAAGCGTGCGACGGTCATCAGCACCACGAACTCGTTCCGCTCCTCGGCGATCTTGCCGAGGAACGTCTGCCGCGGCCGCACGCCGTACTCGTAGCGGTCGAAGCCGGGCTCCAGGTAGACGCGAATGTCGCTGCCGCTCCGGCCGACAATCGCGGGGACCACCGGCGCCCCGGGACGGAAAGGCAGGCGCGCGTCGACCGCCCGCGCGACCTCGCGCGGGAGATCGTTCCAGTACGCGCTGCTGCTGCCGGCAAACAGGAGCCGCACCGGCCCGAGCGGATCGAGCGTGGCGGGAGGGTGGCGGACGGTGAAGACCCGCAACGGATCGGTGGCGGACTCGTTGGTCCAGGCAATCCGAATACGCCTCGGCCCCAGCACCGTCACGACGTCAAGGGGGGTCCAGCTCTGCTTCTCCTCCAGCGACCAGCGCTCCCGGGCGGGCGCCTCCCGGTGCGTCGGAGCCGGCGCGAAGAGCGGATTGGTGACCGCGAAGAGCCGGTCATCGGCGACAAATCCCACGATCCAGCCGTCGAACTCGACCTCGGCGGTGATCGCCACGCGGCCCTTCCCCTTGGTCGCCCGGTCGAAGTAGAGCATATGGCTGTCGACCGGGGCGACACCGACGGCGACCGGATCCAGCGTGGAGATGTCGTCCCAGCGGTTGAGCCGCTGGACGTCGAGGCGGCCGCCGGGCACGACCACGCCCTGCCGCTCGTCGAATCCGAGCAGGCGGACGTCGGAACTCTCCATGGGTTGGTACCAGAAGCTGGGCGCCCGGCCCACGTTGAGCGACCGCTCGAAGACGATGGCCGACCGCGCGGTGGCGGCGCCGAGGAAAGCCAGGCAGGCGAAGACCAGACGCAGCATCATGGGGCGGAGGGCAGGTCGCGGTTGCGGACGTGACGGAAGGGATAGGACGTGACGACGCCGAGCACCACGCGGCTGAACCGGTGTCCCTCTGCGGCGGACGTCTGGAGGATCTCCTGCACGGCCGGCCGGTCGTAGAGCTCCAGCCTGCGGCCGAGGGCGTACGACAGCAGGTGTTCGACGAAGCCGCGCGTGAACTCGGCCGGGTCGCGGAGCACCGCCGCCTTGTAGCCCGCGGGCCCATCGAAGGCTTCGCCCTGCCACTCGCCGCGGGCGTCGACCGGCTGGCCACCGTCGGTTTCACGCCAGCGACCGATCGGGTCGAAGCGCTCCAGGGCGAAGCCCGGCGGGTCGAGCCGCACGTGGCACGAATAGCACGCGGCCTTGCTGCGATGAGCCTCGAATTTCTGGCGGATGCTCTGCGCCGCGGCGGCCTCCTTGGTGTCGTTCTCGATCGCAAATGCGACCTTCGGCTCCTGCGGCGGTCGATTGAACACCGTCTCGAGCAGCCAGGCTCCCCGCTTCACCGGACTGGTCCGAAATGGCAGCGACGTCACCGTGAGCGGCGCGCCCATCGTGATGAAGCCGCCGCGGGTGCCGCCGGTTAGGGTCGTGCGGTGCCAGGTGTTGGCTGCCTTGTTCGCAGCCTCGCGCAGCTCCCGGTTGCCGGCGCCGCCCGGCACGGGCGCCCCCACGCTCGCCGCGAGGTGCGGCGCGAGACCGTAGACTCGGGCGAGCCGCGGATTGAGCCAGGTGTAGTCGGCGCCGACGAAATCCAGGATGCTCCGGTCCTCCACGAGCACGGTCTCGAACAGCAGCAGCGCCTCGGTGAGCATCGCTCCGTGCAGCGTGTCCTTGCCCTGCGGTCCCGAATAGAAGGGCTTGAAGAGATCGACGTCCGGCTTCGCGGTGTACAGCTGGTCGAGCCGCAGCCATTGCATCGCGAACGCCTCGCCCAGCTCCCGCACGCGCGGGTCGCGCAACATCCGCCGCGCCTGCGCCTCGAGCCCCGCGGGCTCGCGCAGCCGGCCGGCCCGCGCGGCCGCGAGCAGTTCCGCGTCGGGCGTCGAGGCCCACAGGAAGAACGCGAGCCGCGCGGCCAGCTCGTGATCGTCGAGCGGTCGCACCGCCGGCAGGCGTTCGTCCGCCGCCTCGGCCAGAAAGAGGAAGCCGGGAGACGCGAGCACGGCCTGCAACGTCGCTCGCACGGCGGCCTCGTCCGAAGCGCCACGGCTCCGCTCCCGCTGCCAGAGCGCGAGATAACGCTCCCGTTCCTCGCCGGGCACAGGCCGCCGGAACGCCCGCTCGAGAAACGTCCCCAGGCGCTCCGGGAACGGCGCGAACGTCTTCGGCGCCACAGGCGTTGGCGCGGGCCCTCCTGGGAGCGCGGACGTCCCCGTCCGCACCGGCGGCGGCAAGCCGGGCTGGACTGCCACGGGTGCGACCAGCCCGGCCCCCGGCGTGGGTTGCAGCGCCGGTTGCGGCCGCCCGCCCGTCACGAAGGCCAGGTCGTCGATCAGCACGTAGTCCCCGCTGAACCCGCTCCCGTCGACGCGCAACCGCCGGATCGACTCGCCCGCGACCGCGGCAAAGCTCGCGAACACGGTCGCGTCCACACCCTCGGCCAGCTCGGCGGTCAACGCCTGGCTGGTGCCGTCGGAAAACGTCGCCGTGAGCACGACGCGTCCGCTCTGACCGCGTCGTCCGAGCACGCAGAGGCCAAGACGCTCAATGCGCTCCTCGGCGTCCTCGGTGCGCAGCTCGAAGGTAAGCTCGTAGGTCTTGGCCAGCTTCGTCTTGTTCGCGACGAGCAGATTCCCCGACGTGGCCTGGGACGAACTGAAGCCCACCAGCCAGAGGTCGGCATCGGGATTCACGGTAAGCGCCCGGCTGCCGTAGGGCGCGGTGATCAATCCGCCCTTTCCGGCGATGGTCCGGTTGGCGAACTCCGCGGGCACGTCGAAGACGCCGCCACGGCCCTCGCGGACCGCCGCGAGCAGCTGGGTCCGAAACTCCGCCAGCGGCAGGGCGCTGCCAGCGACCGTGGGCAGCCGCTCGAAGCGCGGCGCCACGGAGTTCGTCAGGGGCGCGGCCGCAACCGGACCGGCCGGCCGGGGAGCCGCCGGGGCCGACGGCAGGGGCGGCGGCGGGATCCCGAGCAGTTCGGCGAAGGCGGGGCTCCGGGCGGCGAGCTCCGGGTGCGCGGCGATCTCGCCGGCGAGGGCCACATACTTCTCGAGGAGCAGCGGCGAGAGGTTGTTGGCGTCGGCGCGATTGCGGTAGCCGTGCTCGGCCCGGTTGTCGCCGGGCAGCCCCGACGCGGGAAGCAGCACCGGGTAGCGCGCGCCGTACTCGCGCATGCGCACGACGAGCGGGTCGGCGAGCCGGCCGGAGGCGGGATCGAAGTACGCCTTGTCGGCGAACGGCAGCCGCTCGGGGAACATGAAGACATCGGTCGACAGACCGAGCAGGTCGCGCACGGCGTTGTTGTACTCGAGGCGCGTGAGCCGCCGCAGGAGCGGCTTGCCCGGGTCGCGGGCCCCGAGCGCAGGCTCGGGCAGCGCGGCGAGGTGAGCGATCCACTCGATCAGCTTCCGGCGCTCCGCCGCGGTGGGTGGGTTTTCCTCCTTGGGCGGAGGCATCTGGTGCGACTCGACCTTCTCGAGGACCGAGCCCCAGATCCCCCGGTGCCGCATGACGGCTTCGAACGAATCGAACCGCTCCAGGTTGAGCCCGCTTTCCTGCACCGCCTCGCCATGGCAGTCGTGGCAGTGGGCCGCCAGCAGCGGCTTGATGTCCCGGACGAAATCCGGCGCGGCCGCCGCGCCACTTGCCACGACGGCTGCAAGCACGCTGAACCCGGCGCCGCGGCGAAAGGCCTGCGGACCGAGCCGCACGCGAAGGCGATGCGACGGACACGGGGAGGCGGGAGCGGGATGCTTCATGGTCGGACGGCGAAGACTCAGGACTTGCCCAGCGCGCGCAGCGTGTCGCCGATGGCGCGCAGGTTCTCGAGGCGCATCTCGTCGTATTCGCGCGAGATCAGGATTCCGGCCGCACCCGCGCCGAACGCGGCGGTGACGACGTCCCGCAGCACCTCCGGCCGGCTCGCGAAGGTGCCGCCCGGCGGCGGATTCGGCCGCTGGATATTGTCGGGCACGTCGACGCCGATGCCCGGGATCACGCCACACGCGTCCCGCACGGTGGCGACGATCCGCCGGGTCTCCCGCGCGACGTAGTCGGCGCCGAATCCGCGCCGGTCGAGATCGCCCAGCGCCGGCGACCGCGCCGGATCGTAGCCCCGCAGGGAGTAGAAGAGGTCGAGGGATTGCGCGAGCGGCACCTCGGCCAGCGGGCCGAGCCGCAGCCGTTCGAGATGCCACCAGCGCAGCCGCGGCCCGAGGATGTCGTGATAGAGGATCGGCTTGATGAAGTCCGTGTAGGGCACGACATCCGCATAGCTGAGCTGCGCGGCGAAGAGCGCGTCCCACGACGTGTTCTGGTGGTCGAAATGGCGACCGACGAGCGCCGCCGGCCGGGCCGCCTTGACCAGGGCGTGCGTCCGGCGGCCCTGTTCCTCCAGCGCGAGCCGCCACTGGAAATCCCAGGCGAGGACCTCCGGAAACTGCAGCAGCACGCGGAGGACGTTCGTGAAGGCGCCGTCGGGCGGCAGCGCCCCCCCGCTCCGCCAGCCGGCGACGAGCGCGTACAGCCGGGTGAAGCCGGTGCGCGCGCGCGCGAAATCGATGCCCTGGCGGCGGGCGCGGGCCTCGCAATGCGGACAAAAGCAGGAGGGCACGGTGCCGCGCCAGAGCAGCTCGGAAAGCGGGCCGACGCGCTCGGCACCCCACTGGTAGCCGTCGAGCGGATACGAACGAACCGTGTCCTCCACGGTCGCGTCCCAGAACGCCTGCCACTCGGGGTGATTGCGGCACGGCTGGCCCGAGACCTTGCCGTCGAGCCCGACGCTCATCGCGCGCTCGGCGTGCCGCACCCGGCCACGCAACTCGGTGGTGCCGGGCTCCAGGATGCGGGCAAAGAGCTTCAGCCCGCGCGCCCGGCAGGCCGGCGCCAGCTCCGCGAAAAGGTCGCGGTCCCCGTACTCCTCGTCCGGGCCCGGCGCGAGATAGCGCAGGGACGTGGCCCGGAAACGCTCGTCGTGATGCCGGACCCAGAGGCGGGTGATCTTCCGCTTGCGCTCGTCGCGCACCGGCACGCCGTGGTCGGCGTAGACGGACGGTGGCCGGCCGTGGGCCGCGTAGTGACTGTGGCTGTAAAGGAAAAGGGCGTTGGCCCGCGCGGTCGACTGCACCAGGTCGAGGCAGCGATCGATGCCCTCGTCCAGCAGGCTGTGCCCGGCGATCTGGATGCCCACGAGCGTGGCCGCCGGGGGAGTCGGCGCCGCGCGTCCGGCGGCGGACACCAGGGTGGCAAGCCCGGCCTGACCGGCGCGGGCAACGAAGCGGCGGCGGTTCATGCAGCCAGCTCGCGCAGCACGCCCGTGCTATCGGCAAACCGCTCCCGCTGCACGCCGCCGTGGCGGGCCAGGGTGAGCCACAGGTCCGCCAGCGGCCGGTCGCCGTCGTAGCGGAAGTGGCCGCGTGGCAGCGCCCCGCCGGCCAGGAGGACCTGCAGGTCCCGGTAGTTGTGCGAGTCGCCATCGCTGATGCCGCTGCCCATCGCGACCACGCACGAGTCGAGCAGGCTGCGATCACCCTCGCGGATCCCCTTCATCCGCGCGACCACGTGCGCATAGAACTCGATGTGAAACCGGTCGATCTTCGTGATCGCGGCCTTCGCCTCGGCGCCCTTGGTGTGCGTCAGCACGTGGTGGTTCTGCGGCTTGTCGAAGACATCGTGGAACATGCGGGGCGAATCCCACCGCTCCGGATCCACCACCAGCGTCGCGACGCGCGTGAGATCCTGCTGGAACGCCAGCACGAAGAGCTCCGCCATGAGCCGGAGATACTCGCCGCGCTTTTCCGGGATGCCGTCCGGCTCGGGCAGGGGCGGAACCATACGCCGCGCCGCCGCCCGTTCGGCGCGCTCCAGCCGTTGTTCGGTCGCCCGCACGCTGGTCAGGTACTCGTCCAGCTTGGCGCGGTCCTCCCGGCCGAGCCGCCGCTGCAGCGCGCTCGCCTCCCCGAGCACCACATCGAGCACGCTGCGGGTGGGACCGGCGTCGGGCTGCCCAAACAGCCGGCGAAAGACGGCGCGGGGATTCTTCTCCGTGTTGGCGGCGTAACCCGGCCCGACCCAGGAGATGCACTCAAAGTACTTCGTCTCCTTGTTGTCGGAGAAATCGTTGCAGCTCAGCTCGAGCGACGGGAACAGCGTGTCGCGTCCGATCTCCCGCGCGAGCACCTGGTCGAGGGTGATGTTGGTGGGAAATCCGCCATCCAGCGTTTCCACCGGAGGCGAGCTCGTGAGCCAGCAGGCGCCGCATTGCGCATGCACCCCCGTGCCGCCGACGTAGGTGCGATCCAGCCCCGTGACGAGCGTCACCTCGTCCTGCACCGGCGCCAGCGGCTGGAGCGCGGGCGGCGGGATCCAGGCCCGGCCGGTTTGCGCCGGGAGGAACGTCTCCTGGTTGTAGCCGTTGGGCGTGTAGATGAACGCGAACCGCCGGGGCGGCTGCGCCGGCGCCGCGGACGATGCGCCGCGCAGCGACGTGGGCGTCATCGCGTGAAGCAGCGGCAGGGCCAGCGTGACGCCGGCGCCGCGCAGGAAGGTGCGGCGGGAAAGCGGGCGGGACAGGACGACGTGCATGGTCGGGGAACGGCTCCAGGGAAAACGGCGCAGGCGGGGTTGCGTGCGGAGGGTAGCGGCGCGGATCGTTTCCCACCAGTCGCCGGAAGTATAATGCCGAACGCCCTCAGGGCTCGAGCCCGAGCACGCGGGCGGGATTCGTGCGCACCATGGCGGACAGGTCCGCCGCGGGGATGCCGGCCTCCTGCAAAGCGCCGAGAAAGTCCCGCAGCCCGTCCGGCGGTGGCCGGTTCACCACCTGGCCGAGATCCGACGCCAGCACGACGTGCGCCGCCCCGACGGTCCGGATCGCCGCCACCGCACGGGCCAGGGGCACCATCGGCGCGGACGCACCGGCGTCCGCGGGCGGCGCCGGAACATGCATCAACCACGCCAGCTCGATCCACGCGCCGAGCCGGGCGAGCGCCACGAGGTGTTCGTCCGTGGCCCGCAGGGCGGGAAACAGCGCGTGGGTGACCACCACGCTTCGGATGCCGGCGTCGCGTGCCGCCGCGACCACCACCAGGGCCTCGTCCGCCGACGCATGTCCCGTCGCCAGCACGAGGTCGTGGGCCGCGACGACCGCCAGGACCGCGGCGAGCGCGGGGACGGGCCGGCCGCGCTCGACGAGCGCGATGGACGACCGCGCCTCTCCGGCCGCGCGCACGGCGTTCTCTGCATCGAACGTCGGCAGCCACACGATCCGGCCGCGCCGGCCGTCCATCGTCGCCATGCGGCGGACCGCTTCGGCGTTGAGCCCGCCCACGGCCTGGTTGAGCACGATGCCACCGAAAACCTCGATGCCGCCCCCGACCGTCCCTTGCGCCACCTGGGCTCGATCCGCGGTGCCCGTGTAATGGTTCTTGATGACCACCGCCCTGAGCCCGGCGGCGCGGGCGCTGCGGACGAGCTCGAGGTCGTTGACGCGACGGGGCACCGTATCCGGACCGGAGTGACAGTGCAGGTCGATCGCACCGCGCAGCAGGTCGGCCACAGCAGGTGCGGCGTCACACGGGCACGCGGCGAGAAGGAGCATCGCTCCCCACCGGCAGCGAACGCGAAAGCGCGGGGGTGGCACCATCGGTCGCACCACACGGCACCGGCCGGCCAGAGGCAAGGCGCCGCCGGTTATCCGTTGGTATAACCGTCCCGCCTGCGGGCTTGCCTCCCAGACGGGGCGGCGCATGGCTGGCGAAACGCCGACCGCCGCGGACGCGACCGTTGCCGATGCCCCCTCTCCAGAGTCCGATTCGACCCCGCTTCCCCGCCCGAGCGCTGCGCTGCTGGCGCGGGTTGGCCGGGCTTGGCGGCGCGATGATCGCCTGGAGCGCGGCCGCGGCGGAGTTGCCGCTTCTCACCACCGTGCAACAGGTCCGTCAGCTCTCCCCGGAGGAGGCGGCCCGCGGCTATCCGGTCCGGCTGCAGGGTGTGATCACGTACGTCGCCGCCGGGCAGCCCTTCCGATTCCTGCAGGACGCAACGGGCGGCACCTATTTCTCCAATTCGTTCACGCCGCCGGCGGGTGAGGCCGCCCTGACGCCCGGCATGGTGGTCGAGGCGGAGGGCGTGACGGTGCCGGGCCGCTTCGCCCCGTACCTGGGTCGCGGCAACCTCCCGGCGGTCCGCCTGAGGAAAATCGGCGAGGGCTCCCTGCCCCCGGCGCGACGCGTCTCGATCGGCGAGCTGGCCGATCCGCAGTTCCACAGCGACTACATCGAGGTCTCGGGCGTGGTGCGCCAGGTGAAGAGCCGCGCGATGCCCGAAGAGCAGACGGAGGTCGTCTGGATCAAGATCGGCTCGAACGCGGCCGCATTCACGGCCCAGTACTTCGACCCTCGCGGCAAGGCGCGGCTGCCCGAGCGGTTCATCGGCGCCCGGGTGACGGTCCGCGGCGTGTACGGTTCCACGTTCAACGAGAAGCGGCAGATGGTCGGCTTCCGCCTGTTCGTGGATCCGGACCGGGGGCTCACGGTGGAGCGCGCCGGACCGGCGCAGCCGCTGCACGACCTGCCGGTGACTCCGATTCCAGCCCTGATGCAATTCCAGGGGGAGCTGCGCGAGTCGCCGCTCGTGCGCATCGCGGGGGTCGTCACCCAGGTCGTCCCCGGGCGCGGACTGTACGTCGAGCAGGGCGAGCAGGGCGTGTGGGTGGAATCCGATGAGGACCCGTCCGATCTCCGGCCTGGCGCGCGTGTCGCGATCGCGGGTTTTCCCGCGCTCGGTCCGTGGAATCCGGTCGTGAAGGACGCGGTCTTCCAGCTCGAGGCCGATGGCCCGCCGGTGACTCCCCCCCGGGTTACCGTCGCCGAAGCGCGGAGCGGCAGCTTCGACTGCCGGCGCGTGACCCTGGAGGCCACGGTGCTCGAGTGGTTCGAGCACGGCGACAATCCCGGGGCGATGCTGCGCCAGGGCGACGCCAGCTTCTCGATCGAATGGCCCGCGCCGACGGCGCGGGTGCCGCTGCCGGACCTGCTGCCCGGCACGGTCGTGGCCGTCACCGGCGTCTGCCTCAACAAGCGTCCGGAAGGAAGCTGGGCATCCTTCGAGCCCGGCCTGTACGACTCGCTCGTCCGCCCGCAGCGGGCCGCGTTCCGGCTCCTCCTGGCTTCGTCCGACGACATCAGGATCGTGCGTGCGCCCGACTGGTGGACGCCGGAGCGCATCTGGATCGCACTCGGCGCCCTCGCCGTGGTGGCCGCGGCCATCCTGGGTTGGAACGTGTCGCTGCGCCGTCGCGTGGCGGCGCAGACCGAGATCATCCGCGCCCAGGGCGCGCGCGAGGCCGTGCACGAAGACCGGACCCGGATTGCCCGGGAACTCCATGACACCCTCGAGCAGGAACTCACCGGCATCGCCGTCCAACTCGATGCCGTGAGCGACCGGATGCCGGCGTCGCCCCCGGACGCCACCGCGGCCCTCGCCACGGCGCGGGCGCTGCTTCGCCACACGCGCACGGAAGCCCGGCGTTCGGTGTGGGACCTGCGTGCGGCCCTGCTGGACGAAGGCGATCTCGGCGCCGCCCTGCGCGCGACGGCGCTGCAACTCGAAGGCGGCCCGCGCATCGCGGTCGAGGTCGAAGGCGATTCGCGCCGGCTCGCCTCCGGGCTGGAGAACAACCTGCTGCGCATCGCGACGGAGGCGATGACCAACGCCGTGAAGCACGCCCGCGCGCAGCGGATCTCGGTGCGGCTCGGTTTCAGCCCGACGGAAGTCGAGCTGGAGGTCGACGACGATGGCTGCGGGTTCGACGCCTCGCGCGCGACCACGCTGGCGGGCGGCCACTTCGGCTGGCTCGGCATCCGCGAACGCACGGAACGGGTCGGCGGGACGCTCGCCGTGCGCAGCGCTCCCGGCGCCGGCACGCGGGTCACGGTGCGCGTGCGGCTCCCGCGCTCCGGCGCGAGCCCCGCCGCTCATGACGCCGCCGGCAGCGCGGCCGGTCACGTCGGTTGAAACCGATCCCATGCGACCCAGCCCCGCCCGCATCCGGCTCATGCTCGTCGACGATCATTTCGTCGTGCGCGCAGGGCTGGCCGGCTCGCTCGGGCTCGAAGCCGACATCGAAGTGGTGGCCGAGTGCGGCAGCGGCGAGCAGGCGGTGGAGGCTTTCCAGCGGCACCAGCCGGACGTGGTGCTGATGGACTGGCGGCTCACCGGCATGAGCGGCGTGGAGGCGACCGCCGCGATCCGCCGTCTTCATCCTTCGGCCCGCATCATCTCCTTCACCGTCTACGAGGGCGAAGAGGACATCGCGCGGGCGGTGGAGGCCGGCGTCGCCGGCTACCTGCCGAAATCGTCGTCGCGGCAGGACATCCTCGCCGCGATCCGCGCCGTGCATCGGGGCGAGGACGTGTTTCCGCCCTCGATCGCAGCCAAGCTCGCCACCGGCCGCGTGCGCGGACGGCTCAATGACCGGGAATTGACCGTGCTGCGCGGCATCGTGCGCGGACAATCGAACAAGGAGATCGCCGCCGCGCTCGGCCTGGCGGAAGTCACGGTGAAGTTTCACGTCGGACGCATCCTCGAAAAACTCGGGGTACTCGACCGCACCCAGGCGGCGACCACCGCGCTGCAGCGCGGCATCCTCCACCTCGACTGAGCCTGGATGATTCCGGGGAGGGGGAGCCGCCTGCCCCCGGGCGGCTGACGTTCGATGGACCGGACCGCCGCGGCTTGAGGACAAGCCGCTCCACCTTTCCGCTCGGCCGCTTTCAGGAGTGGTTCGCACGCCCCGCACGATTCCGACGGGGAGCCCCGGAGCCGGTTTATACCATCGGATACCTAGACGGTTTCCGGGGCCACCGCCTACTATCGCCGACCAAACCCCGCAGGCCCGATCGGCGCATACCGCCGCGCGAGTCGGCACGTTTGACCCCGCCGCGGCTGAGGCGTGCGCCGGCATCCACGCATCCAGGCAGCGTCGGCGTCCCGCTCCACCACCCCGCCATCCCATCCGACCGAATCGCCATGTCCCCTACGCCCCTGCCCCCGCGCCGCGCCGCCGCCCGGCCGCCCACCTGTGCTCCGCTGGCCTTCCTCGCGTGCCTGTCGACCCTGGCCGCCCAGCCCGCGCCGCCGCCCACCGCGCCCGGCGGAGCCGAGGAGGTGCTGAAACTCAGCCCGTTCGAGGTGCGCGCGGAAGACGCGAGCGGCTATGTCGCCACCAGCACCCTCGGCGGCACGCTCATCCGCACCAACCTCTCCGACGTCGGATCGGCGATCTCGGTCTACACGAAGGAATTTCTCGAGGACCTGGGCGCGTTCGACAACGAGACGCTGCTCGCCTTCACCGTGAACTCCGATGTCGGCGGCGTGCGCGGCACCTGGGTGAATGCGAACTCGCAGGGCGAGGAGAACGAGAACTTCGGCGCCGGCAACAGCAACACCCGCATCCGCGGCCTCGCGGCGGCCGACAACACGCTGAACTACTTCAAGAGCGACGCGCTCTGGGACGGCTACAACACCGAGCGCATCGACGTCATCCGCGGCGCGAACTCGATCCTGTTCGGTCTCGGCAGCCCCGCCGGCATCATCAACGCCTCCACGCTCCGCGCCGGCGACCGCAACAAGGGACGCGTGCAGTTCCGGCTCGACGAACACGGCAGCATCCGCGGCAGCCTGGACTACAATCACGTGCTGTTGAAGAACCAGCTCAGCGCGCGCGTCGCGCTGCTGCACAACGACCAGAAGTTCAAGCAGGAGGATGCGTTCAAGAAGGACGAGCGCGTGTACGCCACCGCGAAGTGGACGCCGAGATTCCTCCAGACCCGGAATTCCAGCTTCAAGGTCGAGGTGACCTTCGAGAAAGGCGACGTGACGTCGAACACCCGCCGCGCCCAGCCGCCGATCGATAACCTCACCTATTTCTTCCTCCCGCAGTCCGAAGGCGGGCTCGCCGGGCAGACGGTCAACCGCCTCAACCCCGCGCACGAGAGCCGGCTCTACGTGAACTACGGGACCCCGGCCCAGGTCCTGAATCCGCTGATCTCGAACGCGTGGGGCAATGGCACGATCATCCTGGTGTACGACGGCACCGCCCAGCCGGTCTCGATCTTCGAGAAGGAGATCAATTCGGCCAACGGCTATCGCTTCGCGAACAACGCCGCGCTCATCAATGTGCCCACCGCCGCCGGCTCGAGTGCGACGTCGATCTCGGGCACCGTGCAGCCGGTGTTCTTCAACGGCTTCGCCGCCTACGCCACCCTCAAGGGGCTGCCGTTCGCCTCGCGCTATCAGGATCGCGTGCTGACCGACACCAGCATCTACAATTTCTACGAGAAGCTGATCGATGGTAACTCGAAGCGCGAGATGCGCGACTGGAGCAACGGCCGCATCGACCTCACCCACTCCTTCCTGGACAATACGTTCAGCTACAATCTCCAGTATTTTAAGGAGAAGATGGATTTCGACCGTTACGCCGCGCTCGGCACGAACTCCACCATCGAGGTCGATGCCGGCGAGCTCCTGCCCGATGGCCGCGCCAATCCCAATGTCGGCAAGGCATACATCCGCGAATCGCCCTTCACCGGCTCGCGGGCCCAGTTCGCCGATCGCGAGGCGTGGCGCGCCGTGCTCTTCGCGCAGCACGATTTCCGGCGCAAGTCCGGCGGCAAGCTGCTGCGCTCGCTCGGCCAGCATATGTTCACCGGCACGCTGTCGCAGCAGAACATCGAGCAGCGACGCTACGATTACATGTCCAATGGCGTCGGCGAGGACTGGCTCGCCACCCGGCACGTCACGTCGAATCCGACGCTGATGAACCAGTTCAACACCCCGGCGCGGACGCTGAACTACTTCTACATCTCCGGCAACCTGACCGGCAAGCAGCTCGGCCAGGACCTCGGGCTGCGCAACGTGGGTCCCGGCGAACCACCCGTCACCGGCAGCTACCCTTTCCGCTACTTCGATGCGGATTATCGGAAGTTCAATCCCGCCGTGAACCCGACGGCCACCGATCCCACCTACGGCCGCGCCGCGCAGAACCCGGCGAACTACGCCGGATGGACCACCGGCACCGTCAAGCTCTACGGCGCCCCGACCGACGAGGCGTCCCGCGAATACCTCACGCGGGCCCGCGATTACTTCAAGGAACGGACCGACTCGAAGGCGCTGGCCTGGCAGGGCAAGCTCCTCGAGGGCGCCGTCGTCGGCACCTATGGCTGGCGCGAGGACAATTACCGCTCGTGGGTGTATTCCTGGACGACCAGCCTGGGCGCCCTGGACCGCGATCGCGCCGACTTCCGCTTCGCGCCGGTGGACAAGACCGGCCGCGCCAACAACTGGAGCGTCGCCCTGCATGCCAACAAGCTCCTGCGCAAGCTGCCCGTGGAGCTGACCTACCTGTATGGCCGCGGGGAGAACACGAATCCGGATCCCTCCCGCATCGGCGTGTTCCGCGAACCGATCCTCAGCGCCTCCGGCCGCACGATCGACCACAGCATCGTCGTCTCGACCAAGGACAACAAGTGGACGCTGCGCGCAACCCGGTTCGAGACCTCCGTGGCGAACGCGTCGTCCACGTCGACCCTGCAGAGCCAGAAATTCCTGCTCGAGCAGGCGTTCTGGCAGGCGTTCCAGGGCGTGTACCGCACGCTGGGGGAGAAGACGGAGCTCTACGGCTCCGTGCAGGCCGATCTCGTCGCGCGGGAAACGGCCGGCACGATCACCGCCGCGGAGCGGACGCGCCTCAACCTGCAGCGGGAAAACATCCCGAGGAACATCGCGGCCGCGAACGCGTGGCTCGGTTTCGAGCAGCGCTTCGCCGACAAGTTCCCGGATGCGGTCGCCGCCTGGCTTCCCGTGGGCGGCACCTTCCCTGGTTCGATCAACAGCCCCGGCATGCGGTGGTCCTATCCGGAGAACGCCGTGCTCACCGAAGATACGATCTCGCGCGGCTGGGAGGTCGAACTCGTCGCCAACCCGACGCCGAGCTGGCGCGTGGCGCTCAACGCCTCGCGCACCGAGGCGATCCGCGACAACATCCCGGGGCCTCGCTTCCAGGAGGTGATGAACTTCGTCTACGACGAGTTCCAGACTGAGGTCGGCCGCGTGCCGATCTTCGCCGACAACAACGGCGCCCCGGGCGTCAACAACACGCCGCGCGAGCGCTTCGCGACGCTGTGGGACGCCTATCAGGTTCAGCTCCAGCAGAACGGCCAGCGGGTGTCCGAACTCAGCGAGTGGCGGTTCAACTTCGTCAACAATTACAGCTTCCGCACCGGCCCGCTGCGGGGCTTCTCCGTCGGCGGCAACTACCGCTACGAGTCGCCGAAGACGATCGGGTACGGCTACCGGATGGAAGGCACCCGCGTCGTGACCGACCTCAGCCGGCGCTTCGAGAGCGAGGCGTACGACTCCGTCGGCCTCACCTTCGGCTACCGGCGCAAGCTGCGCGACCGCTACAACTGGTCGATCCAGCTCAATCTCGACAATGTGCTGCAGGCAAAAGACAAGCTGACTGCCACCGCGGTGCAGCCCGACGGCTCGATGCGCCGGGCGATGATCCGCGAAGGCCGGAGCTGGGCGGTGACGAACACGCTCGAATTCTGAGCCAACCACGCCGTTGGCTTTCACGTCACCGCTGAAAACGAAGTTGCTGCAGGGTGGAGCGGCCTGGCTCCACCGGGGGAAACGAAATCACAACCAGGTGGAGCGGCTTGTCCTCAAGCCGCTGCGGACGAATCGGTGGAACGTCAGCCGCCTGGGGACAGGCGCCTCCACCCCGAACGAAAGCACGATCCGGTGGAGCGGCCTGTCCTCAAGCCGCGGCGGACCCGTCGATCGAACGTCATCGCCTGGGAAAGCGGCTCCGCCTGCATGAGTCGCGCCCAGCACACCCAGCCCGCGACGAAGTTCAGCGCCGGATTGCCGCCGGCGCGCGCCGGCGGCAGGCTCACGGCGCTGTCTCCATGAGCCTGCCTGTCGTCGCCATCACCGCCGGGGATCCTGCCGGCATCGGACCGGAAATCGTGCTGCGGGCGATCGCCCGACCCGAAGTGCGCGCCGCGTGCGTGCCGCACGTGGTCGGACCGCGGGAGGTGCTGGACGCCGTCGCGCGCCGGCTCGGCCTGCCTCCGGCGCCGCAGGTTGAACCGATCGACACGCCCCTCGACGGCCTCGCGCCCGGCCAGGTTTCCGCGGCCGCGGGCCACGCCGCCGTGCTGGCGGTCAGGCGCGCCGTGGCGCTGGTGCAATCGGGCCAGGCCGGCGCCATCGCGACCGCACCGTTGAACAAGGCCGCCATGGCGGCCGCAGGGTATCGGTATCCTGGACACACGGAACTGCTGGCCGAGCTCGCGCAGGTGCGCGATGTCACGATGATGCTGGCCGCGGGCAATCTCCGTCTCGTCCACACGTCCACGCATGTCAGCCTCGCCGAGGCGATCCGCCGCGTGACGCGCGAGCGGATTCTCACCGTCATTCGCCTCGCGCACGAGACGCTGCAGCGGATGGGGCTCCGGCAGCCTCGCATCGCCGTGGCCGGGCTCAACCCGCACGCGGGCGAAGGCGGCCTGTTCGGCACCGAGGAGATCGAGCACATCGCGCCGGCGATCGCCGCCGCGCGGGACGCCGGATTCGATGCCAGCGGCCCCTGGCCCGGCGACACGGTGTTCTTTCGCTGCGCACGGGGCGAGTTCGACGTGGTGGTCGCGCAGTACCATGACCAGGGCCACGTCGCCGTGAAGCAGGCGGGTTTCGAGCACGGCGTGAACATCACGGCCGGACTGCCATTCTTCCGCGTCTCGGTGGATCACGGTACGGCCTTCGATATAGCCTGGCAGGGCAAGGCGAGCGACCGTTCCATGACGGAGGCGATCCTGCTGGCGGCTCAGCTCGCACGACGCGCGTCGGGCTGAGCCCACCCGATCACTATCCGCCTGCGAGGCGGCCGCGGGGGCCGGCCGGCATCACCGCCCTGGTTCGGCGACCCCTTCAGGGGTGGAGCCGCCTGTCCCCAGGCGGCTGACGTTCGACCGATCCGTCCGCAGCGGCCTGAGGACAAACCGCCCCACCCTTTCGTGCGGCCGCTCACAGGGGTGCGCAGGGCCAGCGGTATCGCGCGGCCTCAGCCGCGATGCCTCGCCCGGAACTCGCGCGGGCTCACGCCGCATTCGCGCCGGAACATCGCGCTGAGGTACTCCGGGTTGTCGAACCCCGTCGCCGCCGCGATCTCGCCCACTGGAAGATTGGTCGTGACCAGCAGTTCCTGCACGCGCGCGATCCGAAGTTTGCGCAGGTGGGCGTGGGGCGTCGTGCCGAGCACCGCCTTGAACCGCCGCTCGAGCGCCGTCCGGGCCATCGGGATGGCCCGCAGCACGTCGCCGACGTTCGCCCCGCCCGCCGCCTGCTGCCGCATGAAGCGGATGACGTCCGCAATCTTCGCGTCGGTCACCGCCTCCAGGTTCGTCGACTGCCGGCTCGCGACCCCCTGCGGCTCGATCTCGTGCAACGCGACCGGCAGCCGGTGTCCGGCCATCGCCTTCGCCAGCAGTCCCGCCGCCACGTAGCCGGCGCGCCGCGCGTTCGGCCGCACGCTGGAGAGCGGCGGATCGCAAAGGTCGCACAGCAGCTCGTCGTTGTGCACGCCGATGACCGCCACCTCGTCGGGCACGGCCAGTCCCGCCAGCCGGCACGCCGCCAGCACCTGCTGGCCGCGCAGGTCGATCGCCGCCAGCACGCCGACCGGAGGTCGCAGCCGCTGCAGCCACGCCGCGATCGCCCCGATCTCGTCGTCCACCGGACCCGCCGCCGGCTCGAACCGCTCGCAGGTTCCTCCGTCGGCCGCCACCGCCGCCGCAAAGGCGTCGCCCCGCCGCCGGGACCAGTTCACGCCCCGATAACCGCAGTAGGCGAAACGCTTCAGCCCGAGGTCGCCGAGGTGGTTCGCCGCGAGCCGCGCGGCGCCGACCGCATGGGTCGCCACGCGCGGGAAAACCAGGTCCGGCAGCGCGGCGCTCACGTCGATCACCGGCAGGCCGGTCGCCCGCAACCCGCGCGCGATCTCCGCGTTCTCCACGCGGGCGATCACCCCGTCCCCATCCCAGCGCCGCAGCCAGGCGGGCACCGCCGCACCCCGTCCCTGCTCGGTCAGCCGGATCGACCATGGGCCAGACTCGCGCACCCACGAGCGGACGCCATGGAGCAGGTCGCGCGCGTAGCTGTTCGAGGTTTCCACGAGCAGCGCGACCTTCGGGACCGGTTTCATGCCGCCCAACCAAGACGGAATTGCCCCCGCACCGCGACGCGTTTTCACAGGTTTAATGTGTAATAACCCATGCCCAATGGCCCGGCAGCCTGCTACTGTCGGCCTTCCCCTGTGAGCACGCATTTCGAGATCGCAGTCCTGGGCGGTGATGGCATCGGCCCCGAGGTGATGGCCGAAGGCCTGAAGGTCCTGCGGGCCGCCGGCGCCCAGCTCAGCGGCGTCGCGTTCACCTGCACCTCCTACGACGTCGGCGCCGCCGAGTACCTGCGCCACGGCGATCCCCTGCCCGCTCCGACGATCGAGGCGCTGCGCCGCGCCGATGCCATCCTGCTCGGCGCGATGGGGCTGCCCGAGGTCCGCTGGCCCAGCGGCGTCGAGATGACGCCGCAGATCGATCTGCGCGAGAAGCTGGATCTCTACAACGGCGTCCGGCCGATCCGTCTCTACCATGAGTCCCATTCGCCCCTGCGCGGGTACGGAGCGGGCGGCGCGGGCCGGACCATCGACTTCGTGATCGTGCGCGAGAACTGCGAAGGCCTCTTCTCCGCGCGCCTGGCCCCGAGGCCGGCGGGGCGCGACTTCGAAACCGACACCCTGAAGATCACGCGCCACGGCGCCGAGCGCATCTGCCGCGCCGCCTTCAAGCTCGCCCGGCAGCGTCGGCAACGCTGCACGCTGGTGGACAAGGCCAACGTGCTGCCGTCGATGGCGTATTTCCGGAAGATCTTCGACGAGGTCGCGCGCGATTTCCCGGACGTGACCACCGAGCGCGTGTATGTCGACGCCATGGCCCTGTATCTGGTGCAACGGCCCGACGCCTTCGACGTGATGGTCACCGAGAACATGTTCGGCGACATCCTTTCCGACCTCGGAGCCGGCCTGGTCGGCGGCATGGGCATGGCGCCTTCGGCCGACATCGGCGATCAGCACGCGATCTTCCAGCCGTCGCACGGCACCGCGCCCACCCTCGCCGGCAAGGGCATCGCCAACCCCGTGGCGACAATCCTCTCCGTGGCGATGATGCTCGAGTGGCTGGATCATCCCGAGACCATCCGCGCGGCCCGCATGATCGAAGCGGCCGTGAGGCTCGTGTTGTCCGACCCCGCCCACCGGACGGCCGACCTCGGCGGGACCGTTTCCACCACCGCGATGGGCGACCTCGTCTGCGACGCCCTCGCTCGCCCACGATCCCCGTAACGTCCACCCGCCCGCGGCGCTCCGATCTCCGCTGGAAATCTCCGCCCGGCCGGCGTCCGTCCCCACCCCACCCATGCCCCTGCCCCGGTTCGTCGATCTCACGCTGCCCCTCGTTCCGGGCCAGCGCGGCGTCGCGATGGAAGCGGCGTTCACCGTCGCACGCGACGGCTGGAATGCCGCGACCTGGCACCTCTATTCCCACACGGGGACGCATATGGATGCCCAAGTCCACTTCGGCATCGGTCCCGAAACCATCGACTCCAAGCCGCTGGAACAATGCCTGGGGCCGGCGACGGTCGTGAACCTCGCGCCCCTCGCTCCGCGCACGCTGCTCACCGTCGCCCACCTCGGCGCCGTCGCGGCCACCTTTCGCGCCGGCGACAGCCTGCTCCTCCGCACCGACTGGCACCAGCGCGTCGACGATCCCGCCGTCTACCGCGACGGCCTGCCGCGCATCGGCGAGGAGCTCGCGCAGTGGTGCGTGGACCGCCGCGTGAAGATCATCGGCGTGGAGCCGCCATCGGTCGCCGATGTCAACAACCTGCCGGAGGTCACCCGCATCCACCACCTGTTGCTCGGCGGCGGCGTGACGATCGTCGAGGGACTCGCGCACCTCGACCGGCTCACGCAGGAGCGGGTCCTTTTTGCCGCCCTTCCCCTCAAGCTCGCCGCCGGCGACGGCTGCCCGGTGCGGGCGTTCGCCATCGAGGGCGTCGATCCCTCGGCGCTGACCGGCGCGCTGCCACTGCCGCCGGCCGGCGAGCCCCTTCCCTCTTGAACCCCGCGGGACGCGTTCCGTCCTGCTCCGCACCCGCTTCACCGCCATGAAACACCAAGGCCTCGATCATCTCGCCCTCTGCGTGCCCTCGACCGAGGAGGCATTGAAAGTGTGGCGCGACATCCTCGGCCTTCCCGTGGTGTGCAGCGAGGTGGTCAACGGCGGCGCCGTCCGGCTGACGCTGCTCGATCTGGGCAACACGCAGCTGCAGCTCGTCGAGCCGCTCCTCCCCGATCATCCCCTGCGCGCCTGGCTCGCGCGGAACGGGCCGGGGCTGCATCACTTTTGTTTCAAGGTCGGCAACGTCGGCACCTCCCACGCGGAGCTGATCGCCGCCGGCCTCGCGACCGCGTCGCCCGCTCCGCACCAGGGCACCGGGGGGAAACGTGCGCTCTTTCTCGATCGCGCTGCGACGCAGAACGTCCAGGTCGAGATCACCGGTGCCTGACCGCCCGACAGACTCCAAGGCAGCGGCCTTCGGCGCGCTTCCGGCCGTGTGGCCGCACGACGTGCTCGCCGCCAATGCCGCAGCCGCGGCCAACGCCGGGCGCACGCTCGTGGTCCTCGACGACGATCCCACCGGCACCCAGACCGTCCGGGACGTCGCCGTGGTCACGGCGTGGGACGTCGCCTCGCTCGCAGCGGAGTTTTCCGCCGCCCCCGCCTGCTTCTATCTCCTCACCAACTCCCGCAGCCTCACCGCCGCTGCGACGCGCGACCTCCACCGCGAAATCGCGGCCAACCTCCGGGCCGCCTCCGCCGCGACCCGCCGGCCCTTCGTGCTGGCCAGCCGCAGCGACTCCACGCTGCGCGGGCATTTCCCGCTCGAGACCGACACCCTGGCGGAAGCCCTCGGTCCGTTCGACGCGACCTTCCTGTCGCCCTACTTCGAGGCCGGCGGACGCTACACCCTGGACGACTGCCACTATGTCGCCGAGGGAGACCGGCTCGTGCCCGCCGCGGAGACGCCGTTCGCGCGTGATCCCGTGTTCGGTTACCGACACTCGCACCTGCCGTCCTGGGTCGAGGAGAAGTCCGGTGGCCGCATCCGTGCGGCGGAGGTCGCCTCCCTCCCGGTCGACCTCCTGCGCCGCGGCGGGCCCGCGGCCGTCGCCGCCCGGCTGCGCGCGCTCCCGCGCGGCTCCTTCTGCGTCGTCAACGCCGCCGCGCCCCGCGACATCGAGGTGTTCGCGGCCGCCACGCTTGAGGCGGAGGCCGCGGGCTCGCGCTTTCTCTATCGGACCGCCGCCGGCTGGGTTGCCGCGCGCATCGGTCAGTCGCCCCAGCAGGCCTTGCTCGCGCCCGGCGCGTTCAGCCTCCGCCAACCCCACGGCGGCCTCACGCTCGTCGGTTCATATGTGCCGAAGACGACGACCCAATTGAACGCGCTCCTCGCCGGCGCCGACGTCGCCGCCATCGAGCTTTCCGTTCCCTCACTGCTCCACAACGACCGCCGCGCGGCCGCGCTCGCCGCCGCACTCGACCAGATGAACGCCGCCCTCGCCGCCGGGCGCGACACGGTCGTCTACACCAGCCGGGAACTGGTCACGTCTCCCAACGCCACGGAGAGCCTGGCCATCGGCCGCCGCGTTTCCGCGGGGCTGCTTCACCTCGTGCAACACCTCGCCGTCACGCCACGCTATCTCATCGCGAAAGGCGGCATCACATCGAGCGACACTGCCACGAAGGCTCTCGGCGTGCGCCGGGCCCTGGTCCTGGGACAAGCCCTGCCCGGAGTGCCGGTCTGGCAGCTCGGGCCCGAGTCGCGCTTTCCCGGTCTCGGCTACGTGGTGTTCCCCGGCAACGTCGGCTCCGACTCCGCCCTCGCCGAACTCGTCGCGACCCTCCGTCGCCCGTCGGTGCCGTCTCCCCACCCCCTTCGCCGCTCATGAGATTTCGCCCCGTCCTTCTCGCGCTCGCGCTCACGCCGTCGCTCTCACCGCTGTCCGCCGCCACGCCGTCGGTCCCGGCCGACCTCGTGTTCGCCGAAACCGGCGGGCTGGTCGCCGTCGAGGCCGAGCACTTCTCCAGGCAGGAGCAGACGGAGAAACGCGCCTGGCTGGTGTTCACGCCCACGCAGCGGCCGCGACGCGCACCCGACACCGACGGCACGCACCTCGCGGGTGCGAGCGGTGGCGCGTACCTCGAGGCACTGCCCGACACGCGCTGGACGCACGACGAGCGGCTGGTCCACGGCGAGAATTTCTCCAACGAGCCCGGCCGGATCGCCGTGCTGTCGTACCGGGTCAACTTCTCGACGCCAGGCCGGTATCATTTCTGGGCGCGCACCTACTCCACCGGAGGTGAGGACAACGGGATGCACGTCGGACTGAACGGCACCTGGCCGGAAAGCGGCCGCCGCTGGCAGACCGTGAAGAAGAACGCGTGGACCTGGGACAGCCGCCAGCGCACGGAAGCGGTCCACGCGGGGGTGCCGGGGCAGCTGTTCCTCGACGTCCCCGTCGCGGGCGAGCACGTGGTCCAGATCTCCCTGCGCGAGGACGGGTTCGAACTCGACAAGTGGCTCATGACCACGGATCCGAAGTACGTGCCCGAGGGCACCGGTCCTGCCGCCGTCGCTAACCGGGGTGTGATCCCGGCCCCGCACCCCGTTCCGGCCGGTTATCAGGAACTGGCCGCGCCGACCCCGGCGCCTCCGTCTGCCGCCAAGGGCGCCAAAGCCGCGAAATCCGCCAAGACAGCGACGGGAGCCGCGCCTGCCACCTCCGCGACAACCGTCACCGCCGCGTCGCTCAAGCTCGACGGCACCGGCTTTTGTCTCGACCGGGGCCAGTGGGCCGCGATCGCTCCCGACCAGCGCAAGGAAGCTGCGGTCACGTTCACCGTGCCGGTCGGCAACGGCCGTTACCATGTCACGCTGCACGCAATCGGAGAAAATGACGGCTCCTCCGAGTTCGAGGTCTGGCTCGCCGGCAGACAGGTCGGCCGCTTTGTCTGCCCGTTGTCGAACGAGATGTTCGAGGAGGGAGAGCGCTACACGCAGACGTGGCACGGCGTGGAGGTCAGCGAAGGCACGCTCGTCGAGGTGCGCGCCAAGGTCGGCTCCCGCGACGGACAGGAATGGAGCCGGGGCCGCTGGGCCAGGCTGGTCTTCCAACCCGTTCCCGGCGGCGGCGGACACGGGCAGTCGCAGCTCGCCCTCGCCCGGGAACAGCGGGCGAGAGTGTTCCGGCCGGTGCCGCGCCAGCCGCATGGCGACGGCGCCGTGCGCATCTCGGGCGAGCTGCGGGCGTGGCACAAGGTCACGCTCGAGCTCGCCGGCCCGTTCGCGGCCGAGACCGACACCGCGCCGAACCCCTTCACCGACTACCGCTGCGACGTCACGTTCACCCACGAGTCCGGCTCGCCCAGCCACACGGTGCCGGGATACTTCGCCGCCGACGGCCGCGCGGCCGAGACCTCCGCCACGGCCGGCACCGCGTGGCGCGCGCACCTGTCGCCCGACCTGCCCGGCCGGTGGCACTACCGCGTCGCCTTCACCCACGGCCCGCGCGCGGCGACCCACGGCGGCGGCGCGCCACTCGCGCCCTTCGACGGCCGGAGCGGATCCTTCACCGTCGGCACCTCCGACAAGACCGGTGCGGACTTCCGCGCCCGCGGCCGGCTCGTGTATCGCGGTGGCCATTACCTCATCCGCGCCGGCACCGGCGAGCCGTTCCTCAAGGCCGGCGCCGATGCTCCGGAGACGCTCCTCGCCTATGCCGACTTCGACGACACGCTCGCGCTGAAGAAGGAAGTCCCGCTCAAAACCTGGTCGCCCCACGTCGCCGACTGGCGCCCCGGCGACCCGACGTGGCAGGGCGGCAAGGGCAAGGGCCTGATCGGCGCGGTGAACTACCTCGCGGGCAAGGGCGTCAACGCGGTCTCGTTTCTCACCTACAACGCCGCCGGCGACGGCGACAACATCTGGCCCTTTGTCGCGCGCGACGAGAAGCTGCACTACGACTGCTCCCGGCTCGACCAGTGGGAAACGGTCTTCGCGCATGCGCAGGCGCGGGGCGTCTTCCTCCACTTCAAGCTGCAGGAGAACGAGAATGACGACCACCGCGCCGGAGCGAACAAGCACCCGAAGGTGATTCCCGAGGCGCTCGACGGCGGCGCCACCGGCGTCGAGCGGCGCCTGTATTTCCGCGAGCTCATCGCGCGCTTCGGCCATCACCTCGCGCTCAACTGGAATCTCGGCGAGGAGAACACGCAGACGCCGGAAGAACAGCGCGCGATGGCGGAGTTCATCCGCGACACCGATCCCTACGATCACCTGATCGTGATCCACAGTTTTCCCGCGCAGCAGGACGAGGTCTATGAGAACCTGCTCGGCGCGAAGTCCGTGCTGACCGGCGCCTCCGCGCAGAACAGCTGGAAGGCGGCCCACCAGCAGACGCTGCGCTGGGTCCGCGCCTCCGCCGCCGTCGGCCGCCCGTGGGTCGTATGCAACGACGAGCAGAACCCCGCCAACCAGGGCGTGCCGCCCGATCCCGGGTACCGCGGCTACGCCGGCAGGAACGCCAGCGGCAATCCCGTCGGCTACGACCTCCACGACATCCGGAAGGCGACGCTCTGAGGCACCCTCATGGCCGGCGGCGCCGGCGTGGAGTACTATTTCGGATACGCGCTTCCCGAGAACGATCTCCTGCTCGAGGATTTCCGCAGCCGCGACCGGTCGTGGGACTACTGCCGCATCGCCCTGGAGTTCTTCTCCCGCGAGAAGATTCCGCTGCTGCGCATGACCAACGCCGACGAGCTCGTCGGCAACGCCGCGCACGACAACTCCGTGTACTGCCTCGCGCAGCCGGGCGAACTCTACCTGGTCTACCTGCCGGCCGGCGGCGCGGCCCGGCTCGATCTCTCCGCCGCCGCCGGCGACTTCACCGTGGCCTGGTTCAATCCCCGCGAAGGCGGCGCCTTGCAGCCGTCCGGCACTGTCCGGGGCGGCGCCCGCGTCACGCTCTCGGCCCCCAACGCCGACGACTGGCTCGCCATCGTGCGCCGCTAGCGCCGAAGCCCTGCCGGCCGCAATTCCCGGCTCCGATTCCCGCGCCGCACGCACGACCTTCCCCCTCGCATCCCGCCCTTTCCACCCATGAAACCCCACTGGCACGCCCCTAGCCTCATTGCACTTCTCGCCGGACTGACCGCCGCGGCGATCCGCGCCCAGACGCCACCTCCCGCGGAGAAAAGCTCCGTCGTCGAACTCTCTCCCTTCGTCATCCAGGCCGACACGGAAACCGGCTGGGTGGCCACGCAGACCCTCGCCGGCTCGCGCATGAAAACGGACTTCAAGGACCTCGCGCAGCCGATGGAGGTGATGACGATGGATTTCATGCGCGACCTCGGGGTGAACAATTTCGAGCAGGCGCTCATCTACTCGACCAACATCGAGGGTCGCGACGAGATCGTCGACGGCGATGGCCTCGGCTTCGGCGTCTTCCAGCCGCGCAACACCACCCGCGTCCGCGGCCTCACCGGCGCCACGCTCTCGCGCAATTTCTTCGAGGCCGGCATGCCGACCGACAACTACAACCTCGATCGCATCACCATCGCGCGGGGACCCAACGCGATCCTCTTCGGCCTGGGCAGCCCGTCGGGAATCGTAGACGTCAGCCTCCAGCGCGCGAACCTCCAGCGCCGCAGCGTCAGCACCGAGCTCCAGTACAGTTCGGAGGACTCCCGCCGCGCCTCGCTGAATTTCAACCAGCCGATCGTCAAGGGTAAGGTCGCCCTGCGCGCCGCCTTCCTCTCCGAGGAGTCGCAGACCTTCGCGAAGCCCAACCTCGACCGGCAGGACCGCTACTACGGCGCCATCACCGCCCAGCCATTCAAGCACACGACGATCTCCGTGCATGGGGAGAAGGTGGAGCGCTTCAGCAACCGCGCGCCACGCATCACGCCCGTGGACGCCATCTCCGTCTGGGAGACCGCCGGCAGCGTGCGGGGCACGCCCTACGCCGCGGACCGGCCGGTCTTCGACAATCGCGCCACGGGCGCCGTCAACCCCGGCAACTTCACGCTGGGAAACCTCGCCAACCACCCGATCTTCGCGCGCCAGGGCAACCCGGCCGTCTGGCTCTTCGGCGCCGGCGCGGGCCTCGACGGAACGTTCCGCAGTTGGAACAACGCCGTCGCGACGCGCCAGCCCCAGGAGATCCCGGCCGCCCTCAATCCCTACGACTCGCTCGACCGCCAGGCCTTCACGCTCGGGGACGAGCGCGCCTCGCCCTTCGACGTCAATCTCTACGGCATGAGCCGCGGCCAGCGCCTGCGTTCCGATCTGGTCAACGTGTTCGTCGAGCAGCGCCTCGCGCCGGACCTGCACCTCGAGCTTGCCTACAACCAGGAGGACCTCGACGAACGCACCGCGGATTCCGGGTTCGGGGCGAACACGATCCTGGTCGACGCGAACCGCTACCTGCCCGACGGCACGACGCTCAATCCCAACGCCGGCCGCTTCTACATCCAGGGCCGGGCCACGGGCAGCGAGGTCTGGGAGAATCGCGAGGACTGGCGCGCGACGCTGTCCTATGAATTCGATTTCGGCCGGCGCTTCTCGTCCCACCGTTTCTTGAAATGGCTCGGCCGCAATCGACTCGCCGGGCTCGTTTCCGGCTCCGAATCGATCAGCCGCCGGCAGCAGCTCCAGCGCGGCATTCTCGAGCAGACGCCCACCGTCGCGGGCGTCACGTACCCGACCGGCTCCGTCGGCGCGCCCACCGGCACCGGCGCGCAGCTTTGGGCGACCAACGGCGCGCGGGATTTCCACACGCGCCTCTACCTCGACGGTTCCGCCGGCAGCCATGCCTTTCATCCGTTCGGCGATCTCTTCGGCACGTGGCGGTTCACCGATGCCGCCGGCCGGCCCATGAACGCCTGGCTGTTCGACTCGCCCTACACGAGCCGTGAGGGCTGGAAGCTTGTGCGCACCGGCTCCGGGCCCGAGGGCACCCGCTCCAACGTCCAGACGCAGATGTTCGCCTGGCAGAACTACCTCCTGAAAGACCGGCTCGTGCTGCTCTTCGGCTACCGCAAGGACACGGCGAAAAGCGCGACGATCGACCCGATCTATCAGGTGCGGGACTGGAGCGGGCTCTACCCGAGCGTCGAGGTCGCGCGCTTCGGCGGCTGGGGCGCGAGCCAGTCGGGCATCACCCGCACGTACGGCACGGTGTTCCACCTCACCCCGTGGGCATCGCTCACGTACAATCGCTCAGACACGTTCCAGCCGAACATCGGCCGCTTCGATCCCTTCGGCCGCGAATACCCGGGCGCGGTCGGCCTGGGCGAGGACGCCGGTGTTTCCCTCGGGCTTTTCGGCGGGAAGCTCGTCGCGCGCGCGAGCTATTTCACCAACACCGCCGGTCCGACCCGCGCGGGCAACCAGGGTTTCAACGACCCTTTCCGCGACCAGCTCTACAACATCGACAACGCCATGCGCACCCTCGATCCGCAGCTCCCCGTGCTCGGCGCCGGTGCGGGCGGTTACCGGGAGAAGGGCCGCGCGAACTACTGGGTGATGTTCGACGGCGAGGCGAAGGGCTACGAACTCGACCTGAGCTGGCTGCCCAACCGCCACTGGAGCTTCAAGGCCAACGCGGCCAAGCAGGAGTCGACCGAATCCAACATCGGCACCGAGTGGTTCGAGTGGATGGCCGCGCGCCTGCCCGTCTGGCGCGCGCTCAACGTGCCGGAAGGCGGCAAGACCAACCCGCGCGACGTCGACGGCAATGGCACCATCGGCACCTGGACGTGGACCACCGCCCCCTTCGATGGCAACAATCCCGCGGCGAAGACCTTTGAGCGGTACTTCAACGAGGACGTCGGCTCCGCCGTCGCCTTCATCAAGGCGGTCGACGGCCGTGGCCGCAGCCAGGGTCGCGGTCTGCGGTGGAATTTCATCGCCGACTACAAGTTCACCGAGGGCCGGCTCCGGGGGCTTGGCACCAACGTGGCCTTCCGCTACCGCTCCGCGCCCAATCTCGGCTACGGCCTGAAAACGTTGCCGGATGGCACGGTGAGCTTCGACCTCGCCAAGCCGCTCGAGGGGAAGAACGAGTTCTACACGGACGTCGGGGTAAACTACCGCGGGACTGCGAAGTATTTCGGCGGCGTCAAATATCGCGTGCAGCTCAACGTGCGCAACCTGCTCGAACCCGATCGCATCGTGCCCAATCGCGTGCTCTCCACCGGGCAGTACGTCGCCTGGGCCCGCGTCGAACCGCGGCTGTTCGTGTTCACGGTCGGTTTCGATCTGTGACGCGCCGAGCCGGTACCGTTCAGGAAAGGTGGTGCCGCGTGTCCCCAGGCGGCTGACGTTCCACCGATCCGTCCGCAGCGGCTTGGGGTCGTCACTTCCGCGCCGATCCCGCCTTTGACCAGACCGTGCTCGTGGCGCTCACCGGGTTCGGCGCCGTGGTCGACCCCAAGAGTCCGGCGCCCGAAGGTGTGAGGTGAGGCCTGAGGTGTTCGATTGTCCTCAAATCCGAAATCCGACCCGGAACTGCCCGGACATTCATCTGACTATTGCGGCATCCCATTCCCCCACATGAAACCAAGCACCCAAAATAAACTCAAAGGTACCGCGAACGTAGTTAAGGGCAAAACCAAGGAACTGGCCGGCAGAGCGGCCAACAAGCCGGCGCTGACACTCGAAGGCAAGGCGCAGAAAACCGGCGGCAAGATCCAGCAGTCGGTGGGCAAATCCCAGAGCCGCAAAGGTCGCTGAAGTCAGGCCCACCGCAGATTCACCGGGGAGTCTCGCCCAACCGGGCGATCGGCGGGCGCGAGGACGCCGTGACGCGGGCGATGGAACAGTTTCACGATTCACTGTCCGTCCGTTGACGGTCAGGCTCGTCAGGCCCCTCTGCTCATTCCGATACCGTACGAGTACGAGCCGTACGAGTACGAGTTGCGGGCCGCACATGCACCCTGCGCTGACCTGATCCCCTCCGACCGGGCCGCTCTGAGGTGGCGCGGCTTGTCCCCAAGCCGCTGCGGTCGGATCAGCCGAACGTCAGACGTTTGGGGACAAGCGGTTCCTCCCTGGAAATCCGGCGGACTTCCGCCGCCTCCGCGCCAATTCACGCCCGCTTCATCAGGACTTCACCCTTCCAGGCCAAGATGGGGACGCATGATCGTTTCCCTTCTTCGTCCCATTTCCCGAGCACTCGCGGCGCTGGCGCTCGGTGTCTTGGCGCTTTCAAGCACGCGCGCCGCGACCACCCACCTGACGACCCGCATGGAGCAGGTGGTGCAGAAGCAGGTCGGAGCCGACCGCTTCACCGGCGCCGTGCTCGTGGCGCGGAACGGTGAGGTGATCTTTGATCGCGCCTACGGTCTGGCCAATCGCGAGTGGGAGATTCCGAACACGCCGGAGACACATTTCCGGATCGGGTCCGTCACCAAGCAGTTCACGGCGGTGGCGACGCTGTTGCTGGCGGAGCGCGGCAAGCTGAAGCTCACCGACCCCGTCTCGGCGCACTGGACGGGCGCTCCGGAAACGTGGAGCAAAGTCACGCTGCATCACCTCCTGACGCAGACCTCAGGGATTCCCAATGTCACCCGCGACCCCGAGTTCATCCGGTGGAAGTTCCTGCCCACGACGGTGCGCGAGATGGTGGGCCGTTTCCGCGATCAACCGCTGGAGTTCGCGCCGGGCGAGCGCCACGCGTACAGCAATTCCAACTACCTCGTGCTGGGACTGGTCATCGAAGAGGTGAGCGGGCGGACCTTCGGTGAATTCCTGCGGGAAAACATCCTGGACCCGCTCGGGCTGAACCGCACCGGGCTGGACTCGAACCTTGAGCTTCTGCCGCGCCGCGCGAGCGGCTACTGGGTCCGGGGCGAGCGCATCGGCAACGCGCCGTACAGCGACATGTCGGTGCCGCACGCGGCGGGCGCGATGTATTCGACGACCCATGACTTGTGGCGCTGGGCTGAGGCCGTGCTGGGACCCGGCGGCGGGCTTCTCAGCGCCGAGTCGCGGACCAAGCTGCTGACGCCCGCACGGGACAACTATGCCTGCGGTCTGCGCGTGGCGGACTTTCAGGGGCGCAAAGTGGTGGAGCATGGCGGAAACATCGCCGGATTCTCGTCTCATCTTCGCCACTATCCCGACCAAGGGCTGACCCTTGTCGTGCTCTCGAACCTCTCGACGGGCCGGCCGGTCCCGGAAGACATCCTCCGTGAACTTGCGACCCTTGTACTCGACGGCGACGGGGGCCGGAAACCGGGGGCGCAACCCGTGCGCGTGTCCGCGGCGGCGCTGGAAGCCTACTGCGGCGTCTACGATGTCGGCCGTGGAACCCGCGTCACCTTCAAGCTGGTGAACGGCGATCTGGCGGCGCAGCCCGAAGGAGCGCCCGAGGCGAAACGTGTCACTCCACTCTCGGAATCGACCTTTCTCCTCTCTTCCGGCGACACGGAGATCGAATTCGTCCGCGAGGCGAGCGGCAAGGTCACGCACCTGGTGATGCGTCGGGATGGCCGGATGCGCACAGCGCCGCGCGTCTCGGACTAGCCTCATGCGGCCACTGGACTTCAATGGCCCAGGGACGACCGAGCCAATGACGCCGTTTGCCCGTAAATCGCCAACGCCGGCGGACACTCCGAGGGGTGGAGCGGCTTGTCCTCAACCCGGGGCTGAGGGATCCGCCAATGGTCAGCCGCCTGGGGACAGGCAGCTCCACCCTGACTGCACCCTCGGTTAAGGCGCATTCCATTCAAGTCACGGACATTTTCGCTCATGTCTGACGGGGCGGAAACCTCACCGCGCCCATCGGATCCTCCCTGCGGAATGTCTGGAAATCCGGGTGCGCGGCCCTACGCTGCGCCCGTCCGTGCCGCGATCGCGCGGCAACGGCGCCTCACCTCGCCCCACCCTGTCCTGGCGCACCGCCTGTCCGATGTCCCGGCTGATTCCCTCCCTTCTCTGCGGCCCGCTCTTCGCGATCGGAATCCAGCTCGCCGGCGCCGCCGAGCTGCTGACCTACAATCGCGACATCCGGCCGATCCTCTCGGAGACCTGCTTTGCGTGCCACGGGCCTGACCAGGCGAAACGCAAGGCCGGCCTGCGCCTCGACGTCCGCGAGGCGGCGACCCGGCCGCTCGACTCGGGCGCCACCGCCTTTGTCCCCGGCGACCCGGCCGCCAGCGAGGCGCTGGTGCGCATTCTTTCCTCGGACCCCGACGTCCAGATGCCGCCGCCCGATTCGAATCATCGCCTGACCGGCGCGCAGAAGGAGATCCTGCGCCGCTGGGTCGCCGCCGGCGCGACGTACGAACGACATTGGGCGTTCGAGCCGATCCGGCGGGCGCCCGCCACGGGCGACGCCATCGACTTTTTCGTCCGTCAGCGGCTCGCGCAGGTCGGCCTCACGCCGTCGCCGGCCGCGCCGCCGGCGACCCTCCTGCGCCGCGTCAGCCTCGACCTCACCGGGCTGCCGCCGACGCCCGCGGAGGCGGCGGCGTTCCTGAAGGATGTGCAGGCGCGAGGCATCGACTCCGCGTACGAGGCAGTCGTCGACCGGCTCCTACGTTCTCCGCGCTACGGAGAACGCATGGCCTGGCCCTGGCTCGAGGCGGCGCGCTATGCAGACACCGACGGCTACCAGAACGACGGTCCCCGCGAGATGTGGCGCTGGCGCGATTGGGTCATCGACGCGTACAACGCGAACATGCCGTTCGACCAGTTCACGATCGAACAGCTCGCGGGCGACCTGCTGCCGAATCCCACGCACGAGCAGTTGATCGCGACGGCCTTCAACCGCAACAACCGCTACAACTCCGAGGAGGGAATCCCGATCGACGAATACCTGCTGGAGAACGCGGTCGACCGCGTCGACACCACGGCGACCGTGTGGATGGGCCTGACCGTGGGCTGCGCGCGATGCCACGACCACAAGTACGATCCGGTCTCCCAGAAGGAATACTACCAGCTCGTCGACTACTTCAACGACGTGGCGGAATCGGGCCGCGCCACGCGCCCGGGCAACTCGGAACCCTGGATCAAGACGCCCACCGCCCCGCAGCGCGCGAAGCTGGCCGCGTTGGCCGCGAAGGTGCGGGAGGCACGCGTCGCGCTGGACCAGGCGGCAACCGCCATCGAGCCCGCACAGCGGGCATGGGAGCAGTCCGCCGCGCCGAAGGGACACGCCCTGCGCCACGGCCTGGATCACTACTTTGCCTTCGATGGGGAAGAGAAGAACGTCACCGCCCGCGAATCCGGCAGCGCCTTGCGGCCCGGACTGCAGGGCAATGCGGCGACGACGACCGACGAAGGGCACTTCGAGCTGACGCCGATACCCGGCCTGATCGGCAACGGGCGATTCTCGGTCGCGTTCTGGCTGAAGCCGGACCAGGTCGAGTCCGGGCCGGTGCTGTCGAACGAAGCGGCCGGCACAATGCGCAACGGCATCCTGGTCGAAATGGTGGACGGCCGCCTGCGCTGGAACATCAACACCCGCTGGATCTCCGGCGTCTCGACGGTCGAATCGCGTCGCCAGCTAAAACCCGGCGAATGGGTCCACGTGACCCTCACCAACGACGGCACGCGGCGGGCGGCCGGCATGAAACTTTACCTGGACGGCGCGGAGCAGCCGGTGAACGTGATCCGCAACACGAACAGCAACGTCGCCAACCGGGCGCAGAACACGCCCCTGCGCGTCGGCTACAGCAAGCACGTCGGCCGCTGGCGCGGGCAGGTCGACGAACTCCGGTTCTACACGACGCGCACGCTCACGCCCGACGAGGCGCGCTGGCTGGCCGTGCGGGAAACGCCGGAGGCGATCGCGCGCCTGCCCGAGGGCGCGCGCACGCCGTCCCAGCGTGAACTGCTGCGGCTCGCCTTCCTCGAGCAGGGGGCGGCGCCGGAGCAGCGGACGCTGCTCGAGGGGTTGCACCGCGCCGAGCAGGCGCTGCTCGCCTACGACGACAGCCTGCCGACCACGATGATCATGCGCGACCTGCCGGAGGGGCGGCCGTCGTTCGTGCGGTTGCGCGGCGTCTACGACGCGCTCGGCGAGCGCGTGTCGCCGGGCGTGCCGGCGGTCCTGCCGCCGCTGCCGGCCGGGGCGAAGAACGACCGGCTCGCGCTGGCACGCTGGCTGGTGAGCCCCGGGCACCCGCTCACGGCGCGCGTGACCGTCAACCGCCACTGGCAGCTCCTCTTCGGCCGCGGATTCGTGGCGACGCCGGAGGACTTCGGCGCGCAAGGTGAGCTGCCGAGCCACCCGGAACTGCTCGACTGGCTCGCCGCGGAATTCATCGCGAGCGGCTGGGACGTGAAGGCACTCATGAAGCGGATGGTGCTCAGCGCGACCTACCGGCAGGATTCGCGCGCGACGGCCGCGCACCGGGAACTGGATCCCGCGAACCGCTGGCTCGCGCGCGCCCCGCGGCTGCGCCTGCCCGGCAACGTGCTGCGCGACCAGGCGTTCCTGGTCTCAGGCCTGCTCGTGGAACAGCAGGGCGGGCCGTCGGTGTTCGCCTTTCAGCCCGACGGGCTGTGGGAGGAGGCAAGCAACGCCCGCTACACGCCCGGGAAGGGGGCCGATTTGTATCGGAGAAGTCTGTATACTTACTGGAAGCGCACGCTGGCGCCGCCGACCATGGCGCTGCTGGACGCCGGCGACCGCGAGTATTGTTCGGTCAAGCCGCGCAGCACGAACACGCCCCTGCAGGCGCTGACCCTGCTGAACGAGCCGACCTTCGTCGCGGCAGCCCGCAAGCTGGCGGAGCGGATGCTCACCGAGGGTGGCGATTCCGACGCGGACCGCGTCACGTTTGGCTTCCAAGCGGTCGCGAACCGGGCCCCGACCCCGGCCGAGCTGACGGTGCTCGGCGCCGCGCTGGCGTCGTACCGGCGGGAATTTGAAGCGGCCCCGACGGCGGCGACCGCGGTCCTGAAGGCGGGCCGGGCTCCCGCCGCGAAGTCGCTGCCTCCAGTGGAAATCGCCGCCGCGACCGCCCTCGCCAACGTCCTGCTCAACCTCGACGAGGTCATCACCCGCGAATAATCCGCCATGAGTTCGGACCTCTATCACGCCGCCTTCCGCCCCACTCGCCGGCAGTTCCTCGGCCGCGCCACCGCCGCCATGGGCAGCCTGGCCCTCGCCGCCCTGCTCGACCCGTCCCTCGCCCGGGCGGCGGCGGGCCTGCCCGGGCTCGTCCGCTCGAACGCGCGCGCCAAGCGCATCATCTATCTCTTCCAGTCCGGCGGACCGGCCCAGCACGATACGTTTGACTACAAGCCGCAGCTCGACCGGCTGCACGGGCAGGAGACGCCGGCGTCAGTCTTCAACGGCCAGCGGCTTACCGGCATGACCGCGGGCCAGAGCTCGTTTCCCGTCGCGCGCTCGATCTTCAAATTCCAGCAGCACGGGCAGTCGCGCGCCTGGGTGAGCGAAGCGATGCCGCATCTCGCGGGCGTGGTGGACGACCTATGCTTCATCCGCTCGATGCACACGGAGGCGATCAATCACGACCCGGCAATCACGTTCCTCCAGACCGGCTTTCAGATCGCAGGGCGCCCGAGCATCGGGGCGTGGCTCAGCTACGGCCTGGGCAGCGAGAACGAGAACCTGCCGGCCTTCGTCGCGATGCTCTCCGGGCGCGGCGATCAACCGCTCTACGATCGCCTTTGGGGCGCCGGCTTCCTGCCTTCGGTGCACCAGGGCGTGCGCCTCCGTTCCGGCAAGGACCCGGTGCTGTACCTGAACAACCCCGAGGGATTCAGCGCGGGCCTGCGGCGCCAGACCCTGGATCACCTCGGCACGCTGAACCGCCTCCGCCTCGACGTCACGGGTGATCCCGAGATCGAGACGCGCATCGCGCAATACGAGATGGCGTACCGGATGCAGGCTTCTGTGCCCGATCTCACCGACATCGCGCAGGAGCCCGCGAGCACCTTCGAGCTTTATGGCGAGGACGCGCGAAAGCCCGGCACCTACGCCTACAACGCGCTCCTCGCCCGGCGCCTGACCGAACGCGGCGTGCGCTTCGTCCAGCTCTTTCACCGGGGTTGGGATGCGCACACCGGACTGCCCGGCCAGCTTCGGGCGCGCTGCCGCGAGACCGACCAGCCCACCGCCGGGCTGATCAAGGATCTCAAGCAGCGCGGACTGCTCGACGACACGATCGTGGTGTGGGGCGGCGAGTTTGGGCGGACGGTTTACTGCCAGGGCGATCTCGCCGCGAACAACTACGGACGCGACCATCACCCGCGGTGCTTCACGATGTGGGTGGCGGGTGGCGGCTTCAAACCCGGTCTGACCTACGGCGCGACCGACGACTTTAGCTACAACATCGCCGAGAACCCCGTCAGCGTGCACGACCTCCATGCCACGCTGCTCCATCAACTCGGCGTCGACCACGAGCGGCTCACTTTCAAGTTCCAGGGCAGGCATTACCGCCTGACGGATGTGCACGGCCGGGTGGTGCAACCGCTGCTGGCGTAGGTCCCATCGGCCCACCCTTCCAGATGCCGGGATATCGCATCCCGCAGAGTATCCAATCCTTGGGCACGGACCTGGCCGCCAGCGCTGAGGTCACTCAGCCGGACTCATGCCGTTGGCCTTCAGCTCAACCGTGAGAACGACCGCACTGAATGGTGGAGCGGCTTGTCCTCAAGCTGCTGCGGACCGGTCCACCGCACGTCAGCCGCCTGGGGACAGGCGGCTCCACCGCAACCGCATCGTTCCGGCTCAGACTTCGTCGCCCGACCGCGATTCGAAAAATGCCACAGCCGCTTGCGGAGGGCTGCGATCCGTCGCAGCCGCGGCGTGATCGGTCCCCGCTCCTGGCGCCGTCCAACGGGGTCTGCCTGTTACATGTTACCGAATTCTCCCGTCCAGCCGGTGCAATAGGGACCCGTTTCTAACATGTAACAGGCAGACCCGGTTTGCCCGGTCTCGTTCGAGCGACCTCATCCTTGTCAGACGCTTCACTTCAGCCAGAACCTCTCCACCTCATGAGAATCCTGTACCGGCTTTCCCTTTTCGTGGCTCTCCTGACGTGGGCTGCGATCGCCGCCGAGCCGACGACCCAGCGCCCCAATTTCGTCGTCTTCATCGCGGATGACCACACCGCGATCGACTCGGAGCCGTACGGTTCAACCGAGGTGCGCACGCCCCAGATGGCGAAGCTGGCCGCCGAGGGAATGCGCTTCACCCAGGCGTTCGTCGCCTCGCCGGCCTGCGGCCCGAGCCGCACCGCCTTGCTCACCGGCCTGTGGTCCGCCCGGAATGGAGCCGAACCCAACCACAAGCCCAAGAATCCCGGCGTCGCCTCACTCCCGCCGGTGCTCAAGGCCCTGGGGTACGAAACCGCCGCCATCGGCAAGGTCGCGCACAACACCTACGCGGCAGGACATGGCTTCGACCATATCGAAGGCCCCAATCCCGGCTTCGCCGACACCCAGGCCGTCGCGAGATTCCTTGCCACCCGCGACCGAACCAAGCCGCTCTGCCTCTTCGTTGGCACCCGGCATCCCCATACCGTCTGGAGCGCAGACCCCGCCTACGATCCCGCGAAGGTCAGCCTGCCGCCAGCCCACGTGGACACCCCAGTCACCCGTCGGGAATGGACCCGCTATCTCACGGATGTCACCAAGGCCGACACGCTGCTCGGCGAGGTGCGCGCCCTGGCCCGGCAGCATCTTTCCGCCGACACCGTGTTCGTGTACACCGCCGACCATGGCGCCGCCTGGCCGTTCTCCAAGTGGACTCTCTACGACGCCGGCATCCGCACGCCGCTCCTCGTCGCCTGGCCAAGTCGTATCCGCCCGGGAACCACCAGCGATGCACTGGTATGCTGGCCCGACCTGCTTCCGACATTCATCGAGCTGGCCGGCGGGCGCGTTCCCGCCGACATCGACGGCCGGTCCTTCGTCGGCGTCCTGCGCGGGACCACGACCGGGCACCGCGACCGCATTTTCGCCACGCACAGCGGCGATGGGAATTTCAACGTCTTCCCGATCCGCGCGGTTCGTAC
>ERZ761602.1691-NODE-1691-length-38721-cov-5.342265_pt1 | contig 38721 bp, 32 predicted proteins | sample MGYA00512165_ERZ761602 | MGnify/ENA primary metagenome ERZ761602 (study PRJEB28899, sample SAMN02445085) | bioreactor sludge metagenome | biome: EBPR sludge; isolation source: Thorneside wastewater treatment plant | place: Australia: Brisbane, Thorneside...
CGCCCCCGACGACGGCCTTCCTCGGCGACAACCTGACCTTCACGGTCCTGGCCGGCGCCGGCAACATGAAGATCACCGCGAGCGCTCCGAACAGCGCGGGCACGACGACCGCCCTGCTCGTCCAGAAGCTCTCGAGCGCGAACGGCAAGGCCCAGAAGAACGCCTACCGAACCAAGACGCACTTCGCGTTCGCGTCCGGCTCCCTCCAGGCCACGCTCACACTTCCGCCCGGGGTCTACTCCGTGGCGACCCAGTATGTGAACACGGCGACGGGACAGGAGACGGCTCTGAACGTGCTCGGCACGTTCGGCCCGGTGACGTTCATGGTAATGCAGGGCGACACTTCGAAGAAGAAAGCGGCGTAACCGCCGCCCACGGACTCTCTCGCCTCCGAGGGGGTCCGTGCACCGCACCGACCGCCGGTACACTGGGGAGCGCCCATGCAGCATCAGGCCGTGCTCGTCGTCGATTTCGGAGGTCAGTACACGCAGCTCATCGTCCGACGGATTCGGGAGCTCGGCGTCTACAGCGAGATGGTCCCCTGGACCAAGGCGGAGGCGGCGATCGCCGAGCGGCGCGAGCGCGACCTCGCCGCCGTGGTGCTCAGCGGCGGGCCGAACTCGGTCCTCGACGCGGGCGCGCCCGACTTTGATCCGCGCGTGCTGGCCGGGCTCCCCGTCCTCGGCATCTGCTACGGGCATCAGTGGCTCGCCCACCGGCTCGGCGGCGAGGTCGAGAAGGCCGACGACCGCGAGTATGGCCGCCGGCACCTCCGGGCGGTGAAGGCCCGGACGCTCGTCGCCGACCTCGCCGACGACCAGGTCTGGATGAGCCATGGCGACCAGGTCCTGCGCGAGCCGACGGGATTCGAGGTCACCGCCTCGACCGACACCTGCCCGATCGCGGCGTTCGAAGACCGCGCCGGACACCGGTTCGGGGTCCAGTTCCATCCCGAAGTGTCCCACACGCCGGACGGCCGGACCGTTCTCATGCGCTTCCTCTTCGATGAGGCCGGCCTGCGCGGCGACTGGACGAGCGAGAGCTTCATCGAGGACAGCATCCGCGACATCCGGGCCCGGGTCGGGGAGGCGCGGGTGCTGTGTGCGGTCAGCGGCGGGGTCGACAGCTCGGTCGTCGCGGCCCTGATGGCGGAGGCGCTCGGCGACCAGGTGACCTGCGTGTTCGTCGACCACGGCCTGCTCCGCAAGAACGAGGCCGAGCAGGTCGTGCGCGCCTTCACCGAAGCGTTCCACCCGAATCTGGTGGCGATCGACGCCCGGGCGACGTTCTTTGCCGCGCTCGCCGGGGTGACCGATCCGGAGGCGAAGCGCAAGGTGATCGGGGCCGAGTTCGTGCGCGCCTTCGAGGCCCATGCCGACGAGCTCCAGGGCTGCGATTTCCTCGCCCAGGGGACGCTCTATCCCGATGTGATCGAGAGCGGCTCCCCGACGGCGGCCAAGATCAAGACCCACCACAACGTCGGCGGCCTCCCCGACTGGATGAAGATGACCGTCATCGAGCCGCTCAAGTGGCTGTTCAAAGACGAGGTACGAGAGATCGGCCGGAAGCTCGGCCTCCCGGCGGAGATGGTCGAGCGGGAGCCGTTCCCCGGCCCCGGGCTTGCCGTGCGCATCCTCGGGGAGGTGACGCCGGAACGGGTGGCGATCGTGCAGGAGGCGGATGCGATCTTCCGGGACGAGATCCGCGCCCATGACCTTCACCCCGGGATCTGGCAATCGTATGCGGCGCTCCTGGACGTGCGCAGCGTGGGTGTGATGGGGGACGAGCGCACCTACCAGCACCCGATCGTTCTGCGTGCGGTCCAAAGCGAGGACGCGATGACGGCGCAGGCGTTTCCGTTCGACTTCCGGTTTCTCGAGCACGTCGCGAACCGGATCGTGAACGAAGTGAAGGGCGTCAACCGGGTGCTCTACGACCTGACGAGCAAGCCCCCGGCCACGATCGAGTGGGAATAGGCTAGCGAGGCGCTGGAATTCGCGCGATGACGGTTCCCCCGCGCCCACGGTCGTTGGCAAAGCTCTGAACCGTCCACAGGTCGAGCAGGTTGTCGCCATCCACCACGCTGCCACTGTAGTCGCCCCAAGCGCCGCCCTCGGTCGCCGCGACGCCCTCTGCGAGGTTGAGGGTCTCGCGCAGCGTGCCGGGCTTGTCATTGGCCGCCCGCACCGCGCAACGCGCCGAGATGAACATGTCGGCACCCGTCTCCTGGAACCCGACGAGGGCATCGCCGCGGCGGTTGACGGCGATCGTCGTCTGGATGAAGCTCCGGGTGGGGCCGGCCAGGAGTCCGCTTTGGACGAACGTCCCGTCCAGTCGGACTTGGTGCCACTGCACGGCTGCCCGACCATCGACGTCGACCGTGTGGGAGAACCAGATCGACCCGTTTTGGATCACGAGGTTCTTCGGGTTGCGATCGCCGGAGGCGGTGGTCTGCGTAACGCCTTTCATCGGCGACGCGGGCGGCCGTTTGAAAGACCGCCAGCGGTGGGGCGCTCGGACCTCGGAAACGACCGCCGGAGCGCCACCAGGACCCTCGCCCACGCGTCGGATCACGATGTCCGTCTCCGTCAGTTGAACAAAGTGGAGGTCATCGAGTCGGTCTTGGGTCAGCACGGGGTGGCCGAGACTTCCGGAGAAGTGATAGGCGGTGGCCGGTTGGCCGGCTTTGAGTTGGCTCATGCGCATCACGAAGGTGCGCTGGTCGCCGCCTGGGAAGCTGTAGCCGACCCACTTCCGGCTGTATCCGATCGCTCCGCCGTCGACGCCCTTCGGCGCCGGGACGGGGTAGGTGTTCCAGGCGCCGTTCGGATTGTCGGTCTCCGAGACGGAAATGTTGACCGGCTTGAGCTTCGCCTCGTCCCACGGGTTCCAGAGATCGAACCCGAAGACCCGGTTGTGAACGTCGAAGAAGAGCTTCGGATCGATACCACCGTTGAACTCCGACTGCGGCACGCCATCCACGTAGTTGCCCTTCTTGTCGTACAGGACGATGCCGCTGTTGGTCGCGTGGACGACATGACCCCCACCGACCGCGATCTGAGGGTCGACCTGACGATTGCCATCTTGTGCGCCGTCGAAGAGGAGCACGCCTTCGCGCAAGCGCGGGTTGCCCCCTTGCTTGCGCTTCCTCGCTTTGCCCTCTTTGTTGAAGGTCGCGTTCCGGATCGGACGGATGACCTCCGTGCGGACGGGAGCGATCGGTTCGGTCGCGATCGCGACGCTAAGCAGGACGGAGAGCATGGGCAGAGGGTACCAGGCGACCTCGGCACCGACCCGTCGCGGGGCGCGCCACGGATCGAGCACGGTCATTCGACCAGCCCTTTACGGAGCCGTGGTCCCAGGCGAGCGGGACGTGAGGGGTACCCTCAGCCCATGCTCACCGCCCCTCTTCCCACCTCCGTCGACCAGGTTCGCGATTGGACCTGGGAACGCTTTCAGCCGTACGTCGAGGAGCTCCTCGCCCGGCCGCTCGATACCCACTCGGTCGAGGGGTGGCTCAAGGATTGGTCTTCCCTTCAGGCGTTGCTGTGGGAGTGGGACAGCCGCCTCCAAGTCGCGGTGACGATCGACACGGCCGACGCCGAGGCCGAAGCCGCCCTCGAGCGCTATGTCGCCGAGATCATCGAGCCGGCGATGGCTGGCGATCAGAAGCTCAAGGAGAAGCTCCTCGCTTCGGGTCTCTGCCCGTCCGGGTTCGAGGTGCCGCTCCAGCGGATGGCGAATGCCGCCTCCCTCTTTCGCGAGTCGAATCTTCCGCTGATCTCGGAGGGGATTCTCGAGAACAAGGAATACGACACGATCTGCGGGTCGCGCACGGCGATCTGGGAGGGGGAGGAAATCCCCATCGAGCAGCTCAAGCCGCTCCTCCAGCACCGGGATCGCGCCGTCCGCGAGCGAGCGTGGCGGATGAAGATGGACCGTACGCTCCAAGATCGCGACGCCCTCAACGCGCTTTGGACGCGGATGCATCGCCGCCGCAAGCAGATGGCGACGAACGCGGACCTGCCCGACTATCGCGCGTTTATGTGGAAGGAGCTCAGCCGTTTCGACTACACTCCCGCCGACTGCGAGGCGTTCCACCAGGCGATCGAAGCGGTCGTCGTGCCCGCGGCCCATCGGATTCTCGAGCGACGGCGGGAGCTCCTTGCTCTCGATACGATCCGCCCTTGGGACATCGAGGTCGATCCGTACGGCCAGGCGCCCCTCGCCCCGTTCGAAACTGGCGCCGAACTCGTCGCGAAGAGCCAGAGCATCCTCGACCGTGTCGATCCCGAGCTCGGCGGCCAGTTTCGGATCATGGCCGACGAAGGGCTCCTCGATCTCGAGAGCCGGAAGAACAAGGCACCCGGCGGCTACTGCACCGACTTCTATGTCGTCCAGCGGCCGTTCATCTTCATGAATGCGACCGGCACCCACGACGACGTCCAGACTCTGCTCCACGAAGCCGGCCATGCGTTCCACGCCTTCGCGAGCCACAAGCTCCCCTATCAAGGACAGCGTGAGTTCGGCTCCGAGATCGCAGAAGTGGCGTCGATGGGCATGGAGCTTCTCGCTGCGCCCTATCTTGAGGGCTCCTTCTACGACGCCGAGGAGGCGGCTCGAGCCCGAATCAAGCACCTGGAGACGCAAATCCTGTTCTGGCCCTACATGGCCGTCGTCGACGCCTTCCAGCATTGGGCCCACACGCACCCCGAGGGCGAGAACCCGGCCGCCTGCGACGCCGAGTGGACCCGCCTCTGGGAGCGGTTCATGAAAGGGATCGACGATGCCGGCCTCGAGGACGCCCGAGCGAACGGTTGGCAGCAGAAGCTGCACATCTTCACGGTGCCGTTCTATTACGTCGAGTACGGTATGGCCCAACTCGGGGCCGTCCAGGTTTGGCGCAACGCGCTTGCGGATCAGGCTGACGCGCTGCGGCGGTATCGGGGCATGCTTGCCCTTGGCGGATCGCGGACGCTCCCCGAATTGTTCGAGGCCGCTGGGGCACGATTCGCGTTCGACACCGAGACGGTGCAAGCCTGCGTCGAACTCATGGAGAACCAGATCGACTCGATGCTCAAGACTCTGAGGTAACCGATCGATCGCGTCATCGAGTTCTACCTCTGGGTTCCCTATCCCGCGGTTCTCGTGACGGCGCTGCTCTTCGGGGCGCTCGCCGTCACGATGGACCCGCATGGAAAGGTGCGCAAGGGCGCGGTGGCGGGCATGGTCGTGATCGCCGTGGGCGCCGTCATCCTCCAGGCGGGTTACGTCCTGGCTCCGTGGCTCGTACCCCGCGGTGGCAAGACGCTGTGCCTGGGTCTGATGACGCCGGTCGCGCTCTTCGTTTTCGTCCTCCTCGTTCGCGGGAGCACGTTCCGCGCGGGATCGGTGTTCTCTGAGGCAAAGGACAGCAGCGCGCCCGCTGGCCGCAATGCGTTCGCCGCGTACGCGCTTCTTCTCAGTTACGTCGTTCCTCCGATCCTGCTTCTGTTCGCGCCTTGACCGGGAGGAAGCGGGACCCGAATGCCATACTGTGAAGGTATGGCTCGAGTCTTCGCGGCGGCAGACGTCGGCAGCAACACCCTTCATCTTCTCGTCGCCGCCGTCGATGGAGCGCGGGCCTCTCGGTTGCGCAACGAGTCGGAGTGGCTCTCGCTCGGTGAGATCGTAAGCCGGGAGGGGCGGGTTCCCCCCGCCGAAGAGGCGCGACTCATCAGCGTCCTCAAGTCTTACCGCGCGACGGCGACCTCCCTCAAGGCTGAGGGACTTTACGTCTTCGCCACCGAGGCGATGCGAGTCGCCTCCAACCACGACCAGGTCATCGAACGGGTCCGGCGCGAGGCCGGCGTCACGATCGAGTTGATCACTCCCCGCCGTGAAGCCGAACTGAGCCGCCTCGGGACAACGATCGATACCCCTGTTCTCGATCCCACGGGGCTGATCGAAGTCGGGGGCGGAAGCGCGCAGGTTGCTCGGTGCGAAGACGAGTCGATAACCGATGAGGCTTCCCTCCCTCTCGGGACCGGCCGCCTGATCGCCGCCCACGGTCTCACCCAACCGTCCACCTCCGATCAGGTTGCTCGCCTGACCGAAGCCGTCCGCCGCGAGGCACTTCGGGCTGCCGACTTCGCTCGGGTCGAGTGCGTCGTCGCGAGTGGCGGGGTCGCACGAGGGCTTTGGAGAGCGCTGCATCCCGACGGCGACAAGACCCTCACCCGAGAAGAACTCGAGTATGCGTTCTGGGCCGCCCAGCGGCTCCCCATCGACGTGATCTGTGCCCGCTTCGGCGTGAAAGCAAAGCGAGCGGCCACGCTCTTGCCCGGGGCGACGGTGTTTCTGGAACTGCTGTCCGTCCTCGGTCAGGACACGATGCGCCTCAGCGAGTTCGGCGTTCGAGAAGGCGCGGTTCTGGAGATGGCGCGCGGGAGGCTCGAGGCGGTGTGTCGCGCATGAAGAAGACCAAAGTCAAGGAGCCGAAGGAGAAGCCCCGGACCCTTTCCGACTGGTTCCGATCGGACAAGTACATCAACCGCGAGTACAGCTGGCTCCTCTTCAACCAACGCGTCCTCGAAGAAGCCACCAATCCCGCCAATCCGCTCCTGGAGCGGCTGAAGTTCCTCGCGATCTTCGAATCGAATCTCGACGAGTTCTTCATGGTCCGGGTCTCGGGGCTGATCGAGCAGTATGAAGGCGGTTTTCTCGAAGTGTCGCCCGACGGTCTGACGCCCTACGAGCAACTCCAGATGATCACGGCGACGGCACTACCCCTGCGGCGACGCGCGGCCGAGTTGTGGCTCAGAGAACTGCGACCGGCACTTGCCGAAGCCGGGATCTTGGTTCGCGAGTATGCCGATCTGAGCGCATCTCAGGTGGTCTCGCTCCAGGAGACTTTCCGCAATGAGATCTTCCCGGTCTGCACTCCGCTCTTGCTCGACCCCAACCCGAGCGTGCCTTTCATCTCGAATCGGAGCCTGAACCTTGCCGTCGAACTCGGCGATCCGACCCTTGGCCATAAGCTCGCCCGCGTCAAGGTCCCGACCGTGGTGCCCAGGCTTGTCCGGATCGGCAAGCGCCGCTACGACTTCGTGCTTCTCGAAGACGTGATCCAGCACAACCTCCAGGATCTGTTCCCCGGAGTGCCGATCATCGGCGCGCACCGGTTCCGGGTCATCCGCGACGCGGACATCGAAATCCGCGAACTCGAAGCGGCCGACCTCGTGACGAGCATCGAACAGACGATCCAGCTCAGGCGATTCGGCGATCCCGTCCTTCTCGAAATCAATCCAGGGATGCCCCCCGATGTTCGAGCCACCTTGATGCGTCTCCTCAAACTGGACGCAAGCGACGTCTTCGAGGTCGACGGCCTTCTGGGGCTCGATGCCCTTTTCTCGCTGGCCGCGATCGACCGGCCCGCCTTGCGCTTCCCCACGTTCCAACCCTACTTGAAGGACACCTTTGCGACTTCGAAGGGGCTCTTCGAGGCGATCGCCAACGAGGACATCCTTCTCCACCAACCCTACGACAGCTTCCTCCCGGTGCAGGAGTTCGTCCGCTCCGCGGCCCGCGATCCCCAAGTGATCGGAATCAAGCAAACGCTCTACCGGGTCGGAGCCGAGTCACCGATCGTCGAAGCGCTTCTCGAAGCGGCGGACGAGGGTAAGCAAGTTGCGGTCATGGTCGAACTGAAGGCCCGCTTCGACGAGAGCAACAACCTCGAGTGGGCCCGCGCCCTCGAACGGGCCGGCGTGCATGTGAGCTTCGGCTTCCCGGAGATGAAGACCCACTGTAAGCTCTGCCTTGTCGTTCGGCGGGAAGCCGACGGGATTCGGTCTTACGCCCACATCGGCACCGGGAACTACAATCCCGCAACCTCGAGGGTCTACACCGACCTGGGTCTCTTCACCTGCGACCCCGCAATCACGCAGGACATTTCCGAACTCTTCAACTTTCTCACCGGCTTTTCGCGGCAGAGCGAGTATCGCAAGCTGCTCGTGGCCCCACTCAACCTTCGAGAGGGAATCCTCGAGCGTGTCCAGAGAGAAGCCGAGTCCTGTCGCAGGACCGGCAGCGGAAGACTCATCTTCAAACTGAATTCCCTCGTCGATCCCGAGGTGATCGACGCCCTCTACGAGGCGAGTGGGGCCGGCGTCGAGATCGATCTCATCGTTCGCGGCAGTTGCTGTCTCCGCCCGGGAGTCAAGGGCCTCAGCGACCGCATTCGTGTCGTTTCGATCGTGGGCCGGTTCCTGGAGCATTCACGCATTTTCTACTTCGGAAACGGAGGCAAGCCCGAGGCGTTCATCGGTAGCGCCGACCTCATGCGTCGAAACCTCGACCGCCGTGTCGAGGTCCTCGTACCGGTCGAGAATGCCGCGCTCATCGCCCACCTCCACGATCAGGTCCTCCAGGTCTGCCTCAAGGACAATGTTCGAGCCTGGATGCCTGGGCCGGACGGCGAATACGTGCGGATCAAGCCGAAAGCGGGCGAGCGCGAGTTCAGCGCGCAGGAATTCTTGATGAAGAATCCGACGAGTCGCACCCTGTACGGTCGCTGAGAATCAGGCGACGCGCGCGGCCACGAGGGTGACTTCCCGAGGAGTCTGGTGGATGCCCAATTCCTCGAGACAGGCGCGACGGAGCGTGTCCCGATCGATCCCGCCCCGATCGAACGTCGTGACATGCGCGTGGAGCATGCCGTCGGAGAGCCACACCGAAGCATCCAGGACGTCGTTGCGTCCGAGGAGATAGCACTCAGTTAGTTTGGGATCGACACCCGCGGAAATGCCGGTCGTTGCGGCCATACCATGATCATCGGCCACCGTAGTGGAGAGCCTCAGGTGCTTGCCGAGAATCGACCGAGCCGCCATACTCTCCCCGTGTCCAGACGATGTGTGATCGGTGTCGATCTCGGCGGAACCAACGTGCGCGCCGCCGCCGTGTACGAGAACGGAGCTCTGGCCGGCCAGAACTGCGGAAACCCGTCCCGTGCCCAGGACGGAACGCCCGCGATCCTCGACGCCCTTGCCGCCACCATCCGAGAAGCCATCAGCGGAGCCGACGACGTTCCGGAAGCCATTGGGATCGCAATCCCCGGACACATCGACGACCCCAACGGCCGCGTCGTGTGGGCCCCGAACTTCGGCGAGACGACCGATGGCGTCTTCCGGCACTGGGAGGACGTCGCGATTCGTGCCCCGCTCCAGGAGCAGTTCTCGATTCCGATCGTGCTCGGCAACGATGCCAATCTCGCCGCTCTCGGGGAGTACAGGTTCGGGTGCGGCAAGAATCAGGCTCGGTGCCTCGTCCTTCTCACGCTCGGCACGGGCATCGGCGGCGGCGTCGTGATGGCCCCCGGTTCGGTCCAGGGTGACGCGCGGGGCCCGCTTCTTCTGGTCGGAGGCAACCAGGGAGGAGCGGAGCTGGGTCACACGGTGATTCTCGCCGGCGGACTCGATTGCAACGCCGGATCCTACGGAGCGATCGAGGCGTACTGCCGGCGGGACGCGATCGTGGCCCGGGCTCACCACAAGCTGCGCAGAGGGCGGCCGTCCCGAATCGTCAACCTGGCGGGCGGCAGTCTCGGCGATGTCACCCCACTCGTCCTGAGTGAGGCGGCCGCGGTGGGCGATGAGGTTGCGATCGAAGTGTTCCAAGAGGTCGGGCACTACTTGGGCATTGGCATCGGCAACTTCATCAACATCTTCGCCCCCGATATCGTTGCGGTCGGCGGCCAGATCGGCAAAGCTGGTGAGCTCATTCTTGAGTCGGCTCGGCAAACGGCTCGCGACACCGCGATCCCCTCCCTCTTCCGCGACTGCACGATCCGCTCGGCCCAGCGCATCGACGACGCCGGAGTCCTCGGGGGCGCGGCCTGGGCACTCGAAGCCACGCGCTGAACATGGCGTACCTCTGCCTTCGCGTCGACCTCGACTACGTTCCCTGGGATACTCCAGACGCGGAGGAGTTCGGGCACGGCGAGCCCGCGCTCGTCGTCCGCATGCTCGAACTCGCCAAACACACCGGCTACAAATATCACGTCTTCGCGTCCGAGCGGGTCCTCCGCGCATTCCCCGCCGTGATCGACGCCATTCTCAACGACGGCCATGACCTCGACTGGCTCTGCAAGCACCCCGAGGACTTCGAGGCCCGTTATGCGGAAGCGGCGCGGCACTTCGGCAGGTACGGGTACCGTGCCGCGGGGATCGCTGTCCGTGACGAGTGGCCACCCGATCTCGTCGACCTGCCCGTCCCCGCAGAGCTCACGTTTCTCAGCGCCTTGCCCGGTCCGTGCCCTGCCGACCTACGCCTCTTCCCGGTCGAGACCCTCAACGACCGCGAGACGTTTCGAAGTGGGCAGAGTCCGCGACGATGGATGGAGGCGACTCGGACGACGCTCCGCGAAGTGGCAAGCCTCAATCAGGGTGCGACACTCGTGGTCCGACCCCAGGTGCTCGCCAAGCACGATCCGAAGCTCAGCCATTATCGTGAGATGTGCGACCTCGGACTCGCGGTCGGCCTGAAGGTGAGGACGCTTCGGGACCTGATGGCGGGAGCGGACTGATATACTTCCCGGCGGCATGACCGAACTCCAACTCCGGGCGACTCTTTGCGAGGTAGGCCGTCGCCTTTGGCAGCGTGGCCTCATCGGCGCCTCCGAAGGCAACCTCAGCGTGCGCTTGAATTCCAAGTACCTCCTCTGCACGCCCTCCGGAGCGAGCAAGGGCCACCTCAAGCCCAACGATCTCGTTGTCATCGATCTCAAAGGCAACCCGGTCCGCGACACCGACGCCCGTCCGAGCAGCGAGATCAAGCTCCATCTGCGCTGTTACCAGATCCGTAAGGACTGCCAGGCGGTGATCCACGCTCACCCTCAGACCGCGACCGGCTTCGCCCTCGCCGGTGAGGAAATCCCCGACAACCTGATGCCGGAGGCCGCGATAGTCCTCGGAAGCGTCGCGACGGTCCCGTTCGCGATGCCTGGGACAAACGAGGTCCCCGACCTCTTGGAGCCGCTGCTCCCCGATCACAAGACGTTCCTGCTGTCCAACCACGGCGCGGCCGTGCTCGGGAAAGACCTGTGGGACGCCTACAACCGGATGGAGACGCTCGAGCGCGTCGCCCGAATCGTCCTCACTGCCCGACTCATCGACGCGCCTCTTCCGATGCCGACCAAGGCTTTCGACTACTTTCTCGCCCACGCCCTGAACGGAAGTCTGGATTGATCTTGACGCTCGAGCAGGCACTGGCACTGCGCAAAGGTCGGCGGCTCGTCTTTACAAACGGCGTCTTCGACCTTCTCCACACGGGGCATGTCGCCCTCCTTCGCCATGCCCGCAGTCTCGGCGACCTTCTGATTGTGGGCCTCAACACCGACGAATCCGTGCGGCGGCTGGCCAAGGGTGACGAGCGACCGTGGACGACGCTCGAAGACCGTGCCACCGTGCTCGCTGCCTTGCGCGACGTCGACGGCGTGGTCGCATTCGCGGAGGACACGCCCTGCGCGATCATCGACGCACTTAAGCCTGAGATCCACGTCAAGGGCGGGGACTACCAGGCCGAACTGCTCCCCGAGTACGGTCACGTCGCCGCGTACGGTGGACGGATTGAGATCGTGCCGCTGGTCGAAGGGCGTTCGACTTCCAAGCTCCTGAGGCGCATCGGTTTGGAATGAAGCTCTTCGATCCCGATCCGGATCTTCGGTGGCTCTTTGTCATGGCCCACCCCGATGATGAGCTTGCGATCGCCGCGTGGATGCATCGTCTCCGCGGTTTCGCCGCCGACGTCCGGGTGCTGTGGATGCACTCAACCCCGGTCCGGGAAGCCGAGTCGCGTCGGGCGATGGACGTCCTCCGGGTGAGCGCGAATAGCCTCACGTTTCTTGATGCTCCCGACGGCGACCTCTGCGACCACCTCGCCGAGTACCTCCCCCGCGTCGAGGCGCACGTGGCCCGGGCGAGCCCCGATCGGATCGTGACCACCGCGTTCGAGCAGGGCCACCTCGACCACGACGCCACGAATCTCCTCGTGAATCGCTCCGCCGGAATCATCCCGGTGCTCGAGGTCCCGCTCTATCACGGCTATTTTCGCGAGATCATGCCACTCAATCGTTTTGCCGACCCGATCGGGCAAGAGATACTCGAGTTGACGCGCGAGGAACAGCGTCTCGTCAAGCGCGTTGCGAGGCTCTATCCTTCGCAGACGATCTGGCGGAACCTGGTCTGGAGCGAGGTGCTGAGCTGGATCAAACTCCGGCCCACCCATCTGCTGCGCACCGAGCGGATGCGCCTGCAGACTTGGCGCGACTATCGTCGACCTCACCTTCCCGCGAACCTCGCGCGCCGGGTGGAGTCATCTCCGCGCTGGGCGCGCTGGCTCGCCGCGATGGACGAGTTCGGCACCAAGTAAGAGGGCGGCGGGCTGAATCGCCCGCCGCCCCGTACCATTCCTTCCCGAGGACTAGTCGCCGCCGAGGCCGAAGTTGGCCACGAGGATGTCGAAGTCGTCCGAGTCGGTGGTGCCGCTGCCGTCGACGTCGCCGGGACCGTTGCCGCCGAAGTCTGCGACGAGGATGTCGAAGTCATCGGAGTCGATCACGTTGTTGTTGTCGAGATCGCCGTTGTAGTCGAGCGTCGTCGAGACCGTTGCGCCCGTGCTCGTCACATTCACCGAGGCGACCTTCTTGCGAAGCCAGGTCGTCCCCTTGACAAACACGTCGTATGAACCATCGGCCACGCTCGTCGAGAACGAGTAACCGTTGCTGCCGTCGAGGTTCAGCGTCTGGGTCTGCACCGTGGTGTTGGTGCCGTCCACCACCTCGAAGGTGATCGCGCGGGCACTCGGGTTGCCCACGTAACTCGCGAGGTTGATCGTGCCGCTGAACGTCTTCTGCGCACTCGGAATGGTGACGACACCTCGGAACTTCGTGTTCGTCGGGCTCGTCGCGACCGTCGAGAACATGGAGAGTGCGCCCGTGTCGGTGATGATCAGGATCGCGTTCGACGCGGTCGCCGACTCGTTCTGCTGACCGGCGGCGACGGCGAGAATCGCGTTGCCGCTCCCGTCCGTTCCGACGATCGAAACGCTTCGGGTTCCCGTGAAGCCGGTCGGAAGTCCGAGCTGAAGCCGGTAGGCCACGCTCCAGACACCGAAGCTATCCTTCGTATACTTGATCAGACCGCCGCCGTTCGTGGTCGTTCGATCGTCCGCAACGTAGAGGGTGCTGTCGTTGAAGAAGGTGAAGTCATAGGGAGACTGGTTTGTCGCGTTCACCACGTCGTTCGTGATGCCCGGCAGCAGGCTGATCGTCTCGCCCGAGGCGGTCGGGAGACCTGTGCCCACCGAATTGACCCCGATGTTCGATCCGGACTGGGTCGAGCAGTAGAGCTGACCGTTGTAGATCTCCACCACGCGAATGTTCGTGACCGTCGTGCTCAGTTGGGTGGACGTCGTGCCTGCGAGCGGCGTGTAGCGCACTCCGGGGTTGTTGGCGGCGCTAGCCGTTCCCGCCGTCCACAACCCGTTGCTCGGTCCGGAAACCGCGCTGCGGATGTTGTTTCCGGAGTAGGCGTCGGTGAGCGCCGTCGAGAGATCGAGATTGCCGGAAAGATCGACCACGCCGACCATCCGGCTCGCGACCGCGCTCGTCGTGCTGACAACGCTGGCCGTTCCCGCATCGGCGTTGTAGCCGACCAGCGTGAGACCCAAGGTGCCAAGCTGAAGATGTCCCTCGGAGGTCGCGGTCCCGCTCTGGGTGAGCCGATTGCCGGGTCCGACGCTCGGGATCGTGATCGTCTGGACGAGGACGCCGCCCGTGGTGTATTCCTTCAAGAAGATCGGCTGAGCCGCATTCGTCAAGGCAGGCCCACCATCGGCGCCGACTTGGAGCACGACGAGGTTGCCAGGGGTGAACGGAGCGGCGAACGCGCCGCAAACGGCCGAAAACGCGAGGGCGGCAATCGCACCTCGAAGCTGGAAACGATTCATAGTCTTCCTCTCCATTGCTCCGGCAAAATAGGTGGGCGCACCGAAGCACACATGCCCCGGATGATGAATCCCGCACGTTAAACCCCCATTAACTTGCCGCAATCCTGGTATGCCCAAACGCACGGGGCGGCGGGCTGAATCGCCCGCCGCCCCGTGCCATTTGCTTCAGGAGGACTAGTCGCCGCCGAGGCCGAAGTTGGCCACGAGGATGTCGAAGTCGTCCGAGTCGGTGGTGCCGCTGCCGTCGACGTCGCCGGGACCGTTGCCGCCGAAGTCTGCGACGAGGATGTCGAAGTCATCGGAGTCGATCACGTTGTTGTTGTCGAGATCGCCGTTGTAGTCGAGCGTCGTCGAGACCGTTGCGCCCGTGCTCGTCACATTCACCGAGGCGACCTTCTTGCGAAGCCAGGTCGTCCCCTTGACAAACACGTCGTATGAACCATCGGCCACGCTCGTCGAGAACGAGTAACCGTTGCTGCCGTCGAGGTTCAGCGTCTCGGTCTGAACGGTCGTGTTGGAGCCATCGACGACCTCGAAGGTGATCGCTCGGGCACTCGGGTTGCCGACGTAACTCGCGAGGTTGATCGTGCCGCTGATCGTCTTCTCCGCGCCCGAGACATAGCACACGACGCCGCGGAACTTCGTGTTCGTCGGCGAGGTGACGACGGAGCTGAACGCGGCGAGGGGGCCGGTGTCGGTGACGGTCATGACCTGGTTCGAAGCCGCCGCGGACTCGCCGTTATGCCCGGTGACGATGCTCAGAATCTTGTTTCCAGAGCCATCCTGTCCGGCGATGCAAACACTGCGTGCGCCCGTTCCGGTCAAGCCGACCTGAAGCCTGTAGGCGACGCTCCAGTTGCCGCCCCCGTCTTTGGTGTACTTCACGATGCCGCCGCCGTTCGTGATGGTGCGATCATCGGCAACGTACAGCGTGCTCTCGTCGGCAAAAACGAAGCCGTACGGTGACTGGTTGTTACCGTTCACGACGTCGTTGGTCATCCCCGGAAGCAGCGTGATCGTCTGCCCGCTCGTGGCCGGCGTTCCGGTGCCGACCGTGCTGATACCCACGAAGGTGCCGCTTTGCGAGGACACGTAGAGCTGGTTGTTGTACACCACGACCACTCGCGTGTTCGTCAGCATGCTGCTGAGCTGGGTCGACGTCGTCCAACCGATATTGGCGATCCGAACGCCCGCGGTGCCCCCGTTGCTTGCGCCGCTCGAGGTACCCCCGGTGTACGTCCGGAGATCGGTGTGGATCACCGCCGACCGGATGCTGTTGCTGTGGTAGGCGTCGCCCAGCAACGTCGTCAAATCGACGGTGCCGCTGTCATCGACAAGCCCGACGGTGCGTGCGATCACCGCCGGATCCGAGTTCGCGACCGAAGTGCCCGTACCCTGACCGCCGACGCCGGCACCACCGACAGACCCGGCGACAGCGTTATAGCCTCCAAACATGAGGCCCTTGGTGCCGATCGACAACTCGCCGATGCTAAGGGCGCCCTCCGCCGTCGCGGTACCGCTCATGGTCAACTTCGGTCCCGCGCCGGTCGCGTTGATCACGATGGTCTGGACGAGGACACCTCCCGGGGTGTACTCCTTCAAAAAGACCGGTTGGGCGGCGTTGGTCAGGGTCGGACCACCGTCGGCGCCGACCTGGAGCACGACGAGATTGCCAGAGGTGAACGGGGCGGCGAACGCGCCGCAAACGGCTGAAAGCGCGAGAGCGGCAAGTGCGCCTCGAAGCTGGAATCGATTCATAATCCTTCCTCTCCTCATGTGTCTCCGGCAAGAAAAATTCACGCGAGCGCAGCCAGAGCTCACTCCACCCCAGATTATGAAGGCACCAGCCTTAACAATGACCTGCCGCCGGAGAAAGCCGGTATCCGTGCCAGGCGGATTGCGGGGCCTACGCCAAGAGTGCTTGTACCAGGTTGCCGGACACGTCCGTCAGTCGGAATTGGCGTCCCTGGAATTTGTAGGTTAATCTGGTGTGATCGAATCCCATCAGGTGCAGGATCGTCGCATGGAGATCATGGATGTGGACCGGATCCTCGCCGACCAGATAGCCGAGTTCGTCGGTCGAGCCCACCGCCACGCCGGGCTTGATCCCGCCCCCCGCCATCCACATCGTGAAGGCGCGCGGATGGTGATCTCTCCCAGGAAACGTCACGCCGCCGCGAGCCTCCTTCATGGGCGTGCGTCCGAACTCGCCGCCCCAGACCACCAAGGTCGAATCGAGCAATCCTCTCTGCTTGAGATCCTTGATCAGCGCCGCCGCGGCTTGGTCGGTCTGACGGCATAGCTCGGGGAGACCGTGCTTGATGTCGTTGCTTTCCGAATCGCCGTGATGGTCCCAGCCCCGATGATACAGTTGCACGAATGGCACGCCCCGCTCGACAAGTCGCCGAGCCAGGAGGCAGTTGTTGGCGAAACTCTTTTTGCCCGGTTCGGTCCCGTAGAGCGCATGGGTCTCGGGCGATTCCTTCGAGATGTCCATCAACTCGGGCACACTCGTCTGCATCCGGTAGGCAAGTTCGTATTGGGCGATGCGCGTCTCGATCTCGGGATCGAGCTGTTGCTGCTGCGAGATCGAGTTGAGGTCGCGGAGTGCGTCCAGGCTGTCCCGCCGGACTTCACTCGACACCCCGTCGGGATTCTCCACGAACAGGACCGGCTCGCCTTGCGACCGAAACTCGACGCCTTGGTACACGGTAGGCAAGAAACCGCTGCCCCAGCACGACTTGCCCCCGTCGGGATTGCTGATTCCCGAGATCAGGACGACGAAACCGGGGAGGTCTCGTTTGTCGTTCCCAAGCCCATAGGTCAGCCACGACCCCATGCTCGGGCGGCCGGGAATCTGGAACCCCGTGTTCATGAACAGCTGAGCGGGGGCATGGTTGAACTGATCGGTCTGCATGGAGCGGACGATCGCGACATCGTCGGCGATCGACTTCAAGTGCGGGAGGAGTTCGCTGATGACGTGACCGGCTTGGCCGACCTTCTCGTACTTGTAAGGCGACGCGAGGAGCAGGGGCTTTCCCCGCACGAAGGCGAACCGCTCGCCCTTGATCAGCTCATCCGGGACCGGTTGTCCGTCGTGTTTGACGAGCATCGGCTTGTCCTCGAACAAGTCGAGCTGCGATGGTGCCCCCGCCATGAAGAGGAAAATCACGCTCTTCGCTTTCGGGGCGAAGTGGGGCCCCTTGGTTTGGGCGGAAGCGACGAGGTGAGCCATCGCTTGGGCCGGATCGGAGAGCATCGAGAGGAGCGCAAGCGAACCGACGCCGTAGCCGACCTCCTTGAAGAAGGTCCGGCGGGTGAAGCGTCGCAGAGCGTCGGAATCGTGGGTGTCGAACATGGTCGTTATCGCTTCGTGATGGTCTCGTCGAGGTTCAGGAGGACGTTGGCGACCATGGTCCAGGCCGCCGCTTCCGGTTCACCGGCGAGCTTTCCGGCCGCGACGGTGTCGAGCGCGAATCGGGTTCGCATCTGCTTCACCAATGCCTCGAGCCGCGCGATCTCGGCCTTGACCGGTCGACGCCCGGTCGCGAGCCGGAACCCGTGGGTCAAGCGCTCGGAGTCGGCGTTGCCTGCGGCTTTCATGCGAACCGCGAGCGCTCGAGCCGCCTCAAGGTACGCCTCGTCGTTGAGGAGGGCGAGCGCTTGGAGCGGCGTGTTCGTGCGGATTCTCCTAACCGTGCAACTCTCGCGCGAGGAAGCATCGAACGCCATAAAACTCGGATATGGTGCCGTCCGCTTGATGAAGGTGTAGAGGCCCCGCCGGTATCGATTGCCGTCGCTGTCCGTCGTCCACTGGTCCCCGTTGTAGGGACTGTCCCAGATGCCCGGCGGCTGTTGCGGGAAGACGCTGGGGCCGCCGATTTTCGGGTTCAGCAAGCCCGACGCCACGAGAACGACATCGCGAATGCTCTCCGCCTCGAGTCGGAACCGAGGTCCCCGGGCCAGAAGTCGATTGTCGGGGTCCTTCGCCAGCCCTGCCGCCGTGGCCCGCGACGCCTGTCGATACGTGGCAGTCGTCACCATGAGCTTGATGAGCGCCTTCATGTCCCAGCTTCGGTCCATGAACTCGACCGCGAGCCAATCGAGAAGTTCAGGGTGAGTCGGTGCTGAGCCCTGGGTTCCGAAGTCATCCGATGTCTCGACGATTCCGTGCCCGTATAGCGACTCCCACATCCGGTTGACTTGGACTCGCGCGGTCAGCGGGTTTTCACGGTCGACGAGCCACTGCGCGAGGCCAAGCCGGTTGACCGGCATCGACGGCTTCATCGCGGCGAGGACATCGGGGGTGCCTCCGATCACCTCCTCCCCCTTGCTCAAAAACTCGCCTCGGACGTGGAGGTAAGTCTTCACCGGACCCGTCGACGGTCTTTCGCGAAGCACCATCGCGCTGGGAATCTCGCCCTGGGCTTTGGCAAACGCGGTCTTCGCCGTATTCAAGCGATCACGCAAAGGCTGGAGCGAGGGCGCGATCCCGAGGAAGAACTTGGCGAGCTTCTCGTCGTCTCCGGAGAACTTCTTTTCGCGCTTCGCGATGGCGAGAATGTCGCTCGGAACCACGCTCCGCGAAGGGAACCTCTCGCCCGTGACCGAGAGTCGGAACTTGCCGAGCGCGTGTCGCGCAAAGTCCGGGCTCTGGAACTCAAGCGTCACTTCCAGATCGGATCCCGCCGCAATCGTGTCGCGGGGCTCGAAAACCGCCTTCCGCCCGGGCGAGGCGACGGGATACACCGCCCAGCCCGTCCTCGGGTCGGTATCGAACACACCCATAAGCTCATAGCCGTCCTGGATGAAGTTCGCGTTCGCCCGCGCCATCGGGACCGGTTTGCCGTCGACCGTCACCCGAACCGTGGAAAGAATGAAGTTGCCGCTGTCGGATCTACCCGGCCCGCCGGCCTTGAACGATTTGTCGGGGATCGGCTCAAGCATGATCCCACGCACCTCACCCCCGACCTTTGTCCGCCACGTGTAGTTCACGCGATCGGGATTGGCACCATCGACCGACACCGTGCCGGTTCCGTCCGTCGAAAACGTCACGCCTGGCGAGTCGCTGGACAGCGTCCCAACCGGAGCCACCCAAGCGACCGGCTGCGGCAGCATTGCAGCCCACACGGTGCGCTCCGGAGTCAACCGCGCTGATTCACGCGTGATCTCGGCTTCGATCGCGTCCATCTGGCGTTTGGCGTCGTCTCGCGCCTTCGCTTGGGAGGCCGTGGGGGCCTCGATCGAGGGTTCGTACCACTTCTCGGCTCCAACATTGGCGTCGCCGGCCGGCGTGTACTCGGTGTTCGAGTAGAACGCCATCATCTTGTAGAAGTCCTTCTGGCTGATCGGATCGTACTTGTGATCGTGACAACGCGCGCACGCCAGCGTCGAGGCCAGCCACACCGTTCCCGTCGTCCCGACGCGATCGACCAGGACGTTGTAGTGCGCCTCGCCCGGGTCGATCCCGCCCTCACGGTTGAACATCGTGTTGCGATGGAATCCGGTCGCGACCTGCTGATCGACGGTGGCGTTGTTCAGCATGTCGCCGGCAATCTGCTCGACTGTGAACTCGCTGTAGGGCATGTTGCGGTTGAATGCGTCGATCACCCAATCGCGGTACTTCCAGGCGACACGTCGAAAGTCGGCTTCGTACCCGTCGGAATCCGCGTACCGGGCTAGGTCCAGCCAAATCCGAGCCTGCCGCTCGCCGTAGTGAGGCGACGCAAGCAGGCGATCGACGACCTTCTCGTACGCATCGGGCGACTTGTCGGCGACGAACGCATCGATTTCGGCGAGCGTCGGCGGGAGGCCGACGAGATCCAACGATACGCGCCGAATCAGGGTCTCGCGATCGGCTTCTGGCGACGGCGTCAGCCGTTCCTTCTCGAGTCGCGCCAGAACGAACCTGTCGATCGGGTTGCGGACCCACTTTTCGTTCTGTACCTGGGGCAGCGCTCCCTTCCGAGGAGCTTCATAAGCCCAGTGGGGCGGCGCGACGTGACTGCTGTCCGCGCCGGCCTCGATCCAGGCTTCGATCTTGGCGATCTCGTCCTTCGTCAGGGGCGCGAACCCGAGCGGCATCTGAGGCTTGCCACCCTCACCCTTGAGGCGCTGAATCAGCAGAGACTCTTTCGGCTTCCCGGGAATGGCGAGCTTGCCCGAGAAGCCGCCCTTTGCGATCCCCTGCGGCGTGGTGAGGTCGAGGTCGGCGGTCGGCTGGGTCCCCCCATGGCACGAGCCACACCGGGCGCGAAGCGGAATCAGGACGTCACGGTTGAAGTCCCCCGGCGGCGACCCCGAACCGACCAGCGGCAACACCGCGTACGGTACGGAGGCGAGCACACACCAACCCACGAGCGACAAGCGCGCCATAGAACCCTATTGTACGAGAGGTCCCGGGTTCCTGCCGAAACTCTTGCGAGGAAACTGCACTAAACTCCGGCTCCATTCGAGGCCAGAGCCACGAGCTTCCCTTTCACGAACCGGTAGACCGTAGCTTCTTGGCCCTCGTAGTAGTCGTTCGTCACAACGAACTCCAACGCTCCGTCGCCATCGAAGTCGGCAACTCCCAAGAGCTCATGGGAGTTGACCCAGTGCTCGGTGCCACGCTTCGAGAATTGAATCGGAATCGTTCGCACCCGACCGCCGACGATCGCCCGCAACAACACGACCGAATAGTCGCCGGGCTTGGTCTCGCCCTGATGGACGCGTGGTCGAGACGAGCCCTCGATCAGGATCTCTTGAGTTCCGTTCCCGTCCAGGTCGGCAGAAATCACGTTCGTCAATCGCGCTTTCGCCTTGTACTTCTGCGAGCTCAAGAACGACGTCAACGCCTCGACGTAGGTTTTTGAGCCGGTTCCCAGCCGGCGAACCTTGCGTGGAACTTTCAGGCGCGACCCCGAGACCAGAAGGCGTGCCGGCACTTCGCGTTCATCGTTCGGCATGCCAAGCAACGGGCCGCCAGGAGGATCCTCGGTGAAGAAGCCTTTGATCGTGGCAGACGCTCCGATCGTCCCCAAACCCACGGCGCGGTACGTGACGGTTGCCGTCGTCGGCACCATTAGCTTCTGGCCGTCCAGCCAGCGGCCGTTGGCGTACTCACCGATCACGAGTCCGTCGGCTACCACAACGGTTGGCGCGGCCACGCCACTCAAAACCAAACCCGCAAGTGTCAAGAGCATGTCGCCATCGTACCTAGGGGATCTGCAGTGCCCCCAGATCGAGGTCGATGGAGGTTGATTGGGCTGTGGCGACGACCTGGTGGGCGGTCCTCGACGTGACGAAGTAGTTGGACACGGTCAGCAAGATGCACGTGACCGCCGTCTGGATGTCGATCGTCACGGTGCCGTCGAAGACAGCCTGGGTTCGCCACAGGGCGTTGCCGACAAGACCCATCGCTTGGGTGGAGTTGGTGTTCATCGGGTGGATGTGCTTTCCAACAAAGACCTTGTAGAACGCGTCCTGCCAGTTGCTGCCGTCACCGTTGTACGGGCTGGTCTGCATGTACTGAAGGTTCGCGGCGTTGACCTGATTCGAGGGTGCCGAGCTGGCTTCCCAGCCCCCAAACCCGCCGACCGATTGGCTCTGCTGCTGGGTCCAAGTCCACGCCGTGTTACCGTCACCTTTGTAGCCGATGTCGAAGAGAAGCTCCGAACTCAGGTTGTTCGACTCGTTGGTGGGTTGAACTTCGACAAGGCTGAGTTGGAGCCCGTTCCCGGGACCGTTGTTGGGACTGATCGAACACTCGTTCATCGTCATCGCGAATCCCCGAGCGTCCACTTCATCGGTGCCGGGCGGTTGCGGCGTGACGGTCCCCTCCACGCTGCAGGCGACCCACTGGAAGTACTTTGACGGCAAGGTGGAACCGCTATCGTAATAGGCGGAGAACGTATAGGTGAGAGACGCCTCGAACAGGTCGTTGTAGAAGTCAGGATTCGTCCCACTGAAGTCGTCGGAGACCGAAACCGTAAACCAACTCGACTGAGGATAGTCGCTCGGCGGCGTCGGCGGAGCAACCTGCCGCCCGCGGTCAAGCTGAATGAAATCGAGAAACTGATCGACACGCTCCGAACTCACGGGAACCCTTGCGCTCTTCTGTTCGTGGGATCCCGTCAGCACCCCATGGTCGTCGAGCTCTGCGTTGCGTTTGCGGATATCGAGTGCGAGCGGTCGTAGATTGCGAACCCGATACCGGCCAGGTCCGTCCGTGGTCACCAAGTACCCGTCGCTCTGACCCTTGACCGAGAACGGGAGTAGTTTCGCCCCGAGCAAGCTCCTCTTATGGGGCTCGGAGGCATGGAGGAACAGGAGCGGAACTCCCGTCGTCAGGGCTCGCCGAATCGCACTGTGACGTGCGAGATCCTCGGGCGAGATCGTGTCCCCGTCGACGACGACCAGACGAAATCCGCTGAGGTCCGAGGGCTGCCCGGTCGGGCGCACTTCGCGGTAGCGTGCTTTCAGCTTCGTGTACAGCTCGCCCGATGCGGCCCCGAGCACCAGCATCTTGTCACCGGCATTGGGCGCATTCGACCCCCCGGCACAGCCGCCAAGGACGACCACGACCGAACAGGCGGCGACGGAAAGGGCGCGAGTCATGGAACATTGGTTCGATAGGAGCCGAGGGTCTCCTTCTGCATCGGAAATCGCTTGGAGCCCGGTAGTCTGGTTCCATGGAAGGTTCGCCGCGTCGCATTCGGCACTTGATCTTCATGGTTCACCTCTGGCTGTGCGCGCCGTTTCTCCTGATCTGGGTCTATCAGCCTTCGGTGCGGACGGAGATTCCCGAGCCCTCCTTCCCCGCCATTTGGACCTTGGTCGGGGTCGTCGTGGTCTACTTGGCGGTTCGCACCTGGCTCGCATTTCGGGATCCCGCATGGCTTGACTGGGAACTCGTGTTCCCCCCGATCGACGTCGCGGTCGTCAGCCTCTTCATCTTCCTCGGCAACCGCGATCCGTTGAGCAATGTCGCCCTCCTCTACCTGTTCCCCCTCGCCGAAGCCGCAGGACGCCTGAGTTGGCGATGGTCGACCGCGGTCGGAGCCATGGTTCTCGTCGGGGCCGCTCTCGCCACCCGCGGCATGCAGAGCGAAGACCCCTTCAACACGGCGTTCCGCTACTACTTCCTGATCGTGGTGGCCTCCTTGATCGCGGCCCTCGCCAACGCGGGCGCACGGGTGCTGAGCATCCTCGAAGTCGCTCGCGATCGGGAGAGGATCGCGATGGAGATGCACGACGGGGTTCAGGGACATCTCGTCGGGGTCAGCGCTCAGCTCGAATTGGTCGAGCGGCTCGCTTCGCGCGATCCCCAGCGGGCGTCCGCGATCGCTGCCGGATGTCGCGAGACCACGCGGCTCGCGGCCGACGAACTGCGCTTCTTGGTACAGCGAATGAGAGCACCGTCGGCCGAACAGGGCTTTCTCACCGGGCTCCGTCAGTTCGCGCACCATCTGACCGAGCGGGCCGGGCTTGACCTTGTCTTCGACGTCGAAGGCGAGCCGTCCGATCTCTCTCCAGACTGGGAGAACGCGTTCTTCCGCACTGCCCAAGAGTCGCTCACCAACATCGTCCGGCATGCCCGAGCCAAGCGCGTCGAGATCCGCCTCCAGTACTCCCCGCAGAGCTTACGCATGCAGATCGTCGACGACGGCAGGGGCTTCGACCCCGATGATCCCGCACACCGAGACGGGACCCACGCCGGACTGGACGGAATGCGGAAGCGGCTTGCCTCCCTCGGAGGCACCGTCGACGTTCGGTCCGAAGTCGGCCGTGGAACGAAGATCACCGTCACGGGGGCCTTGCGGCCTAAGCGCGAACGCGGGTTGGCGGCTGGCAGTTCAGCAGCAGCCAATACATCCCGAGGTTGAGCACCATTTCGGAATACTCGCGACTGTCGGTCGGCTTGCGGACGAAGCTGTTTGCTCCGGCCTCATAGGCCGCGACGACGTCGTCGCTGTTCTCCGACGCGGTCAACACGACCACCGGGATCACGCGGGTATGCGCGTCCGACCGAAGCTCACGCAAGAACTCCAAGCCACTCATGCCGGCGAGCTTGAGGTCCAGGATGATCACCGAAGGGTGGATCGATGCATCGCGTCCCGCGAACTTGCCTCGGCCATGGAGGAAGTCGAGCGCCTCGGCACCGTCGTACGCCACGACGACCTCGTTCATGATGTTGTTCCGGTGCAGGGCATTGAGAGTCAGGCGCTCATCGGAAGGATCGTCCTCGATCAACAAAACAATTTTCTGCGTCATATCTGCGGTTCGCACCCAAGCAGATGCCGGGTGGGAACATCCCCACCCCATGGTAGCACAGGAGTCGCAACCCACCTGTCATTTGCATTGTGCCCTTTAGCGCACTTCCGCTAAGGAGCGGATCGCCTCATCGGTTTCGATCCACCGAACAACAAAATTGCGCAAACCTTCACGCACCGGTTCCATCGGGGTGATTCCGTGACCGGCCAGCTTCGAGAAGTCGAGCGTACTATTGGCGGGTCGCTGAGCTGGTGTCGGCCAATCCGCAGTCACGATCGACTCGATCGCGATCGGGTGCGGCGCGACGCCGGTGACTTCGTGAAAGACCTCGAGCGCGTCGAGGGCGAGGCGGTGCCATGACATCGCACTCGGGCCGGCAGCGTGGTAGATCCCGCCATCAAGGCGCGTCTCCACGATCTCGGCGAGCACGCGTGCAAGTTCGAACGTGTGGGTTGGATTGCCGATTTGGTCTCCGACGACGCGGAGCGCCCTGCCGGCCAGCCACGCCCGAATCATCGTCTTGGGAAAGCACTGACCGTGCGCACCGTAGAGCCACGCGGTCCGCACGATGACCGATTGCGGTGCATGGGCGAGCACTCCTTCTTCCCCGTCCCGCTTGGTCCGCCCATAGACCCCGAGTGGTAGGGTCGGCGCCTCCTCGCGATAGGGACCCACTCCCGCGCCATCGAAGACGAAGTCCGTGCTGACGTGAAGGAATCGAATCCCCTTCAGTGCACAGGCTTGGGCCAAGAACGCAGGCCCGAGTGTGTTGAGCGCGGCAGCTTGTTCAGGCTCGGTTTCGGCCTTATCGACGGCCGTATACGCCGCGCAGTTGATCAGCCAGTCGACTGTGCCCCAGCGCTCGACCGCAATCCCGGCGACGGACTCGGGGTTCGTGATGTCGAGTTCCTGCGACGAAGGTGCCTGGACGACGAACCCACGCATCCTCAGCACCTCGAGGAGGTCGGTTCCCAGCATTCCACTCCCTCCCGTGACCAGGACTACGCTCATACGTTCACGAGCCCGGACCGATCCGGAGCGGTTTCGCGCAGATCGATCCCGCCTTCCATCATCGACTTGAGGTTCGCGAGGTAGAAGGTCCAGCCTTGAAGGCAATCCCGGTACACCTCGAAGCGATCCTCATCGGTCGCTTCAGTCTGCTGGGTGAGCGCGACCAACGTGCGACCGCCGACGTCGGACAGCGTCACCTCGACTTGGGTGGTGCCGCCAAAGCTGAAGACGTACCGACGTTCCGGCTCGCACACTTCAAACACACCTCGCTCTTCCGTCCCGTTGTTCCAGGTCCAGACGTATCGATCTCCCGGCTGAACTCGGTCGGTCGGACTCCGAACTTCTCCCGCGTCGGGGGCCTTGAAGGCGGCTTCGACGATGAACCAGCGCGTGATCCCGGCTTCCGTCGCCCAATGCCAGTCGACGACATCGAGCGGGGCGTCGACGTAGATCGCAAGTTCGAGACTGTCCCAACAGAAACTCACAAGCGAATTATGTCCACCCGTGCAAGTAGAATACGGCCATGAAGCGACGAGGTGCTTGGTGGGCCGGTCTCGGTCTTTGCGTGTGGGTGGGCGCCGGATGCAGTTCGGGCAAAACCCCCGGACCGACTCAAATCACCGACCCCGGTTACATTCTCTACATCAACCTCACCGACGATGTGCTCCAAGCAAAGGACAACACGCAGCTGGCCTCGCCCGCGCTGACGCCCGGGGCCGGAGCCCCGATCCGTCGAGCCAAAGCCGGTGTCCGCAAGATGAGCTTCGAGAAGGACGGGAAGGTGCTCCACGCCGAAGACGTCAACATCGAATCGGCAAAGAACCACACCCTCTACACCTACTACGACGCTTCTGGCAAGCCGGCGTACAAGATGATGGAAGGCGATCCGCGCAAGGGCCCCAAGGAACAGGTCTCCTTCCGGGTCGTCAACTTCACCAAGGGTAAAGCGACGGTCAGCACCGGGGTGCAGTCCCTGGCCAAAGACCTCGGATCGATGCAAGCGAGCGAGATCGTCGACCTCAACAAGGGCGACACCAAGCTGACCGTGACCGTCGACGGGAAGAAGGTCGGGGAGATGCGGGAGTTGACGGGGCCGGCAGAGGCCTACATGATTGCCATCAGTTACGACCGTCAGGGCAAACCCCGGGCCATGATGGTCCGCAATAGCGCCAGAACGGTGCCCATGACAGCGACCCCGCAGTGAGACCATGAGTATCCAATTCGACCTGGTCGGCATCGTGACCCACGACCTCGAACGATCGCTTGAGTTCTACCGTGCTCTAGGCTGGGAGATTCCGGAGCCGCAGCCAGACGACGACCACTTCGAGATCGCGCTACCGAACGGGTTGCGGGTCGCGTGGGACAAAGTCGAGCTGATGAAACAGATTCTCCCCGATTGGGTCGAACCCGTCGGACATCGACTTGGACTCGCGTTCAAGGCTGGAAGCCCGGCGGAGGTGGACGCGACGTTCAACCGCCTGACGGACCTGGGATTTCGGGGAAAGACGCCGCCTTGGGACGCGTTTTGGGGTCAGCGGTACGCCCAGGTCGAAGACCCCGATGGGAACGTCGTCGACCTGTTCGCACCGCTCTGAACTCTACGGAATCACCATGAACTCGCCCGTCGAGAGGATCTCGCCGGCCTGGACGTAGATGCTCGCGCCAAGGCTATCGCCGACCCATTCGGTCAGGATCGGGAACTCAGCCCTGGTCGAGCCGGCCGGAACCATCACCCAGCCGAGCGTCGTCCCCGGTCCATCGACCCAGGTGTAGACCCAGAGCGCTTCGTCGAGCGGACGACTGAGGGTGATCACGCCGACCCCTTCCGTTCCGCCGCGGATCGCGAACGGGTTGACCGAGATCGTGAGTGAAACCACGTCCGAGTCGTCCTCATCTCGGACGCGCATGACGAACCGCTGGAAGTTCAGTCGATTTCCGAGCTGACCCTCGTACCCAGGGTTCAGTTCGTCGATGCAGTCCCCCGTCTCCGCGAGTAGATCGTCCAGGCTGTCACGCTCAAGGTCGGCGCAGTAGGAGAGCCCAACGGCAATGGTGCCGGCGACGAGCGGTGTGGCGAACGATGTTCCTTCCCAAAAGCCGATCGTGCCGTCCCACCAAAGCGACGCCATGCCTGTTGCTGGCGCACTGACGTCGGCTCGTTCCGACCAGTTGCTGAAGTCGGCGCGGTGATCCTGGTCGTCAACGCCCGAAACGCACAGGGCACCTTCGTTCGCCGAGGGATAGAGAGCGATCGGCGCGCTATCATTGCCGATTGGGGCGACCACGACGACACCGCGATCGAGCACCCACTGTACGACCGATGAAACAGCGCGGAATTCGAACGGCGTCCCCAGGCTGACGCTGATCACTTGGGCCTCGTTCAGGGTTGAAAACACGAGCCCTTTGATGAGGTGCCAACTTGTGCTTTCGCCCTCATCGTCCGCGATCCGGCAAATCACCAGTTCGGAATTGGGGCTGATCTGATCGATGAGGCCGGCCACCATCGAACCGTGGCCGAGACCTTCGTCGATCAGATCGTTGTCGTTGTCGTCGAATCCGTTCCCCTCGTCGATCGGCGGCGATCCCGGATCGACGGTGTTGAGCCACGCCACGGACTTCTCCCAAAGATGCCTTGCCTCGAACGGGATACCCGTATCGAGGATCGCAACGCGGGTTCGTGTCGGACCGCCGAGTGCGACACCTTCGTCCCATCCGATCTGCTCGAGCATGTGGGTGTTCTGATCATAGAGGTTCGAGCGCGAACCCACGACGGGGATCGTGCCTCCGCGAGATCGAGTGTTCGCGCCGGGCGAATCGACCGGCAGTTCGCTTTCGACCCAATCGACCCTCCAGTCTTCGCGAAGCGCGTCGAGAATCTCACCGGCGCGCCGGGGCGGAATCGAGAACAAATAGAACGGGGCCGGGTCGGTCCAATCCACGAGCTCGATCCCGTACTCGTGGATGATCGCATTGGCGGAACTGGCGTCATGGAGCTTGACGACATACCCCTGCGCTGCCGCGGCGCGGCAGAACAGAACCATGAGCGCTACCCACCATGTTTTAGCCAGGATGCGGAGTGCCTGCATTACAGTGAATCACCTTTCCCTTCAACCAACCTGAATCCCGCATGAACATTATCCCTCGGATTCGGTTCGGGGTACCCGCCGAAAATTGCGAAGGATGACCAGAAATACGGGTGCGGAAACATCACCCGACATGCACTGCGCGCCGACTCCATCGCCTGAGTCACGGTTGCCCCGCGATCTGTGGCGGCGTAAAAGGCTGGGCTGAGGACCGAAGCGGCCTCGTCGTCGAGGGGCCAGAGGCTCGCGATCACCGCTTGCGCCGAACAAGCCAGGAAGGCCCGCACCACGCCGTCCGGCTCCAACCGCATCCCGCTGGACACGCGTCCGGTTTCGCACGCCGACAAGAACGCGAACCGACACCGAGCCCCGCTCCGAGCGATCTCCGTCGCATAGATCGGACCGTCCGCGAACTGCAAGCTCGAGAACATCGGGTTTGCGGGAACAAATCGCGCATGGGCCACGACATGAAGGAGGTCGATCGGACCTTCCCGGAGCGACTCCCAAGCCTCTGCCCGCGATCGGCAGACCCGGGCTTGCGGAAACCGCTCGAGGAATCGCTGAGCCTCCGGCTTGGCGTGGGGGAGATCGTCTGACTCGGCCAGCCACAGCACGGTCGATCCGGGGTCCTGCAATCGCAGAAGATGCGCCTCCGAACCGAACGAGGGCGAGAGCGACACCACCGCTTCCTCGCCGCGAACGAGGCTCCAAGGAATACTCCAAAGGTCGCCCTCCGGGCACATGACCGGATGGTCGACCCCGCACCATGCGATCTCGAACCGAGATCGGCACTCCTCGAGCAGATCCTCCACCCGGGAGGCCGACGAATCGCGCTTGACCATCGGGGCGAGAAGCTCGAACCAAAGCCAGCGCGCGAGCCCGTGCGTCTCGGCTCTTCCTCCCAAGGTGAACCGCTCGTTCCCCCGCAGCGCAAACCACGCATCGCCCGCCTCGAGGAGGGTGATCGCCGTCGAAAGACCGGTCCGTGGGGACTCCGCGAGGGCCTGCCGGATCTGCCCCCCGAAGTCGAGAAGTCGACGCGCGGCCAGGCGGTAGTGCTCTTGGCCATGCGCCAGTCGCCGCGTCCCGGCTGGACCCTCGCCGCTCCCGCCCTCGGCCCCGAGTTCGCGCCGAAGCGCCTCGAGAACGTCCCGGCGCGCGTCATCCAGCACCAACCCGCGCGCGGAGACGATCTCGTCGATGAGCGCCGCCGAGCGCGATTGGACGACCGTCTCGATCGCCTCTTGGACGGCCTGCGGACTACCGTCCGCCAGAAGCATGCCGAGATACTCCCGGAGGGCGGCGTCCTTGTCGCGCAGATACGACGCGCGGGCCGAGACGGAGCGAACCAAGAGTCTCGACTCGAAGATCTCCCGGGCCATCGCCCGGTAGCGGCGAAGACGGGTCGGACCTTGCGACGTGCGAGCAGCGATCCACGAGGCGTGCCACGCGAACTGGGGATAGGGCATGTCACGAAGCAGGGCCCTTGCCGTTCGAAGTCCGGCCATGCCCTCCGGAGTCCCGAGAGCCGACTCCGCCATCTCGAGCGCGACGCGGGTCTTCCAATACGGTTCGCTCCGTCGCTGTAGCCGCGCGAGCCCTTGCCGCGCGTAACGTCGGGCCGCGGCGTTGCGGCCCGTCATGCGTGAGACACGCGCCAATTCGGCGAGCGTGGCGGCCTCCATCGCCCGTGAGTCCTGCGATGAGAAGAGCCGCTGCGCGGCGCGCAGATGGCGCACCGCGTCATCTGGACGCCCCGACGCCACGAGGACATGTCCGGTGCCATAGGCCAAGTCGCCCCGCGTCATCGCGTCGCCCCGTCGCCTGATGACCGGACCCGCATCTTCGAACGCACCCAGAGCTTCCTCGAAGAGATTCGCCTCGGCGTAGGCATGGCCGAGAAGCAGCTCGAGCCGCGCGCGCTCCACGGTCGAACCGACGTCCATCCGATCACGAATCGCCGTGAGCGTCGCGATCGTCTCGTCGGGCCGACCGGAGGTGAACGCTAATTGAGCCAGATTCAATCGGCAGGCATCGGCGAAGCCTTCGAGGCCGATCTCACGAAACGTGGCTTCAGCTACCTCGGCATCGACCCGACCGTCGCCGAAGCCGAAGAGGGCACAAGTTGAAAGACCGAGTCGCGCGGAGGCATATTCGCGTCGCCAATCCGTCCCGTCAAGGGTGTCGGCCGCCTCTTGGAACCAGCGTCGAGCCGCCTCGGCCCGATCGACCCGGACGAGGGTGTTGCCGAGGCTGATCCGGACCCGCGCCGCATGGAGCGGTTCACCCAGCTCTTCCAGTCCGCGAACCAACCGCGTGCCAAGGCGGAGCGCGGCGTCGATGTCTCCGGTGCGTGCGAGCGCTTCGACTGCGCCCACTTGAAAGGCGAGCCGATCGAGAGCATTCTCGGCTGCCATGCCCGCTTCTTGGAACGAGCGCGAGGCAGCGTCCCACTTCCCCTGGAGCAGTTCGCCGACTCCTCGGGCTCGAAGCAGGTAGGCTTGATCGGTACCAAGGCCGGCAAGCGACTTCCAGTGGGCGGCGAGGCGGATAGCCGCCGCCGGCTTGGTACCCATCAGCGAGGCGACCCGGTTGAAAAATGCTTCGCCCACGCTCAGTCCGCGAGCCTCCTTCACCCACTGTGCGATTTCGCGGGGACCCGTGGCTCGCTCCATGCGGTCGATCAGCTCATGGACGTCCATGCCCCAACGCCTCGTCGGCGGCCGGCACTTCGATCACGGATCGCTCCGTCAGAACCGAAAAGTCGGTCTCGCGCAAGTTTTCGGCCCGAAACTCGAATCGACCGCCAGGCATGGGCATCGCCTCTCCGTGACGCCGCACTTCCAGTGCGTCGCCCTCGACCCGACCCATCACGTCCCACCCGCCGGGTTCGGGGGTGTACATCAGCCGGATGTCGATTCCATCCGCCTCAAACTGCATTTGGAATTCTTCCGTGACCGCAGAGCGCGCCATTGCGCCCTGGAGGGTCGAGAGAACCAGGCGAGCGCGCGAAAGCGGGCGCCCAAGGACGACATCCGGCTGGAACAGGGCTTTGACCTGTTCGATGGCTTGATCGGGGGCTCGAAAGACGCCAACGCCGAGGCTCGCGATCAGCTTTCGCATTTCCGCCACGATCGTGGCGGCTTCTGGGTCGCGGGCAATCAGGGCGTCGATCGACGAATCTTCCTTCCCTTCCGCGTACGACCACAGTCGCTCCAACACCTCTTGATGCTCTCGTTTCATTGTCGTCCTGCAGTGAGGATGCGAGTCCGGATGCGATGATACAACGTCAGTCGAAGAATCCCAGTTCCTTGAGTCGAACCCGTACCTTCTCCAGGCACCGAGCGCGAGTCGGACCGATCGCACCGATCGGGATGCCCAGCATGTCGGCCACGGTCTGGTAATCCATCTTGTCCTCGAAGAAGAGGAGAGTCAACAACTTGCGGCACTTCTCGGGAAGCGCGTCGATCGCGATTCTCGCGAGGTCGGCTCGCTCGGCCGTCTCCGCCGACCGATCGGCCGCCAGTTCCTCCCCCGCGATCAGGTCTTCGAGGCTCGCGTCGGCGAGGTCCTGGAGCTGAGCCCGACTTCGGACGCGAACGATCTGGAGGGCGAAGTTCGATGCCGTCACCCCCAGCCACCGGGGCAAGGCGAAGGGGTCCTGAATCCGGTCGAGGTTTTTGAGGAGAGAGAGGAAGGTGTCCTGGAAGACGTCCTCGCAGTCCTCAGGCGAGAGTCCCATGCGGCGCGGAATCGAGTAGACCAGCGATTCCGTGCCCTCGACCAACTCGTTCCAAGCACGCCGATCCCCTTTGCGGCACCGCTCCAGCAGGCGCGGCAGGTCGGGCCGAATCGGCGGCTGCATCGAAAGAAGTGTACCGTTCCCATCGCCCTCTCCCTCACGGCAAGCGTGCGGTGTATCCTGCCGAGGATGCCCGGGTGGCGGAACGGTAGACGCAGGGGACTTAAAATCCCTTGTCCGCAAGGGCGTGTGGGTTCGAATCCCACCCCGGGCACACCTCCTCCTTGGGTCATCGACGACCGATCTTGTACACTGGAAGCACATGGCGGAGTTGGGCACCAAGCTCGGCAAGTACGAGATCATCCGGGAGATCGCCCGGTCCAACGACATCGTCTACGAAGCGTACGACGATGCCACGAATCGCCGTATCGCCCTCAAAGAGCTTCAGGTGCCGGTCGGGGCTTCCGCAAGCCAAGCCGAAGAGCGTCGGCAACGGTTTCTCCGCGAGGCACGAGCGGCCGGTGCCCTCAGCCACCCCGCCATCGTCACCATTCACGAGGTGGGCGAAGATGCCGGCCGCTGCTTCATCGCGATGGAGTTCCTCGACGGATATACCCTTCGCGATCGGATCGACGCCGAGGGCTTCCTCTTGCGGGACGAAGCGATCCGCATCGCGACGGAGATCGCGGGGGCGCTCGCGTTCGCGCACCGGCATGGCGTCATCCATCGCGACGTCAAGCCTGAGAACATCCAGATCCTAAGCGACGGTCGCGTCAAGCTCACGGACTTTGGCATCGCGCGACTGTCCTACGAGCCCAACATCACCGTCGATGGTCAAGTGTTCGGCACACCCGCCTACATGTCCCCGGAGCAGATCGCGGGCCGCCATCTCGATCCGCGCACGGATTTGTTCAGCCTGGGCGTGGTCCTCTACGAGATGCTGTGCGGCCAGAAGCCTTTCGGCGGTGACTCGGTGCTCGCGATCTCCGTCGCCGTGTCGACCCAGCCGCTGAAGCAGATCCCCGGTGTGCCGACCGCGGTCATGCAGGTCCTCGAGAAGGCGCTCCAAAAGCGCCCCGAGGCTCGTTTCCACGACCTCGAGGAGTTCATTCAGGCCCTGCGTGGCGCGGCCCTGTCCCCGGCGACGCCCGCGGTCCCAGTGTTGCCGATGACGGTCGTGACCGGTCCGGTCGCCTCCCGCCCGCCGGTGCGGCGGCTTCGCGTCCCCCGCCTGGCGATGTGGCTCGGAGGCTGCGCCGGAGCGATTCTGCTCGTGCGCCTTCTCCTCTGGCCGTCACAAGCCGGTGTGCTCGCCGACGCCGTCGTCGACCCGACCGCGGCCGGTTCAGACCGCATATTGTCCTCCGAGCCGCCGGCAACGAAGTCCGCCGAGGAGGCCATGAAGTTCCGGCAGTCGCATGGCAACGTCCCGACCGAGAACAAGGACAAGAGCAAAGGCACCGTCGCTCCTCTCAAGAGTGGGAGCGAAAGGGACCCGATAAAGGATGCCGGGGCCGGGAGCGTACCGCAAGACGAACCAGGCCAGGGCGGACCAGGGGACGGCGGCACAATTGAGGGTAGCGGAAGCGGAGGAGGCACAACGGGAGGCTCGACGACCAACGGAGGGGGCGGCGAGCAACCAGGAAGGGTGCCGCCTAACCCCCCAGAGTAGGAATCCCCGTCCTATTTCACGCTGACGTTCGTCCGGGCCAATTCGGCCTCGTAGGTGACGCTCGATGCCGGTGAGTTCCAGGTCGCGACGATCTTGACTGGCGCCCCGATCGCCGGCGCCCAGTACTCGACCCGTGTCATTTGGGTGAATCGACTCGACTCGGAACTCGCCAATCGATTGACACGGTAACGGGCGGTGCCAGTCGTAACGATTTCGGTTCCCTCGCTGTGGTAGTCGCCCATCTGATCGGCCCACCGCATGAACCGTTCGCGATCGAGGATCATCTGGCCGATCTTCTCGTCCTTCAGGTCCATTCGCTCGATGCGGGCCAACTCCTTGATGATCTCCGTCGGCAACTGGAACTCCAACTGATACGAGGACGCGATCGCAGATTTCCAGTCCCCGGGAATCAGCGTCACCGGCTGCTCGAGCCATTGAAACTGATTGGCGCCGAAGGATCGGCCAAGCAGGATGACGTTGCGCGTCTTCTCGTCCTGGTAGAAGTAATCGAGGACATTGGAGTTCGACGAGGACCCGTCCTCCAGGACGATCCTCGCCGACGTCGTCCGCGCAAAGTAAGTTTGTCCTTCGATCATTTCCTTGACGATCGCGATCCGGATCTCTCCGCTCTTGATGGCCTGCGTCTCTTGCGTGCTCCGGCCTCTTGTAAGCTTGAGCCGCTCGACCTCGCCGCTGGTGATGGTGTACTGCCAGAATTGGCCCGGCTTGTACTGCACAAGGGTGTACCCGCCGTCGATCAGAGGCTTCCGCGCCTCGCGAAAGCCGAAGAACGCATAGACCGCGGTCGCGATGACGGCCGCCCCGATCGTCGACCAAATCGCGACGCGCGGCCACGCAGGCGCGCGAGGCTCCTCTTGCCAAGCCATCGGCCTCTCGGTCTCCACGGGAGCTTCGCGCGAGGGCAATGGCTCGGACAGCGGATCACCGATGTGCGTCGCCGGCATCATCCGGGTGACCCCGCCCATGGCTGAGAGCTGCTGCGTCTTCGGAGCGACGGTTCCCACTTTCGCAGGCTCCATTTCCAGACGCAACACGGTGTTGCCGAGCGTAATCGTGTCTCCATGCTTGAGCGGGAGGTCCTTTCCCGCTTCGTACATTCCGTTGAGCTGGCCGTTGATCGCGCATGTGCCCGTCGCAGATAAGTCCACGAGCAACACCTGATCTCCGCGCGTGAACACGCGAACGCAGTACTCGGCATCGTCCGCACCGTGGACGCGATGGTGGGCCCCGTCGGCGTTGCCGAACAGTAGCGGCATGTCGTACAAAGGGACGATTCTCCCGGGCTGCTCTCCAGCGATTTCGATGAGTTTCGGCATCCGATACCCTCCCGTATCACCTGAAGCTTACCCGATGGCGCCTGTGCGATCTTGCGCCAGGAGTCGTAGACGGGTGCGTTCGCTCCCGTGCATAATGAGGACATGGAGACAATATGCGCCGCCATCCTGCTCCTGACCTGCAAAGGCGGGAAATCCCGGACGATGCCCTCGTGGGCGTTTCGCAGATGAAGTCCAGGCCAACGTTTGTTTTCGATTCTGCAAGCAGCGCCACGTTTGTGCTCGAAAACCGGATCGCCAGGATATCGGACGTGAGACCGGTGCCGAACGGAACTTGGCTTGGCAACCGGCGGACCGTTTTTGGCTACGACGAGCGAAACCGTTCGCCCAGAAAGGAGACTTGGGTTCGCGCAGCGCACGGAACCTGGCGGGTTGAGTTCGGCCGTTTCCAGGCTGACGGCTACCCCCAAAGCGCTACCCTAGAGATGTTCAACGCCAAATCGACCCCGATCGGTGGCAAGGAACTCATTTTCGTCTGCAGCCTCGATCGGGTGAAGATCGGCGGCGTGTACACCGCGTCGGAAAGCTTGCCGCCGACTCAACCCAGGCCTCGGGGCAACCCGAGGCCCCGATCAACACAGGGCTGCGAAGCCCGGTGTACTATGGAGGAGCTATGACACATTTGCTGTTGGCGGGTGCGGTGCTGCTCACCGCTGGCCAAAAGACCGATATGACCGGCGTCTGGATGACGGATAGCAGTCAGGCCTACGTTTTCTATGGCTCAGATAAGGCCACTTACATCGATGGAAGTCAATTCGCTGACATGGCTAACTTGAAGCCGGTGCCGAATGGGACGATCCTCGGGTATTGGGCAAGGCGGGATCTGCCCAGATGGCCAGTCGGTTACCGGGATAGGCCGGACCAGGTACCGTCCCCTAGTGGTCTGGTCGAGGGCCTGACGAAGACCGACCAGGGCACTTGGCGGCTTTCGGATCTAAAGCGGACGAACCGCGGGGATCTGGATGAAGCGACACTGACAATCCAGGACGCTAAGCCATCGCTGGCAGTGACCAAGAAGATCTTCTACGCCTTCGGGTTAGAAGAGGTCTGGGTCGATGGTCGCTACTTGGAAAGCAGCGGCCGAGTTATTCTTGACATTGGCTGGAAGGGTTCGAAGCTAGAAGGTAGCTTGACTAGCTACGGGATTGAGTACGCGGTAAGTGGAAAGGTCGATAGGGGCTTCTACTACTGCACATTGATCAACCCCGGCAACGGCGCGCAAACCGGTTTCATGACCATCGCTTGGAACCCAACCGCTGGATGCCTGCAGGGCATCAAAGAGGGAAGATCGATGCCAGCCGATCGGGTTCTCGTATCGATCGCGTCGTTGCAAGACAAGCAGAAAGCACCGATCGTCCGGACACTCGTGCGCAAGAAGTGATTCGGTGAGTTTGCTTGGCCAGCAGGGGCAGACTGATACGTCTGGCCCCACTGGTCATTTTCGGCAAGGACTCTCTACCCTGGGGGCCAAACCGGCGTGCTTGCCCGCGTGACTGCCGAGCGATGGTGGCGTTGGCTCTATTAGCGTCCTTCGTGAGGCTCGCTTCATGATGCCGGGCGGCCCGGAACAACAACCTCCGGACATCGGGGCCAGCCGCGGACGAGAACAAGGGCAGGCTCCAGAAGTGTGACATTGAGTTTCAAGCGGGGCGGCGGAGAGGGTGTCATTCTCGGACGCAAGTACGTTTTCGAGCAATCCTGGCGATCGGCCCGATCCAAGATCGTGTAGCTCGATCCCTCAACCGGATCGAAGGTGGGACACATGGTGGTTTCCTGGATGCCCACCGATGCATTGCTCGGACAACTTCGGCGCGAAGCCCTGCCGACGGATCAGATCCATGTCGTCTTCTCGGCGGACCCTGATGATCCGGCGGAGCTGGTTACCCGGGTCTTGAAGCGAAAAGAACAGGCCCGCGCCGATGGCCGGGCGGCGTTAGCCGCCGCCCTTGCCCTTGATGACTTCGATCGCCTTGGCGAGTTGTGGATCGGCTTTCGGGTCCCCCAGGGAGATGCCGTCGTCCGTGCCGAGGCTGACTTTGACGTCCGGCTGGAGGCCGCCCTTCAGATACTGGCCCTCTTCGTCGACCTTGCGGCTGATGTCGCCGCCGCTCGGGAGGTAGTAGCGCGCGATCGTGATCTTCGCGCTCGAGCCGTCGATCAGGTTGAACACGTTCTGGACGCTGGCTTTGCCGTAGGTGTGCTCACCCACGATCGTCGCCTGCTTGTAGTCCTTGAGCACGCCCGAGAAAATCTCCGCCGCGCTGGCGCTGTCTTCGTTGACGAGCACGATCACGGGGTACTTGAAGCCGTGGACGGCGTCGGACGCAGTGCGAACCACTTCCTCCGTCCCATCCTTCATCCGCATCTTGACGACGATCTTGTCGGCCACAAACATCGACAGCATGTCGGTCGCCCGATCGAGGAGGCCGCCGGGGTTGTTCCGCAGGTCGATCACGAGGCCCTTGATCCCCTGTTCTTCGAGGTCATGGATCGCGCGCTCGAACTGTTCGGGCGTCGGGTCCGAAAACTGGAGCACGGTCACAAGGCCGATCTTCGTTCCGGGGATCACGACGCCATCGGCGGTCGGCGGATTGATCCGGCCGCGCTTGATCGCGATGCGAATCGGCTTTGGATTCGATCCCCGGATCACGTCGAGCGTGACGACCGTGCCTTCCTTGCCACGGATCTTGCGCACGATCTCGTCGACCGGAACCCCGCCGACGGGTTTGCCATCGACCGCGGCGACGACGTCCCCGTTTTTGATTCCGGCGAGCGCCGCCGGGCCACCGGAGAAGACGACCATGATCTTCGCGCCGAGCGGATCGCGGCCAAGGCGCGCCCCGACGCCGACGAACTCGTTTTCGCCGCGCGTGTCCTTGCTGAACTCCTCGGCCGAGCGCGGCTCCATGAAGATCGTGTGGGGATCGCCGAGCGAAGCCATAAGGCCGTTCATTCCCGCGTACTTCAGTTGCTCCACGTCGACGGGGCGATAGTACGAACTGGAGATATGCGTGTAGTGATTCTTAAATAATTGAGTGGGCGTCAGCTGAACGCGCTTCTCGGCGCTGATCAGCCGTTGAAACGACTCGGCGGAAGGTGCTTCTTGATTCTTGATGTCTTTCCAAGTGAAGCCGACGCAGAAGAACGCCACGGCCCCGACGATAAAGGCGAGGACTTTCAGGAAGGATTTCACGATTTCACCTCAGCTGCGGCCGGCAGGGCGGGTCGGAACTTTCCGACCGGGAGCAGATAGCCGCTCCCATCGGGCAAGACTTTGAGCTCGTTGTAGGTACGATCTCCGGCCATTCGGGAGCCCTGGAGCTTGGCTTGGCCACGCGTCGAAAGCGCCAAGGCCAACATTTCGGCGGCACCCCGAGTCGTATCATCGACAACGAGAGTCAATGCGGGGGGCTGGGGATTGCCTTTCTCCACAACGATCGAGACCGGCGGCTTCTTGCGCTCGTTCACCAGGGTTCCGATTTCACCTGGTGCGGCTAAGACCTCGAACACGCGACGCAACTCGGCAAGGCTCCCTTCCCCACTTTGGGTCAAGTCGAGAGTCAGCTCAGTTTGGTTCGTCACCAGCTTTTTCAGTTCAGCTGCAGCACCTTCGATCAT
>ERZ761602.1693-NODE-1693-length-38668-cov-29.096211_pt1 | contig 38668 bp, 25 predicted proteins | sample MGYA00512165_ERZ761602 | MGnify/ENA primary metagenome ERZ761602 (study PRJEB28899, sample SAMN02445085) | bioreactor sludge metagenome | biome: EBPR sludge; isolation source: Thorneside wastewater treatment plant | place: Australia: Brisbane, Thorneside...
ACGAGATTTCTGCCTGTCTCGTGGGCTCGGAGATGTGTATAAGAGACAGGGTTTTTCCCTTTAGATTTTTTTTCCCTGCTCTTTTTTTCGACAATAGCCTTTAGGGTATTTTTGTTTATATAGCAGAGATTGGCTATTCTATTTATTAAATTCATATTAGAAATAAAAGTTTCAGAAGGTAATTCAAGAAAAAGATTTAGATTATTTTCCAACTCTATGAAGTTTACTCCCTCTGCCTCGCTATACTTCCTCAGCCACTTTTTCTTCTGATCATCAAAGGTCTCACCTTTAAGTAGAATCTCCTCAACCATAGCGTTAATGTAGTTCTTTAAACCTTCTGATATTAAGAGATTATTATTGCTGTAACTTGATTTATCTTGCATAAATATGTTATATTTTAAGAATTTTTTCAATGGTTTCCGGTTTTACACCCAGGTTCTTCGACAGATAGGAGAACTTGTTTCGTTGAATGTTATTGATCTTACCATCTGCGATGATTTCATAATAGGTTAGCAAAAGTTTGTCAACTCTTCCATAAAGGTCCGGTCTGGATAGCTGGGCTGAAATAATATTCAGCTTATCCTTATGTTCATACAAATAGGTTCGTTTTTCAATAATTGATATAATTAGGTTCGAAATAAAATCCGGAAACTGTTCATCTGAAATCAAGAATTCCGGTACTGGCTGGAAGGGATTATCTTCTCTCTGTTTCCGGCGCCTGATTTTTGATAAATTGAATCTTTTTTCATCTACAGGAATCAATGGTTCCAGTTTTAAGGCCCATTGGTAGTAAGTTGTCCTTAATTCCTTGACCAGATAGCCTTTTGAAACAGTAACCCTGAAACATTCATACAAATCCCGGGGTAATGTTTTGATCGTGTCTTGATACCATTCATACGCTTCGCTTATTTCGTTATTATACAATGCTGATTGATCATTGATTTCAGGCCAACTGAATTTATTTATGTACTCAGTGACAGAATTATACGAGATCTGATTCAAAAAAAAGAGCGGATGTATGCAGTAGAACAAATAGTGGTTGGCCATTGCAACAGACCACATATCACTGAACAAATCAACTTTTACCAATTCATTGGCTGATAATTGCTTGAATATCTCCGGTGCAAGCATATCCTGAGGAGTACCCCAGGTATAAGTATCGTCTTCGAAATTTTCTATTACGGCTCCACTATCAAAATCGATCAACGCACATTTGGAATCCTCACCCAGACTTACAAAAAGATTATCGGTTTTTAAATCGGCATGAATGTATGAAAATTCCTGAAGCAGCGAAAAAGCTCTTGATAAATGGTAGGCTTTCGCAAATATCAACTCTAAAGGAATCAAGAAATATTTTTCTCTGTTTTCAGCACTATTCAGCACATCAGAAAAACTTGTATATCCAAATGATATAAGATTATTGGCAGCATAACCCTGAACTTCTTCTCCATCCAGTTCGCCTTCAAAAACGAATTGAGGAGCTCCAAAAAATGCCGGATAATAATCAAGAAATCTGATTCCCAAATCATCCAACTCCTTTATTTTCTCAACGAACTTCGACTGCAAATTCCTGATCGTTTTATAACTATGCGCTGCACTACCCTGACCATTATCCTTAAAAATCTTGATCACCTGAGGGTTGGTCGGTTTAACATTATTGATTTTATTACAATGGTATATTCGTCCAAATCCACCTTCAGCAAAAGGATTCAGATCTATTTGAACAGAACTGATGGAACTAAATTCATGATCGAAACCGGTTGATTGACACTGTAGTATTTTAATAGTCTTCATGTAGAGGGATTATAACAATCAGTCAATGTATTCATAAGCACTGATAATTTGATTGACAGTCTTTTCTTCGATCATGGCTAATCTGGCCTGGTTCAATAGGGATGATTTTTCATATTTGGTGATCACTTTATCCCGATTCACCATTTGAAGCAATTCTATAAAATCTTCAATTTCGAGCAATATTTTATCCGCATCGACTTGTGATTTTTTAGCCATTTCCTTAACAAAAAACTTATGCCGTTCAAACTTTTCACCCTCAAAAACGATATCTTTTATAAGTTCATTTATAAATTTTTTCAGTTGCTCTGTCGAATGAGTCACTGGTGGTGAGGGGGGAACAACCGGCAATTTTCCTGAAACAATGATTCCGTCATCCATTATTTGTGACCAACTCAGTTTGCGTTTTTCTGCGGGTATCAATTCTTTAAAAAGCAATTCCCATTTGAAGTAAGTAGTTCTTAAGGTGGGATCGAAAATCCCTTTCGTAAAAGTACACTCAAACTCTTTGAATATTTTTTCTGGTAGTTCTTTAGTCAGCTCTAAATAAAAATGATATTGCTCAGTTGCATCATCCAAAAATATACTGTCTTTTTCACTAATTACGGGCCATATATAATTTGAGGAATAATAACGTAATGAGTTTTCCGATAAATCTTTAAGAAAATAAGCAGGCATAGATAATAAGATGTAATGAATAGCAGTAGCCACAGCCCAGACATCTGTATAAAGATTGACTTGGATGGTATCGCCAGGCTTATTAAGCTGAAACCTTACTTCAGACGCCAGCCAGTCCTGTGGTTTGCCCCATGTTGAAGGGTTATCTTCCAAAGCTTCTACAATACTACCACTATCAAAATCAATTATGGCACAAAGCGGTTCATTGTTATGAATAAAAATATTATCTGCACTTAAGTCAGCGTGTATAAAATTGTTGTTCATCAATAATCGGAAAGCCCTTGCCAGATGATAACACATGATATATTTATCAGAAAAATCCCGATTAAAGAATTCATTCAGCAATTCGTTATCCTCCCGGATTTTGTCAAAAGAAGTGCAATTGATTGAAACAAGGTTGGTGGAAACATAACCCCGGACCAATCTGCCATCCAGCCTGCCTTCAAAGATAAACTGGGGAAGCCCAATCAGGGCAGGATATTCACTGATAAAATCCAATCTGTTTGCTTTGAGCCTGGCAACTTCAGCAATCATCCTTTGCTGCAATTTGGAGATGGTTTTCCAACTGTGTTCGTTTCGACCATCAGTACTCTCCTTAAATATTTTTACCACTTGTGGTGTGCCAGCTTGTTTGCCATTAAAACCCGCACAATGGTATATGTCACCGAATCCTCCACCTGCAAAAGGATTATCGTGAATTTCGATCTTGCTGATCTTGTCAAAAAAAGGATCAAGTCCCGTTGACTGAAAAAATTCAAGATGGATAGTATTCATAAATTCAAATTTCAATTCTTTTTTCTTCAAAATATTTTAAACAATTGCCGGTAATAATAACACCCAGCGTAGTATCATCATACATTATTTTCTTATCTTTTAATTCTGCAAGATATTCATTGATTGATTTTTCTAACATTAGTTGATTGTGTTCAATTTCTTTATTAAGTAGAAAGTTTTTTAAATAATGATATAAATATTCCGTTGTTTTACTTGAAGGAATCCAAATTGCTCCATCGTCATCTTTACCCGGCAATAATTGATCAGAAGAGTTGACCCCATCGGTAGCCACTACAAAAATTTCACCCGGCAAATCTTTATTTTTCATTATTTGAAATACTGTAGGCGTATAGTCAGGTTTTATTCCTTTCCAGGTGAATATTTTATACAGAGCTTCTTTTCCATCCTGTTCAACAGTATGTGGGTTTAGCATGTTGACAGAATTCCATGGCAGATAAATACTTTGAGGGAAATTAGCGAAATATCCTGAAATATGAAAAATGGAACCATTGCCTATATAGGCAGCAATAAATTTTTCAGGCAAGTCAATGCCAATTAATAGCGTTGTCCCGAAACAAGCACCTTCTACCAATTCTTCTTTTTGGCTATAATTCTCTTGAATAAATTCATCTAAACCATTTTGAATATCTTCAAATAGTTTTCCAAAATCAATACTATTTGGGTCTCGCAATACAAGGTCTGTCAGTAATTCAACCGATTTACCAACAACAAATTCGCTGCCAACTTCAGCGTACTTATGACTGCCAACTCCGTCAGCAACGGCAATTATATGTACATTGGCACTCTCAATATACTTGTGCGAGCAAAAATCCTGATTTAAAGCTTTGTTCGAACCAGTAACTGCAACACCTATTGACTTTATCATTGAATCGTCAAATACCCGCTTCCTTGATCTGCTTGTAAAACTATCAGCAAATTTTGGTGGTCTGTTAGTTATCATACCAAATATTTTTTTTAAAGTCTTTCTGTAATGAAAAATCAAACCAATGAATAATACCAGTATTGATAAAAACACCAGTATTAATGATAAAAGAATGAACAGCTTAAGAATATAATCGATCATAATTTACACTATATTTTCTTTTTACTTGATACTGAAGCGACAAAGAAGTTTTTAACTTTTTCTGCATCAAAGACGATATTAAAATGCTGATCAGATGAGCAAAGTTTTTTAAGAAAACTTGCTGCTTCGTTCATACCATCTCTGTCACCACCCAATGTTTCGAAAAAACAGGCCGTTATAGTAATTCTATCATTAGATTTGAGTGTATTAGCAATTGTTAAAGTCTCTTGTTCAGTCATATCTAAACCATCGGATAAAATGACGATCACAGCAGTTTTTGGTATTCCTCCATCTTCCTGGGTTGACAAGTGCTTTTCAGCTATTTGTTTTGCAAGTTTCAAGCCTTCAGCTATTGAAGTTGTTCCTCCCATACCTACAGTCGGATCATACGCTCTCATGTCGTCAACTTTGGTGGCAGGTGTAATATCAAGTTCAATTCTTGCTTTGTTGTCATAATTTACGATTGCAAATGAAAAGTTATTTCGGTTTGAACTCAGTTTAAACAATGTAAATGTATCTTTTACGGCAGAAGAAACTTCCTGATTGAGATGAATTTTTCTTGCTGAAATTCCCTCCTTCATAGACCCGCTACCATCAAGAACTAAAATACCTAATTGGTGAAAAACTCTTGGAGTTGCGATTGAACCGATTCTGTATCCGCGATCCGGGGAGTTTGGTTGTTGTGTCATATTTTTAAATTTTAAGTTAGTCAAATATTATTCATTTCAAATATTAACAAATTTTGAGTCTGATCCGAAAAGTCTTTTCCTCCTAATAGGGGACTTTTAAATTGTTGGTTTTCAATCGTTTCCATTTAGGGGTTGGGGCAAAAAAACGATTGAAAATCGACAAATTAGACTTTTCGGAGCAGACTCAATTTTCTATTGTGATATAAACTCATGTTAAGAAAACTACCCAATTCATCTATTGTCTTTGTCTTCTTAAAGTAGTAAATATTGCTACTTATTTCTTTGTAGAAGTTGTCCATTTCAGCAGTGTTATCATTTATTTCATCAACGCTCTCTAAATAACAAGTAATAATTTCGATTTTTGGATTCGCTTTAACGGATTTAGCAATCTCCAAAGCATCCTGTTGCTTTGAATCATATCCAAAAGTTAAAATCACAATGCTGGCAGATTTAGGAGTTCCTAATTGATTTGTTTTTTCCAGATGTTGTTTTGCCAATTTCCCAGCCAAAGATATCCCTACAGATACAAAGGATTCTAAAGCACCCATCCCAACAGTTGGGTCATAACTTCTCATTTCATCAACCTTTATTGTTGGTGTAATATTAAGCTCAATCCTTGCCTCGTTGTCATAATATATTACAGCAAAAGAAAAATTTATTCTTAACAAACTACATTTAAATTTACAAAATATATCTTTAACAGCGCAAGAAACCATTTGTCCCTTTGTTATTTTCTCTTCGTTCAGCCTGTTCATGGAAACACTTCCATTCAATACAAAGATGATTAAATGAGAAAAATCAACAGGGATACTAATGTTCCCTATTAATCCTTTTGGGAATTCTTGGTTTGGTTGCTTCTCCATAATCATTTAATTATTGTTTTCTTTTGCTGCCTGCTCAATTCTGTCGGGTTCATCTACCCGTTCATTATCAAGCCATTGCCCTTGATATTCAATGTTGCCATTTTCATCATAAGCAGTGCCTTCGCCTTTGCGTTTGCCAATTTCCCAAGCTCCTTCGTATCGACAAATACCTCGTAAAAAGTATTGTCCGTAACCGTGATATTTGTCGTTTTTCCATTCCCCTTCATAAATAACTTCACCTGTTTCACTTAGTAATTTACCTTCACCATCTCTTTTAAAATTTACCCAGTCTCCATCATAAGTTTCTTTAGTGTCAGGATTAAAATACTTTCCTTTCCCATTAGGTAAATCATCAAGCATATTACCATCATACACTTGTTCACCATCAAAAGTTACAATAATATGCCCATTTGCTTTACCATTTTCCCATGTTCCTTCCCACTTTTTGCCGTTGTACCAGTATTTTATACCTTTCCCATGCATTTGACCATTTAGTGTCTCTCCCATATAATATCCATCAGGAAATTCAAGGTCGTATTTGCTTTTATCTGATCCTGCTTCATTCGTGCTTAATTTTTCAGCTTCCTCTTGTTCCCGGATGATGCGTTCACGCTCCAATTGTTCCAGTCGTTCCTGTTCCAAAGGCTTTTTTTCTTTGTCTTCTGTATCAGCATGATTTAAAGCTTTAATAATATCCTCCGGATTTTTACCATCCTTAAAGCATTCGACTCTGAACAAGAAATTAAGATAATGTTCCTTATACTTTTCAAAATAATTTTCCATTGATCAACCAATTTGATAAAGTTTAACAGGATCAGCCACGAAATCTGATCTTTTATTTACGGTTTCAATCAAGACCTTGCCACCCTCTTCAGGGATCCCAATCTTGTAATCCATTAGCGTCAGAGATGATAATAGGCTTTCATTTGCCCCCTTGCAGATGATACTTGTACCAAAAGTATATTTTGAGAATACAGTAAGATGATCATCATCGAAAGCACTTTTGTCATTTATTTGCACAAAAAGTCTGATACCAGTTTCGGAAGTATTCTGAAGCAGGTACGATAGTCTGCTAAAAATAATATTTTTATCAGGGTGATTCATCAATTTATCTGTATTCACCACAAAAAGCAAGTGAACTTCGCGTTGAGGAGATAATACCCCAGGGTTATTTCTTGAATTTTCTGCTAAATCTTTAAATTTATCAAAAAGTTCTGCAAACTCTGCGTTGCTTTTCAAAATATTACATCTATCCAAAGCCATTTTACTGCTTTGTAATTGATTTTCAAAATCCAATACCGTTATCTTACAAACATCTGCAAGCTGAATTTGCATGGAATGCAATAATGAATGACAGGTTTTTTGATCATTTCCGCAAATCATTACATTTGGTGTCTGGTTTTTTGGCAATGTGAGCTTATAGTTTGTGTCGGGTGTAAACCATTGACTTGCACCAATATACAGATCAATAGTTCCATCCTCTGATATTGGTTTTTGATTATCAGGAATGCTACCAATTTGGGGTACATCGAAACTATTTAGAATCAACTTTTCTGTATGCTGTGGACCTGAAAAATCTGGAATCCGGCTAAAGTGCTCAAAAATACTTTTTTCATCTTTGGGCTTTATTGTACAAATGTCGGTTTTGTTATCTGATAGGCTAAATACCAGAACCTTTTCAGGATCTTTCAGATGCTCACAAAGAGGAATACTCAGGTTGGCAAACGACTTGGATTTTGCTGCATCAGACAGATAAAATAACCTATAGTCATATTGATTCAAATCCATAGAAAGGATTTTTTCCTCAGGCTCAATGAATATCAGAAAATGAATGCCAAAATTGTTGCAATCTTTCAGCAATTGACTTAACTTTTCAATGAGTTCGATGGAAAATAAATCTGAAGCATTTGAGATTATTTCATCCAGCCCCTGGATTAAAACAAATAGTCTGGGTAAAGAGTCATCACTTATTTTGCGATATTCCGAATAAGATGAAATTGAAACCGGGGCATTGGCAAACAAATCCCTCCTTCGTTGGAGTTCGACGTTTAAGTTTTGCATGAAGCCTTCAAGATAAACAGGATTTTTCCCTGATACTATGATGGAGCAATGAGTTAGATTCTGAGTAAATCTGAACGTATCTGAATTCAATCCGAAACAGTTGATTTCAATTTCAGAAGGTCCATATTCAGATGCTAAAAGGTATAACAGATGTTTAAAAATTGAATTATTTGCCGTTTCACCGTTTGAAAGCAGTAGGATATTTTTTCGGATGTCATCAATCACAATATCCAGTTTTTCACCGGTATCATCGACACCCATTTTTAAAAATACATTTTGAATACTATCATTTGCCGGGCGATCAAGTGGTAATACTTCGTTATCGTTCCATACTGGTTTGGGATATTTTACAGGATCAAATTCATAATTGATCAATCCAATATGATAGTTATTGAATTCAATTTTGGCGTTGTGATTTATATTGAAAATTTTATTGTACCATAGATCAAGATCTGGAATGATTGATTTGCATTTTCTTTCAGACAAATCATACATAAATAAATGGTTTTCTAATGCCTTGATCAGTTCAGGTTCATGATCTAAAAAAAATTCAAATGTTCTTTTTTCAAAATTGATCAAAAAGAACAAACCGGCTTTTGAGGCAAGGCTGAAAAGTCGGTATAAATTCCCAGGCAATTCTTCTGACATTTTCCCACCCAAGCCACTAATCAAAAAGATGTGATAAGGATTTGCAGTACTTTTATTTTTAGAGAAATATTCATTATAATTATTGTACTTGTTCCCTATTTCCTTAAAAATAAAAGCTGAGCTTTCTTTAACAAGGCTCTCAACTATCGATTCAAATTTTTTGGCCGAATCAATGAGAGTATATAACCGTTCATCCAAACCTGAAAGATTTGAAAAAGATAAACCGGATTGCGCCAGATCAACAAATGTAAAACGTGTTTTTTTTGCAGGTATGCTTAATGCAAGTCGAACCGCCATGTTCTGAAGCATAATATTGGCATCCATACTATGGTCATTCTGAATGAGGCAAACACCTGCCATATTAGTCAACGGGATAAAGGCAAAAGCATCATTGTTTTTATACTGAGCCATCTCCAGACCACCGATATTGATCAGATCCGGAAAAAAGCGGCTACTTGCAGGATTGTTGTCTTCCAGTACTTTTATGGCAGCATCTGGTTGCTCCAGAACCTTAAATAATTTTTCTACCTGTAAATTTTTAACTTCAGAGAGTTCATTCCGGATCAATTTTTCAACTTCCTTGTCTTTAATGCCATATCTTTTGGCAAGGCCAAACAGCATTTTTCTATCTTCATTATCTATATAACCTTCTTTGCAGAAGTCTTTCAGAAGATATTTTATTTGGTTTAGTTCGTTCATAATTCCTGTAATTAAAAGCGAAAGTCATCTCTGTTAAAAAATAGTCTTGACATGCCTCTTTCTATAACCATTTGCAATCCGAAAACTGAAAGCCCTCCGCCTAATCCGGCATTCCAATTCTTAAGCTTATTAGCCTCTTCCAATAAATAACTGAATCTTTCATACAATTCTAATACAGCCAAAAGATATTCTTTCGTCATTTTTTGAGCATGCTCAGTGACTTCATATCTGAAACTCTCAGAGGCTGCATCATCCCATTCATTTTCAACCTCATTCAGTATCTTAAAAAAACTATACACTTGATTTTGAAATAAATCAACCAATGGGTTTATATTTTCCAGATTAGTGCTCATGATCAATTTTTAATTATCTTTTACCTTTTGCCAATGCTGCTTTTGCTGTTTCCGGTTCGATTATCAACCAATTTAATGTGATAAATGCACCGATCGGTTTCATTTCAAATGTATCAATCAACATCCTATATGTATAGTTTTCAACAGTAATTTCCGGTTCATTCCCATACTCAAGCCAATCATCAAATAATGCTTTTGTCTCACTTTCAAACCTAAGTATCTTCTTCACCGTCCTTTCAACCATATTCTTCTGGTAATTTAGCTGAATGAGCTTTTCTGCAATTTTTAAAACTTCCTCATTACTTGCCATCCAATTAAAAAGGATGAATACTTCAATCGGGTTTTTATCGAACTCTTGCATGTATTCTTCAAAATCAAAGCTGCCCACTTTTAGAGAAGGAATTGTCCTGGATAAGAACCAGTTCATAAAAAAAAGCTGATACTCCTCCGAAAAGTTTTGAATTTTCTCAATTGATAAATTGGCTTCGTTTTCTGAAAACCCAAATTCATGAATCAACTTATAAAATAACTTATCGTAAGATAACATTTAATAATGGTTTTAAAGTGGTAATTTATTTACTATTCCTTCTGCAAATTCCCTGGCATCTGCTTCAATCGGTTGATACCAGTAAGCATCAAAATCATCAGCTGGGTTGACATAGTTTTTACTATCGTAATTCCATTGCCAGATATCCGCAATTTTTTGAGTTATCCCGTATTTTGTTGGATCATCCATAGCTAACTGTTGAAACCGATGCCTGACCTCATGGACCAGGGTATCAACTCCTTCTTTTAATAATGCCGGATCGTGTAGATATTTAGAATTCAAAACAATATTCCCATCCCTGTGATACCCGCAACTATTTTCAGGTAAATCTTCAAAATCAAGATTTTTAATATCTATATTCAAACCGTTGGCCACATGTGATGCTAGATTTTTTATGACTTCAGCTCTGCTGTCATGATCGATAGAACTCCAGTTTTGCAAGGCATTTGCGTTAAACCCATCTAATACCGTATTAGTACCAGAAATAAAAGTTAATCCACCTGTATTATTAATTGAAGACGATGATGAGCTACCCCCAGTGCTCCCGGCTGATCCATTGATACCTAGAGAAAGATATTCCTGCATGATCTGATCATGTTTGCCCAGTATTCCCTGGCTGAAAGGCAATTTATTATCCAGCAATTGCATAAAAACGCCTTTTTTATGAGCATATTCATCAGAAAACTCTCTGGCATACCTCAAAATTTGCATCATCTGTTGCAAAGCGTTATTCGCTGCATTTACCTGTTGGCCTGCTCTGATGACGGCATTTTCTTCTGAACTGCAGTCAGGGGCATAGCAATTTCCTTCTTCATCAAATTCCACTCTGCATTGACATAACGTCAGGGCATTTTCACAATTCGCCAATTTATTTTCTGCCTCAACAAGCCTCTTTTCTATGATCAACTTAATGTCATGAAGTTCATTTTCTTTACCAAGGATCCAGTTATCGACTTTTTTTAAATGATCTTTGTTATCAGCGATAAAGTAGTCTATAGTTCCAATCAGCTTTTTGAAAATCTCCGGATTGGAAACATAAGCGTCTTTTCTTCTTGGACCGGCCATATCTAATGAGGTAACTTTATTCCCAACTTTGCATATTCTTCATTAATAAACTCCTTTTTAGCCCACAGAAATTCATTGAATTTGTCTATTTCCTTTTTAAATACTACAATTTCAGGCCAAAATTTTTGAAAATAATCATAGAATTTCTTAAAATTCTGATCCAGGTGAACCTGCCCCAGCGAATCTACTTCACTATCAAGGTATTTTTTGAAATCATCCAGTTGTTTACTGTAATCATTAAGCTGTTTAATGGTAATTTCAGTTGCAGGTATGTCAATATGTCCAATTTTGCTCATGGTAATTAAGAATTAAAAAAAATTGATAAATGCTTTTCCGTCAGTCTGATATTTTCGCGGTAATAATTGCTGGTTTGTTTCAGATAATCCTTTAATGTTTCAATTTTTTTTGAATGATCAGCAAACTTTTTTTTAAAATCCTGATATGTAACATCTGAATAGCCTCTCTCCAATTCTAAAACATGGCGAATGGATTTCTCCTTTGCTTCAAGAAGGTTATTCATCAGTTTTAATACTTTAGCATCAAATTCTTTCATGCGGTCCACATCTGTGGACATTCCTTGCGATGTTCTTCTATTTGGTCCTGCCATAATAATTATTTTTTGTTGTTTGATAATAAATCATTTAACTCATTTTCTTCAATAAATTCATAGGGTTTTAATACCGGTAAACTTTGAAATACGTGTTTCGAAGCATCGAAACAAAGAATCCTGTTCTTACCTTTTTCTCCTAAAGCAGGGTCAACAACATACGCCGCTTCTCTGCAACTCCAATGAATTAGTAAACTAGAGTCATCTGAGGATATTTGTCCAAAAATTCTATAGTTAAATAACTCATGATCATTGTTTTCATAATCAAAAACTTTATAGTAATTTTCTGGGTCTGCAGCATGTATTAAACAATGTATGCCCATCTGGGGCCCTTTACGCATAAGCTCAAGCAAAATTTCAGTATTTTCAGAAGGAACTGGCAATAATTCAAGGGAATTCTCTGGGCTTTTCAAAATCTCATGAAAACTTGTATTATTTTCTATATTATAAAAAACTAAAATTCTTTCTGGAAAATCGATTTCATTATCTTTTTTTTGAATCCGGTCATCTAAATCAACTTTATACTCAACCAGTTTTTGTTTAATGTCCAATCCATCTTCAAAATAATTTGCATGTTGAAAATATGATTTAATAATATCAGCACTACTTTTGATGCTTTCATAAAATTGTTTCTCACGCTTGGGGACAAAATTGAATATTTCGATTTGTGCATTTTTTGGGGAAAGCTGAGGCAAAAGGCTTATAAATGTCCCATGCACAGCCCGTAGGGAGACATCTGATTCACCTCCTAAGAACAAGATATTGCCGTTCTTTTCGCGTTTCAATTGACAGATAAAATCAACCCCATCCACCATCACCTTTTCACCGGGCGAAAAGACCAGATCAGTTGTTTTCTTTCCTGACAATGCCTTAATTGTTTTGTTTCTGTTGATTAATGCAGGCTCTTCACTGCTGAAAACAATAAGGCTTTGCTCAAATTTATTGCCTTCGAAATTATCCCATTTTGCCTTAATGCTTTTTAAATATTTTAAGTGTTCATCTTCCCCCAGAAAGTAACTTTGTATTTTAATTACATTAGTTTCCTCTGGTATAAAGGCCTGACCCGGCTTCAACAATTCGGCTTTAGCCTTGTATGAAGAATCAATATTAGCGCCTAACAGGTCCGATGCTGCAATCTGATTACGGACTTTCATTAATATTTTCAAACCAAAGTTTTCCATCATTTCTGACGATAACGCAGTAAACTGGGATGCCATCACAAGGTTAAATCCAAAACTTCTGCCCTGCATAGCTATATATTCTAAATGTCCCAATGCTCTTGATCTATCGTCAAAATTGAGAAATAATTGCTGATATTCATCAATAATGATCAAATAACGTGGCATGATTTCTCCAGGGACCTTAACCCTGTATTCAGCAAAACTTTTAACATTAACCCCATTTTCCATAAACTTTACCGCTCTTTCATTTATCCTTTTTTCAATAATTGCAAGCAAATGCAAGGCATATTTTGGATTACTTTGCAAAGCGATAAAATCCGCATGAGGCAAATACTGTACAGCATAATTCTGAAATTCGACACCAGATTTTAAATCAATCAGGAAAAGCCTTAATTCGTTTGGCGAGTAATTCATACAAGCCCTCGTAATTAATGAATGAAGTAAACAAGATTTCCCTGCGCCTGCTACTCCAGTGATTACACAATGTACATTTGTGTCATTATTAAATTCGAGCTGATACTCTCCTTCATCACAAATACCAATTGGTATTTTTAAGTCTGTTCCGCTTCTTTCTGTCCACCAATTCTTAGATTCTTTAAATTTATTATCCATAATAATTAAATATTTATGACTGATAACAAATCATTTAACTCATTTTCTTCAATAAATTCATAGGGTTTTAATACCGGTAAACTTTGAAATACGTGTTTCGAAGCATCGAAACAAAGAATCCTGTTCTTACCTTTTTCTCCTAAAGCATCCTCCACAATAAACGCTGCTTCTGTGCAACGATCATGAATAAGGTCCTTAGAGTCATCAGGAGATATTTGTCCAAAAATTCTATAGTTAAACAGGGTATGATCATTATTTTCATGATCAAAAACTTTATAGTAATTTTCTGGGTCTGCAGCATGAATCAAACAATGCATACCCACCTGTGGTCCTTGCCTCATAATTTCAATTAAAATTTCAGTATTTTCAGAAGGAAATGGCTCTAATTCAAGGGAAGTTTCAGGCCTTTTCAAAATCTGTTGAAATTCAATATTGTTCTCAATATTATAAAAAACTAAAATTCTGAGAGGAAAATCGCTTTCCTTAACTTTATTTTGCATTCTGTCTTCTAAATCGTTTTTATATTCTTTTAGTTTTTGATTAATATCCATTCCATCTTCAAAATAGTTAGCATTTCGGAAATATGATTTTATAATAACTGCGCTATTTTTAATTTTTTCATAAAATTGTTTCTCACGCTTAAGGACAAAATTGAATATTTCAATTTGTGCATTTTTTTTGGAAAGCTGAGGCAAAAGGCTTAGAATTGTCCCATGCACAGCCCGCAGGGAGACATCTGATTCACCTCCTAAGAACAAGATATTGTTGTTCTTTTCTCGTTTCAATTGACAGATAAAATCAACCCCATCCACCATCACCTTTTCACCAGGCGAAAAAACCAGATCAGTTTTTTGCTTTCCTGACAATGCCTTAATTGTTTTGTTTCTGTTGATGAATGAAGGCGCTTCCCTGCTGAAGACAATAAGGTTTTGCTCAAATTTACTGCCTTCGAAATTATCCCATTTATTCTTTATACTCTTTAAATATTTTATATGTTGATCTTCTACCAAAAAGTAACTTTGAATTTTACTTACAACAGTTTCCTCAGGTATAAAGGCTTGACCCGGCTTCAGCAATTCGGCTTTTGCTTTGTATGAAGAATCAATATTAGCCCCTAACAGTTCAGATCCTGGTAAATTACTAAGAACTTTCATTAATACTTTCAATCCAAAGTTTGCCATCACTTCCAAAGGTAATGCAGGATTCTGCGATGCCAAAACAAGGTTTAATCCAAAGCTCCTGCCCTCTTTAGCTACATAGTTTATAAGACCTAAAGCTCTATGTCTATCTTCATAATTTTGAAATAAATTCTCATATTCATCAATTATAATCAAATAACGTGGCATGATTTCATCCGGAAACTTTTCTTTAAATTCATTCAAATTTTTCGCAGTTATCCCTTTCTCTGTAAATTTTACTCCTCTTTCCTCGATTTTGTTTTTAAAAAGAGAAAGTATATGTAAAGCATATTGGGGATCACTTTGTAAAGCGATGAAATCCGCATGAGGCAATTGTTCAAAAGCATAATTCTGAAATTCAACGCCGGATTTTAAATCAATCAGAAAAAGCCGCAATTCATTGGGTGAATAATTTAAGCAAGCGCTGGTTATCAGGGAGTGAATAAAGCATGACTTACCGGAACCGGTTGTTCCAGTGATTACGCAATGAGCATTTTCTCCCTTGAAAGTAAGATAATAATCATCCTTTCCTTTTACACCAATAGGGACAGATAGTTGTTTTGCACTTTTTTGTGTCCAGTATTCAAAATCATCATGGAAAAAATCTTCAAAATAAAGTGTTCTTACTTTGTTGAACTTTTTATTTGAGATTTCCAGGACATTCTTTTTTATTTCATCCATGCTTTTAACTACCTGACTGCTCATTGGATCACTGATATGAATATGTACAGTTTGGTTGAGTATTTTTTGAACGATTTGGTCTTCTATATTCGCATCATCTATAATGAATAAAAAATGAATGCCGGCATTGCTTCCGGTTCTTAACAGTTTTTCAATTGCAGGCAAAGCATTAGAAGAATAGCCTTTGGGGAAGTTATCAAAAATGATCACCCTGTATGGAATGCAGGATTTTGGAAATTCCAAATTATAATCAACTATATTATAAGATTTTAATTGAGTTTGCATAATCTCAATTTCAATCTTTTGTAATTCAGCAATCACTTTATCTATTTCGTATGTCTGAGTATAGATCTTGTCATTGTAGATTTCTTTCGGTAAATTTAACAAGTCCAGAAAAATACTACCATTACCATAGGAATCTATAAAATAAAACAAAATATTTCCAGACTCTGCCGCCATTAAGCATCTTAAAACACATTGATCTATTCTATTTTTAAGTGTATTCCTTTGAGTCGCTTTATAAATGATTGAAATAGAATTTTTTGCAAAAAAACTCTCTATTCTGGGAATTTTAACGCCTATGCTTTTTCCAAAAATATCAACCTCCTTAAAGGATTCGTCAAACCTGAGATAATTCACTTTGGGAAAAAAGTTTATGGATTCCGTTATTTCTTTTCTCTGGTGCCTGTATGTTTCTTTAACTTCATTCTCTTTTCTTTCTTCCTCGATTATACTTTCCAATACTTTTGCAGTCCCTTTCCATATATCCGCATTAAAGGATGCTGTTTCATAATGGTCATCCAATACTTTGAGCTGATTTGATTTTTCGCCGATAATTTTTGAAATCTCATCAATCCTTTTCCCGGGTATATCCTTGATTTTTTCTTTATATTCTTCGATAATCCCCACAACTTTTTTATTGAGTCTTTCTTGCAGAATCCTTATTTCATTTTCCCTTTCGTACTCTATTTTACTTACTAGTTCTTGCAAAGCCTCTTCCAGTTGATCAGAAAATTCTCTGTTCATACTAAAATTCTTTTCATTGCCGAATGCTTCAATCAAGGCTTTGACTTTTGTAGTTTTGGCCGCAAAAACTTGCATAATCCTGTTCTGTTCCTGCTTGAATTCCAATTCTCCATGCTGCCTGTATTGATCAATGGTTTTGTTTATACTTAGCTCCTCAGCCTTGATTCGTTCAAATAAGGTATCATCATCAAGGGTTGCAATGATATGTTGCAATTCATTCTCTATGAACTTATTAATGTCCTGGTAGTTTCTCATCAAATCTGATTATTGTATAGTGCTAAAAGTTGGTCTAAATTAGCATATTTTTTTGATTTGATCTTTGATTTATTAAAAATTTGTAATTAAAGAATTTAATATTTTTAAATAGGGGTATTTAAATACAGAATAATGCTTGAATTTCGTCTTCCATATGTATGCTTTTAATTTGTTTTTCTTTTGCCATATGGAATCTTTGACGAAAAACATTCATCCTTGGCTGGTGAAAAAAGACTGAACGTTTTTCATGTCGATTTCATATTATTTAAGTGAATATCTTTGGGTACTATCTAAATATGAAACTTGATGTATCTTCAACAATCAGGCATTTAAACATCCATTCAAGTAAATTCTTTATAACTGGTCAACATTTACTATCCAAGGTGGACAGTTAGTTAATTATCTAATTTTTAACTTGACAACAGACTAAAAGTAATTCATTTTGTGTGGTCCAGCGGGTATACTTTTTAATCCATAATAAATATATTCAGCATCTCATTTTATTCACACTCTACTGATAATTTATTTTCCAATTGCTGGATTTCATTTTCTAATGTCTCTATTTCCTTCATTTTTTTAAGTATCCACTCTTTTGCCCTATTAATATTTTCTTCAAGTTTTGGAATTTTGATTTCAATTATTTGCTGAATTTCAGATTCTAACGATGATTTTTCTTCAGTATTTATATTAATTACAGTTTCAAATTTACTTACTGTTTCCTTGCGTCGCTCAAAACATGCTTGAAGATAGCAAGTTTCTCTGGCAGCTTGATCTCTTGCTAAAGTTGCTTGATCAATTTTATTTTGTAATACAGGAATCCTATAATTAAGATTTATGACTTGGTTCTTATTTTCATCAATTTGGTTTTGGTAGGTATTGATATTCTCATTTGACAAATCAATTTCGTAATTGATTTCATCAATTCTTTCCTTAATTTCATTTAAGGAAATTTCATTCTTCCTTTTATCTTCAAGGCATTGTGATACAGTCAAAGCCTTATCATTCATTTTTTTAAAGGTGAAGTATGCTCCAGCTCCTAATAAAACAATCGCAGCGGCCAAAACATAAATACCAACCTTCCCTGTAAATATAGATTTTTTTTGCTTATCAATTTTTGGAGGAGACCAATCCTTGAACTCCTCAAATTCACCTAATTTACCTGGTTGACCTAATTCCGGACAAACAATTGTCTCAGGGTTTAAACCTTTGGCTTTGATTTCTGCAGCTGTGAATCCCTGGCTCGAAGGCCTGCCCTGTTTGTCATAGATGTAAAACTTCTTTTCCATAATTTAAATTAAAGATTTTTTTGTAGCTAAACCCGATTAACTAACCAAATTACCTGATAAAGTTGCTTTTTCAACGCTCATAAGAACAAAAACTATCTGGATCATATATTGAAGTTGTTTAAGAATTATGTTGATAGCTGAAAATAAATGCTTGAAAGTCAAGGCGAAGCTCTTTTTTGAATTGCGTACCGGAATGTACGGAATCAAAAAAAGCTGAAGCATTTGGCTTTCAATGATTTGTTTGCAAGCATTGAGATACATTTTTAAACAACTTCATTCATTATATATTCCAATAAGCGTTTTGTCACTGTAACTTTTCTATTCTAATTAAATGTTCTTCAAAATGTAATGGGATTTCTAATCTATGATTTTTGAAAAAAAATATAAGGCCTATAAAGTATCAAACAACATAGAAGCTTCCTGAAAACTTTTACTCCAATCTTTTTAATAAATCTGTGATCTCAGCATCAGCATTTCCCATTTTGCGTTTGATTATTTCATTCATTATATCAGATAAATACGGATATTTACTATAATCATAAAAATCATACATATAATTTGCCAGAATAGCAACGGAATCGTTCAATTTCAATCTTTTTATTTCAAAATCATCGCCAGCTGTTTTTTCATCTAAAACGATGAGTTTGTTGATTGTGTCTTTGAAGTCATGGCTAAAAATTTTATAATTCTCAATATCATTTATGAGTATATCAACCAATTTGGATTGGGATTTGATGCGACTTAAGTTGGCAAGAGCATTCTCCACCTGAAAAGGATTGTATTTTTCTGAAAGCAATTTCAGCGCACTGAAATAATTCTGCAAATCAACTAAAACCTGCTCTATTTCAGGGTCATCCCCAACAAGACGTATATCACGCGCGATTGCTTCTTTATTTGAAGATCTTATCAAGTCATCAAATGGCTGGTTTTTGTATGTAATTACAATACTGGCAAATGCTTCTTTTTTACCTAAATCTCTTTCTTCCCGTTTTTTATTTTCACATTCAATACCTAGGTTGGTAAATATTGTATCTTTTATTAGAAGTTCTTTTTTCAAGAAATTGATGGAATCCGATTTTGAAATAAGTTTTTGATCAAAATCCACCTTTAGAGTTTTGAATTTTTTTAACTCTGATAATTCAAAATTCAAAGAATCGATTTTATTTAGAAATGATTTGTAATTATTTTGATTTGTTTCAATCATTTTCTTGTTAGCAATTTCGGCTAAATCTTTTTCCTTCCTTAATTGGGTAATTTCTTCCACTTTCTTAGCATACAATTCCTCAGTGATTTGTGCATACCCAATGTATTTACCGGAAATTAGTATTAATAATAATAATAACTTTTTTTTCATTATATCAAAATTTGTGATCCCAAGCATTTCTATTATCACTACTCCACTTTTTCAACAACCTATTATACTCCATTTCAAAGTTGCCAACTGAGTAAATCCCAATGTCTAAAGATTCGATCTCTGCTTTCAGAGGTTTATAAAGATTATTGGAATAATCATTATATGAGTTATAATTTGGATAGCTATCTGTCCAATAAGAAATTTTATTATCTAAATACCTGATATTTGCAAGAAATAATTTTTCAGGGACCTCTTTCAATCCCTCATGTAAGCGGATACAATTATTGACATAAGCATTCTCTAACCTATTTTGCTGCAAAATTGATGCACGCGAAATCTTACTTTGAACATCACCAATCGGAAAACGAACTGACAATTCTGTGGATAAAAAGTTATAATTGTTGCAAGAACTAATTAAGTTTACGACCTCATAATACTTGTTTAAAGTGGTTTGAATAGTTGTAAAGTCCTTATCAATCGGGCTTTCTGCCATAAGCCATTTTGACTTTTTTAACATACTCTTTTCAGACTGAATGAATTTCAGGTCCTCTTTTCTCCAAGCGGATCCACGAAAAACGCTTTTTGCTTGCTTGATGAACTTTTCAGCATAAACAGAATAAAGGGTTTTTTCCAAATCCTCTTTCCATTGGTCGTTTTCCAACTTAGTACTACCATATCTTCCATAAGGAAATGATGGCGGCAATGGCTTGGAGAATTCATTGATTCTGTGAGAAACTTCTCTATAATAATCACCACAAAACTTATTATCAGACTTACTTCTGATTTCAGCAATATCCTGTTCAATTTTTTGTATAAATTGATTTTCTGGTGGCTTCTCTTCCTCAATAGGTTCAATTCTTTGAATCCCTAAAAAAATGCCTAAACAGATTAAAGCCACTACCAATATAGTTAATACAATTTTAATTTTTTTCATGTCCTTTTAACCCATTAATTTTATATGTTTTACTATATAAAGGTTTAGATGAAGGATTTTTTTCTTCTTCTGAGATCACTTTATCTAAAAATGCTTTTAATTTGCTATTTTCGAAATTTTTATCCGCATTTATTTTATCCCGAAATGAATAATAAGTCTTCGGTTTTTTTGTATCAGTGGAATTACCCAACTCCCAAAAATCAAAACATAATTGAATACTTTTCTTAAGATCTTCTTTTATCCCTCTTGTCTTAGAATATTCCTCAAGCTTCTCCTCGTCCAACTCGCTTCCCTTGATATAATGAATTATTTCGGAAGTCATATCATCCTTTCCATCTGTTTGTTGGGTTGATTCATCAACATTAGCTTTAGGAGGCGAAGTTTTTGTTTTTAGCCCTTCATCTTTCCCAGACTTTTCATTTTGCTTTGCTGGTTTCCTTTCAGTATTTTCAGAGGTAGTCGATGGAGATTCAATTATAGAACTTTTAATGTTTAGAATTTCATTGATTTTTTCAGCAATCTGGGTTAAAGTTAGCTGTGAGGTTATCCCAAGCTGCCTGGCTACATCCTCATATTTGGTGCTTTCAATTTTTTCAATGGCGGATTTAAATGAATGTTGAGTATTTGAATAATGCAGTTTTTTTAATGCTGAAAAATCTTTACTATTGATCAATACTCTTTTCGTTATGGCTGAATCGATCGTGTTTTTCACAGGTTGCCAAATTTCTATCACTTTTGAATCATTGACATTTTTTTCACCTCCAAAGCACCCGCCCCCATATTCTGTAATATAACTCTTCTTTTGTGCTTCCCATTTATCTTTTATATTATTTAATGTATCCAGGAAAAGTGAATTGCCTTCGACATAATCATTTATTTGTTTTAAAGAAATCTGAGATTCAACGAAAAGATTATTCTTGTCTGGTAATTTATTAATTGCCCAAATTGAACCAAAAATAACCAAAACGGAAACAATTGCACTTACAATGCCCGCCGGACTTTTTAAAATTGTAATGGCTTTTTTGAAAATTGGTATTTTCTTTTCGTATTTGGCTACATGTATACCATCGACTAATTCCCAATTTTTAAAAACATACCCAGGGTTTGGAACAATAATATTTTTATCCAAATCGTCTCCAGTACTACTGTTTGAGTATTCCGGACATTTTTCTGCTTTTTTCCCATGTTCACCAGGATCAATTTTGTATGCTACATTAGGGGAATTTCCTTTAATTGATTTATGGCAGTGCACAATTATGTCATTCTTTTCAGCCGGGCAATATTCAATTTTCCCTAAATAATTGACTTGGCCTTCAATTTTTGAGACTTTTATTATCCAAGTTTTACCAATTTCATCATTTACAAAAATCATTTCTGAAATATTCTCGCGATATCCCTTACCATCATTACACCAAAATTTAAAGTTAGGTATGTAGTTTCCATTTTCATTATCAATTACAAAAATCTTAACTTTTTTTTGCTTTTGTAAATTCAATAAAACTGGTTCATTCTGAGTATCAGGCATAAATGTAACAACCTCGGAATATAAATTTTCACTTTCTTTCCTGGCAGAAATCTTGAATGGTTTGATGATATCTTCACCACAAAAAACTTTGGTTATTGAGGATCCATCTACTTTATACCATTTAAGATTATCAATCTGAATTTCAGCCCCTTCAATGTTTATTCCATAATGATCTTTAATTTCAAAAGTTACTTTCTTTTCTTTTTTAATAGGATTATCAAATGCATCATATTTGAGCATAATTTGATTACCTTTGATTTCTATGTATTTATGAATTTCAGAAGATGGATCAGAAATTGTCCCCTTTGCATTTATAGGCCTAAAGCTTCTGTCGTCTTTTGAATAATTGATTTCTATATGCCATTTTGCCCTTATTTTATTTTCACCTTTTTTATCTGAACGAGCTTGGTTGTTGGCAGTGATCTTTATACCTTTATGGCTGTTGTAGTTATTTAAATAGTAGTACTCATTCTTCAAATCAGGATTCAGTTCAATTCCGGAATTCTTTAATACATTAAGTGGATTGGAAGCACCTTGCAAGTTTGAGTCAATAAATAAAATCTGTCTGTATCTACTGTATTCTTCCTGATATGGTTTATCTAAAAGTTCTATAAGATCAATGTCGGATTTGTAATAATGGAAAGCAGGGTCGTCAGTTCCGGAAGCGATTTCTTCGTCTTTTCTATTTTTCTCCTGCTCTGTGTATTCTGTTGTTATGTCTTGTAAGAAACTCCAATCCTCATGAATTAGTGTAGTTTCGCCTCGGTTAACATTATTATCTCTGACATATTCTTCAATATAGAATTTTGATAATTTATCCAGCAATGATTTTACATCAGCACCCTTACCACCTAATTCTCTGTTTGCAGGCAAAAAAAGTGAAAAAGCAATGTTACCTGTTGCATAAGCACGTAATGTATCTCGTATAATAGTATATTTTGTATATACAATACCACCGTTGAAAAATGCTATAGAATATGCTGATTTCCCCAGGGGATTTTCATTGTTTACTCCATTCCGAATGTCCCCGAGTGAAAAAGTCGGTTGCGAATTAGGTATAAAACTGCTTTTATAACCTTGTTTTGTCCCGTGAACTAACAATTCCATAATTAATTATTGATTGAAAACGTCTAAAATACTTTGTTTCTGAGGTGTTATTCTTCTTATTAGTATGTCAATGATGTTTTTTGCAGTTTCAGGGTCAAAATCACACATTTGCTGAAAATAAACTTTTCCCAATGCAAAAGGAGTCCCTAAAATTCTTTTTCCATTAATACTGTTTTCTTCACATTTAGACCGTAAAGAATTTACAAACGAGAGAAAATTGTTTGTATCGAAGTAAGCTTTTAATTGATGAACTCTTTCACTTTTTTCACATGGCATTAAGTCACTTTTTGTAAGAACAATATAAATTGCATCAGTAGTTTTTCTGAAAAGATTATTTTTCTTGTCATTAAAAAAAGTTGCAGCTGCATTCAGATAATCTGATTGGCAATAACCATCAGCATCAGGATTATTATCAACATCATAGTCTACAAAAAAGAAATGAATTTTGCGATTTCCTCCATTTAAAAAACGAATCAATGAATTAAATGTTTCTTCATGTTGTTGAGTGGGCAATGGTTTGTTAGCATTTTTATAAAAGAAACATTGAAAGATTTCTCCACTCAATTCTATTAAAGAAACAGATCGATAGTATTTTTCCTTAGGTTTTTTCAAGGTAAATGGTAGATATTGTGTTGTATCAACTGGGCTCGCTGCAGGCAAAAAGGATATACTGTTTTTAAATATATTTTTCAATTTTATCATATAATCATAACCAGGTCCTTGTGCAATTTCCAAATAGCCTAGACTGTCGGCATGACTCAGAACAGCAGCCAAAGCACAGGTTTTACCAGAGCCGGGGATACCCCAAAAATAAACTTCAGTATAACCGCCAGGGATGGAATCAGGTGTTCGTCCAAGTTGCAGATTAGGCAATAAAATTTTATCTAATGAATTGATAATTTCAATTGGGACTCCAGCATTTTGTAGATCATTCTCTTTAATAATTTCATCTTTCAAGTATTGGCGTATCATACCAACAGGGAAAGAATTAGGGTTCAGCCGCACTCTTTTGACAATCCGTTGACGATTTTCAATTTCCTTATTACGTTCATATTCAAAGTCAACAATTTTTTGCTTTGCTTCTGCAACGTGCATTCCTGCCGGAAATTTTATGAGATAATCACGACAACCTTGCTCTGAACCACTGGCAATATTCCAATAATTATCATCTTCAGCAGTGTGGGATGCTAGCAAAGCACTTATGGCATTTCGTTTAGTAGCATCCAATTCACCTGAGTTTCTTAAATCCGAAAGGGAAACTAGTCCTTGAATAATAGCGTCAAAAAGCTGTTGTGCTGATAATTCGTCTACATGAGCTAGAATATAATTTTTATCCATTTATCTTTCCTTTATTATAATATTACAATACTACTTCATAAGGTTTGGTAGTAAATGCTCCGGCTGCCCGGGTATCCCGACCAGTAACTAACCACGATAGCAACATTAAAACATATATAAATAATGCTGATCCTATGGATTTTAATGTTGGACTATTATACTTTTTAAAATAAGTCTTCACATCTTCAACCAAAAGGGGGTATTCAAAATCACTGGCTTGCTCGCCATTTTCGCGAACCTTTGATAGCGTTACCAAATAGCTTAGCCATTCGTTTGAGTTATTCTCAATTTCATCCACAACCCAAACAATTCCAATGGGTTTCCATCCATCTGATACGCTTTTTGCATTTTTAAGCCATTCACCTGCCAATTCTTTTATTCCATTTTGTTCGATAGTATCAGTGTAATTTGAAGGGTACAAGATGGCTTTTAGAGAAAATACTTTATCTTCAATCTGATTATTGTCTGAAATACCATTAACAAACCCATGGGCCTGATAGTCCCGCGGATTACTTCGTTTTGCGGATACAACACCGCTGAGTTTTCCATTGTAGAGGTATATTCGTTTCTCGACATAAGACTCATAGGCTTCAAATATTTTTTCGGCTTGATCAATACTTTTTCCGAGTTTGGAGGTAATCTCTGACTTCTGATCATTTACTGTAAAAAAGTGGGTAAAAGGCGAGGTTTTGGTAGTAAAAAACAAAGCAAAAAATACAAAAAATATGAGTAAGGCTACTTCCCATACAAAGCAGATTTTAAAATTCCGGCTTGTTTTTTTCAGGAGTTTCGCGCCATAAGCGGTGGCAAACAATACCATCGAACAAAAAATACCAATAACAATACATCCGGTGGTATGATTCATTCCCCATACCTTATCGTTATCAATATTGAGAAAATTTGCACCCATAAAGCAGATAAATCCGTAAGTTATGGCTGCCAGAATTAAAATCACATCGGCTAAAGGTATTTTACTTTTTATCATAGATTTCAACTTATATAAATTAATTTCAAATATTTACCTGCTGTTCCCAATCCTTCTAAGTTCCTTATTTACTCTATCCAACTCTTGGTTCAATCGGTCTCGTTCCTCCTCTAATTGTGAACGACGATGATCATCAGGATTTGTATCAGGATTATTGTGGTTTTCATTAGGTGGATTTTCATAACTGTTTTCATTGCCCAGTGTGAAAGTACAAATATGAATTGCTTCATTTTCATTATTGATTGTTCCTGTGTATTCATCAGTCATTTGACCGTGTTTAACGCTGATTTTATATGGATTCGGATCCGCATTTTCATGTTGTTTGTAATACAACAGATATACATTATAAGTGCCGTTTGGTGCTCCTCCCGGTGGCCAATAGATATTTTCGATTGGCGTTTTACTGTCAGGGTATTCTACATTCATATCAATTTGAAGTTGTCCACCACTTGAAACCATGCGATTTTTGAACCAAACCGATTCACCATTTGGGTCGGTAACTAACAAATCCAAATCATTGTAATTGTTCCAACTCAACAAAACTTGTACATCACCGGTAGTGGGTGCGGGTGTACAATCTACTTCTTCGCCTGATTTTACTTTTAACAATGCTTTGTCCAATTGAATCAATTTACCTATATCTCCCTGGGTTTCTATGCCAGTACCCTGTAAAATACAAATGATCCGTTTGGTGGTGAGGGTATCATTTAAGCTTTTCATCAAAGCAACTGCACCCGCCACAATCGGAGCCGCCATACTTGTACCATCCATAAGTGAATAACCGTTTTTACCTACTGAACTGTAGATATCCACACCGGGAGCGGAAATCGTTGAATATTTTCCATAATTGCTGAAAGTAGCTTTATTCAATTTCCTGTTATTTTTATCGGTTCCGGAAACGGTAATAAAAAGTTCCGGACGTTGCAAGGCATCAATACCTGCTAAAACATTATCATTGCCTGCAGCCAATACAATGGTTGAATTATGTTTTGCGGCAATTCGCATGACTTCACGCCACAACCGTTCTTCTTCTTTAAAATAATTACGAATTAAATCTTGCTGCTCCCTTTCAGAAAAATGCGATAATCCTGTAAATTGGCTTCCTAGTGAAACACTGATCACATCTGCGCCCTGATACAAAGCGAAAAGGATTCCATCCAACACTGATGTTGTTGTCATAATTCCATTTTTGTCTGCAACCTGGACAGGCATAAATTTACATTTCGGTGCAATCCCGGAAATTCCCTTACCATTGTTTGCAACAGCAATAGCCGTGCCTGCTACGTGTGTACCATGGTCAACTGATTGAGGGAAAATTTTGTTTGAGCGCAGCCATACATTATATGGCTGAATCACCTTACTACTTAATTCAGTATGTTTTAGATTAAACCCATTATCCACAATAGCAACTGTAATTTTATTTGAGCCAAGCGTAATATCCCAGGCTTTGTAGGCATTAATTGTATTGAAATACCATGATTTGTTTTGATCTGAAAATACCGGGTCGTTTGGTGTGTATCTATTTTCAAACAATGCTTCGTCGAAGACAAATAATTCGTAATCCGGAGCAAAAGCAGAGGGGATTTCCAGTTTCATTTGCTCACGTTCTTCTTTGGGAATTTCGATTTGCATTCGTTTAACCACATTATCAAAATATACTATTTTATACTTGGGATCCGGATACTTGATTTTAAAATCTTTCGCCAAATCCATAACAGACTTATCTTGATTTTCCATTAAGATATTCAAGCGATTAGCAAGGACAGAAGGATTGCCGGGAATGACTTCCGGATTATCACCGATTGGTGGTAAAACGCCTTCGTTAGGTGGCAAGACATTATCGTGACCTGGAGGGGTTGGTTTTGGTTTGTATGGATTGTAAGGATCATAAATGCCACCTTCTTTACCAACATTCGGATCATCCTTTAGCCATGTACTGTCGTTATCACTGAGTGCCCCACCTCCGGCAATATGTGGGTTGCATCCATGACAACCGCGAAACATCCATAAAATCAAAAACAGTAACAATAGCAATAGTATTGCCCATAACAACCATTTCAGACACCCTCTACCTGCAAAAAATCCTGTAAACCATAGCCAAAAACGTTTCCACCATGGAAGTTCGATCGGTGGTTCAAGAGGGGGGATTTGTCGATATTGTGCGGTAAATTCTTTGTTCTCTGTTACCTGATATCCGTAAGGCGTTTCGGTCCAACCAACAAATTCGTAGCCGTAATTCGGATCAACCTGAGGTATTTCGTCATCGCCAAGATAAGAATTAGCATCTTTAGTGATTGTGGAATTGCTGCTTAATGTACCGTATTCACCAGAACTGAACGTTATAATAAAAGATGATTTTTTTAGCCCATTTTCGGGTTCATCTGTAGGATCAGATATTTTTATTTTTCGCCTCATGTCTTTGCGAATTTCTGTAATATCTTCCCGAATATTTTCGCGCATCTGCATACCCCATGCTCCGAGAATAACCTTGTTGTCGTAGCAAAACACAAAACGGTCATCTATAAATTTTGTGGCCGCTGCTAAAAATTCTGATTTATCTTTGTCTATAATTTTAAATTCTTCAATTTTATTGTTGTAATAATCTAGGGTTTCAGTTTTAATCCTTTGGTACTTATATGCCTCATCATCCTGCAATTCAGCTAAAATTTGAGGATAGTCGTTTCTTGCTTTTTTCCCGTAAAATTCAATCTTATCAATTACTCTTACAGGATATGCCAAAAAGTCTCGATATTTTTCATCAAGTTTATCGAGCATTGAGCTTGCTAATTTATAGCGGTCGAAAATTGACTTTTCGCCAATAATTTGCAATGCTTTGAAATACTTCAAATCGGTGTTAAACAATGGTTCATAGTTTATTACTGTTGCCATAACTATTCGAATTTTATAGTTATACATTCATCAATAATATTACCTAAGTTGGCATTCACTATAACATCGTAGTTTGGGATATCACAAACGGAAACAAAGCCAACTTTTAGGCGATTGCTCCAGGCGAGATAATTTCGATAACTTGGCAAAGATTTCATTTCTTCGGGTTGGGAACTCATAATTTCGGTTTGATTTTCAATTTTGGTAAACAAATCCTCAATCGAATTCTCAGTCTGGAATGTGTTGTTATCTAGAATCAACCCCAATTTATTTTTAATGTTTGCTTGGCGCAAATCATTGATTTCTGAATCATCAAGATAATCATAGCCAACTGTAATAATACATTTATTAAGCAATTCAGCAGAAATATCAGCAACAATTTCATAAGGTAAATCGGTTTTGTTATGTCCTTCAACATAACGTCGAATTTTCTTAGCAATAAGTTTGGCTATTCCCAATTTTTTGAATAGTTTTTGGTACATAGCTTTGATATTATCAAAAGAGATATCTTGCCCTAAAATCTGTTGAGTAATGATTTTGTCACTCAAGGTAATGTACAGAAACCAATACTCAAGTAAAGCTTCTGCTAATTGTTGTGCATTGTTTTTAATTAGATCGGCATTGCCCTCAATAAGTTCTTCCAGGTCAATTTGTTTTTCTATAAGCTCAGAACGAAACTCGTCTATACGCTCATCTGTGTTTTTTTCATATTTCATACAAAGTCTTTCGAAGTATCTTTCTGCAGTATCGTCTTCTTCAACAGGAACTTCCATGCGATATATACTGTATTTATCTTTATTATCTAAGTCGCGATATTCAAGAGCATCAACTTTTTTTCGAAAAAGCTCATGTACTGAAGCCTCGTCAATCATTAGTTCTTTCATCAATTGCCCGAAATTATTTATTTTATCAGCTGCAAAAGCTGTTGCTAATGTGAATTGTATATCTCCTGCAATTTCTTTTGCTCTTTTCAATTGTATGTCTTTATCTTCATTATGAAAATGCTTAAGCAATTCAGAAAGAATGATTTGTGAAACCTCGTTAAGTTCCGCTTTCATTTTTTCAATACGTGCAGGATTTATTTGATTTGCTGCAATTGTTAGTTTTTCAATAATCAACTTTGTCCCATCTTTGTTTATGCTAGCAGCTTCATCCCATGATTCGGCAGGATTGGTAAAATGATCTTTTACAAAATCGTAATCAATAAAAGATTGGCGAAGATTAGAACGGAAATTTGGATAATCATGAGGTATAATTTCTTCTATTTCTTTTCTATTAGCATCTGAATCATTGTACCCTCTGTAAACATTACTGGCGTCTTTGACATTTTCTCCGGATTTTTCAAAGTCACGCAACAGGAAAATATTTTTAAAAAATTTGTTAGAAACAGTCCAATTTTCAAACCAATTGTTTTCATGAGCTTTAATAATTTCATTTTGTAGCACTTTTGTAAATCGTTGCTGCCATTTTTCGTTTAAAGTTTGTTTTTGATTGGGTTTATCATTTCTGGAATCGTACTCCATATCTTTATTAAACCACGTTGAAATAATGAATAATGGAGATATTGATGATTTGAAATTTTCACGCTGTTGAGCAGTTTTACCCATTATATAGCTAATCCAGTAATCAATTTTTTTGGAGACTACGTTTTGCTTTGCCATCTTATGATTCTGACAAAATAATAAGACGTTAATACGTTCGTTGATCGAATATTTATTAAACAAATAATCTACTCTGCCTCTACGCAGCAATATGGATAATGATTTATTTGGAATATCATCTTCTTTTGTTGCTTCATATGCACGACATCCGGGGAAATCAAGCAAATCTGTTTCTGATAAAAAGGGTTTGGTCGATCTTAATATTTCTGGTAAAACGAAAATGAGTTCAGAAGTTAAAGCGCATAAATAAGGTTTGGAAAATGTCTGTGCTTTTCTATTACCATAATCATCAATATAAAAAACAGTTGATGTAGGTGAATATTCTTCTTCCTCGCCACTGTAAGGCCCATATATTTCATCAATCCGGTCAACATCAAGCAAAGTACCTTTATTTCGCAAAACTGCTTCAAAAGGAAGGTACACAGTATCAGTAAAATTTAACTGCTTATATTGCTGAATTAAGTCATCAAATAATTCAGTTAGTTGCGAATTAAAATTCCAAAGTAGTGAAAAAACTTCTTTCCATTCTTCAGGAGAAATTTTAGTAACTAAAGTTGATATTTTTTCAAAAAAACCGACATCAATTATATTGATATATTTTAATTTGGAAAAATTATCTTCAAAATAATTTTCCATATTTCTGACATCATCTTCTATTATTAATTTTTGACATTCTGATTTTATTGAAAATCTAGCGTAAAAAGAACTTAATATTTCCCTTAAATTTTCATAACTTATTGGATTATTTACATCTAAATTATTGTAGTATGCCTCACAAATAACAAGAATGATATCAGTTGGCGAAAGCATTTTAATAATGATAGGGAAAGCAGGATCTATCCATTTATATTTCGTTGAAAAACGAGTAACAATTGAAGTAGATTCCATTTCATTTCCTCGTGGATTAATTTGTTTCTTAAAATCATATTCATTACCGCTACCATCTGACACCATAAATGTTTTGCCTTCATCTGATAATAAAGCACTTACGAGATACGATTTACCAGCCTGACTTTCTCCATACAATGCAGCGGCAGGATTGCCTCCCAGGGCAAATTTCTTTCTGTTTAATGCACGACGGCAGTTAACCATTGTACGATACGCCTCTTTTGCCTTGTTGCCTTCTAATGAGTGATTTATCCAGGAAATGGATTTTTCTATAATTTTGAGTTGTTTTTGTATGTTTTTTTCCATTGTTGCAGCCACATTAATTTTGTGAAGTATTTATATTCAAAGTGAAAATTCCCGAGTCGAGCCAAAAGTTTTCAACTTCACTCATACTTTGAACCTGCAACATGAAGAAGTTTTTGTTCAAAGTGTTGCCATCTTTATCCAGTAATTCCTCTAAAGTCAAACTTTCGATATCTTCGTTTATGTTACGCGAGATTGTAACTTTTAGCGGCATTCCTCTGAGTATTTTATCTTTTTCAATTTGAATTTCCTGTTGGACCTGATTTATGGGCGGATGATCATCATCAAATCGTCCCATAACGCGGTCTTCAATTTTAATTTCATTAAAATCAAGCGTGTAAAAAGGCCGGGAAGGATATGCAGGAATATCAATTTGGCGAACTCCGATACGGAACGGTAATGAAGCAACATCAACCGTCGTGCTATTATTGTTGACCGAAATAATTGTATTGGTATATTCCAATGAATCCTCGTTAAGTTTGCCGAAATAAAAAGTTGTGGGTAACAGTTTCTTTTTTAATTCTGAAAGATTTAAGCTAAATCCATTCAATCCGCCATTCTCAGCAATGTGGCCTATCATAGCACCAGTAGTAACTATAGATTTCGGATTATAAAACTTTCCATTGCCATCAACAAATGGATATCGTTGGTCTTGAGGATACCAACGCCCTACCCGATAATCATTCATCGATTTCAAGCGATTGGGAGAAATCGCATAATACTTCAGAAACAAATCGGAAAGTGGTTTAAGGGAAGTTGGTCGACCTGAAAGCAAAACTATATCGCAAGCATAATATGTAAGAAGTGAAGATATTTTTCCAATCAAGGTATCAAATGTTTTTTCTACTATGTTGGAAATAACTTTCTTTTTGTAAGTCCACTGTAAATCGGATAAATTAAAGCCGAAACTATCTTTGAAATGTAATAATACAGCTTGGGTTGGCGGATTTGTTCCAAAAATATCGCTATATGATAATATTATGTCATCTTTATTTTCTTTCAATAATTCAAGATAATATGAAACAATAGGAACGGCAACCTGCAAGTTAAAATCGCTTCTTAACCGGCGATTACGGAAAGAAACACCCACGTCAGTTCCAAAAAATGGCTGCAGAATTTCAACTGAATTTTTTCCAAGTTGCTTTAATTTTTGCTCTATGGGAGAGTTTCGTCCTTCAATCACAAGTTGTTGTACAAGGTGTTTCATTAAATCATCACCTGCATAATAAAAACTTTCCCAAAATAGTGGCACAGGGATTAAAGTACATTGTGAACTTCTGTCTTCATATTTGTATGACGCAATCATCAAATCAGTTGTACCTGCACCAATATCCACAGAGCCAACTGTAAGCGAATTTTTATTATAATCTTCCAAATCGCTACGAACTTTTCCATAGAAATCAAAATAATCTTTAACGTTTTTCTGATAACGTTCTTTAATTTCAGCATAAAGAAAAACAAATTGAGCAGCAGTAGCTTCATCATATATCCATTCAATTCGTTCTTCCTTTGCAGATAGTTTTTTTGAAGAAGGAATAATTTGAATTCTTCGATTTTCAGTTTCTTCCATTTCTATGGAATAGGTATTCTCAAAGAATCGATCGAGCATAATAGCTGCATCTTCAGCGCATTTACGAAGTGCAATTTGCTCTTTATGAGACATAGCTGTTGGACAGGTTACAATAATACGTCCAATATTTCGTAGCATTGTTTCGTTTCCCCAATGATTGCGTTGTTCATAACTGTTGATCTGCATCCTTGCCTGAGACAAGATTTCAAGAAAAGCGAAAGTCATCAATGCTTTACGGGAATATCGATTTTTGATTGAGCCATCCCCTAAAGTCCCGTCTTCATTTAATTGTTCCGAAATGCCCTTTATATAAATCGGCAGGGCGGATTCACCATCTAATTGTACAAATTCCCATTCTTTTTTTTGTGGCTTCTCGTCCCATAAAAATCGTTTCGGACTGGAAAAAGTACTTGTCTTTTCCGCCCCTGTATTCATATTGGTCGCTTGATGAATCAGGCGATTTGCTTCTTTCCCCAACCGAATCAAAGAAGGATAAACAAATTGACTGCTGTTTTCCAATCCGAACTTTCCACCAAAATTGGCTTCGCGAAACGCCAAACGCATATCAAAGGAGTCACGATATTTATTTAATACTCTATTTGATACTGGTATTGTGAAATCCTGCAACTCTAGTGGACTTGATAGTTTAAAATCACCATTATCAAAAAGTACTGCACATGTGCGGGAATTACCTATATCCACTATTAAATCTACATTTCCAATTAACACATTTTGATTAGAATATAAAGTGATAACCGGCAATTTTCCAAATTGCTGGATATATCTTACAAGAAAGATATATTGGGCCAAATACTTCATTTTTGGCATAGCTATTCTTCGATCATGGATATTATCAATTTCGTGAAAGTGTTTCAACAAAAATTTATCTACCCATCCACAATTTCTTTCTTCCGAGCAATATCCGATCAGGCCTTCCTCAGTATTACATAAAGCAAAATTCTTCAAAATATCGGCAGCATTTGTAAAAATGGGCGTTTCCTGCAAATCTTCTTCCTCAAATCCTTCCTCCTTAAATACAGTTCTAGTGTCAAAAGCCAACAACAAGTTATATTTTTTGATTTTACCGTCCTGTCCGTTAGGAATAAGCTTGAATCGGCACCAATTTGTTGGTCCAAAATCTGACTTTTTTACTTTGAGTTGAAAGAATGGCATTGGAAACCAGGTGTTTTCAAACTTATTCCAGTCGACTTCTTTTATTTTACCCATTGAAACATCGAAACATCCTGAATCTCTTGGATCCTCTGTATCTATTGGAATTATACAACTATCATTAAAGTCTTCGTCATTTGATATGGTTTCCCAAGAGTCCGTAACTTTATAGTTATTGTTCAGTGTAGAATAGCCAAGAATATTACCATATAGAATCTGCTTTTTAATCCAAATTCCTTCTTCTGAAAAAAAATGAGCAATTTCCATCTTTTTCAAATTCTCTTCTGGATCAAGCCATTCATGAAAATACATTTTAAAGTTATCGTTAAAATTAATTTCCAATGGAAATGTAAATAATTGAATGCCAGTATTTGCAATTAAGTTCATATTTATATTTTATTAAAAAGGGATTGGTTCAAATTCTTATTGGTTTTAGATTCTATAGCACTTTTAAGGAACCCTAAGAGTGAAGAAGTTGTATGATTAAAATTTAACTCTTCTTCACAAATAGGGAATATATTGGCAATTCGTTTGACTTCGTAAAAAGCAAAGTTATTTATAATTTTAACTTTCGACTTATCATAGGTCGATTCTTCGGAAATAGGTGAGCTACAACTTATAAAAGCAAATGAAAGCATATAAAGGATAAAAATTGGCTTCCTCATTGAAACAAAAGTTGGTTATTGCCAAAATTAAAAAAAAATAAAGAAAAAGGAATGGTTTTGCATCTAAAAAACAATAATTTAGTTTAAATCTAAATTAAATATTCCTTATATATCAATCAAGCAAAAAAAAGTTTTCAGGTATGATCAGAACCTTTTTAAAACCTTATTATTTTTTGTAAAGTTTGTAACTTTCAAGAATAGTCAATGCTCTGATGCTTTTTTGGATATTTAAATAGTTTTTGGTACAATTTTAATTAAAAACCAACTTAATATTAGGTCTGTTTGTAGATACATTTTCAAATGGTAAAGAACATCCCTGAGCATTGTCGTCTGCAGCAACAATATTTGAATAAAACCCGCTGTTAGAATAATATACAGTCGAATTTAAGTCAAACCTTGAGTTATTGAAACAAATTTCAAAGATCAAGTTGGTTTGACCATCCCAATAAAATGGGCTTTTAAAATTAAAAGGCACCCAGCCTCCATTTGAGTCTACCAAGTTAAATGAATTATGTGAATCTTCAAAAGCAAAATTATATGTATTTCCAAGAACCAACGAGTTTAGGGTAGTAGTTCCATATTTAATGACAAAGTTATTAATTGAAATATTGGCAGCTCGTGAAATATGGAACATAATTTGGGTAATTTTACCCGAATTGCCACCTTGACTTTTAATTTCGGATGCTTTAATTAAGTATATGTGCCTAACATCTTCAAAATTAGTTCCAAATGGTGTCACAGTGGGGTAACCAGATTGCGATTCTGTATATGAGCTGGTTCCAATAATTACCGTACCAATAAAACTTCCTGATGTTGTTGCAAAAGATCTTTGTTGTCCATATACAGTCCCACAAATATTAGTTGCATAAGCACGAATGTAATATGTAGTGCTTGGAATCAATCCTGTCAAATTGCTTGTAAAATTCCCGATTCCTCCACCATGGTTTGTTTTGGAACTTAACTCAACTGTGGGGTTTTGATTTGTACTCCAAATTACACCTTTTGATAGAATATTTGATCCTCCATCACTAATAATTATGCCGCCGCATACTGCAGAATTAGACGTGATATTAGAAACGTCATTGGTGGTCAAAATGGGAGTACAGTTTAAAGTTGTAAATGAAAGTTGGTTACCATATTCAGTACCACAATAGTTAGTAGCATATGATCGCAAATAATATGTTTTGTTGGGGGTAAGCCCAGTTATATCACTGGAAAAACTTCCTGAACCAATCCCATCTGATGTAAAACTTGAAGTTAGAATTGTGGGATTAATGTTCAAACTCCATGTGACTCCTTTTGCCTGAATATTAAATCCTCCATTGTTATTAATTATTCCTCCGGATTTGACCGAGGTTGAGGTAATATTGCTTATTTGTGTAGTAGTCAGAGTTGGTTTACAATTTCCGGTTGTATATATTAACTGATTTCCATAAGAAGTTCCTTCATTATTTGATGCAAATGCTCTGATATAATAGAAATTTCCTCCAGGTTGCAGACTATCCAATAAGCAGTTAAATGGCCCCATACCTGAACCAGCATATTTGATTTTTGAATTTATTGTAGGCATTGAACCTGTACTATAACAAATACCTCTTGAATGCACCGCGCTACTACCTTCATTCGTAACATTCCCTCCACATTGAACAGAAATTGCTGAAATTTGTATTAGATTTGAAGTTGAAACTGTGGGTAATAGCACCTCAGCAGTTGTAAACTTCTGCGTTTCTCCAAATGAAATACCACTATCAGTTAATACATAAGCTTTAAAAAAATATTGCGATGAAGGGTTCAATCCCAGCGCCATTAAATCATAAGTTCCAATTTGGCCTGAAAGAGATGAAATCTTTATACCTGAAATATCTAAATCGGAATTTTCTGATAAAAAAAATCCTCTTTCCTGGATTTCAGATCCACCATCTGAGATGATCTGTCCATTAAGAATTGCACTATTCGTAGTAATATCTGAAGCAGGATTTGTAATTACTTTACCAAATGCTTTGGTTTCAAAAACAATAGGTTCTCCAAATGATTTTCCTTTTTCATTTACAGCAAAAGATTTAACATAATACCTTGTGGATTCTTCAAGATTATTTATTTCTAAATAAAAATCTCCAATTTCAGTACCTGATTTTATTATAATTGAATTTTCAAAAATAGAATCTTTGCATATATAAAATCCTCTTTCAGTCAAAGTCAATCCACCATTGTGAATTACTTTTCCAGCAAGTTTGGCTGACTTTGCCTTTACTTCAGATGGAAATAGTGTAATAACTTTCGGTGATATTTTTTCCAATGTCCAGGTTAAATCTTCCTTAGTACAACCCAGGATAAAAATTAATACCAACAAGATAAAATACTTCATGATATTATATTCAAATATAAATTCTTTAAATGCTATTATTAATGCTATAAATAAATAGTGTCTTTTATTGTTTGTAATGTTTTAAGCTTATTGGGATCTAATTGATTAAATAATCCTTTCCCAAAAACAGCCAATACATCATATAAATATAAACTGATACCCAACGTCCCCGAAATAATTGAGAGTCTGTTTGCAAAGTTAGCAGCATTATAGCTTTTTTCCAGGACATCCTGGCTGTCTGAATCGAGATACTGTTGATACATTTTATTAGAATAAATTTTACTCCCTATTGCTGTTCCGGCAAGTGCAAAAAAACCAATGCCTATTAAAGGACCATTCCTATATCCCACTGATTTTCTGCCGGCTCCGGGTAATAACAAAGATTTAAAAACATTTTTCACTCCATCTGTTCTTTTAAGGCAATATCCTGAAGTTTGATAATAAACTTTTTCCCCTATGTCTACTGATGTAATATCTACTTTGAAAACTCCTTCCGGATATGAGGAAAGTCTTCTGTTATATCTTGAATTCATAATATCCGAAATAAACTTATCATCGGTTTCCCACACATATTTTTTCCCGGTCAATTCATTCGTTTTTCGTGATATAAATAGATCAACAGGATAATTATCCTCCGTATTTACTTCATATTTTTCCCCTTTAAAAGTAATTGTTGGTGGTGATAATTTAGCCCGATAGTTATTTAATTCGTAAACTAAATCATTTCCCAACTGTAAGTTTGAATTGCTTATTGAATTATCCAATTTGAAATGATAATTGTCATTTTTTACATATTTTAAATTAATTGAAAACTTATATCTTCCTGAATTCAATCCGACATCATATGTTTTTAAATTAACAAGTTCCTGGATTTTTAACCTTACCACTTCATTCTCAGTCTTAAAATTATATAATAAGCTGTAATCCAGACTTAATAAATCACTTAATTGTTTGAGTTCTATTTCTTTCTCCCTTTTATTAATGACTTCCTGTCTTTTGGTTTCAATTATCTGATCATCGCTGTAAGAATTTTCTAATTGCTCAATAATAGACAAAGCTTTATCATAATTACCTTGAAGTGTCAAAGTTGTTATTTGATCAAGAAATAAAGTTTTCACTTCAACATAAATTTTAGACTCCAATAAACCCGTGGTGTTCATTTCCTTTTGGTCAATTCCCTCTACTGATATATAAAATTCAGGTACAGTGTCAAGAATAGTATATTCTATCGAATCCTGGGATCCTTGAGTAATAATATTACTTTGATACATGTCATCATACCAAACCCAACTCCCACCCTCTGGCAACCTTCCACCATTCAATCTAAGATAAATTTTACTACCTAATCCCGCTCTGTTTTTTGAATTATTTTCTTCTCCCGATTCATTTTCAACAAAAATATAATTGGGCTTTTGCAAAAGATTTATTTCCTTAACAACGCCACCCATGTATATATCAGTAATTTTGACATTTGATATTTCAATTTCATCATCAGAAATAAAAATGTAATCATTATTAAATAAATACCCAGGGTCTTGGTCTCTTCCCAAAATTTTTTTGATATTTCCACTTTCTTCAGGATAAGAATTCAAATATTTTTTAAATTCCGAAGCATTTATTGGGAAGCTGAAAGTTTTGGTACAAAGAAAATTTGAACAGTTGATAAATGACAGGTCAAAAGTTACAAACTCAGGCTCTTCTTTTAAATTACCTGAAAAATCAATTTCAATATAGTTATTTGTATTACAACCGTTATATTCCTCTGATAAAATTTTGATTCTTAATTTAATTTGGGTTTGATCGGATGCGGACAAATAATTATTAAGTATGTATAAT
>ERZ761602.1694-NODE-1694-length-38632-cov-5.288073_pt1 | contig 38632 bp, 27 predicted proteins | sample MGYA00512165_ERZ761602 | MGnify/ENA primary metagenome ERZ761602 (study PRJEB28899, sample SAMN02445085) | bioreactor sludge metagenome | biome: EBPR sludge; isolation source: Thorneside wastewater treatment plant | place: Australia: Brisbane, Thorneside...
CTCCCGGGCATGCCCTTGCCCATGCTGCTGATCGACACGCACACGCACCTCGAATCCTTCGCCCGCCGGGGGCAATTGCCGGCGATCCTGGGCCGCGCCGGGGAGGCGGGAGTGGGCACGCTGATCACGATCGGCACCTCGCCGGACGACTGGTCGCTCTACCGGACGATCGCGGCCGAGTCGGGCGCGACGGGGCGCGTGCGTTACACCGTCGGGTTGCACCCGTGTTCGGTGGAGGAGGCCTGGCCGGCGGCCGTGGCGCAGATCGAGGGATTCTGGTCCGGACCGGAGCCGCGGCCGGTGGCGCTCGGCGAGTGCGGTCTCGACCGGTTCCACCTGCCGAAGGAGCCGGAGGCGGCGGCGCGGATCTTCGCGTGGCAGCAGGCAGCGTTCGCGGCGCAGCTCGAGCTTGCGCGGCGCCTCGGCTGCCCGGTCGTGGTGCATTCGCGCGGGGCGTTCCGCGAGTGCGTGGAGATGATCGACGCCAGCGGCGTGGCCTGGCCGCGGGTCGTGTTTCATTGCTTCACCGAAGGCGCGGCCGAGATGGAGGAATTGGGGCGCCGCGGCGGCTGGGGATCCTTCACGGGCATCCTGACCTACAAGACCGCGGAGGCGGTGCGGTCGGCGGCGAAGGCGCAGGGGCTCGCGCGCTTCATGCTCGAGACGGACGCACCGTATCTGACGCCGATGCCGCACCGCGGGAAGCCCAACGAACCGGCGTACCTGCGGCACACCGCGGAGTTTGCCGCGAACGACGTCTTCGGGGTGACGCTCGAGGAACTGGCTGACGTCAGCTCGGCCAATGCCCGGGCCTTTTTTGGGCTCCAGGGCGGCGAATGAAGTCCGCCGCCCTTCAACGGACAGCGAAGGCGGGAGGCCTCAGGCCTCGTCGAACTTGCGCGCGAAGAGCGCCTCGATCTCGGTCAGCATCGCCTCGGCGTCGGCGCCGGTGGCGATGAACTTCACCTTCGAACCTTTGGCCGCGGCCAGCATCATGAGCCCCATGATGCTCTTCCCGTTGACCTGCTCGTCATCCTTTTCGACGAAGACCTCCGCCTTGTACTTGTTCGTCACCCGCACGACCATGGCCGCGGGCCGGGCGTGGATGCCCATCTTGTTCTGCACGACGAGCTCCTTGGTCAGCGTGTGGGAGGCAGCAGAGGCGTCGGCTTTGTTCATGTGTACGAGAAGGACCGGGTAAATTCCGGACGGTGCCAGCAGCTTGCAACCCAAAAACCCGGCCTCAGGCTGCGCCTGACATGCGTCGCACAGCAATCATCGTACCCTGCCGGCTGGAATCCACCCGCTTCCCGCGTAAATTATTGCATAAGATCAAGGGTCGGCCGCTCGTGCTGTGGGTGGCCGAGCGGATTGCGGCCGAGGCGCCGGAGCTGCCGCTGTTTTTCGCAGTCGACCACGAGTTGCTGCGCGACTGCGTCGCGGGCGCGGGATTTCAGGTGATCATGACGAATGCCACGCATCAGACCGGCACGGATCGGCTGGCGGAGGCGAATCGCACCGTGCAGGCGGAGCACGTGGTCAACGTGCAGGCCGACGAGCCGCTCGTCACCGGGGCGCAGATCCGGATGCTCGCTCGGCTGCTGGCGAGCGGGGCGCCGATGGCGACGCTGGCGACTCCGTTCCGGAGGGCGGTCGACTTCGCCAATCCCAACCAGGTGAAGGTCGTGCTCGCCGTGGCCGCGCGGCGGGCCCTCTTCTTCTCGCGCTCGCCGCTGCCTTATGCCCGGGACCGGGGCGGGGTGGTGGACGATGCCTGGGTGCAGGCCAATCCCTGCCTGAAACACCTTGGGCTCTACGGTTATCACCGGGACCTGCTGCAGAAGTTCGCGACGCTCCCGCCCGGCCGGCTGGAGGTGATCGAGAAACTGGAACAACTGCGCGTGCTGGAGAACGGCTACGAGATCGCGTGCGACGTCACCGAGGACCCTTCGGTCGGCGTCGACACGCCGGAGGACGCGATGCGCTTCGAGCAGGTGCTCGAGGTGCGATAGCGGCTGCGGGCGATGGCGGGGCGACCGCGGCGGAGCGCAGGCTCCGCGAGCGGGCGATCCGCGCGGATGCAGCCGGCGGGGAACAAACCGGTCTCCGGCTCAGATCTTCCCGGCCTTGCGGGCTTCGACGAGCTTGTAGAAATCGACGAACAGCGGGTCGGCGTCGTTTGGACCGGGGGCGGCCTCGGGGTGATACTGCACGCTGAACACCGGGAGCGACGTGTGGCGCAGCCCCTCGACCGTCTGGTCGTTGAGATTGATTTCGGTGATCCTGGCGCCGCGGTTCTCGATCGACTTGGCGTCGGTGGCGAAGCCGTGGTTCTGGGCGGTGATGGAGACGCGTCCGGTCTCGAGGTTCTTGACCGGCTGGTTGCCCCCGCGGTGACCGAACTTCAGCTTGAAAGTGGAGCCGCCCAGCGCGTGCGTGAGCATCTGGTGCCCGAGGCAGATTCCGAACATGGGGAAGTCGGGCAGCAGGTTCGTCACCGTCTTGTGGATATACGGGAGCGCCGACGGATCGCCGGGGCCGTTGGAGAGGAACACCGCGTCGGGCTTGTGCTCCCGCACCTGCTCGCCGGTGGCGGTGGCCGGGAACACCTGCACCTCGAAGCCGTGGTTCACGAGCTTGCGGAAGATGCTGTACTTGGCGCCGTAGTCGAAGGCCGCGACCCGGAACTTCTTCGCCGGCGCCCCAGGGGCGTTCATGGTGGTGCCGACCGGGTAATAGGGGACGTTGTGATTGGCCGGGTCGTCGGCCCGCCACAGGTACGGCGCCCGCACGGTGACGTCCTTCACGTAATCGGCCCCCGCCATGTCGCGCCAGCTCTTCGCCTTGGCCACGGCGGTGGCATCGTCGATCGGCAGGGTGCTGAGGCAGCACTTCATCGCGCCGTCGACGCGCAATTTCTTGGTCAGGGCGCGCGTATCCACCTCGCTGATGCCGGGAATGCCGTGACGCGTGAGGTAGGCGTCGAGCGAGATCCGGCTGCGCCAGTTGCTCACGACCGGGGACAGTTCGCGCACGACGAAGCCGGTGGCCTTGGGCGCGGCGGCCTCGGTATCCTCGTCATTGATGCCGTAATTGCCGATCTGGACGGCGGTCATCGCGACGATCTGGCCGAAATAAGAGGGATCGGTCAGAATCTCCTGGTAGCCGGTCATCGACGTGTTGAACACGCATTCGCCCGTGACGGTGGCGGCGGCCCCGAAGGCGAGGCCCCGGAAAATCGAACCATCCTCGAGGGCGAGAACTGCAGGCTTGGGCGTGGACATTAAAGCCGAACGAAAGGGCGTCCTTCGGACGGTGCCAAGTGGTTTCGTGGAAAAGTTGCAGCCGGGACGGCGGCGCGCCCGGAGAGGCGGGTGGCGGGCGTGCGCCGGGTTTTCGGGGGGCCGTTTGACAGCGCCGGACAACCCGACTCAATCTTCGGCAAACGAATGGCCTACTCCGAAGACCGCGCCGCCTGGTTTGAAGGCCAGGGACTTTGGCAACACATCCCGGAAAGCGACTGGCGCGATTGGACGTGGCAGCTCAAGCACCGGATCACGACCGTCGAGCAGCTCGAGCGGTACATGACGCTGACCCCCGACGAAAAGGCGGGGTGCGCCCACGCGAGCCACAAGCTGGCCCTGGCGATCACGCCCTATTTCTTCAACCTGATCGACCGCAACGATCCCGATTGTCCCCTCCGCAAGCAGATGATTCCCCGCGCGGGCGAGTCCGTGGTGTCGGAGGGGGAGATGCTGGACTCGCTGGGCGAGGATGAGCACTCGCCGGTGTCCGGCCTCGTGCACCGGTACCCGGACCGGGTGCTGTTCCTCGTCACCGATCGTTGCGCGGCCTATTGCCGTTACTGTACGCGCAGCCGGCTGGTTTCCAACGCGCAGGACTACAACTTCCATCCGGAGTACGAGCAGGGCCTGCGTTACATCGAGGCGCATCCGGAGATTCGCGACGTGCTCCTCTCGGGAGGCGATCCGCTGCTCCTGTCCGATCGCAAGCTCGAGCACCTCATCTCGCGGCTGCGCGCGATCAAGCACGTCGAGTTCATCCGCATCGGCTCGCGCATCCCCGTGTTCCTGCCGCAGCGCATCACTCCGGAGCTGTGCGACATCTTCCGCAAGTACGGCCCGATCTGGATGAGCATCCACGTCAATCATCCCAAGGAGGCGACGGCGGAACTGAAGGGCGCCTGCGAGCGCCTGGCATTCGCAGGCGTCCCCCTCGGTAACCAGAGCGTGCTGCTCAAGGGCGTGAACGACGACGTCGACGTCATGAAGGCGCTCGTGCACCGGCTGCTCCGGATGCGGGTGCGCCCCTACTACCTTTATCAGATGGATCTCATCACCGGTGGCGCGCACTTCAAAGTCGATGTGCGCAAGGGTATCGAGATCATCCAGGCGTTGCGGGGGCATACGACCGGTTACGCCATCCCTCAGTATGTGATCGATGCGCCGGGCGGTGGGGGAAAGGTGCCGATCAATCCCGACTACGTGGAGAAGATCACCGACGACGAGATCGTCTTCCGAAATTACGAAGGCCAGGTCTTCCGTTATCCGCTCACGTCGCAGCCGCGGCGCGTCGCGGCTGCTCCCGCGACGGAGACCGGACACCCGGTGGCTTCCTATCGGCTGTGATTTTCCGCGGAAGGCGGAGCCGGGATCGCCAGGCGAAACCGGCGAGCGCGTGCAACCCGCGATTGGGAGACGATCGTCCCCGGCGCCAAGCCGTCGGTTTTGCGCGATTTCGAATCGGACGATTTTTTTTCGAAAATAGTCGGACGAATTTTGAGCGTTTCGCGGCGAAGGTCGTCTATCTCCGTGTAGTCAGCACTGTCCGCAAGGACGGTGAATGTTTGTAGTTCTTACGGTTTGCTTGGTGTTAGGTCACACGGGCCGCCCCTTCACGGGGGCGGCTCTTGTGTTTTCCGGGGTCGACGGTGAAGCGTCTGAAAATCCTCGGCCGCGTTCGCCGCAGCCGGCTGGAATTCGCCCCGGTCGAGCGGCGCCGGCGAAACACGCAATGGGCCTGTTGCCGCCGTGAGGTGGCTCAAGGCACGTCGTAGATCTCGAGGAGGACGATCCCTTCGCCGTTGTCCTTGCCCTTCACTTCGACGGTGTAGCCGCCGGGGGGAAGCGACAGAAGCAGGGCGGCATCCTCGCTGCCGGCGGCGAGCTGGAACGCGCCGACACCCTGGCTGGCGGAGTTCAACGCCGCCACGTTGCCGCTGGACCAGCGGTCGTTGGTGGCGATGGCTGTCGGACCTGCGTGGACGGTGAGGACCGGGTCGCTCAGGGCGTTGCCGACGCCGAGGGTCGATAGCGTGGGACCGACGGCGCGGATGAGCATCCGCTTGTAGGCGGCTCCTTCCACCACAAAGCCGCCGATCAGGACCCCGTCGCCGGCGCGTACGCGGGCGCGGGTCGAGAGATTGGCGATGCGGCCATGGTGATCGAGTTCGTAGAGCTCTGCCAGGGCGGTGCCGGTTTGACCGGCGGCCGAGGTGATCTGGATCGTGTAGGTGCCCGTCGCGAAGACATCGGCCGCCGCCGAGTCGCGACTGCCCGGTGCCAGCGGAAACGCACCCACGGCCTGCGCGTAGCGCGGAAGCTGAAGGGCATGGGGGCCGGTCTCCCAGCCCACGTTCCGGAGGAGCTCGACGCCGTTGCCGGAGAAAAGGCTCAGTTGCGGGTCGGGCAGGACGTCGCTGGCGCCGAACGCCGCGAGGCCGGGGCCCACCGCACGGGCGAGGTAGCGTTTGGAAGACGTGTCGGCGACGACGATGCCCGCGATGAGCGCATCCTCGCCGGTGCCCACGATCGCGCGGCTGGAAAGATTGACGATTCGCGACCGGGGCGACAGCGGCGACGCGCCGTCCGGGGAGGCCGCCGAACTCCACGGGCTGCCGGGAAACGCGTTCTTGAAGTCTTCGCGGTAGCTGCGGACGTGTGCGTTGGCGGAAGCGGGGACCGTCAGAGGTCCGGCCGAATGCTGCGCGTTCGGCGCGATGCCGCCGCCCAAGGAGCGCGGATCCGAGCCGTCGAGCGTGTAGACGAGCCGGGCGCCGGCAGGAGGAGTGAACGTCACGCTTCCCCCCGATACGACCATGCCGGGCGCGGCGACGAACTGTTCATCGATCCAACGCGTGCGGTTGTGCAGCCAGCGCTTCATCTGGTCGATCTGCGCGGCGTGATTGCCCCAGGGGGAGACGCTGTCCGGCCAGCGGGTGGCATCGCGTTGCGCCGCCTCATTGCCGATCTGGTTCGCGTAATGGTCGACGATCGTGGACAGATGCTCGTTCTCCAGCGGGCCCCGGCGGAGGGACTGCCACCGGTCGATCCAGTCCTGCATGAACTCCGGATCGCGGGCGATTAGGCTCCACCATCCGGTGTCCCAGGGATCGTTGGCGCCGAGGCCATACCAGACGTCCCAGCGCTGCGACCGCGCGTCCCAGTGCGAGTTGATGGCCCGGTCGAAATCCCACACCGGTCCCGCCTTCAACCGGCCGTTCCGGTCCTTGGTGAAATAGGCGCTGCGGACGAGGGCGTCCGGGTTGCAGACGAACGTGTTGATCAGGTGGTGATCGATCCACGAGTCGCGATCGATGTAATCGAGGTAGGTGCGCCGGACGAAGCCGGTCGCGCGGTCCGCGGCGAGCGCGTCCTCCATTTCCTGAACGTAGTTCTGGATGTAGGTAAGCTGCGCCGGCGCGACGTCGTCCGCCTTGGGCGACACCAGCACGACCGAATTGTAACCTTGTTCCGGGATGTTACGGCGGGTGGTCCAGCCCACTTCGTCAGCATCCTTGACGTCGAGCTTCAGGATGTAGCCGCCCGTGACAGCGTCACCCGCCGCGTCAGACTTGCCCATTTCCTTCAGGTCGACGCGCTCGTGCCCGATCTCGACGCGATCGGTGACGACAAAGATGCCGGCGTAGTCGGCAAGGTCCACGTCCCCGCCATCAGAGTTCACAAATACCTCGACCAGCCGGGTCCGGGGCGCCCACCGCCCCATCTGGTTGGAGAGCGCGTAGACGAACGCGTTGTTGATATAGGTGAGGTCAAACGACCACGGAGCGACCAGGGCCCACTTTTCGTGCCCCGGCAGATCGAGCAGCGCCTGGGAACGCCCTTTGCCGGTCTCGTCCTCGAATTTGAGATTGTAGCCCTTCTTCGGGAAATCGGCCGAGGACGACCCGCGGACGGTGGACGCGAGCGGACTCGCCAGGTCGGGCTCACGAACGAAAACGGGCTGGATCGTTCCCTGGGACGGGTAGCTGAAGAGCCACGTGGGGTGGTCGACGTTGTCCTTCACCAGCGGTCCGGCGCCGAGGTGGTCGAGGATGAGCACGGGCAATTTTGAACTGAAGGAGGCCAGCGATGGGGCCAGCTTGGGATAATAAGCGACGGAGACCTCACCGCGGGCCTGTCCGTCCGCGGAAAACACGGCTGCGCGCACCAGCACCGAGCGGTCGACCATGATGGGAGTCACGTACTCGGGTGACGACTCGGTCGGCTCGATCCCCGTCGCGGCGGATCCGGCCGGTACGATCACGTAACGGATCTTCTGATCCCCGGCGGCGCCGGAAAGGTGGAGGCTGAAACTCGCGCGGAACGGACCCGCCGGTTGCGAGTAGGTTACCGTCTCCGTCAGCCGGCCTGGCGCCGCGGCGGTGTTGGGCTGCCCGGGAGTGGGGGTGCGCAAGACCGTCGCCCCGCCCACGCCGGTCGCGGTCGAAGGCAGGCCCCAGGCAGTGTCCTCGGCCAGAGCCGGGAATCCCGGGCTGTATTCGAACGCCACGGTCGAGCCGTCGGCCTGGACGAGGGCCAGGTACTCGCCGTCGGCACTCAGGGCGAAGTTGGTATGGAGCGGCCCCGCCGGATCGCGCCGGTTCTTGCTGGAGGCGTAGACCAGGAGATAGCCGCCGCCTGGCAGCGTGATCGACGGGAACTGCCATTTGCGCTTGTTGCTGGCGGAATCGGTCAGATACCAGCCGGTGAGATCAATCGCGGCGCCCTCCGAGTTGTGAATCTCGATCCAGTCCGAGTAAGCACCGTCCTCGTCCGCGATCGTCGCCCGGTTGGCCGCCATCACTTCCGAAATCACGGGCGCGGATCGCAGACTTCCGCTCGCAGCGGCGTGGAGCGCCAGCAACAGGGCGAGTTGGAAGGACTTTGTCGTTAGCGGTTTCAAGGCGGGCAGTGTCGTCCCCAATGACGCCTCAATCCGCGCCAGGTTTAGGGCTGCACCCCGATTTTTCACGCGATCGCAGCGCGGTTTCTACGGAGGCGAAGCCGGCGTGATGCGTTGCACGCCACCCCGCCGGGTCCCGTCGATTACGCAGGCGCTAATACGTGGAACAACCCGGGGTGATTTAAGGCTAATTTACTTGCTGATTCCGCCCCCGGGAGGAATATAGGGGAAAACCCCTTCCTTATGAGGAAAATTCGATCCAGCTTTCTCGGATTTTTCGCCCTAGCGGTCTCGGCATTCGGCCAACACTCCGGTCCCTTCATCGGCGGAGCGTGGTCGGGCAACGTGAGCCCCACGGGAGCGACTGTATCCATCCGCCTCAATACGACCGGCACGCGCGTGCGACTGCAGGTCAGCCAGAACGAGAATCTTACCCCGGCGGTGTTCTCGGGCGCGGTCACCACCGCGGCCGGCACGGGCAATACCGCCAAGCTCACGATTCAAGGCCTCCAGCCCGACACGGATTACTATTATGGGATCGAAGTGGCCGGGGTGCTCCGGACGGAGGTCGTTTCCCGGGGCCGGTTCCGGACTTTCCCGCTCGGACGGGCATCCTTCCGGATCGCTTTCGGCTCCTGCTCCGACTTCCGGCACCCCGACCAGCGGGTCTTTGATGCCATCCGCGAGGAGCGGCCGCTGATGTTCATCCACATGGGTGACCTGCACTACAGCGACACCAACAGCACCAGCGCCGACGATTACCGCTACAATTACGACAATGTCCTCTCGCACGACGTGCAGGGGCCGTTTTTCCGCAGCATGGGGATGGCGTACATCTGGGACGACCATGACTTCAGCGGCAACGACTCGGACTCGACGAACATCGGCCGCGATCCCGCCCGCTCGGTCTATCGTGAGCGCGTCCCGCACTATCCGATCGGGCCGACCGGAGGCACCATCGGCCAGGCTTTCACGGTGGGTCGCGTGCGTTTCATCATGACCGACCTGCGCTCGGGCGCCACTACGATGGGCGCGCGGGACACGGCGTCGAAGTCCAAGCTCGGGACCGCGCAGAAAAACTGGTTCAAACAGGAGCTGATCAACGCCCGTGATGGCGGCTTTCCGCTGATCGTCTGGGTCAACCCCGATCCGTGGATCGCGAAGGCCGAGCTCGGCGACGACTCGTGGGGTGCCTACGCTTCCGAGCGCACGGAGCTCGCCAATTTCATCCGCGACAATCGCATTTCGAATCTCGCGATCATCTCCGGCGACATGCACGGCCTTGCGTTCGACGACGGCACCAATGCCGATTATGCGACCGGCGGCGGCGCTCCCGTCATCGTCATGCACGCGGCGGCGCTCACCAGCAATCCCTCCGCCAAAGGCGGGCCCTACGCGGTGGGTCCCATCGCCGGCAGCCAGCAGTATGGCATCCTCGAGGTGTACGACAACGGCGGCCCGAGCATCGCGTGCCGCTTCCTCGGCACCCGCGTCGGCGAAGGCCGCAAGATGACGCAGATCTTCAGCGGCTCGGTCGCCGGGGCGAAGGAGCAGGCGCTGGTCAACATCTCCACGCTCGCCCGCATCAGCTCGCCCACCGACGCGATCGTCAGCGGTTTCGTCATCTCCGGCAGCACCAGCCGCGCCGTGCTTGTCCGTGCCGTCGGCCCCACCCTATCGGCCTTCGGCGTCAATGACGCGCTCAGGAATCCCGTGCTCACCGTCCAGCAGGGCGACCGCGTCGTCGCCACCAACAGCGGTTGGGCGTCGACCACGCGCGCCGCCACCGAGGACATCCTCGACGCCTTCGACCGGGCCGGCGCCTTCCGCTACGTCGACGAGGAGAGCAAGGACAGCGCGATGGTGGTGAACCTCGCTCCCGGCGCCTACACGGCTCAGGTGAAGAGCGCCGACGGTTCTTCCGGCGCGGCGCTGCTCGAAGTGTATCATCTGCCCTGAGACGGAATGATGCCGTTGCGGTGGAGCCGCCTGTCCCCAGGCGGCTGACGCGCGATGGACCGGTCCGCAGCAGTCTGAGGACAAGGTGCTCCACCTTTCAGTCGGCCGTTTTCACTGCTGAGTCGTTACTGCCTAGGGCGCTCCACGTCGCAGGCGCCTGCTGACGCGGTTTCCGCTTGCGCTGCGCGCGATCGCGCTTTCCGTTCGCGTCGCCTGTAGGGGTGTCCTCCGCGGAGGACTGAGATTGCGGTGCGACCGGCCGCTCGACCCTTCGAACCTGAAACGGATCATGCCGACGAAGGAAACAGCAGGCGCCGGTTGACGCGCCTTGGGGTGCGCCGGCGCCCCTTCACTCGGGAGTCCGATTTGGGTCGGGCTACAAGCCACCATGAAGCTCCCGACACGAATCCTCCTCCTCCTCACCGCGGCGCCCGTCGCCGCTTTCATCGCTCGCGCGCAGGCGCCCGCCCCGGGAACCGCCGCCCCCCCGGTCACGCTCGCTCCCTTGCAGGTGACGGCCGATCTGTGGGCATCGCCGCTGACGCGGATTCCCGCCAGCGTGAGCATGTACGACGCCGCGTCCCTCCAACTCGGCTCCGTGCGGCACTTCGGCGACCTCACCGCGCAGATCCCGAATCTTACCTTCACGGGCGGCACGTCGCGTCCGCGCTACCTGCAGATCCGCGGCATTGGCGAGAACTCCCAGTACGAAGGCGAGACGCCCGATTCGTCGGTGCGCTTCCTGCTCGACGATCTCGATTTCACCGGCCTCGGCTCGCTGGGCGGCACGTTTGATTTGCAGCAAGTCGAGGTCCTTCGCGGGCCGCAGGCAGGCGCCTTCGGGGCCAATGCCGCCGGCGGTGTCGTGCGTCTCGTGAGCAACGCGCCCACGCCCTTCTGGACCGGGCTGGTGGAAGCGACGGTGGGCGGGGACGATCTGCGGGCCGGAGGCTTTGCCATCGGCGGCCCCCTGATCCGCAGCCGGCCGCGCGAGCTCATGGCCCGGCTCAGCCTCCATCGCAGCACGAGCGATGGATTCCGGCACAACGTCACGCTCGACCGTGCCACCCATGCCCGCGACGAACGCAGCGCGCGCCTGCGCGTCGATTGGAATCCGTCGGCCGTGTGGCGGTGGGAGGCCACGCTGCTCGCCTCGACGTTCGACAACGGTTTCGACGACTTCGCCCTCGATAACAACGGGCGCCTGACCTACAGCGACCAGCCGGGCCGCGACGAGCAGGACTCGCTGGCCGCCAGCCTTCGCGGCACGTGGGCCGGCCGGCCGGGGCTGCGGTTCACGACGGTGACCGCCGTGACCCGGGTCGATTCCACCTACAGCTACGACGACGACTGGACGGCGGCTTCCTACGCGGGCTTCAGCGACCTGCGGCGGGACCGGGAGGTCGCCAGCCAGGAGTTCCGCCTCGACTCGTCGCCCGCCGGCGCCGCCCGCGGCCCGCTCGAACGCTGGACCCTGGGCGCGTATCTGGCGCGCACGCGCGAGGACAGTGCCTACACCAACGAGGACCCGGGGAACGTGCGCGGGCTGCGCACCGACTACGAGGCGACCCACGTCGCGCTCTTCGGCCAGGCGTCACACGCGATCGACGCGCGGAACCGGCTCATCCTTGGGCTCCGGGCGGAACGCCTCGACCTCGAAGGCCGGGGCCGGCGGACCCGATTCCGCAAGGCGGCGGGAACCTTCGATCCCGAGGCGGTTTTCCGTCCGGAGTTCGCGGATACGATCGGGGGCGGCAAGCTCACGTTCGAGCACGACCTGGCCGACCGCCACCTCCTGTTCGTCTCGGCCGCGCGCGGCTACAAGGGCGGCGGCATCAACATCGATGCGCGCATCAACCCGCCCTCGGACCCGCTGACCTACGCCACCGAATACCTGTGGAACTTCGAGGCGGGCTGGCGCGGGAGCGGTTTCGACCGGCGGTTCACGGGCGAGCTCACGGCGTTCCTGCTCCAGCGTCGCGAGGCGCAGGTGCGGGACTCTGCGGGTTTCGGGGGTAGCTACCGTTTCTTCACCGCCAACGCCGGCGACGCCCGCGTCTACGGTCTCGAGGCCTCGGGCGCGTTTGCGCTCACCCGCGCGTGGTCGCTGCACGGCGCCGTCGGCACCCTCGAATCGCGGCTCGATCCCTTCACGCTCGCCAACGGCAACCGCGGCGGCGGCCGCCGCCTCGCCAATACGCCCCGGTACGGTTACTCGCTTGCCGCCCGGTACCGCGCTGAGGCGGGCCTCTTCGGTCAGGCGGAGTGGAACGGCCGCGCGACGCAGTACGACTCCAACAATCAAAACGAGGCGCGCCGCGCCTTCGCCGTGCTCAACGCCACCGTCGGTTACGCGTGGCGCAAGTGGACGTTCACCCTCTGGGCCCGCAATCTCCTCGACCGGCGCTACGAGAACCGCGTGTTCTTTTTCGGGAACGAGGACCCTGACTACATCGAGCAGCGCTACGAGAGCCGCGCTGATCCGCGCCAGATTGGCCTGACCGCCGCGTACCGCTTCTAGTCTAGCGCCGATCCGACGAGTCGGTTTCAGTCGATCGATCCCGCCATCCGGCGCAGCGCCTCTCCTACGAGGCGCTCCGGCTTGATCGGGAAACGGAAGCGGCCTGGGGACAGGCCGCTCCACCTCGCCCCCCCGCACCCGCCGCTTGCGCCGCGCGGGGCGGCGCGCTTTCGTGGGCGGCTTCGATGATTTCGCTCCATGAAGGCAAGGGCTCGCGCCCGAAGCGGCCACCGGAAAAGCTGTTCACGCTCCACCTCCAGGTCGTGGGCTGCCAGCCGCGGATCTGGCGGCGCTTCCTGCTGCGCGAGTCGATGTGGCTGTCGCGCCTGCATGACAGCATCCAGATCGCCTTCGACTGGTTCGACTACCAGACCCACGCCTTCAACGTCGACGACCTGCGGTTCGGCAATCCGCTGAAGCGGGAGGAACTGACGATCGAGGACGACCGTGACGTCACCCTCGGCGACCTCGACCTGGCGCAGCGCGAGCGGTTCACGTATGGCTACCACTTCGGCGAGGGCTGGCAGGTGGAGCTTCGGCTCGAGAAATCCGGTACGATCGAAAAGGGCGTCCATTACCCCTTGTGCGTCGCCGGTGAGCGCGCCGGACCGCCCGAGGACTGCGGCGGGATCGAGGCGTTCCACGACATGCTCGCGTGCATCAAGGAGCCGAATACGGAGCTCGGCCGCGAGTGGCTGGAGTGGCTGGGGCCGGACTACGACCCCGAGCGCTGCGACCTCGAGAAGATCAACAAGGCGCTCAAGAAGCTCGGCAAGTAGGCGGGCGGGTCGCCGCCATCCGGTCAGGCCGCGCTCGGCTCCGGCACCAGCGGGGCCGGCGGCGTCCGGTTCCGCGCCAGCAGGATCGCCTCGACCACCAGCCAAATCGCCATGGCGAAGAGGAGCAGGACGACGAAAAACTCCACGTGATGGACCGCCGCCGCGACGTTCGAGCGCACGCGGCCGATGTGCACCTGCACCGCGAGCCAAAGGCTCCACATCGTCATGCAGAGCATGAAGATCGTCGGCCCGAGCGTGATCCACACCGACTTGCCTTTCTGCAGCAGCCACACCGTCACGCCGAGCAGCGCGAGGGCCGCGAGCAACTGGTTGGAGGTCCCGAACAGGTTCCAGAACGCGCGCCACAGCGGGATCTGCTGGCCGTTCACCACGGCCGGCGGCAGGCTTACGACGACCGCGGGCAGGGCGAGCGTGAGCGCGGTCGCGCCGACCATCCCCAGCCGTCCCGTCCAGCCGGTGAGCTCCATGAGCACGTAGCGGGCGAGGCGCGTGCAGGCGTCGAGGGTGTCGAACACGAACGTGGCGAAGCACAGCAGCCCGAACTGCCGCGCGATGTCGACCGATACCAGGCCGAAGGTCGCCTGGTTCATGAACACGGCGACTCCGTCGGCGTAGGTCAGGTCCGGGCGGCCCGAGGGTTTGGCGAGGATCATCACCGTCGCAAGACTGAGGCAGGCGAGGAACGATTCGAGCAGCATGCCGCCGTAGGCGACCGGCTTGGCGTCGGTCTCGCGGTCGAGCTGTTTCGACGTGGTGCCACTCGCGACGATCGAGTGGAAGCCCGAGCATGCGCCGCAGGCGATGGTGATGAAGAGCACCGGGAGCAGCGGCGGCGTGGCGCCGTTGAACTCGAAGAATTTCGCCTCCGAAACCGCGGGCGCCACGATGTTGAGCTGGCCGCTGAGACCGCCGACCACGACGCCGACGACGCCCACGATCACGATCACGTACAGGAAGTACCCGCCGAGCGCCCCGCGCGGCTGCATCAGCAGCCAGACCGGGGAGAGCGCGGCGAAGAAGCAGTAGGCGAGCAGGACGTGGTCCCACATCACCTGCGGCCGGGCGGCGCCGGTGAGCGCCCCGAGGTCGAACGGCAGGTAGGGTCCGGCGATGATCGCCCCGACCACGAGCGGCAGGAAGATCAACTGCGCCTTGCCCTCGCCGAGTTTGAACTTCCGCATGCACAGGCCCATCATGACGGCGAGGCCGAGGTAGATGATCGAAGAGGTGGCCACCGCGGGCCCGGGCGCATCGCCGTCCGCCGCCGACGCCTTCTGCACAAACGTGCCCGCCGTCACGTCGGCGAAGGCGATGATCACGTACACGAGCGAGATCCAGATGAACGCCAGGAAGAGCAGGTACGAACGCCGGTTCATGTAACGGCGGACAACTTCGGCGATCGATTTCGCCCCGTGGCGGACCGAAGCCACGAGCGTCATCAGGTCGTGCACGCCACCGATGAAGATCGCGCCGAAGATGATCCACAGCCACGCGGGCAACCAGCCGAAGTAGGTTGCGGCGAGGATGGGGCCGACCACCGGCCCGGCCGCTGCAATGGCGGAAAAGTGCTGCGGCAGCAGCCAGTTCCGGCTGGCCGGCTCGTAGTCCACCCCATCGCGCTGGGCATGGGCGGGGGTTTTCACCGCCGGGTCGAGCTGCAGGTAACGGGCGAGGATCCGGCCGTACCAGCGGTAGGCCCAGGCCAGGACGATCCCGGACACGGCGAGAAACAGGATGAGGGACATGGAGGTTTGGGGTCTCGTCCGCGGGGTCGCGGTGACCGGCGGAGACTAGGCGCGCCGTCGCGACTGGCTAACAAAAAGTGACGCACTTTCAGGCGATCGCGCCCCGCACCCGCCGCAGTTCGGCGCGGATCGCCGAGGAATGGTTCTCGAGGTAATAGCGGAGCCAATACGCATACCGTGCCGGCCGGCGCCGCACGTCCCGCCGCAGGGCCGCCAGCGAGGTCCAGTCGGTGCGCGCGACTTCCGCGGGGTTGGGTTCCAGCGGACTGCCGCCGGGCCCGAAGTACACGTGGACGATCTCGTTTTCGATCAGCCCGTTCGGGAGGGTGGTGCGATAGCGCGCGCGAAAGCCGCGGCGCAGCGTGCTCCCCACACCCAGTTCCTCCCGCAGCCGCCGCCGGGCCGCCGCCGCGGTGCGTTCGCCCGGACGGGGATGACCACAGCAGGAATTCGCCCACAGGCCGGCGGAATGGTACTTCACGCGGCTGCGCTGCTGGAGCAGGAGGCGCCCCCGGGCATCGACGAGAAAAATGGAGAACGCCCGGTGCAGCAGCCCGTCGCGGTGCACGGCCCATTTCTCGGCGCGGCCGATCGCCCGGTCGCGACTGTCCACGAGGATCAGCTCCTCGCGCGGTGCCGCCGGAGCCGCGGGCAAGGCGCGGCGCATGGCACGTTTGCCTCGTTGATTTCCCGCGCGAGTGATGTTTGGTTGCTTTGGCTTCTCCACGTCAGTTTGAGTTTTCCCCGTTTGCCTGTGTCCAAGTCACGCTCCAAAACGCCGCCCGCTGCCGCCCGGGCCGTGGTCGACCACGGTTTCATCGGCGTGCGGGCGAAGCTGATTGAGGTGGCGGCTTTTCTCGACCGGGTCGAGCGCCACCGGGTGGCCGACGACTTTCGCTGCGCGGCCCTGCGTGAGGCGGCGGAGGTGCTGGTCGACGGACGGGCGGAACGGGCGCGGCGAATCCTGGAACGGTTGAGCGATCCGACGACGACGCCCGACGAGAAAACCTCGGGCAAGGCCGCCCTCGGCGCCTGGCAGCCGCCGGCGCCGCTGGCGAAGAAGAAGCGGTGAGGCTTTCATGCGGTACATCGAACCCCACGGTCACATGGTCAGCCGGACCACCGACGACTATCAGGCGATGGTCACGGCCGGCTGCGTGGCTGTCTGCGAGCCGGCGTTCTGGGCGGGTTTCGACCGCGGTTCGGTCGATGGTTTTCGCGACTACTACCGGCAGCTCACCGAGTACGAGCCGGCGCGGGCGGCGAAGTTTCTCCTGCCGCACTTTTGCTGGCTCTGCCTCAACCCCAAGGAGTCGGAAGACCTCGGCCTCGCCCGCGAGGTGCTCGCGCTCATCCCGGAGTTTCTCACCCGGCCCAACGTCCTCGGCATCGGCGAGATCGGCCTGAACCGGAACACGCGCAACGAGATGACCGTGCTCGAGCGCCACATCGAACTGGCGGTCCGGCACGACCAGTTGATCCTCGTGCACACGCCTCACCTCGAGGACAAGCTGAAGGGTACGAACCTCATCCTCGACCTGCTTTCCTCGCATCGCGGCGTGAAGCCCGCCCGGGTCATCATCGACCACGTCGAGGAACACACCATCCAGCGCGTGCTTGACCGCGGCTTCTGGGCCGGGATCACGCTGTATCCGGATTCCAAATCCTCGCCGCCGCGCGCGGTGGACATGCTCGAGATCTGCGGCCGCGAGCGCATCTGGCTCAACTCCGCCTGCGACTGGGGCGTGAGCGATCCGCTGGCCGTGCCGAAGACGGCCCTGGAAATGCGGCGGCGCGGCCACAGCGCGGATTTCGTCGACGCCGTGCTCTACCGCAATCCGCACCGGTTCCTGTCGCAGTGCCCGAAGTTCCGGGTGGGAGCAGCGGGACAGGAATGAAGCTCGAGGCCGGCATCCACCTCGCGTACTGCACCAACGTCCACCGCGGGGAAGACTGGGCGGAAACGTTCGCCGCGCTCGAGCGCCACGTCCTGCCCGTGCGCCGGCGCGTCGCACCAGGGCGGGCGTACGCCATCGGCCTGCGTCTCAGCCAGCGCGCCGCCGCCGAACTCGCCACCGGCGACACCCTCGATCAGTTTCGTCGCTGGCTCGACCGGCACGACTGCTACGTTTTCACGATCAATGGATTTCCCTATGGCAGTTTCCACGGGACCCGCGTGAAGGAACAGGTGTACGCGCCCGACTGGTCCACGCCGGAGCGCCTCGCGTACACCGTGCAGTTGTTCGAACTGCTCGCCCGGCTCGTGCCGGCCGGTGTTGGCGGAAGCGTCAGCACCGTCCCGGCCTCGTTCAAGGGCTTCGTCGCCGCGGAGCCGGCGCGGCGCCAGGCGATCTTCGCGAACCTCACCGCCTGCGGCCGCGCGATCGCCGAGATCGCGGCGCGCTCGGGTCACGACCTGCACCTGGGGCTCGAACCCGAGCCGACGTGCCTGATCGAGACGACGGACGAAACGGTCGCGTTTATCGAGCAATGGCGGAGCGGCGATCGTGCCGTGGAGGGCGAGGGCCTGCTGCGCCATGTCGGCGTGAACTACGACTGCTGCCACCTGGCGGTGGAGTTCGAATCGGCCGCCGCCGGACTCGACCGGCTGTCCGCGGCCGGCCTGCGTTTGAGCAAGCTGCACCTGAGTTCCGCGCTGCGTGTGCGACCGGACGCCACCGGACGCGCCGCGCTCGCGGCTTACGTGGAGCCGGTGTACCTGCACCAGGTCGTCGTCGGGAGCGGGCACGAGGTCCGGCGTCGCTTCGTCGACCTGCCCGACGCGCTCGCCGATTCGGAGCCGTCGCGGCCGGACGACGAGTGGCGCGTGCATTTCCACGTCCCGCTGCACGCGAGCCCGGGTGCGCCGTTCCAGGACACGCGCGACCACCTGGTCGGCGCGCTCGACTGGCTGCAGGCGCACCGCGGCGCATGCACGCATCTCGAGATGGAAACCTACACCTGGGAGGTTTTGCCTGCCGGCCTCCGCCTCCCGATCGAGGATCAGCTCGTACGGGAATACGCATGGACCCTCGGCGCGCTCGCGGCCCGGGGTCTGGCTGGAAAAGAGATTCTCCCTCCCGGGAGCGCGGGCGTACCCGCCCCCCCTTGAGCCGACGGCGGACGGGGACGTCCGCGCTCCCAGGAGAGAAAACATGGCGACCGACTCCTCCCGTCTCCGCGTCTGGTTCGATCTCGCCCGCGCCGGCAATTTCCCGTCGGTGGCGAGCAACGTGCTCGCGGCCTTTGTCCTGGCGGGTGCCGCGGTCCCGGCCACCGCGGGATTTCCGCCGCTGGTGCCCCTGCTCCTCGCGATCGTCGCGTCGTGCCTCGTGTACGCGGGCGGAGCGACCTTCAACGACGTGTTCGACGCCGGCTTCGACGCGAAACACCGTCCGGAGCGGGCGATTCCGCGCGGCGCCGTCACGCGCGCCGGCGCCGCCTGGGTCGCCTCCGGCCAGATGGCGGCCGGCCTCGGCGGCCTGGTCGCGCTCGGCGCCGGCCTTACCTGGGCGGCGGGCCTGGCCGCGACGATCCTGGCCTACGACTGGCTGCACAAGCGCTGGGTCGGCTCGGTCGTGTTGATGGCCGGCTGCCGCGTGCTGCTCGCAGGCGCGATCGCGTCGTCCGTGCCCGGAGGCTTCACGCGGGCATTCCTGGCCTGGGTCGCGGTGCTGTTCGTGTACATCGTCGGGCTGAGCCTGGTCGCGCGGTGGGAATACCGGCCGGGCGCGCCCGCCGCCCGCATCGGACGGTCGGTGGGCCGGCTGCTCGCTTTCATACCGTTGATTGATGCCGTCGCGCTCCTGGTGGTCGGAGCGTGGGTGCCGGCAATGGCTTGCGCGGCGGCGGTTCCTCTCGGACGCTGGGCGCAGCGTCTCGCTGCTTCCACCTGAAGTTCCTGCGCATGGCTGACTCCCGCGATCTTGTCTCCTTTCCCATCACCCTGCGGCACGAGCACCGGCTGGTGTTCACGCGCGACGTCTTTGGCGAGGGTAACGCGGTGCTTGCCGGCCTGCTCACGCCGCGCGAGCCGGGCGAACGCGTCCGCGCGCTGGTCTTCTGGGACGACGGCCTCGAGAAGGCGTTTCCCGGCATCGCGGCCAGGATCGCGCGCTGGTTTGCGGCGCAGGGCGACGCGGTGAGGCTGGCGGCGGAACCGATCGCGGTGCCCGGCGGCGAAGCGGTGAAGAATGATTTTCGCCAGCTCGAGCGCGTGTGGTCGGCCATCAACCAGGCGGGGCTTTGCCGGCATTCGTACGTGCTCGCGGTGGGCGGCGGCGCGGTGCTCGACATGGTGGGATTCGGCGCGGCCACGGCGCATCGCGGAATCCCGCTCGTGCGGTTGCCGACGACGAGCCTCAGCCAGGGCGACGGCGGCGTCGGCGTGAAGAATGGGGTGAATTTCTTTCACAAGAAAAACTGGCTCGGCTCCTTCGGCGTGCCGCACGCGATCGTGAACGACCTCGCGTTCCTGCAGGGCCTGCCGGTGCGCGAGCGGCGGTGCGGCCTGATCGAAGCGGTGAAGGTGGCGCTGATCCGCGACGCGGCGTTCTTTGAATTCATCGCCGCCCGGGTGCCGGAGCTGGCACGGTTCGAGACGGCCGCGTTCGAGGCCGTGATCCGCGAAAGCGCGCGCCAGCACATGGAGCACATCGCGACCGCGGGCGACCCGTTCGAGCGCGGCTCGGCGCGCCCGCTGGATTTCGGCCACTGGTCGGCGCACAAGCTGGAGCAGTTGACGGAGTTTCGCGTCAGCCACGGCGAGGCGGTCGCCGTCGGCATGGCCATCGATCTGATTTACGCGCGGCGCGTCGGCCTGCTGCCGGCGCCGATCGCCGAGCGGATCCTCGGCGTGCTGCAGGGGCTCGGGTTCGAACTGTTCGCGCCCGTCCGCGAGATTCGCGGGCCGAGCGGGCGCCAGGACATGCTCGACGGGCTCGAGGAGTTTCGCGAACACCTCGGCGGACGGCTCTCGATCCCGATGATCCGCGCGCCGGGGGATCGACTCGAAGTGCACGAGATGGACGGAGCCGTGGTGAAGGCGGCGTTCGATGAACTGCGGGAACGCTATGGGTGAGGTACTGGGAGCGCCGACGTCCTCGTCCGCCATTCGCATGATTGCGGACGAGGACGTCCGCGCTCGCAGGATGGGTTTGCGATGAGCGCTCCCTCACGCACGTCGGTCCTCAACGTCGTCGGCCTCACGCCGCGGCTGATCGGGCCAAACATGCCGCGATTGCAGCAGGCCGCGCAGGCGGGTGGATTGATCCGGGTGAAACCGGTGCTGCCGGCGGTCACGTGCACGGCGCAGAGCACCTACCTGACCGGCCTGCCACCGTCAGGCCACGGCGCGGTGGCAAACGGCTGGTACGACCGCACGCTGGCGGAACATCATTTTTGGAAGCAGTCCAATCACCTCGTGCACGGCCCGAAGCTCTGGGAAAAACTGCGCGCCGCGCGGCCCGGTTTCACCTGCGCGAAGCTTTTTTGGTGGTACAACATGTACTCGACCGCCGACTGGTCGATCACGCCGCGGCCGATGTATCCGGCAGATGGACGGAAGCATTTCGACGTCTACAGCCACCCGCTTTCGATCCGCGACGAGATCAAGCGCGAGCTCGGGCCGTTTCCGTTTCCTGCGTTCTGGGGCCCGGCGGCGGGCATCGCATCGTCGGAGTGGATCGCACGTTCCGCCGAGTGGATCGAGGAGCGCCACCGGCCCGACCTGTCGCTGGTCTACCTGCCGCACCTCGATTACAACCTGCAGCGGCTCGGACCCGATGATCCGCGGATCGCCGCGGATTGCCGCGCGATCGATGCCGTCGTCGGCCGGCTGTTCGATTTCAACGCGCAGCGCGGCATCCGCACGGTGGTGGTGTCGGAATACGGCATCACGCGGGTGAAGCGCAGCATCGCGTTGAACCGGCTCTTCCGCGCGCGGGGATGGATCACGGTGAAGGACGAGCTCGGGCTCGAGCTGCTCGACTGTGGCGCGAGCCGGGCGTTTGCCATCGCGGACCACCAGATCGCGCACGTCTACGTCAACGATCCCGCGCTGGTTTCCGAGGTGCGCTCCGCGCTCGAGGCGACGGAGGGCGTGGCCCGCGTGCTCGGTGCGGCGGAGAAGCGCGCCGCGGGGCTCGACCACGAGCGCTCGGGCGACCTGGTGGTGTTTTCGGCGGAGGACGCTTGGTTCACCTATTACTACTGGGACGACGACCGGAAGGCGCCCGACTTCGCGCGCTGCGTCGATATCCACCGCAAGTACGGTTACGACCCGGTGGAGCTGTTTCTCGATCCGGCGCTCCCGCTGCCGAAGCTGAAGATTGCGGGCAAGCTGCTGCGCAAGGCGCTCGGTTTCCGGATGCTGATGAACGTGATCCCGCTCGATGCCTCGCTGGTGCGAGGTTCCCACGGGACGTGTCCGGCCGATTCTGCCGAATGGCCGGTGCTCATCGGTACGGGCGCGTCGGCGGAGCCGGGGGCGAGCATCGACGCGACGGCGGTGCACGACCGGCTGCTCGCGGCGTGCCTCGGCTGAGCCAGCGGTTTTCGGTAGGGTGGAGCCGCCTGTCCCCAGGCGGCTGACCTTCGACAGTCCGGTCCGCAGCGGCTTGAGGAGGACAATCCGCTCCACCTGCCAGTAGTGCGGACAGTAAAAAGGCCGGTCGCAAAGACCGGCCTTGGAAAACGAAGGAGCAGGGCGTCGCTCCGATCAGACCTCGTACCCCGGCAGCACCTTGTCGATGCGCACCTTCTCGAGGCGGGCAAACGTCGGCACGCCGTTCTCGTGCGGGATGGCGACCTCGCCCTGGATCAGGGGCTGTGCATAGCGCAGGAACTGGAAGTTCATGCTGTGTCCATCCTCGTTGATCCACTCGCGGGGGAGCTTTTTCACCGAGTTGGCGACGTCCGCCAGGGGCGCGAGGCCCGTTTCGGTGGTGTAGTGGTCGCCGTCGCCGCGGAGCAGGGTGACCATCTTGTCGGTCTGGCCATCGATCGCGGCCTGGACGGCGGCCTCGCCGGCGAGAAACGCCTCGTCGGCGTCGGTCTTCGACGCGGCGTGGGCGGCGCAGCGCTGGAGCAGGCCGGGTTTGGCGACGCGGATCTTCACGCCGGGCAGGCTGGGGCCGAGGATCTCGGCCAGGGCGTCACCGGCGCCGCCGAGCTGGGCGTGGCCGAAGGAATCGGTGGCGGCGTCGGCCGCGACATAGTTGCCATCGCTGTCGACCAGTCCTTCCGCGACGACGATCAGGCAGTACTTCTCGCGCTTCAGCACGCGGCGGATGTCCTCGACGACCTTCTCCTGGTTGAACGGGATCTCCGGCAGGAGAATCAGGTGCGGCGGATCGTGCGGGTGGTCCCGGCGCTTCGCGAGCGACGCGCCGGCGGCGAGCCAGCCGGCGCTCCGGCCCATGACCTCGATGATGGAAACCAGGTCACCCTGACCCATGGCCTCGTTGTCGCAGGCCACTTCCTTCACGCTCGTCGCGATGTACTTCACCGCACTGGCGTAGCCGGGCGTGTGGTCCGTGATCGGGAGATCGTTGTCGATCGTCTTCGGCACGCCGATCACCCGAAGCTCGTAATTCTGCTGCTGGGCGAGCTTGGAGATCTTGTCGGCGGTATCCTGCGAGTCATTGCCGCCGATGTAGAAAAAGTACCGGATGTTGTGCGCCTTGAAGACTTCGAGCACGCGCTCGAAGTCCTGCTGCTTCTTCAGCTTGTAGCGGCACGTGCCGAGCGCGGCGCCGGGCGTGTGGCGCAGGGCGCGGATCTGCTGCTGCGACTCCGCGGCGAGGTCGATCAGGTCTTCCTGCAGGATGCCGAGCACGCCGTTCAGGGTGCCGTAGATCTCCTCGATGCACTCGTGGTTCAGCGCTTCCGAGACGATGCCCGCGACGCTGGCATTGATAACGGATGTGGGGCCGCCGGACTGGCCCACCAAGACATTTCCTACGAGTTCAGCCATGACTGAGGTGTGGTAAAGGTTTGAGAGAACGAGAACGGAAGAGAAAGCGGGCCGCGCATTGGCGTGGCAAACTCAAATTTCCCGCGGCGTCTCGCCGGGGCGCCGCGAACGGCAAAACGTCTTTTCCGCGAGCCGCTCCCGCGCAGGAGCGCGAGGGTCGCGCAACCGCATCGCGACGCCCGCGGCCGTGAGGGGCAATCGGGTGACTCAACCCGCGACGATGACCTCGAGGTCGTGGGCGCGCAGGGCCGCGACCAGGTCGGCTGGCGCCCGCGCATCCGTCACGACCACGTCGACCGCGCTGAAATCGCAGAGGAAAAACGGCGAGCGCCGGCCGAACTTCGTGTGGTCGAAACAGAATACCACCTTGGCTGCCCCCGCGATCATCGCCCGCTGGATGTCCACCATCAGCGCATGGGAATTGTAGATCCCCTCCGGGGTGATGCCGCCGCCGCTGAGGATCGCGACGTCGGCGTGCAACCGGGAAAACGTCTCCACCGCATGCGGCCCGACGAGCGTGCCCAGTCGCGGATAAATCGTCCCGCCCGACAGGTGCACCTCATGGCGGTTCGATGCGGCAAACAGATTCGCGACCGGCAGCGAGTTGGTGATGATCTGGGCCACCTTGTCGCCCAGGTGGCGCGCCACGTGGAAACACGTCGTGCCCGCATCGATGATCACGTTCTGGCCCGGCTGCACGAGCCCGGCGCAGGCCGCGCCGATCGCCTCCTTCTCCGCCACCTCGCGGGTGTCGCGGACGTTGAAGACGTATTCATCCGACTTGGGCGCGTGCAACAGCCGAGCGCCGCCGTGCGTACGTCGCGCCACCCCACGTTCTTCCAACGCCGCCACATCGCGGCGGACGGTGGAGACCGATGCGCCGAATTCCTTGGCAAGCTCCTCCAGGGAAGCAAATTCCGCCTTGCTCAGGTAAGCCTCGATCCGGGACTGGCGTACTTCAGCCTGCATGATGTCGCCGCTTTGTGGTAGGTATTGGAAGATATTGCAATGTTCCCGTTGACTTTCTGGCTCCGGGCGCGCGGCATCAGGGCTCCGCGTCCCGCTTTCGGGTGGGACGGCCGGAGCCACTACGAATCCTTTCTGCTACTCCATGCCCAAGTCACTCCCGCTGCGTCACCAGGCCGGGCCGGCTGCCCGCCGGGGACGGCCTCGCGCGAACCGTGGGGGCGTGGCTTCAGCCGCGGCCTCCGGGAGCCTGGAGTTTCACTGGCGCCCGGGCGGCGATCCGCGCACCCCGGCGGCGCTCGCGCGCTTTTTCCGTTCCCCGGCGATCGAGCGGCTCAAGGCGCTGATGTGCGAGATCGGGTGGCGGCTCTGGCAGCGCGAGTACACCGACGGCAATGGAGGCAACCTGACCATCCGCGTCGGCGACAACCTCGCGCTCTGCACCCCCACGCTCATGAGCAAGGGCTTCATGACACCGGCGGACCTGTGTCTGGTCGACCTCGACGGCCGCCCGCTTGCCGGCGAGCGCCGGCCGACCAGCGAGGTGCTCACGCATTTCGGCATCATGAAACGGCAGCCGCTGGCCCGCGCCTGCGTGCACGCGCATCCGCCGCACGCCACGGCTTTCGCGATCGCCGACGTCGAGCTGCCACGACGGCTCATTCCGGAGGCCGAGGTGTTCCTCGGCCGCATCGGCGTGGCGAAGTACCGTACTCCGGGCACCGCGGCCATCGCCGACGAAGTGGGCCAGGTCGGGCGCTCCCACCAGGCCGTGCTGATGATCAACCACGGCGTGATCTGCTGGGGCGGGCACCTCGAGGAAGCCTATTGGAAGATGGAAAACGTCGACGCCTACTGCCGCATGGTCGCGATCGCCCGGAGCCTCGGGGGCGGTTTGCGGCACATCACGCCCGAGCAGGCGGTGGAGCTCGTCGCGTTGCGCCGGAAGTTCGGCGTGCCGGACCTCGGGGCCGACGAGTCCGTGAACGTCGCCGGAGCGAAGGCAGAACCCCGGCCCTGACCGTCCGCGCGCACGCCGCCGGTCCCGTTTTGACCCCGGCGCCGCCGCCCGTTTCAAACTTCACTGCTCACGCACCCTCTTCCGCCATGCCCACCTACAAGTACGTCAATCACCTCTGGGACGACGCCAAGGCGGCGTCACTCGATCCCGTCGGCCGCCTCGTCTATCGCTCCAACCTGCTGGGCAGCGACCAGCGCGTCACCAACACCGGCGGCGGCAACACGTCGTCCAAGATCACGGAAAAGGATCCGCTCACCGGCCAGCCGGTCGAGGTCCTCTGGGTGAAAGGTTCCGGCGGTGACCTGCGCACCAGCACCCGCGAGAACTTCTCCTCGCTGTACCAGCAGAAGCTGATCGACCTGCAGCAGCTTTACGCCGCGCGCGGCGACAAGGGCCTCAAGTCCCCGGCGGAGGACGACATGGTCGGCATGTACACGCACGCGACCTTCAACCTCAATCCGCGCGCCTCCTCGATCGACACGCCGCTGCACAGCTTCATCCCGGCGAAGTTCGTCGATCACATGCACCCCAACGCGATCATCGCGATCGCGGCGTCGGCGAACTGCGAGAAGCTCACGCAGGAGATCTTCGGCGGCGAGATGGCCTACGTGCCCTGGATGCGCCCGGGCTTCGAGCTCGGCCTCGCGATGCAGGCGATCGTGCGGAAAAACCCCGCGGTGAAGTCGATCATGATGGGCCAGCACGGCTTCATCTCGTGGGCCGACGACGACAAGGCGTGTTACACCTACACGCTCGACTGCATCGAGAAGGCCGCCGCCTACATCGAGGCGAAGTATGCCGCCAAGGGGGGCGACGCCGCGGCGTTCGGCGGCGCGAAGTACCAGACGCTCGACGAGGCGAAGCGCCACGCCACGCTCGCCGCGATCCTGCCCTGGCTGCGCGGCCAGGTGTCGCAGCAGAAGCGGTTCATCGGCACCGTCCAGGACGACGCCCGGATCCTGCGCTTCGTGAATTCGAAGGACGCCGCCCGCCTCGCCGAGCTCGGCACCTCGTGCCCCGACCATTTCCTGCGCACGAAGATCAAGCCGCTCTACGTCGACTGGAATCCGCAGGCCGAGGACGTCGCCGCGCTGAAGGCGAAACTCGCCGCCGGGCTGGAGGCGTACCGCAAGGACTACGCGGCGTACTACGCGAAGTGCAAACACGCCAACTCCCCGGCGATGCGCGATCCCAACCCGACGGTCGTGCTCATCCCCGGCCTGGGCATGGTCGCGTGGGGCAAGGACAAGTCGGAGTCGCGCGTCACGGCCGAATTCTACAACTGCGCCGTCGAGGTCATGCGTGGCGCCGAGGCCATCGACCGCTACATCGCCCTGCCGCAGCAGGAGGCCTTCGACATCGAGTACTGGCTGCTCGAGGAGGCGAAGCTCAAGCGCATGCCCGCCGAGAAGGAACTCGCCCGGCAGGTGGTCGTCGTCATCGGCGCCGGCTCCGGCATCGGCAAGGAGACTGCGCACCGCCTCGTGAAGGAAGGCGCGCATCTCGTGTGCGTCGATCTCAACGAGGGCGCCGCGCAGGCCACCGCCAAGGAGATCACCGACCGTCACGGCCTCGGCATCGGCGTCGCCGGCACCGGCCTTTCCGGTTGCGGCCCGGCCCTCGGTCTCTCGGCCAACATCACCGACCGCGCCAGCGTGCGGCAGATGCTCAACCAGGTGGCGCTCGCCTACGGCGGGTTCGACTCCATCTGCGTCACGGCGGGTATCTTCGTGCCGGCCGACACCACGGGGCACATCCCCGACGACAAGTGGGCGCTCACCTTCGCGATCAACGTCACCGGCAGCTACGTCGTCGGCGACGAGGCCAGCAGGACCTGGAAGGAGCAGGGCCTGCGCGGCAACCTGGTCCTCACCACCTCGGCCAACGCCGTCGTGGCCAAGAAGGGTTCCGTCGCCTACGACACCTCGAAGGCCGCCGCCAACCATCTCGTGCGCGAGCTGGCGATCGAACTCGCCCCGCTCGTCCGCGTGAACGGCGTCGCACCCGCGACCGTCGTCCAGGGCAGCGCGATGTTCCCGCGCGACCGCGTCATCGGTTCGCTCGCCAAGTACAACATTCCGTATGCCGACGATGAGGCGACGGAGTCGCTGGTGAAGAAACTGGCGCAGTTCTACGCCGACCGCACGCTGACGAAGGCGCCGATCACGCCCGCCGACCAGGCCGAGGCGTACTTCCTCCTCGTGAGCAGCCGGCTCAGCAAGACCACCGGTCAGGTCATCACCGTCGACGGCGGACTGCACGAGGCGTTCCTGCGCTGACTCGGAACCATGCCGTTGGCCCTCGAATCATCCGTGAAGAGGGCCGAACGGAAGGGTGCAGCGGCTTGTCCTCAAGCCGCTGCGGACGGGTCCGTCGAAGGTCAGCCGCCTGGAGACAGGCGGCTCCACCCGTTGGTCGAAACGCAGCTGTGATCATGGGAAAGACTTCTTCCCGCAGGCGCAGGCAAGGTGGAGCGGCTTGTCCCCAAGCCGCTGTGGAGCGGTCGGTTGAACGTCAGCCGCCTGGGGACAGGCGGCTCCACCCGAGCTGATTCGTTCCGCCGCCGTCTTCCGCGTAACCGGCTCCTGCGCTCTCCGCCGCGCGGGAGCTTTTTCTTTTCCGCCGGCTCGTTCGCGGCTTTCGTGGACCGCGTGCCACCTCGATTCTCCCGCATCGCCGTCGTCGGCGCCGGCGCGCTCGGCTCGTACTACGGCGCCCGCCTGGCGCTCGCGGGACACGACGTGCGCTTCCTGCTCCGCGGCGACCTGACCGCCGTGCGCGCCCGCGGGATCACGCTGCGCGAGGCGGACGGCACGCGGCACCTGCAACCGGTGGCGGCGTACGGCCGGCCGGACGACATCGGCCCGGTCGATCTCGTCGTGGTCGCGCTCAAGACCACCGCCAACGCCGCGCTGCCCGCGCTCCTGCCCCCGTTGCTGCACGCGCACACCGCCGTGCTCACCTTGCAGAACGGGTTGGGCAACGAGGACTTCATCGCCGCCCACGTCGGAGCGGAGCGCGTCTTGGGCGGGCTCTGCTACATCGGGGTCACGCGCGAGTCCCCGGGCGTGGTCGTGGGCTTTCACACGCCCGGACGCATGACGCTCGGCGAGTTTGGCCGGCCCGCCGGCGACCGGGCCCGCGCGGTGGCGGACCTGTTCGCCGGCGTCGGGGTGGGCCTGCGCGTCCTCGACCACCTGGCCGAGGCGCGCTGGCAGAAGCTGATCTGGAACGTGCCGTTCAACGGCCTCGCGATCGCGGGCGGCGGCGTCACCACCGACCGGATCCTCGGCACGCCGGAGCTGGCAGCGCAGGTCCGGCCGCTGATGGACGAGGTCGCCGCGGCGGCGCGTCACTTCGGGTACGACGTCTCGGAGAGCTTCATCCAGTCGCAGATTGACGTCACGCCCGGCATGGGCGCCTACCAGCCGTCGAGCCTGGTCGACTTTCGCGCGGGCCGCGAAGTCGAGGTCGAGGCGATCTGGGGCGAACCGCTGCGCCGGGCGCAGGCCGCGGGGCTGCGCATGCCCCTGCTGGCCGCGCTGTACCAGGCGTTGCGACAGGCGGTGGCACGCTGAGGCAATGGCATGAAGGTGGAGCCGCGTGTCCCCACGCGGCTGACGTTCGACGGACCCGTCCGCAGCGGATTGAGGACTGGAGCAGGTTCAATCGTTCTGTAGCCAAGCCAAAACGCATAGGCGCAAGGGCGTGCCAAGTTTCGTCAGGTTCTCTTGGCGAGTCTTCGCTTTCCTTCGCGTCTTTGCGTTTAGCTGCGCCGATGGCACCATGCCTGCCGCCTTGTTTTCCGCGGCGCGCGGGCCACGGTTGGGCTTTGTCGCCTTTTTCGTCTTCCGTTTCCCGTCTCGCGCCATGAATCCCGCCGCCGCTCTCACCCCGCCTTCCACCGGCACCCGACGTCACTTCCTGCGCCAGGCCTCCGCGGCGACCGCCGTCGCGGCGGCCGGCGCGATCCTCAAGGCACCCGTGTACGGGCAAAACCAGGCTCCGTCGGCCGGACGGGTGCTGGGCGCCAACGACCGGCTCGTGGTCGCCGTCGTCGGGCTCAAGCGGGGCGAGGCGCACATCAGCGGGCATCTGGGCGTGAAGAACGTCGAGATATCCCATGTCTGCGACGTCGACTCCGAGCGGGTGGCTTCGGGGCAGAAGCTCGTGTCCGCGCGCGCGGCGGGGCGCGCGGCGGCGGGCGAGCGCGATTTCCGGCGGCTGCTGGAAAACAAGGACATCGACGTGATCTCCATCGCGACGCCCAACTACTGGCATGCGATCATGAGCATCCTCGCCTGCGAGGCCGGCAAGCACGTCTACGTCGAGAAGCCCGGCAGCCACAATGCGCACGAGGCGGAGACGATGGTGGCCGCGGCCGCGAAGCACCGCCGGGTCGCCCAGATGGGCAACCAGATGCGCAGCTACCCCTATTTCCGCGAGGCGATCCAGCGCCTCCACGAGGGCGTGATCGGCCGCGTGACGTTTGCCCGCTGCTGGTACAAGGCCGACCGCGGCACCATCGGCACGGGTAAGCCGGTCCCGGTGCCGGCGAAGCTCGACTGGACGCTCTGGCAGGGCCCGTGCCCCGAACGGCCGTACGTCGACAACCTCGTCCACTACAACTGGCACTGGTTCTGGCACTACGGCGGCGGCGAGATGGCCAACAACGCCATCCACACGCTCGACCTCGCGCGCTGGGGGCTGAGGGGGGAATACCCGCACAAGGTCAGTTACCTGGGCGGGCGCTATCATTTTCGCGACGATCAGGAGACGCCTGACACCGGCGTGGCGGCGTTCGACTTCGGCACGGGCGGCGTGACCTGGGACCAGAGTTCCTGCGACCCCCGCAAGGGCGAGGCCAATCCCACGGTCGCGTTCTACGGTGACAAGGGATCGCTCACGTTTCCCGGCGGCAACGCCTACGTGATCTACGATCCGGCCGGCAAGGAGCTGTTTCGCACCGCGCGCGCGGCGACGAGCCACATCCCGCACTTCCAGAATTTCGCCGACGCCATCCGCGAAGGGAAACCGCTCCACTCGCCGATCAGCGAAGGGCAGAAGAGCACGATGCTCTGCCACCTCGGCAACATCGCCTACCGTTCGGGCAGCGTGCTCGAGGTGGATTCCCGGACCGGCCGCATCCGGAACAACGCCGCCGCCGCCAGACTCTGGAAACGCGAGTACCGCGCCGGCTGGGAGCCCAAAGCCTACCTCGCGGGCTGACCCCGCGGGAGCGCGGCCGTCCCCGGCCGCACTCAGGTCCGATCCCGCCCGGCAGCCGGTCCCGCCGGGGCCTCCCACACTTTCGTGCGCGCGGTATTTTGCGGCTCGCGACCGGCGCCGAAAAGCGATTCCTCGGAGGGCGCTTCCGACTTCCTTCGCGCGGTCGGACCCCCCCACCCACGACTCGTGTTTTCCACCCCGCCGATGAAGACGCTGCTGTGCGCGTTCCTGCCGCTTTCGTTCACCAGCCTGGCCCTCGCGGCCTCCGCGCCGGTCGCCCGCTGGGATTTTGGGGAGGAGGACGTTTCCCGCGCCGTCGCGGTGGGCGGCGTGCAGCGCGACGTGCCGGGGCCGCGACCGCCCGAGTTTCCCGACTTCGAGCGCAACAACACCGCCGTCCGGCTCAGCGGTGACGGCGCCCGCTACACGCTCGCGGACCCGGGCGCGGCGAGCGCGTTCGATTTCACGAATGGCGACGCCCTCACGCTGGAGGCATGGGTGAAGGTCGACGGCGAGCCGGGCACGCAGAACGTCTATGTCATCGGCAAGGGCCGCACCGGCAGTCCCGGCTTCGCGGGCGACAACCAGAACTGGGCGCTCCGCCTCCGCGGGGTGGCCGGGCAGTGGCGGCTCAACTTCCTCTTCGCCACCCCGAAGCCGCAGGCGGGGAAGCAAGCGGGGCGGTCGGATGCCCACTGGCATCGCTGGACGTCCACGCGCGGCTTCGCCGCCCACTCCGGCTGGCATCATGTCGCCGTCGCCTATCGGTTCGGCGAGCCGGAGAGCATCCGCGGCTGGATCGACGGGCAGCCGCAGCCGGGCGCCTGGGATATGGGCGGCGCGACGAAAGCGGCGCCGGTCGTCGACGATGACGCCGTCTGGATCGGCTCTTCGATGAAGGGCGCCAGCAGCGCGAGTTTCCGCGGCGAGCTCGATGGCATCGCGGTGCATCGCGAGATCGTGCCCGACGCCGAGATGAAGACGCGCTTCCGACGCGTCGGCGGCCCGGTGGTCGCGCAGGCGGCGCCGGCCGTGATGCCGGCGCTCGGCGCGATCCCCGCCGGACAGGTGCAGGTGACCGTGCATGACGGCATGCCGGCCCACGACCGCTGGCTCAACGCGGGCGAGAAACTTCCCCCGGAGACATCGCGCTGGGCGGGCCGCGAATTCCTGTTCTCCCGGCTCCCCGTGCGCTACGACGACTGGGGCATCCGCGCCGGCTGGAAACCGCCCGTCCTCGTGCGCACCGCCGCGGACGTGGCGCTGCCCCCCGGCAAACATCGCCTGCTCCTGCGCGCGCGGGGGCTCAGCCGGCTGTGGTTCGACGGCGTCAAGGTCGCGGAGACCAAGCCGCACCGCAATGACTCGGGTGGCTACGATCCGATCCCGCCGCCGCCGGAACCGCCGCTGCCGGGCCTGCGGCCGGTGGCGTTCGGCGTCCAGGAAGTGCTGGCCGATCTCGAGGTGAAACCCGGCGCATCCGGCCGGCTGGTGGTCGAAAACCTCGTCGGCGGCCGCCGCTACCGGGCCGAGCCCGGCGAATTCACCGTCGCCGTCCTCTCGCCCGACGGGCGCATGTACCACGTCCTGCAGGCCGCCGGCGCGAGGGCCGAGCCGGTGGCGCTGACGGACGCCGCGGTGGAGCGCGCGCTGGGCGCCGTCGAGCAGCGGCTCACGACCTACGATGACGGCGTGCGCCGCGCCCTGGCGGGCAGCCAGGATGCGTTCTGGCGCCGGCGTCACGAACTCGCGCGCGCCTGGACCGCCGGCCAGCCGCCGCCCGCCGTGCCCGCGGGCGCGCCGCCTCCGATCGATGCCTTCCTGCTCGCCAAGATGGAGCGCGCGAAGGCGGAAGCCGCCCGCACGCCTGCCGACGAGGCCCGGCGCTTCCACGGCGACGTGCTGCCGATCCTGCGCGGCGAATGCTTCCGCTGCCACGGCGAGAAGGAAAAGGGCGGACTCAAGCTCGACACGCGCGCGGCCGTGTTGAAGGGCGGCGAATCCGCCAAGCCGGCCGTGGTCCCTGGCCGGCCGGCGGAGAGCGAACTCATCGCCCGCCTCAAGCATCACGACGAGAACGAGCGCATGCCGCCCAACGCCGACGGCCTCGAGCCGGCGCAGATCGCGACGCTGGAGGCGTGGGTGAAGGCCGGCGCGCCCTGGCCCGCCGCGCCGCTCGATGCCGCCGCCGTCACGCCCCCGCCGGTGATCGGTGACGCGGCGTTCCTCCGTCGGGTGTTTCTGGATACCGTGGGCGTGCCGCCGACCGCCGCCGAGGCGAAGGCCTTTCTCGCCGACACGGCCCCGGACAAGCGCGCGCGGCTGGTGGACCGGCTGCTGGCCGACGACCGCTGGGCCGACCATTGGGTGAGCTACTGGCAGGACGTGCTGGCCGAGAACCCCAGCATGCTGAAACCCAGCCTCAACAACACCGGCCCGTTCCGCTGGTACCTGCACGAGGCGCTGCGCGACAACAAGCCGCTCGACCGGCTCGTGACCGAGCTGATCCTTCTCCGCGGCAGCGTGCGCGAGGGCGGGAGCGCGGGCTTCGGCCTCGCTGCCGACAACGACGCACCGTTCGCGGCCAAGGGCCACATCGTCGCGAGCGCGTTCCTCGGCATCGAGCTGCAGTGCGCCCGCTGCCACGACTCGCCTTACCACAGCACCAAGCAACGCGACCTGTATTCGCTGGCGGCGATGTTCGAGCGCAAGCCGGTGACCGTGCCCGATTCGAGCACGGTGCCCGCGGCGTTCTTCGAGAAGAAGGCCCGCGAATCGCTGATCAAGGTGACGCTGCAACCGAAGGAACCGATCGCGCCGGCCTGGCCTTTCGCCGCCATCACGGGCACGGCCGACGAGTCGGGCCTCGCCGCGCTGATGCAGAACCCGCAGGACTCGCGCGAACGGATGGCCGCCCACGTCACCGCGCCGCAGAACGCCCGCTTCGCCCACGTCATCGTCAACCGCCTCTGGCGCCGGCTCATCGGCGCGGGCTTCGTCGAGCCGGTCCACGACTGGGAGGGCCACGCGCCGAGCCATCCGGAACTGCTGGCCTGGCTGGCGCGCGAGTTCGTCGCGCACGGCTACGACGCGAAGCATGTCGTCCGCCTCATCCTGACCTCGGCCGTGTACCAGCGCGAGGCGACGGGCGATAACCTGAAGCCCGGGCCGGAGCAGCGCTTTTTCGCCGCGCCCGAGCGGCGGCGGCTGACGGCGGAGCAGGTCGTCGACTCGCTCTTCGCCACGTCCGGCCAGCCGATGCCGGTCGAGGAAATCACCCTCGACGCCGACGCGCGCCGCGGGGCCGACACCTTCATCTCGCTCGGCACGCCGCAGCGCGCGTGGATGTTCGCCAGCCTCTCCAACGAGCGCGATCGCCCGAGCCTCAACCTGCCGCGGCTGCAGGCCGTCGCCGACGTGCTCGAGGCTTTCGGCTGGACCGGCTCGCGCCAGAACCCGCGTTCCGAGCGCGAGACCGATCCCAATGTCCTCCAGCCCGGCGTGCTGGCCAACAGCGTGGTTTCCACCTGGGTCACCCGCGCCGCGCACGGGAGCGAGCTGGCCGACCTCGCCGTGCGGGCCGTGTCGCCGGGCGCGCTCGTCGACGACCTCTTCGTCCGCTTCTACAGCCGCCCTCCGACGGTCGCCGAGCGCACGCCGCTCGTGCGCGTGCTGGCGAACGGCTTCGGCGAACGCCTGGTCCCGGCGTCCGAGGTGAAGGCGCCCGCGCCGCCGCCGCGCCTGCCCGCGGTCGGCTGGTCGAACCACCTCATGCCCGACGCCAACTCGATCCAGCTCGAGCAGGAACGTCGCGCGCGCCAGGGCCCGCCCGCCGATCCCCGCCTGCGCACCGCGTGGCGCGAGGCGTACGAGGATGTCGTCTGGGGCCTGATCAACGCCCCCGAGTTCGTCTGGCTTCCCTGAACTCCCTTCCCCCGCCATGAATCGCCGCGAATTCCTCTCCGCCTCCATGGGTGCCGCGCTCCTGCCGCCGCTGCTGCGCGGCGCCGGTTCGGCCGAACTGCTGAAGGGCAGGGCGGAGCACGTCATCTGCATCTGGCTCGGCGGCGGCATGGGGCAGATCGACACCTTCGATCCCAAGCGCCGCGGGGACCCGGCGAAGAAGATCGCCGGCGCGCTCTACGACACGATTCCCACCGCGGTGCGCGACGTCGGCGTCTGCGAGCACCTCAAGCTCACCGCGCCGCTCATGGACCGCGTGACGGCGGTCCGCACGGTCCACCACGACGTGATCGACGAGCACGCCGCCGCGACGAACCGGATGCACACCGGCCGCGTGGTGAGCGGCACCGTCGTGTATCCGTCGATCGGTTCGGTCGTGGCCCACGAGAAGAAGGCGGCGGACGGCGCGCCGCCGTACGTGCTGGTCGGATACCCGAACGTCACCCGCGGCCCCGGCTTCCTCGGGGCGCAGGCGGGCTACCTCTACCTCACCGACACCAGCCAGGGCCCCGCCGGCCTGTCGCGGCCGGAAGGCATCGACGCGGGCCGGCAGTCGCGGCGCGAGACGATCCTCGCCGGGCTGCGCACCGCGCAGGCGGGCCGGGCGGACGCGCGGGTGCGCGACTACGAGGCGGCGATCGACCAGAGCCTGAAGCTGAGCAGCCCGTCGTTCACGCGCGCCTTCCGGCTCGACGAGGAGAAGGCCGACCTGCGGGCGGCCTACGGCGGCGAGTTCGGCCAGCGCTGCCTCCTGGCGCGCCGGCTCGTCGAGCGCGGCGTGCGCTTCATCGAGGTCGCGCACAACCTGAACTTCGTCAACGGCACCGGCTGGGACGTGCACAACACCGGGATCCGCGAGCAGCACGTGCTGATCAAGGAGCTCGACATGGCGTTCTCCACCCTGATCACCGACCTCGAGTCGCGGCGGATGCTGGACAAGACGCTGCTCGTGATCACGAGCGAGTTCGGCCGGCCGCCGGAGTTCGACAGCGGCGGCGGCCGCGGGCACCAGGGCCGGGTCTTCACCTGCGTGCTCGCCGGCGGCGGGCTGCGGCACCGCGGCGCGTATGGCGAATCGGACGAGATCTCCAAGACGGTCGCACGCGACCCGGTGAGCGTGCCGGACTTCTTCGCCACGATCCACGCGGCGCTCGGGATCGATTACACGAAGAACCTCTACGACGGCGACCGCCCTGTGCCGATCACGGACGGCGGACGGCCGATCGCGAAGCTGTTCGGTTGAGAGTGCCCACGGAGCACAAGGACGCGGAGATCGGTCCGCCCTCTTCCGAGGATTTCCGTGGGCGGCCCGAATCTGGCCTGCGGGCCGTGCGTTTTCGACCCCGGCGGCTACCAAGGGGGTGAACATCATGAATGAAGACGCCGACCTGCTTCGCCGTTATGCCGCCGCGGGCGCCGAGGATGCCTTCGCCGCTCTCGTGCAGCGCCACGTCAATTTCGTCTATGCCTGCGCGTTGCGGCGCGTGGGCGGCGATCGTCACGCCGCCGAGGACGTCGCCCAGCGCGTGTTCCTCGCGCTTGCCCGGAGCGCGGGCCGGCTGGCGGGCCGTGCCTCCCTCGGTGGCTGGTTGCACACCACGACGCGCAACGTCGCAGCCCAGCACGTTCGCGGGGAGCGGCGGCGGCGCGTTCGCGAATCCGCCGCCCACACCATGAACGCGCCCGACCCCTCCCCGGCGCCCGACTGGGAAAAGCTCGGGCCGGTGCTCGACGAGGCGCTCGATGCCATGAGCGAGTCGGATCGCGAGGCGGTGCTGCTGCGCTTTTTCCAGGGCTGCTCGTACGCGGAGGTGGGCGCGCGGCTTCGCCTGGCCGAGAACGCCGCGCGGATGCGGGTGGACCGCGCCCTGGACCGGCTGCGCGGCGCGCTCGAGCGCGGCGGCATCACCTCGACCGCGGGCGGACTGGCCGTCGCGCTCGCGCAGCAGGCCAGCGTGGCCGCGCCGGCGGGACTCGCGGCGGCCGCGACCACCTCGGCCTTGGCCGGCGCGGGGACGGGGGGCGGGTTGTTGGCGTTCCTCGGACTCGGCCCGGTCACGGCCGGCCTGACGGGCGTGGCACTCGTGGCGGGCGCCGGCCTGTATTGGGCGGAGCACCGCGCGCAGGAGCAGCTGCGCGCGGAAATCAGGACCCTCAAGGCGGCGCAGGCCCGGCTGCCGGCGCTGCGGGACGAGAATCGCCAGCTCACCCTGGCTGCGGCCGAGGTGGAGGAGTTGCGTCGCGATGATGCGGCACTCCGTGCGCTCGGCACCCGGGTGGCCGAGGTCCGCCAGGCCCAGGCCGAGCGCACCCGGGCGGCCGAGGCGCGGCAGATGGCGCGCCGGCGCGAGCTTGAAAGCTGGGCAAAGGAACAGGACCGGCTCGCCCAGGCGGAGGTCGACCGGATGAACAAGGAGGGCGCGGAGCTCGTTCGCGAATACAAGCAGTTCACGGCGCAGGCGAATCAGCCGGAGCTCGACGCGTCGGCGCGGCAGCAGGCCGATCTCGCCGCGAAGGCGCTGCTGGCCCGGATCCAGGCCAAGCAGGTGGAAATCAAGTCCTACCTCGCGGCGGAGCGGGCCCGGCTCGCCGGCGCCACCGCGGAATTGCGCGGGCAGGCCGCCCCGGCGAAGGGCGCCGGCCCGTTCTCCTTCCGACCGGGGAATCATCCGTCGGGTGGGCAGGGGCCGGCGGCGGATCCGGCTGCGGCTCCGGGGACCAACGCGGGCCGGGGTGAAGGCAGGCTCCAGTTGCGCCCATGAGCACGACCACGAGGAATCGCCGGCGCTCCGGTCCCGCGGCCCTGCTCGGGGTCGCGCTCGTGCTCGGTGGGGCGGCGTCGGTTCACCTGGTGCAGCGCCAGGAAACGGTCGCCCTGCGGGCGGAGCGGGAGCTGCGCCGCGCCGAGGCGGCGGAGGCGGAGTCGCTGAGGAGCGAGAATGGGCGGCTGCGCGCCGCGCAACCCGACGCCGCCACGCTCGCCGGACTGCGGGCGGAGCGGGAGACGCTGGCCCGGCTGCGGGCCGAGCTCGATGCGCTCGAGCGGTCGGCCCGGGCGGCGGAAGCGACCGGACGCTGAAGCCAGGGCGGGTTGCGGGCGCGATCCCGATCTCAACCTTGCGCGCGGGGACGATTCCCGCGGAAATGACCCCCATGCTTCGCCCCGCCCTCCGTCCGACGCGCCGCCGTTTTATCCAGGCCGGCCTGGTGGCGGGCGGGTTGGCGGCCGCGGGGTCGCGGGCCGCGGACCTGGCCCCGGGGCGGGCCGCGCTGGCGTTTCGGCCGGGCCTGCCGGTGCCGGGCTGGCAGGCCGAACTGCGCGCCCGACTTCGCCAGGTCCTCGGCGTGCCGGAACGTACGGGCGGACCGCTGCAGCCGCGCGTCGACCCGCACCGCGAGACGGCGGACTACACGATGCACCGGATCGGGTTCACCGCCGAGCCGGGCGAGGAGGTGCCGGGCTGGCTGCTGCAACCGAAGGCCGCGCGGGGCCCGCTGCCGGTGATGATCTGCCTGCAGGGCCATTCTCCCGGCATGCACATCTCGATCGGCGAGGCGCGCAACGAAGCGGAGCGGAAATCGATCGCGGGCGGACGCGATCTCGCGCTGCAAGCCGTGGCGCAGGGCTGGGCCGCGCTCGTGATCGAGCAGCGGGCGTTCGGGGAGCGGGCCAAGCCGGGGGTGAAGTGCAACGACGCCGCGCTGTTCGCGCTGCACCAGGGCAGGCCGCTGACGGGCCAGCGGGTGTTCGACGTGATGCGCGCGATCGACTTCGTGGCGACGCAGCCCGGGCTGGATGCGAACCGCATCGGGTGCATCGGCAACTCCACCGGCGGCACGGTGAGTTTCTACGCGGCGTGCGTGGAACCGCGGATCGCGCTGGCGGTGGTGTCGTGTTCCTTCTGCACGTTCGAGGACTCCTGGCTCAGCATTCCGCACTGCGCGTGCGGCTATCTGCCGGGCATCGTGCCGGTGGCCGACATGCCTGACCTTGCCGGCTTGGTGGCGCCGCGGCGGCTGCTGATCGTGGCGGGACGCGAGGACAACCTGGCCCGGATCGCCGGCGTGGAGCGCGGCTACCGGCACGCGCGGGAGATCTTCGCCGCGGCGGGGGTGGCGGATCGGGTGCGGCTCGTGGTGGGGGAGGGCGGGCACCAGTTTTATCCCCGGGAAGCGTGGCCGGTGATCGGGGAGATGGCACGGGAGTGGTAGCAGGGAGCGCGGACGTCCTCGTCCGCCAGTTCGAAG
>ERZ761602.1695-NODE-1695-length-38630-cov-247.790616_pt1 | contig 38630 bp, 41 predicted proteins | sample MGYA00512165_ERZ761602 | MGnify/ENA primary metagenome ERZ761602 (study PRJEB28899, sample SAMN02445085) | bioreactor sludge metagenome | biome: EBPR sludge; isolation source: Thorneside wastewater treatment plant | place: Australia: Brisbane, Thorneside...
AGTGGGTCCGCTTTGGTGAGCAGAAACGGGTCAATTCTGGTGAGCGCCAAGGCTTGAGCAATTTCATTTCCTTGGCCATCGCCAGCACCTGCAGAAACAGGTCGCTCAGTTCGTCCGGAAAACGCCGGCGGAACGTCGCCAGGCTGTCGTGATCGGGATGGCTTCCGGCGGCAATGTAGCGGAAGGCCACCGAATCGTAGGTTGCCCGCTCCAGCCTGCGGCTGGAGAAAATACCCGTGGCGTAGCCATAGACCAGAATCGCCAGCAGGGTCGCCGGATGGTACGCCTTTGACCCACGTCCAGCGTACTGTCGCGTCAGCTTCGACAGGTCCAGCTGGTCGACCACCTCCACAATAAAGCGCGCCAGATGATCCTGGTTTAGCCAATCATCCAGTGACGGCGGTAGCAGGTAGTCGGTCTTGCGGTCGGTGACGATGAAGTGGGACATGCCGGACCTCGGTTGCTTCAACAGCCATGATCTTAGCATATCCGGTCGGAAGCAAGCCCAAAGTCCGACAGGCTGCTAGGTGCTGCGCGTACTGACCGACCGTTTCGCGGCGGCCGAGAGCATCACCGTGGCGAAGGCGGAAATCGACGCTTTCGTCGCGTCCACCGCAGTGGCGCTGGCCGGCGAGCGCGCCGAAGCGGCCGCCCGGCGAGATGCGTTGAAGCATGAGCTGGCGGCCGGCAAGCTGCCGGCCGAGCGGAAGGCGCAGGTCGAGCGCGAAATCGCCAGCGCCGACCCGGCGCTGGCAGAACCCTTCTGGTCGTATTACCGCGACCATGCGCGGCACAGCTTCTACCAGCCGGGCAGCCGAGCGGAAAAGGCGGCCTTCACGACGCCGCCGTGGGGGGCGCGATGAACATCGGCAAGTCGCGACAGGGAACGGAGCAAGGGTGCGGCAAGGAATCGGCGCAGTGGTCGCAGTGGTCGCAGTGGTCATCAGCCTCACGTTCGGCGCAGGCGCTCATGCCGAGGTGGCGGCAAGGGCTGGTGGCGCTACTCGCCTCCGGGGGGGGGGGGCCAGAGGCGCGCGCCGCGCATTGCCGGGCCGCCAGGCGGCTGTCGGCTCCGGAATCCGTGTTGAAGTTGCATTTTCTAAAGTATGTATTTAGGATTTGCATATGATTCCCAGGCATCTCGAGTCCCGTATCGTCACCCTGCTGGGATATTTTCCCTGCGTGGCCGTCAATGGCGTGCGCCAGTCGGGCAAGACCACGCTGATCGGCAGCCTGCCCGGTGAATGGCGACGCTTCGACATGGAGAGTGCGGCGGACCGGGCGCAGGTGCTGGCCGATCCCGATCTGTTTCTGCGCCTGCACCCGCAGGGAGTGATCGTCGACGAGGCGCAGCTGGCGCCGCCCCTGTTTCCCGCGCTGCGCGTGGCGATCGACAGCAACCGCGGCCGGAAGGGGCGCTTCGTGCTGTCCGGATCGAGCTCGCCGGATCTGGCGAGGAACGTTTCCGAGAGCCTGGCGGGGCGCATCGCTCTGGTCGAGTTGGCGCCGCTGTCCCTGGCCGAGGCGTATCGGCTGCCCGCATCCCCGATCTACCCGCTGCTCCGGGAGCGGGCCTCGCCGCAGGACGTCATGGCTGCCGCCGCGCCGCGTCTCGATCTGCGCCAGGTGCTCGAGCACTGGTTTCAGGGGGGGTATCCGGAGCCATGGAGCAGCGCGGATGCCGAATTTCGCCGCTTCTGGCACCGCCACTATCTCGACACTTACCTCATGCGCGACATCGGCGGGCTGTTTCCCGGCCTGAACCGCGACCGCTTCCGCCAGTTCATCCAGTTGCTGTCCAATCTCTCGGGGGCGATTCTCAACAATGCCGAGATCGCGCGCGCGCTCGGTGTTTCGGAACCGACCGTGCGCGACTGGCTCACCATCGCGCACGGCACCTATCTCTGGCGCCACCTGCCGGCCTGGGACCGTTCGCCGCACAAGCAGCTGGTTCGCCATCCCAAGGGCTGGTTGCGTGACAGCGGCCTTCTCCATCGCCTGCTGCAGGTTCCCGATGCGGATGCGCTGCTTGCCCATCCCCTGGCCGGCCGTTCCTGGGAAGCCTATGCGGGCGAAATGTTGCTGCGCGGCTTCGCGGCGGCGGGCATCGATGTCACGCCGGCCCATTACCGGACCCGTGGCGGAGCGGAAATCGACCTCGTCCTGGCCGGTGAGGCCGGGGTTCTGCCCGTCGAGATCAAGCTGGCCAGCACGACCGAGCCACGCTCGCTGCGTGCGCTATCGGAATTCGTCACCGGACACGGCTGCCCGCTCGGAGTGGTTGTCAACAATGACGACCAGCCGCGCCTGCTGGCCGAGCGCATCGTCGCGATCCCGGCGGCGGCACTGTAGGCGACGCCGCAACCCGGAACTTGCCGCGCTGGCCGGGAAGGGCAGCGGGGACAACCCGCAGCGGATCGCTGACGACCTCCCGGCCAGCTTGTTCACCAGCCGGAAGACGAACAGGATCAGCATGGCGCCGAGGATGGACCCGATCCAGCTGAGCCGGAAGACGCCGAGACGATGGCGAGCCGGGATCACGGTGACGGCTTGTCGCTCGACGCTGGGTTGCGCATCGAAGCGACCGACCGCCAGGGCCTGGAACGGCTGCTGCGCGACTGTGCTCGCACCGCCTTCGCGCTGGAGCGTCTGCGTGAAGTCGACGCCGACCATCTGGTCCATGAACGCATCAAAGCAGGCCGCGGCGGCGGCGTCAGAGCGATGCTGACGCCGCTCGAACTGATCGAGCGCCTGGCGGCGCTGATTCCGCCAACGCGCCGACATCGCCGCCACGCCTGCTGCCCGCCGTGCGCCGCCGCTCTGCGACATGCAGGGCGCCACCATCGCCGAGGACGACCCACAGGCGCGATCGGCGCCGGAGTACGACTTCGACCGGCGTGTCGCCTGGTCGGTGCGGGATGAAAGCAAGACGAGCTGCCATCGCCCGTCGTGCGCCGTGGGCCGACTCGTGCCAGGGGCCATCCGCCCGGCCGGTCCGGCCCGACGGATGGTCCCTGGCGCTGAACGGGGCGGGATTCGGATGACTTTTCAAGGGCCACCGACGCGAGATTCGAGATTGCCGCCCCTTGCTGAAGGCTCATGTACGCTCCGTGCCGTCGTTGGATTTCCTGCCCGTTCGCCACATCGCCAACCGGCGCGCTGGCGTGGGATTGCTTGCTGCACCGCGAGAGTCGGCGCTGTGGCGGGACGCCAGCTCTCAGCCGCGCTCGCGCTCGACCCGGAGACGCTCGCGTATCCCGGCGAGTGGCACTGCCTCGATGCGCTGGCCCATGAGCCAAGAGAGGTGGCGCCGCAAATTCGGACAGCAGGACAAGTGATGGTCTTGCCCCATTGAACGGCTGCGGAAGCAGCCCCAACAGGAGCGAGAGCATGTCGAGAAGGAGCACGCCACGACATCCCATTCGAGCGCTTCATGGGCCTCCCGCTGGCCCTCTCGAGAGGCGGGCGCTATCCTGCCCGTATTGCGAGTGTGCGATCGAGGTGCCCCATGATGGTCAAGAAGCTCGCCGCGGTCGGCAACAGCCTGGGCCTCATCATCGAGCGCCCCATCCTCGATCTGCTCGAGATCAGCAAGGACACGCCGCTTGAAGTCACGACTGACGGCGAGGCGCTCATCATCCGCCCGGTGAAGAAGGCGCCGCTGATGGGTCGGGCGCTCGCCGCCGCTGACCGGCTGATGGACGCGCACGAGGAGACGTACCGGAAGCTCGCGAAGTGAGTGACGTGCCCGCCGAGATCGAGTTCCTCACGGTCGACGTGGTGCTCGCCATGCACCAGCGCCAACTCGATCGCTTTGGTGGCGGCGAGGGCCTGCGCGATCGCGGCCTGCTGGAATCGGCGGTGGCCCAGCCGCAGGCGTCGTTCGGCGGCACGTACGCGCACGACGGCCTGTTCGCGATGGCGGCGGCGTACCTGTTCCACATCGTTTCGAACCATCCCTTCGTCGACGGCAACAAGCGGGCGGGACTGCTCGCTGCACAGGCCTTCCTCGACGTGAATGGCGTGACTCTCGAGCGCGACTCCGAAGCTTTCTTCACGCTGACGATGGCCGCCGCACGCGCGCACCGACGAAGCCAAGCGATCGCGACGCCGAGCAGAAGGCGCTCGAGCCATTCGACCCGTTCCTGCTGCGCGGGCTCATCACGTGCGGCATCTGCGAGAAGACGATGTCACAACGAAGCGATCATCGGGCGTGACGAGGTGCAGACCTTCGCGACCATCGTGCGCGCGCTCGGGCCGCTCGACGCCGGCCGCTGCCTGGCGCATTGGGACGCGGTTGCCCGGACGCTGGCCTGCCAGCGCGGCGGCATGCCGCGCGAAGGCGGCGAGTTCAGCAGCGGCGACTACCTCGGCCCGGCACTCGCCGGCCGGCTGCGTGCCGCCGGCGTGGACGCCGCCGCTGCGCAGCGCCTGCTGCGCGCACTGGAGCGCCACGCGATGCGCAGTGCCACGCCCTTCACGCTGGCACGGCGCCGGAGCGTCGGCTGGCCCGCAGCGTCAGAGACCGACCTCGCCTTCCTCGAAATAGTCGGAGTCGATGCGTTTGACGATGTATGAGGCTGAAACCGAAACGCCCACGTCGAAGTCGATCATCAGGTTGGCAAGCAGCTGTCCGTCGATGAGCACGACGGTGGTGGCGATGCGGGATGCGTAGTCAACAGCCTCGGCGGTGTAGGCCGAGGTGGTGATGAACACCCCTTTCTTCGCCCGCTGACCCTGCAGTGCGCCGACGAACTTCTGGATCTCCGGGCGACCGACTGAACCCTGCCATTTCTTCGCCTGAATGTAGATGGTGTCGAGACCGAGACGGTCTTCCTTGATGATTCCGTCAATCCCCCCATCGCCACTTCGTCCGATGCGCTCACCCGCGTCGCGACGCGAGCCGCCGTACCCCATCTTGACCAGAAGCTCGACGACAAGGCGCTCGAAGAAGGTGGGAGAACACGAAAGGATGCGACTGAGAATGTCTTGAGCGAGTCGGAGGCGCAGGCCCTGGTGAGCCAGCTCAAGCGTTTCCTCGGGTGTCTGCACCGCTCCGATGACGACGGGGCCCGTCGTTGCCGGTTCCCGATTGCTCCGCGATGCATCGCGGAATTCGATGAATTCGGCAAAGCGTTCAAGATATTTGACGTCGATTCTCGGCGGTCTTTCGGCAAGGGTCATTCTTCCGCGAGGGGTGATGCGCAGCGATCCTCGGCGCGGCGACTCCAGGAGCCCCGCCTTCTTGAGGAAGGAATTGGCCCAGCCAACCCGGTTGTTGAAAACCGCCTGCTGGCCACTGGCCAGGAGTTCGCTTCGTTCGGCCGGAGTGAGCTGAAACTCGGTGGCGAGAACCTCGACGGCTTCACGTGTGGTGTGGTCGTTGCCGTCGGCAGCAAAGCGAAGCAGCGGCAGCATCAGCGTCTGGTAGTCAGGAATGGGCATGCGGTTCCTTTGACTCGTGGCCAGTTCGCGAAGTGCCTCGCTGGCACCGATCGGGCGGTCGATGGCCAAGCTCGCTGGCTGGATGCCAGCGGCGTCAGGCCTTCTTCAGCAGACGGTAGACGAAGAGGATCAGCATGGCTCCGAGGATCGAGCCGATCCAGCCGACCGGCGCATGCAGTCCCAGTCCCTTGGCGACGAAGTTGCCGACGAAGGCGCCGGCGATGCCGAGCAGGGTGGTGACGATCACGCCGCCCGGGTCGCGTCCGGGCATCAGCAACTTGGCGATGGCGCCGACGATGAGGCCGACGATCAGGGTAACGATGAGGTCCATGGTCTTGTCCTGGGTGGGAGGGCAGGCCGTCCCGCGGCGGACGGGACGACGGTCGTCAAGGGGCCTGGTTCCTGGCCGAGAAGGAGAGGAACCTGCACCGCCATGCGGGAAGTATCTCCGCTGCTGCAAGCGATCGTCAACCGCGGAATTGCCCAAGTCCAGACGGCCTTTCTCTGGCTCGGGCAACAGACCCGGCGATTGACGCCGTTTGCTGGCCGTCCATGCGCGCCGCGCGGGCGGCTGGATTTCGGGTTCGCGTGATCTCCGCACGGCTGCGCACAGCATGCGTGCATCCGGCTTGACCCGCGGCCGCTGCCGACGAGCGCCGGAGTGATGCACGGCCGGCATCGCAGGCAGCCCGATTGACCGCAGTTGAGCAGCTGCGTATCCTCGCCTGGTGTCAGCGAACTTCCTGTCCCGCGACGAAAGTCTGCTTCCCCGGTCACGCTTGCGTGTCATCGCGGGCATCATCCTGGGCTTGCTGGCGATCGTGCCGCTGCTCGGCGCGGGTATCTACTACCTGGAGTCCCCGCGACTGCAGCAGCAGGCGTTCGCCGATCTGAATGCGATCGCCAACCTGAAGGTGGGTCAGATCGAAGCCTGGCTGGACGAGAGAAGAGGGGACGCGCTGGTCCTCAGCGCCAGCCCCGGGCTCATCGACGATGCGCTACGGTTGGCACGGGATGCCGATGCCGGCGCACGACAGCGCATCGACGAACGTCTGGCTACGCTGCGACGGGCGTACGCCTACGACGGTTTCGTGCTGGTGGACGACGAGGCTCGACCGATCCTGGTCACCGGCTCGCACGAAAGCAGCGCCGAAGTGCCCGTACGCAAGGCGCTGCAGACCGCGTTCGAGACTGGCGAGGTGGCGACAACGGATCTCTATCGGAGCGCTGCGGGACGTGTCCACCTGGACTGGATCGCGCCGCTGGTGAAAGAAGTGGATGGCCGGCGGGGCGTGGTCGGCGCCGTCATCCTCGACACTCCGGTCGAACGGGTCGTCTTTCCGTTGATCCAGAGCTGGCCGACGCCGAGTCCGACCGCCGAGACCCTGCTGGTGCGCCGACACGCAGACCGGGTCCTCTATCTGAACGAGTTGCGCCATCGCCCGGACACCGCACTGATCTTCAGTCAGGCCCTCGACGATCCGCAACTGCCGGCAGCCCGCGCCGTCCTGGTGGGCAGCGCACAGATCATGGAGGGGACCGATTACCGCGGGGTCAGAGTTCTCGCAGCGACGAGACCGGTCCGCGGTACGCCGTGGCATCTGGTGGCGAAGATCGATCGCGATGAGGTCCTGTCGCCGCTGCGCAGACTGGTTTTCTGGGTCAGCCTCGTGGCAAGCCTGGCCGTTCTCGCCGTCACGGTCCTGATCCTGCTGCTGTTGCGCGAGCAAAGGCGAACGCACGAGCTCGAACTGGCTGCGCAGGGCATCGAGAAGGACCGCCTGCTCCGCTTCTTCTTTGATCTTCCACTCGTCGGCATGACGATCCTTGCGGCCGACAGCATGCGCTGGCTGCATTTCAACGACCGCCTGTGCGAAATTCTCGGTCATTCGCGCGACGAGATGCTCGAGCTGAGCTGGCCGCGGCTCACCCACCCCGACGATCTCGCTGCCGACGGCATGCACTTCGAACGTCTGCGCAGTGGCGCGAGCGACGGCTTCCAGGCCGACAAGCGATTCGTTCGCAAGGATGGCAGGGTGATCAATGTGACGACGGACGTGCAGACCGTTCGTCATGAGGACGGCCGCGTGGACTTCTTCGTCGCCATGGTGCAGGACATCACGGCACGCCTGCAGGCCGAGGGTTTCGCGCAGGAGATCCTGGATCATGTCGAACAGGGCTTTGTCGTCTATGACCGGACGCTCCGGGTGGTCGTCTGGAACCGCTTCCTCGAGCGGACGATCGGTTTGCCGCGCGAGGCAGCAATCGGCAGGCATCTGCTCGAGCTGTTCCCGGAGGCGGGTCGCTACGGCATCGATGCGCTTGTGGCGCGCGCGCTGGCGGGTGAAGTCGCCGTGGCGGACGACTTCCTGCCGCGCCTGCGTGGTACGACGAAGCTCTTGACGCCGGAGGAGGCAGCGGCCCTGCGCGACGATCCGCGCCTTTTCTGGACCCTGTCGACGTATGCGCCACATCGGGACATCAATGGTGAAATCGATGGTGTCCTGGTCAACGTCGTCGACATGACGACGCTGAAGAACAGCCAGGACTCCCTGCTGGTGTCCAACGACCAACTGCGACAACTGTCCCAGTATCTGGAGCGGGTTCGCGAGGACGAGCGGGTGCGCATCGCGCGCGAACTGCACGATGATCTCGGCAGCACGCTGACCGGCGTCAAATGGGCGATCGCGAGTGCCATCGAGCGCGCGCAACGCGCCGCCTTGCCAGCCGACGCCCAGCTTGCCAACGCGTCACAGCTGCTTGATTCGGCGGTGGATACGATGCGTCGCATCATCAGTGACCTGCGACCGAGCGTCCTCGACCACCTTGGGGTGTGGACGGCGATCGAGTGGTATGCCGGGCAGGTCGAAGAACGGACGGGCCTGCAGTGCAGGGTTGACCTTGCCGACGAGGTGGCGGCAATCGAGGTGGATCCGGAGCGCGCAACCGCGATGTTTCGCATCGTCCAGGAAGCGCTGAACAACTGCGTTCGCCATGCCCGCGCGTCGCGCGCCGAAATCCGCATCCGCTGCGCAGCAGGTGCCGTTATGATTGCGGTCGAGGACGACGGCGTGGGCATCGGCGACGATGCCCTGGTCAGGACCGAATCCTGGGGCTTGCTCGGAATGCAGGAGCGTGCCGCCCGCTTCGGTGGCGACATCGCGCTGTCGCGCGGAGTCAAGGAGGGCACCATCCTTGTCTTGCACATGCCGGTTTGAGGAGCGATGAGCGGACGCAAGCTGCGCATCCTGCTGGTGGACGATCACGCCGTGGTGCGGGGCGGCTTGCGGCTTCTGTTGGCCGAGAGCGGTGAGATGGAGGTGGCAGGCGAGGCCGACAGTGCCGAGCAGGCGATCGGCATGATCCGCCAGAACGAGTTCGATGTCGCACTGCTCGATATCGGTCTGCCGGGCAAGGGTGGCCTCGATCTGTTGAAGCAGCTTCGCTCGGAGCGGCCCGGACTGGCTGTGCTGATGCTCAGCATGTACGCCGAGGAGGTCTATGCCGTGCGGGCGCTGAAAGCCGGTGCGGCGGGCTACCTGACCAAGAACAGCGCGCCGGCAACGCTCCTCGCGGCGATCCGGAAGGTGGCCCGCGGCGGCAAGCACGTCAGCCCGGCGCTCCTGGATCAGTTGGCCGTCGAGGTCGGACAGGGCAGGAAATCGGGGTCGGATGCCCTGTCTGACCGGGAGATCGAGGTGCTGCGGCGGATTGCCGCGGGCGAGAGCCTGACCCATATCGCCGCGGCGCTGCATCTCAGCCCGAAGACGGTGACCACCTACCGTGCCCGAATCGTCGAGAAGACCGGGCTGCAGAGCAACGCCGAGCTCGCACGGCATGCCCTCGAGAAGGGGTTGCTGTCCTGAACGGACGTCGCCCGCAGCAGCGGGCAGGATCGTCCACTGCCGGTACGCCCCGCACGTTCGTCGCCCGGGCGCTGCCGCTGCCGGCATCCTGAGTGCCGTCGCCGACCTCGTGTGGGGGATCCCCTACTGTCGCCGTATCGTCCATCGCCTACAGCGAGATGACACGCGATGCCGATAGCCGCTCATTGCGGTCTGCGGGATGATGTGGTCTCGTAATCGACCTGCGCGACCGGGCGCCCTTTCCCGAAGCGGATCGATGACTGGAGACCACCTTGAATGCCCACGCATTGCCCGCTTCGCAGCAACACCGCACCCGCCTCCTGCTGGTCGATACGGAAGGCTTCTTTGTGGACGATGTTGGCGGCACGCTGCGCGCGCATGAGGGATTCGCCGTCGTCGCGGTCACTCGTTCGATCGAAGACGCCCACGAATGCGCGGCAAGGCACACGCCCGATGTGATCGTGATCGGCTGGGGCGAGGGTTCGCGGGCTTTCGTCCATGCCACGCTGGCCGGGCGATCAGATGGCCAGCCAGAGCCTCTGGTGGTGATCGTCCTGCGCCGCGGGATCACCAGTGTCCCCGGCTTGACTTCGCTCAGTCTCCTGCCCAACGTTGCCGTGTTGATGCAGGACCAGTTCGACAGACTGCTGCCCCGGCACGGTCCCTCGAAGCCGGCCGAGCGGGCGCATTGAGGCTGCTGGCGCGGCGGTATCCCGTGTGGCGACCATGGCGATCCAGCCCTGCCGGGGAGCAGCGCGTGCTCGACGAGCCGGGCTCGCGTTTCGCCATGCCGTCGCTTACCTCTCTCCATGACCGGACGTGATGTCAAGAACGTGATGTCAACAATCCTGATCGTCGATGATTCGGCCGTTGCCCGACAGGTGCTGCGCGAGATGCTCGCGGAGGTGGCAGGTGCCGAAGTGGTGGGCGAGTTCGCCAGTGCTGCGCCGGCGATCGAAAGCCTGCGCGGAAACCCGCCGGACATCGTCCTGCTCGATATCCAGCTCGTCGATGGCAGCGGGCTGGAGGTCCTGCGCGAAGTGCGTGCGAACCATCAGCGAACGAAAGTCCTGATGTTCACGAATCACGCCGAGGAGGTGTACCGCAAGCGATGCCTGAGAGCCGGGGCGCATGGCTTCTATGACAAGAAGAGCGACCTGCAGGCACTCCGGCAAGACCTGCATCGCCTGGCCGCGCCTCGTCGCGAGAGCGGCAGCGGACCCACAGGCAGGGGCGCCTGAATCTGCGCCTGCTGTCATGCCCAAGGACTCGGGGCCGAGCCCTGCTAACGGTCATGACTGTAGAGACACCCGTGATGATGAAAGTCATGACCGTTGCCCTCATCCCCGGCCCTTCTCCCGCGCACGGGAGAAGGGAGATTCGCGAGTCGCAGACGCGACTTTCACATTGACGCACTGCCAGCCGATTCGCCCGCGGCCCCCGCTGCAAGTGCCGGGCACGAGGCCGCGGCAGGCTCCCGTCAGGCGTCTTCGGAGGCGAAGTTGAGTTCGACGCCGTTGCCTGCCGGATCCTGGATGAACAGCTGAACCTGCGTCGTTCCCGGCACGCGGGCCGTTGTGAAGGCGATTCCCGACTGCTCGAGCCTGCGCGCGAACTCGGCGCGACCGCAACAGCTGAACGCCGCGTGGTCGAAGGTCGATGCGCCGGCCGCCACGGGTGGATCGCCAGCCCGGGTCTCGGATAGGTGCAGGACCGGCTGGTCGCCGGCATACAGCCAGTAGCCAAAACTGGCGAACGGCGGCCGCTCGCCCGGCACCAGGCCGACCACGTCGCAGTAGAAGCGGCGCAGTTGCTCCATGAGTGGGCGCGGAGCGCGCAGATTGTAGTGATTCAGGCCCAGGGTCGGCATGGCTGCCTCGCCGGCGTCGTGGGAATCACCTCGCTGACCGGCGAGGCCCGTTCGCGCCCAGCCCGGCGAGGACGCTGCCGACACCCGCTCGTGCACGGGCGGCCGAGCGGGTGGAGCCCGGCCGGGCGAACCAGAGGCTGCCAGCGGATCGCGCGCACGACGAGTGGATCACACCCCTGCGTGCGCGACGATAGCCCACGTTGCGGATGGTCGAGCGCCATGCGAGAAGTATCCCCGCTCCAGCAACCCGCGGTCAACCGGAAAGCTGCGCGGAATCGTTCCCGGCGCCCGGCAGCATCCGCCGTCGCAGCCGCGTGCGTGCGCGACGCTGCCGGTCATCAAGCGGGGAGCCCAGGTCACTCGTCTCCTCCACTTGCCTACGGCAACGAGTCTGTCATCATATGCCCCGTGTCCTGCCCGGCCGGCGGCACAATGGGGGCGTGGCAGCGGCGGGGCTGCTCGCGCCGCGCAGCGACTCGATCACACATCGGAAGGAGGTGCAACATGGGACTGCTGGACGGAATGCTCGGCGGTGTATTCGGCAATGCGGGCGGCGCGTCGCCCGCCGCAGGTCAGGCGGGCGGAGGCAACCCACTGCTGGCGGCGCTGTTGCCGGTGGTGCTCGGCATGCTGCTGAATCGGCAGGGCGGCGCAACGTCCGCTGCTGGCGGCGGTGGTCTTGCTGATGTGCTCGGCGGCATGCTCGGCGGTGGTCGCCAGGGCGCTGGTCTCGGCGATGCCCTTGGCGGCATGCTCGGCGGTGGCGGCGGCGGTTCTGGCACGGCTGGCCTGGGCTCGGTGCTTGGCGGTCTGCTGGCAGGCGGTGCCGCCGGTGCTGGCGGTGCCGGCGGTGCCGGCGGCTTGGGCGCGCTGCTCGAGCAGTTCCAGCGCGCCGGTTTCGGCGAACAGGCGAGTTCGTGGGTGTCGACCGGTGACAACCTGCCGCTGCCGCCGGGGGCGATCGGCCAGGTCTTCGGCGACGATGCCCTGGCGCAGATCGCCCGCCAGGCTGGTGTCAGCGAAGCCGAAGCCGGCGCCGGACTGGCGCAGTTGCTGCCTGAGGTGATCGATCGCGTCACGCCGGGTGGCCAGGCGCCCGACCTCGACCAACTCGTCGCCAGTGTCGCCAACCTGACGCGGCAGTTCGGTGGCGGCTGAGGGGTAGCGCCGGTGCGAGGTCGGCGGTCCGGGTGCTCGCCGCCGGAGCCGCCAGCGACACCGCTTGCCGTTCACCGGGGACGAGGAAACGACATGAAGACCGTGCGAATCATGCTGCTGCTGACCATCGCGCTGCTGGCCATGCCGCAGACGCGGGCCGAGGTTCTTGGCGCACACGACGAGGCCATCCACGACGCCGCCCGGCTGGGCACGGGGGCGCAGGTGGCGGCCATCCTGAAGGCCGATCCGGCGATGCGGGACGCACGCACCAACAGCGGCGCGACGCCGCTGCACCTCGCTGCGACCAACCCCGACCGGTCCGCGCTGAAGACCCTCCTCGCCGCCGGCGCCGACGCCAATGCGCGCGACAACGAAGGCGTCACGCCCTTGCACATGGCGGCCTATACGCAGAAGGCCGCGCATGCGCAACTGCTGCTCGAGGCCGGCGCCGATCCGGCGATCAAGAGCAATGCCGGCCGCGACGCCACTTCCATGGCGCGCAAGGCGATGGCGCACGAGGCCGCGGGTGTCATCTCGCTGTGGATCCTCAAAGGCTGCAAGGCAGGACAACCGTGTTGAGGCCGCAAGCCGTCGCGCTGCCCGGTCTCTCGGTCTCTTCGCGACCGCTGCGGGGGCGGCGGCAATGCTGCCGTCCAGCGACATCCACGGCCCGAAGGTCTGCATCGCCTGCTGGGGCCACGTCCCGGCCGCGGACATCAAGCCGCTGCCACCTGCTCTGGTCAACCGCGCCGAGACCGGCGGGTGCCGGAGGTGGCGAGAAAACCCATTCTTGGGCATACTTGCCGCGCCCGGCCAGCGGCTTGCCGGGCCGGAACGTCACCCCAACCCACATCAAGGACAAGCCATCATGCTGAAAAGAACCCTGTTGCTTGCCGGCGTCGCCGCGAGTCTTGCTCTGGTCGCGCCGGTCAGCGCGTCGGAATCGACCCTCAACCGGATCAAGCAGAGCGGCACGCTGAAGCTCGGCTACCGCGAGAACTCGGTTCCCTTCTCTTTCACCGGCGACGACAGGCAGCCGCGTGGTTACACCGTCGACCTCTGCCGGATCGTCGCCGACGACATCGGCAAGCAGTTGAACGTGCCGAAACTCGATGTCCGCTGGGTGCCGGTAACGGCCCAGAGCCGCTTCGCGGCGCTGAAGAGCGGCGAGATCGACCTCGAATGCGGCAACACGACGCAGACCATCTCGCGCCGGGCCGACTTCGATTTCAGCCTGATGACCTTCGTCGACGGCGCCGGGCTGCTCTTCCGCGAGGGCGAGGTGCCGACCACGGTCGAGTCGCTGAAGGGCCAGCGGGTGGCGGTGGTCGCCGGCACGACGACCGAGACGACGCTCGACCAGATGATCAAGGCCGGCAAGCTCGGCATGCTGCTGATTCGGGTGCCGGATCACGACGCGGCGATCAAGGCTCTGACCGACAAGACTGCGACCGCGTATGCCGCCGACCGTACCGTCCTCGTCACGACGGCGTTGATTCGCGGCAAGGGACAGCCGTTCGCGCTGGCCGAGATGCAGTTCAGCTATGAGCCCTACGGGCTGATGATGCGCCGCGATGACGATCTCCGGCTGGCGGTGGACCGGACGCTGGCGCGCCTCTATCGCTCGGGCGAGATCGGTCCGATCGTCAAGCGCTGGTTCGAGCCCTTCGGCAAGCCGGGTGATGCCCTGCAGGCCATGTTCCTGCTCAACGGCCTGCCCGAATAGCCGCCCCGCTCTTGCGCGGCGGCTTGCTGCGGGCGGCCGTCGCCGAACTGCCGGCACGCCGCGCGGCGTTCGCTCAGCCGCGCGTCGCGTCGCCGATCGCTCCGGGATAGAGCCGTTCGAGCACCTCGCGGGCAGCATCCGCGAGGTGCCGGCGCAGCTTCGCCGCGAGCATTTCCTCGCTGGCGCTGGTCACGTTGCTGGCTCGCGGCCGCTCGGCCCAGAGCGCGGCTAGAGCCGGTCGACGGGTTGCAAGAACCTCCTCGACGACTTCGCGCCAGAACGGCGGGTACTCGCTTTCGGCCCATTCGCCGCGACCGCGACCGAAGTGTGCGACGGCGAGATAGCGCAGCAGGGCCGAGACGACGAGGCTGTCGAGCAGTTCGTCGTCCCAGCCGACTCGTGCCTCGCTGTGCCCCCGCAGCTTGTTGACGCCGCGCGCCACGCCGGCACCACCGGCGGCGCCGGCGAGTGCGCCGAGCAGCGTGCCGGCGCCGAAACTCAGTCCACCGGCAGCCAGGTCGGCCGCCAGCCCGGAGAGTGCCCCGGAAACGACGCCGCTGACGGCCGCCGCCTTGCCGCTGTGCAGCGGCGTCTGCGTGCGCAGATGCGCGCCGATGCGTGCGCGCACTGCGTCGGCGGCGTGGCCGCTGAGTTCGTGGACAGCGATCAGGCGCTCGGTGCTCGCGCGCAGCCGTCCGTCGAGACGGCTGGCCAGCGCTTTCGCGGCACGCTGCCGGTCGACGTTCTCCTGTTCGCCGGCGACGACCGAGCGCAGCGCCGTGCGCAACTGGTCGCGCAGGCGAGGGGTGGTGAGCGTTTCGCTGTCGCAGGCGGCGCCGGCTATCGCCTTCGCCAGCGCCGCCATCGCCTCGGCGAATTGCCGCTCGCGCCGGCTCGTCCAGGCGGCGACCAGGCGTTGGCAGGCGGCGGCCTTGTCGGCGACGATCGACGCGGCCAGCGTCCGCAGGAGGACGATCTCCTGTACCCAGCAGCGTGCGAAGGCGTCCAGCGTCAGCACGTCGCGGACGAAGGCTCGTTCGCCGAGCGCTGCGCGCCAGCTTTGCACCTCCGCCTGTTCCGCCGTGTGTGGCCGCGGCGGTCCGGTCTGATTGAGCAGGACGACGACCGGCCGGCCGATCCACGCCAGCACGTCGAGTTCCGGCGCGAGATAGCCGGCGTCGGCAGGCGCCTCGGCAGCGTTCACCAGGTAAAGGACGACATCGGCCTCGTCACGCACGTTGCGCACCGCTTGCTGCGAAAGGTAGAAGGGCTGGTCGCGAAAGCGGTCCCAAATCTGCGACAGGAACCAGCCGATCGGATTTCCCTGCTGCGCCAGCCGTCGCGCCAGGCGGGCGCTGTCGCCAAAGCCGGGCGTGTCCCAGAGCAGCAGGGTGTCGCCCTCGGCGGTGTCGATCAGCGGGTAGGGCGTCGCTTCGGTCGTGACGTGCGCGGCGTCGCGCACCTCGCCGACGTCGCGGCCGAGCAGGGTGCGCGCCAGAGTCGTCTTGCCGGCGTTGGTGTGCGAGATCAGCGACAGGGCGATGGCACGCGCGTCGGTGTGCATCACCCGTTCTCCGCGAGGTTGCCGGCGAGCGCGCTGGCGGCCGCGTCGAGGCTGCCGTTGCCGGCGCTGCCGGCGTTGGCGATTGCCGCGAGGTCGGCGAAAACGCAGCCGACGCGCAGCGTCGCGCACAGTTCGCGCCAGGCGGCGCGGCGTCCCTCGACCCGCGCCGGTTGGCGGCCACGGGCGAGAAAGCTGCTCTCATCGACCAGCGCGACGAGCCGTCGGGCGCCGCCGCCCGCATTGCCGAGCGCGCGCAGGAAAGCGCCGTGCGCCTCGCGTTCCGGCGTCGCCGTCGCGTTGAACAGCGCGATGATCTGGCCGCCAACGCTTTCCACGCCAGCGTGCAGCGGTGCGTCCTCGTCACCATAGCGCACCGCCGGGCCGACGGTCAGCATCGTGTTGCCGCCGAGCGCGCGGGCGACCAGGCGCTCGAGGCCGCTGCTCGCCTCGGGCGGCAGCGTGTAGCTGTAGGGGATCACGGCGAGCCGCAGCGGGCCGCCGCGAAAGTCGCGCAGCAGGCGACCGAAGTAGGGTTCGTCGAAGTCGATCGGCAGGCTGCTCGAGCGGCGGCACTCGAGCAGCCAGGCGAGCAGGGCGAGCACGAGACGCGGCACGATGACGATGGCGGCGACGCTTGCCGCCAGCAGGTGCAGCCAGCGCGCCGCATTCTCGCCGGCGGGTGCGCGGATGGCCGCGATCTCGTCTGCCGTCGGCAGGGGAATCCCGCTCAGCGCCATGCCGGGTGCGAGCGCGATGGCGAGCAGCCGATGCACGTCGTCGGCAGCGAGAAAGGTGCTCTGCCAAGTGGCCTCGTAGGCCAATGCGAGGCCGCGCAGATAGAAGCCGGCGAGCACGCCGCTCGCCAGCAGCGCTGCCGCGAGGTGCAGGATGCGCGTCGCGCGGGCGCCATGCAGCGGCGCCGAGAGACGGCCCCAGTCACTCGCGAGGCGGGCGACGGTGGCCCCGAGTTCGCCTCCCGGGCGGGGTTGCAGCCCCGTCGCGAGCCGCGACACGGCTCGTCGCCAGGGCTGCGGCAGCGCATCGCCCGGCCGGCGCAGGCAGAACCTCGCCGCCAGCAGCAGGTAGACGGCGAGGTTCCAGGCGAGCAGTGCCAGCACCGGCGGCATCAGGATGTTGATTCGCTGGCCACCGCCGAGCCGGTCAAGCAGCAGGCCGCCGATGAAGGCGGCGGCGGCGATCGCACCCGCCAACCAAGGGCGCCAGGACAGCGCGCGGACCGCCCGCGGAATCATCGGAAAGCGGTCGCCGAACCGCCCGAGCGCCAGCCGCGCGCGCTGCGCCACGAAGTCCGTGTCCGTTGCCCCTTCGCCGACGACCTCGGCGGCGGCCCGGCTGGCCCAGGCCCGGTCGCCATCGGACCACAGCGCGTGCGCGCTGTCCGCGGTCTCGAAAGCGCGCACGGCGACGATCTCCAGCGCCCTCAATTCGGTGACAGTATACTTAATCGAGCGCGTTTCATGGGGTGAGCCGCCTGACGGACGTGGGCTCAATCGCGAGGCGGGGCGGCGGTCGGGGTGTCCCGTGGACGAAGCAAGCTTGCCGTCACCGGATTCCGGGGGCATCAGGACATCTCCCCGCGTGCCGGCGGTCGCCGACGATGATTGACCGGCGCCGAGGCAATCCCCGACAATGGCGCGCTCGCGGACGTCTTCAAGCAAGGGCGGGGCCTCGCATGTATCACGGTGAGAAACTCAACGCATGGACGCATCTGGTCGGGGCGGTTCTGGCGCTGATTGGGGCGGTCGTCCTGGTCGTTCTCGCGGCGAGGACAGGCGACCCCTGGAAGATCGTCAGCGTTTCGATCTACGGCGCAACCCTCGTTCTCCTCTACAGCTTCTCGACGCTGTACCACAGCTTCCGTGGCCGCGCCAAGACGATCTTCCAGAAGCTCGACCACCTCAGCATCTATCTGCTGATTGCCGGCAGTTACACGCCCTTCTGCCTGGTCACCCTGCGCGGCCCCTGGGGGTGGTCGCTGTTTGCCGTCGTCTGGGGTCTGGCGGTGGTCGGCTCGCTGCAGGAGTTCTGGCTGAAGAGCGAAGCGCGCGTGCTGTCCGTGTTGATCTACGTCGTCATGGGCTGGGCAGTGCTGGCCGCACTGCCTCCATTGCTGCAGGCGCTCGGAACGGCCGGCTTCGTCTGGCTGGCGGCCGGCGGCGCTGCCTATACGCTCGGCATCGTCTTCTACGCTCTCGACTCGCGCCTGCGGCACGCGCACGGCATCTGGCACCTCTTCGTACTTGCCGGCAGCGCTGCCCAGTACGTCGCCATCGTGCTCCATGTGCTTTGAGCGACAGGCGCGGCTTCGCCGCCGGCGCTCAGTGCTTGTGTTCGCCCGCCGGCGAAGCGGCGGCGGTGAGGTCGCGCACTTCGGCCTTGACCTCGATGGCCTCGATCCTGCGGTCCTTGCCCTCGATCTGCAGGGTCAGCGGCACCGATTCGCCCTTCAGCAGCGGCTGCTTGAGACGGATCAACATCACGTGGTAGCCACTCGGACCGAGTTGCACCGTCTTGCCGGCGGGCAGTTCGAGGCGGGGAATGGCGCGCATGCGCATCACCTGACCGTCCATCTTCATCTCGTGGATCTCGGTGACGGCGGCTGCCGGGCTGCTGGCGCCGATGAGCGTCGCACCGGCCTTGCTGCTGATCTCCATGAAGGCGCCGGTGGCCTGTTGGCCGGTGACGGTACCGCGCACCCAGGCGTTGCGCACCTCGACATCGGCCGCCAGCGCCGCGCCCGATCCCACCCCGAACAGCAGCAGCGACGCGGAAAACATCATGCTCTTGTTCAATGCAGCCTCCCTTCCTTGTCAGAAAAACGATCATGAACCGATACTTGCGGATCACTCCGCGGAACGGTGGCGCAGCCCGCGTTGGCCGGACCCAGCGGACCGGCCGCCATGTCGGATGGTGGCCAAGAAGATCAGCGCTTGATCGACCATTGGCCCTGCGCGTCCTCGATCCACCAGCCAGCGTGCCACTGTGCCTTCCAGCGCTGGACCTGTGCGGCACGCACCGCCGGCTCCCAGTACTGTCCGCCATGCCCTTCGGCGAGCGCATAGATCAGCGAGTTGCGGTCGGGATTCTCGCTGTCGATCAGCTTCTCGGCGATCTGGCGCTGCGCCAGGTTGAGGCGGCTGGCATCGCGCAGCCTGACCATGCCATCGTAGCCGAGACCGATGATGCCCGCGTCGTAGAAACGGACGAGGCGCGAGGCGCGCTGCGCCAGGCCGTGTTTGACGATCACCACCGGTGGCGTACCCAGATCAAGGTTGACCTGGTCGGGGCTCGGCGCCGCGGCAACCGGCAGGGCGAGAAAGGCGAGCAGCAGCAGAAGGCGTTTCATTTCAGGGCTCCAGGGTCATCACTTGCCGGCGAGCAGCAGTTTCAGGTCGGCAGCGACATGGTCGGGTGCCTCGCCGTGGCGGACGAGCAGCCGCAGCCGACCCTGCGGATCGAAGACGTAACTGCCGGTCGAGTGATCGATGCTGTAGCTGTCGGGCGTGCTTCCCGGTTGCCGGACATAGAAGACCTTGAACTCCCTCGCCGCCGCTGCGGTCGCCGCCTCGTCGCCGCGCAGGCCGATGAACCCCGGGTTGAATGCGGTCACATACTCGGCGAGCAGTTGCTGCGTGTCACGCGCCGGGTCGAGGGTGACGAAGAGCACCTGCACGCGTCCGGCGTCGCTGCCGAGGCGGGCGACGGTCTCGCGCATCGACAGCAGCGTCGTCGGGCAGACATCCGGACACTGCGTATAACCGAAGAACACGATCACCGCCTTGCCCTTGAAATCGGCCAGCCGGCGCGGCTGACCCGTGTGATCGGTGAGCGCCAGTTCCTTGCCCCAGTCGACACCCGTGATGTCGGTCGATTTGAAGGCCGGCGGTCCGGAACAGGCGACAAGCATCAGGTTGAGGAGCAGGACCAGGCTGGCGAGGGAGGGGAATGTCTTCATCGTCTTCGCGGTTCGGTGGTGCGGGCCGCTGCCGGAAGCAGGGCGGAATCTCCGTGCGGCCCGACATTGTCGTTCGCGACGGCTTTCTGGGCAAGGTCTGGCTTGCGGCAAGCCGCAGCTTGTCGACTGACGGTCGATCGGGCGCCTGCCGCAAGCGGATCACCTTCGCCATCGACGGGCCGATGAGCCAGCACGTCTGCATCGTCGGCGCCGGCATCGTCGGGCTGTTTTCCGCCTGGCGACTGCTGCGCGAGGGTCATCGCGTGACGCTGCTCGAAGGCCGCAACGGCCCCGGACTGGCGACGAGTTTCGCCAACGGCGCGCAGTTGTCGTACAGCTACGTCGCACCGCTGGCCGAGCCAGCGGCCCTCGGCAGTTTTCCCGGCTACCTGCTCGACGCCCGTGCGCCGCTCTGCTTTCGGCCGTCGCTGTCGCCCCGGTTCTGGTCCTGGTGCTGCCGCTTCGCCGCCCACTGCACGACTGCCCGTGCTCAGCGGACGACGCGCGAACTGCTGGCGCTGGGCTTCCTGTCACGCCGCTGCCTGCACGCGTTGCTGGACGAGTATCCCGATCCGGCGCTGCATCATCGGCAGAACGGCAAGCTCGTCCTCTACCGTGATGCTGACTCCTTCCGCGCCGCGCAGCGGCGGCTCCGCTTCCAGGCGCAGTTCGGCTGCGAGCAGTTCGCGTTGCAGGCCGCCGAGTGCGTTGCCGTCGAGCCGGCGCTGGCGGGGCTGCAGGAGCGGCTCACTGGTGGCATCCACACGCCATCGGAGGACGTCATCGACAGCCATGCCCTGTGCCTGCACCTGGCTGCCCTGATCCGCCGCGGCGGCGGCGAAATCCGTTACGCGGCGCCGGTGCGCGGGCAGCGCTTTGCCGGCGGCCGCATCGCAGCCCTGCTGCTGCCGGATTCGGAGATCGCTGCCGACCAGTTCGTTCTCGCCGGGGGCATCGAGAGCCGCGATCTGCTGGCCGGCATGGGGCTGCGCGTGCCGCTGCTCGGCCTCAAGGGCTACTCTCTGACCGTCGACTGTGCGCAAGGTGTGGCGCCTTCGCTGTCGATCACCGACAGTCGGCACAGGATTGTCTTTGCCCGTCTCGGCGACCGCTTGCGGGTAGCCGGGATGGTCGACATGGGGAACGAGCGGACCGACATTCCGGCGCGCCGGCTGGCGACGCTGATTCGCCAGGCACGCGCGGTCTTTCCGCTCGCGGGCGACTACGACCAGGCGGAGCCATGGGCGGGTCTGCGGCCAGCGACCCCTTCCGGGAGGCCGCTGATCGACCGCGTCGGCCATGCCAACCTGTACGTGAACGTCGGCCACGGGACCCTCGGCCTGACCCTGGCGGCGGGCAGTGCCGAACTGCTGGCCGACCGCCTGGCCGGGCGGCCCTGCCGCATCGATGCGACTCCTTTCCTGCTCGCCAACGCCTGAGCTGAACGGAAGATCGCGCCGGCGACTGCCGCAGCATCCGTCACCTTCGACCTGGCGAAGGGAGGCGGAACCATGGTCGTGCGCATGGGGTTGAGGGTCAGCGTCGTCCCGCCAAGCCCGGGTCGCCGGCCGGCGCCTGTCGCGGATTTGCATCAGCGGCGGCGAAAGACAGCTCTCAGCGGCCCATCCCGGTTGACATCAGGCCGGTTCGAGATGAAACAATATTCCAGCGCTACAGTACGTTAGGCGATGTAGTTAAATTTGTTTGTGACTACTTCTGCCGGCGAGTTCGCGTCTGCCGGCGTGGTCGCCCTTTCACGCGCGGTTGTCGGGCGGCAGCTGGCAGTGCGTGTTGCGGGCTGTCGCTGCGAGGCCCACTTGCCTCGATGGGAGCAGAGCATGGATATGCCAGATGACCCGGCCAAAAGGTTTCTTAGCTGCTCTGCAGGCAGCCTGGTGGATGCCGATTCCCCGGAAATCGAGTTCCTGCAGACCCAGTTGGCCGTGATCGAGGACTATCTACGGCACTTCCCGGATGACCAGCGAGACTTCCGCGCCCTGGCATGGATCGAAGCGCATGCTTGTGCCTATCGCCAGCAGTGGCAGGTACAGGCAGCGAACAGGCGCGACTGTTGGCTGTCGGCGTGAGCGCGCGGACCATGCCGGCGACGCCTGGCGGGCATCGGCTGCCGCTGACGATGTCTGCCGGATCGACCACGCGCTAGGATCGGTCTTCGCGGGCAACGATGGTCGGTCCGTCTGCGCCCGTTTGCGCCCGTGCGTCCAGGCCGACGATCGATGCAGCTCAGTCGCGGCGCATCGCTCCGTCGCTCAGCCGGGCGGAGGGTGGCGATCCCAAATTCAGTATACTGTCACCGAAAAAGATCATGGAGCATTCGCCTTCATGGTTTCAAGATTGCGCACACATGCGGCCTTGCTTTCGTAAACCAGGTACTCGCTCTTCTCGTTCCTGCGACAGGCGAACGCTGGATCGCGCAAGCCGAATGTACCATCCGCGTGATATTCGCAGGAGCGAAAGTCTTTCAGGGCGGTCTCGCTGATCACGCTACATCTGGCGCTGCTCGGCCGCAGCCAGTCGAAGCCGAATGAACCGGCTGGCGGTGCTGCGGGGGCAGCGACACACGGGATGAGCGCGCTGCTGGCAAGGAAGAAAAAGGAGGGTCTGGGCATGTGGGACGGAAGCCGGGGTGGGAGATGAAACAAAAAAAAGCGCGACTCGTGGGAGTCGCGCTAAATCCACACCAAAGGAGGAGGGTGGAGGAGACAAGCCGAGTGGGAGGAAGGTCCCGCTGCAAGTGTTACGTTGAGCGCATTATGGCTGCTCCGAAAGGAAAGGTCAACTATTTTTTGTGCGTTGCGGAATATTTTTCGTCGAGGTTCGCGGCCGATCTCTGTGAATTGTAAAAGGCTTTTAATATTCATGATATTGATCCTTGTCTCGTAGATGCTTTTCACTATGTGCAACGCTGCTCGTTTTCCCGGATGGCTTTCTTGCGATTGATCATGCTGCGCCGCAGCATGGTGCGCTGCTGTTCGGGCAGGCACTTGCGGCTACAATCGGCAACCTGATCGAAGCGTTCTGCAGCCAAGGAGGAGCAAATGGAATGTACGGTGAAGTGGACCGGCAGCGGGATGTCCTTTCTCGCCGAGACGGGTAGCAATCATGCGCTGGTGATGGACGGTGCTCCCGAAGCGGGCGGGCGCAATCTGGCTCCGCGGCCGATGGAACTGCTGCTGGCCGGCACCGGCGGCTGTACCGCCTATGATGTGGTGCTGATCCTGAAGAAGGGTCGCCAAGCCGTCGCCGGATGCGAAGTCAGCTTGCGGGCGGAGCGGGCCGAGAGCGAGCCACGCGTGTTCACGAGCATCCATTTCCACTTCCGCGTCAGCGGCAAGCAACTGAAGCCGGACGTCGTCGCGCGGGCGATCGAGCTGTCAAAGGAGAAATACTGCTCGGCGTCGATCATGCTTGGCAAGACGGCGGCGATCAGCCACGACTTCGAGATCATCGAAATCTAGACGTAGTAGGCGGTCCGCGTCATCGCCTTCGCCGCGAGCCGCATCGCCGCGATCGCCGGGGGCGGGAGCTCGCGCGCCCCGAGGCGCGTTGCCGTTTCGGCATGCACGATCTCGTCGCTGCGCATCTGGGCGACGATCGCTCGCGACCGCGTGTCCTGCTCGGGCAGTTCGCTGAGGTGGTGGTCCAGGTGCGCCTCGACCTGGCGCTCGGTTTCGGCGAGGAAGCCAAGACTCCAGTCATCTCCCAGTTTGCCGGCGACGACACCGATCGCCAGTGCACCCAGATACCAGAACGGGTTGAGCAGGCTCGTGCGGCTCCCCAGTTCAGCCAGGCGACGCTCGGTCCATGCCAGATGCTCGGTTTCTTCGCGCGCGGCCTCCTCGAGTGCCCGGCGAACGCCGTCCTCGCGCGACGTCAGAGACTGACCCTGATACAGCGCCTGTGCACAGATTTCGCCAACGTGGTTCACGCGCATCAGCGCTGCCGCATGGGCTTTCTCGGCTGCCGACATGACCGGCTCCGCCTCGCTGTTGCCCGGGACTTCCCGTACCGTCGAGGCCGGTGCGCACAGCGTGCGCAACGCCCTGTCGAACTCGATGATGAAGCGATCGCTGATCATTGTTGCCTCGCACGTGCCGTTGCCTTCGAGGGTTGCGCTACCGGCCGCCGAAAAGTGCCTCGTCGGCTGGCGGCAGCAGTGGGAAGTGGGCGAGAAGGCGCTGTCTGCAGCCGTGGTGCTGCGTGCTGCCGGCGGCCGATCATGGCCTGACGCGCAACGCCGCGTGCCCGCCGCGCCGCAAGGTCTCGAGCATCTGTTCGGGTGTCTGCTGCACGACCGTGATCGGACAGAAATACTCGGAGAAGAGCGCCGCATGATGCCGGTTGAGCGTGCTGTTGGTGATCCGCACCCAGCGATCGTTCCGTGCCCGGGCCCACGTCTCGTCGCTGCGGCCGAGCGCGTACAGCCGACGTTCGCCGGTCGCGCACTTCATTCCTTCGTAACTGACGTTGCGCGCCCCCGAGGGGCTGATGATGACCAGCGCGTAGCGGATGACGCCATCGCTGCCGACGCTGAGCGAGGCACTGTCGATCAGGAACTGGTTGTTCGTCGTCGCGCTGACGGTGAAGGGCAGCAGGTTTTCGCTCCGCGGAAAGGGCGGCAACTCGACTTCCGCTTCCGGAGCAGGCCTCTGCTCACCATCGGGGTCGTAGCTTTCAGGCCGTGCCGTCGACGGCCAGGCCAGGACGACGGCCAGCAGCCAGCACGCGCGGGTAGCGACGGGGCGCAGCCGGACGGCGGCACCAAGGGCGCGAGCGGTCGTCGGCACCCTCATTCCTTGCCGGGCAGCCCGGTCGGCGGCGGCGAGCGGAACTGTGCCGCCGCGCGCTGGGCGCGGCGGGCATCGGCATTGAGGAAGCGGGCGAGCTCGTTGAGCGCCTGCTCGTACACCCGGCGCTTGAACTCGATCACTGCGTCGAGCGAGACCCAGTAGCTGTTCCAGCGCCAGGCGTCGAACTCGGGGTGGTCGCAGGCCCGCAGCGATACGTCGCAGTCGCGACCGACCAGGCGCAGCAGGAACCAGATCTGTTTCTGTCCGCGATAGCTGCCGCGCCACTCCCTTCTCACCCAGTGGGTTGGCACGTCGTAGCGCAACCAGTCCTTGGTCCGGCCGAGAACGAGTACGTGCTCGGGCAGCAGGCCGATCTCTTCATGGAGTTCCCGATACATGGCCTGCTCGGGCGTCTCACCCCGCTTGATGCCGCCCTGCGGGAACTGCCATGAATGCTCGCGAATGCGCTTGCCCCAGAAGACCTCGTTCCTGGCATTGCAAAGAATGATGCCGACGTTCGGGCGATAGCCTTCACGGTCCAGCATGTCCGACACCTGCCAATCAAATCGTTGAGCGCATTCTTCCACAATTCCCGTGGCTTGCAAAGCATCGCGGGAAGCGAAGGGAGTCTGCGGCCGTGTTCGCCGCGGTCAGCCAGCTGCGGCTGGCGTGCGCTGCGCGCCACGCGGCATCGTCGTTACCAGCGGCGGGCAGCCAGCGCAACCATTTTGGCCCTCCGTCCAGTAGAATCGCGGTTTTCTTTCGTCTGGCGCCGATCCCGATGCGCACTTCACGGTTCTTTCTGTCAACGCTCAAGGAGGCGCCTGCCGACGCCGAGGTGGTGAGCCACAAGCTCATGCTGCGCGCCGGCATGATCAAACGGCTGGCGGGGGGCATCTACACCTGGATGCCGCTCGGCTTGCGTGTCGTGCGCAAGGTCGAGGCGATCGTCCGCGAAGAGATGGATCGCGCCGGCGCCATCGAGCTGTCGATGCCGGCCGTTCAACCGGGTGAGCTGTGGCAGGAGTCCGGGCGCTGGGAAAAGTACGGTCCCGAGCTTCTGCGCTGCAAGGATCGGCACCAGCGGGATTTCGTCATCGGTCCGACGCACGAGGAGGTGATCACCGACGTCGTGCGTCGCGAGGTGAAGAGCTACCGACAACTGCCCCTCCACTTCTACCAGATCCAGGTCAAGTTCCGCGACGAGATCCGGCCCCGCTTCGGCGTCATGCGCGGGCGCGAGTTCCTGATGAAGGACGGTTACTCGTTTCACGCCAGCTTCGAGGACCTGCAGCGCGAGTACCGCAACATGTTCGCGACCTACACGCGCATCTTCGATCGCCTGGGTCTGAAGTTCCGCGCCGTCGCCGCCGACACCGGCTCGATTGGCGGTACCGGTTCGCACGAGTTCCACGTGCTTGCCGAATCGGGCGAGGACGCGCTGGCCTATTGTCCGCAATCCGATTACGCGGCCAACGTCGAACTGGCGGAGGCGCTCGCGCCGGCGGGCGACCGCCCGCCTGCCGGCAATCCGCTGCAGAAGGTGGCGACTCCCGGTCGCACCCGCTGCGAGGACGTGGCCGATCTGCTGGGGGTCGCGCTGCACACGACGGTGAAGGCGATCGCCGTCGTTCTTGCCGGGAGCGAGGCTGCCGCCGGCGCTTTCGCGCTGATCCTGCTGCGCGGCGATCACAGCCTCAACGAGCTGAAGGCGCAGAAGCTGCTCGGCGAATTCCGCTTCGCGCGCGACGACGAGATCCAGGCGGCGCTCGGCTGCCAGCCGGGATACATCGGCCCGGTCGGCATCAGCGGCATCGCCGTCCATGCCGACAGCAGCGTGGCAGCGATGGCTGACTTCGTCTGCGGCGCCAACGAGGCAGGTTTTCACCTGACCGGAGTCAACTTCGCTCGCGACCTGCCGGAGCCGACGCGGGTCGGCGACCTGCGCAACGTCATTGCCGGCGATCCATCTCCCGATGGCAAGGGTCGGCTGGAACTGTGTCGCGGCATCGAGGTCGGCCACATCTTCCAGCTGCGGAAGAAGTACGCCGAGGCCCTCAAGTGCAGCTTCCTCGACGAAGGGGGGCAGAGCCGCATCATGGAAATGGGTTGCTATGGCATTGGCGTTACGCGCATCGTCGGTGCCGCCATCGAGCAGGGGCACGACGAGCGTGGCATCGTCTTCCCGGCAGCGATCGCTCCCTTCGCCGTGTGCATCGTGCCGATGGGCTACGGCAAGAGTGCCGCCGTCAGGGCGGCTGCCGACGCGCTCTACGCCGAACTGGTCGCTGCCGGTGTCGACGTGCTGCTCGATGACCGCAACGAAAGACCGGGGGTGATGTTCGCCGAAATGGAACTGATCGGCGTTCCGCATCGTGTCGTCGTCGGCGAGCGCGGTCTCGCCGAGGGCCGTTTCGAATACAAGGGCCGCCTCGACAGCGAGCCGCGGATGGTCGCCATGGCCGAGATCGGCCGCTTCCTGCAGGACCGCCTGTGCGCTGCCTGATCGCTCTCGTCGCCTTGCTGCTGCCGCTGGCGGTGCACGCCGGCGCGCAGAAGTATGAGCCGCTGTCGGCGAGCGTGCGGGCTGCCCTGTCGCGCACGGTGTCCGATCGTGCGCCGCCACGCAGTTCGTTCACCGATTCGACCGAGGCCATCGGCTGGCTGAGCGAGATGTCGCAGCGGCTCGAGAAACGGATGCCAGATCGCGATGCACGCCTGGACTTCCTGCGCGCCGTGCATTACGAGGCGACGCGCGCCGGGCTCGATCCGCAACTGGTGCTCGGTCTGATCCAGGTCGAGAGCGGTTTCAAGAAGTATGCCGTGTCGACGGCCGGCGCGCGTGGCTTCATGCAGGTGATGCCGTTCTGGGTCCGGCTCGTCGGCGGCAGCGAGGACAATCTCTTCCACCTGCGCACCAACCTGCGTTACGGCTGCACCATCCTGCGCCACTATCTCGACATCGAACGGGGCGACCTCTACCGGGCGCTCGGCCGCTACAACGGCAGCCTGGGCCAGCCGCAGTACCCGAACATGGTGCGTGCGGCGTGGCAGACGCACTGGAACTACAGCAAGCGCAGCCTCGCCATGCGCTGACACGGCATCCTGCGGGGTGGCGTCTTCAGCGTATCCCCGGCATCATGCCCTTGAGGCCACGCATGAGTTGCGCCATGCCGCCGCGCGAGAACTGCTTCATCATCTTCTGCGTCTGCTCGAACTGCTTCAGCAGGCGGTTGACCTCCTGCACCTGCACGCCGGCACCCAGCGCCACGCGCCGCTTGCGGGCGGCCTTGAGCAGTTCGGGGTGGCTGCGCTCGGCGGGCGTCATCGAGTTGATGATTCCCTCGATGCGTGCCACCGCCTTCTCCTCACCACCGGCAGGCAACTGACCGGCTGCCTGCGAGAACTGCGCCGGCAGTTTCTCGAGCATCGACGACAGCCCGCCCATCTTGCGCATCTGGCTGATCTGGTCCTTGAAATCGTTGAGATCGAAGGTCTTGCCCGACTTCAGCTTGCGCGCGAACTCGATCGCCTTCTCTTCATCGATGCCCTTCTTCGCTTCCTCGATCAGCGACAGGACGTCGCCCATGCCGAGAATGCGCGAGGCCATGCGCTCGGGGTGGAAGGCCTCGATGCCGGTCAGCTTCTCGCCGACGCCGGCGTACTTGATCGGCCGCCCGGTGACGTGGCGGACCGACAGCGCGGCGCCGCCACGCGCGTCCCCGTCGAGCTTGGTGAGGATGACGCCGGTCAGCGGCAAGGCCTCGTTGAAGGCGCGGGCGGTATTGATCGCGTCCTGGCCCTGCATCGCGTCGACGACGAAGAGCGTCTCGATCGGCCGGATCGCCGCATGCAGCTCGGCGATCTCCTTCATCATCGCCTCGTCGATCGACAGCCGGCCGGCGGTGTCGACCAGCAGCACGTCGTGGTAGTGGCGCCGCGCCCAGTCGACCGCGTTGCGCGCGATGTCGACCGGCTTCTCGCTGGCTGTCGAGGGAAAGAAATCCGCCCCGGCCTGGCCGGCAACGGTCTTCAACTGCTCGATCGCGGCGGGCCGATAGACGTCGCAGGAGACGACCAGGACCTTCTTCTTCTGCGTCTCGCGCAGCAGCTTGGCCAGCTTGCCGACGGTGGTCGTCTTGCCCGATCCCTGAAGGCCGGCCATCAGGATGATCGCCGGTGGCTGCGTCGCCAGGTTGAGACCGGCGTGCGCTTCGCCCATCAACTGTGTCAGCTCGCGGTGCACGACGCCGACGAGCGCCTGCCCGGGGCTCAGCGAGCCGATGACTTCCTCGCCGACGGCCTTCTCCTTCACCGCGGCGATCAGGTGCTTGACCGCCGGCAGCGCGACGTCGGCTTCGAGCAGGGCGAGGCGGACCTCACGCAAGGCGTCGGCGATGTTGGACTCGGTCAGGCGTGCTTCACCGCGCAGCGTCTTCATGACGCGGGAAAGGCGTTGGGTCAGGTTGTCGAGCATCTGGATTCCGGCTTGGTGTAAACTCGAAAAATGCCCGACATTCTACTGCACCTGCTGCCGCACGTCGTTTCGTCGCTGCTCTACGCCGCTCTCGGGATCCATTTCTGGCACACGCGCTGGCGCGAGACCGAGCGCTCGCTGGTGACCCTGCCGATGCAGCCGTGGGAGCGGGCAGCGATCGTCGTCGCGCTGCTGATCCAGGGTTTCGGTCTCTATCAGGGGGTCTTCGCTGGCGGCGGCATGCGCTTCTCGTTCAGCTACGCGCTGTCGTTGATGCTCTGGCTGGCGGTGCTGATCTACTGGCTGGAGAGCTTCCGTTCGCGCATGGACGGCCTGCAGCCGATGGTCCTGCCGCTCGCCGCCGCCGGCGCGGCGGCGCCGGCGATCTTCCCGCAGTTGCGGGTCATCGGCCATGCTGGCGGCGCCGGGTTCCTGGTGCACTTTCTGGCAGCGATGCTCGCCTACAGCCTGTTCACGCTGTCGGCGCTGCACGCCGTGTTCATGGGTTTTGCCGAACGCAAGCTGCACCAGCGCTCGATGACCCGCAGCCTCGGCAGCCTGCCGCCGATCCTGACCATGGAGGCGCTGCTCTTTCGCATGATCACCGTCGCCTTCTGTCTGCTGACCGTCGCCCTGGTCAGCGGCGTGTGGTTCTCGGAGGAGATTTTCGGCAAGGCGGCGGCAGTCGACCACAAGACGCTCTTTGCCTTCGCCTCGTGGGCGATCTTCGCCGCGCTGCTGGTCGGGCGTCGCGTCTATGGCTGGCGCGGGCGCATCGCGCTGCGCTGGACCCTGGCCGGCTTCATGGTCCTGTTGCTGGCCTACATCGGCAGCCGCTTCGTCGTCGAAGTCGTGCTTGGCCGCATCTGAGCGGTGGCGAAGAATTCGTCGCCAGCGGGTCGGGATGCAGGGAGTCGGCGGTTGAGCGACGCCGCACGGCGATCGCGCGGTCGATTCACCCCCCGCTGCTGAGCGCGATGGCCTTCCGTCTGCCGCCGATGCATGCGCTCGAGGCTTTCGAATCAGCCGCCCGCCACCAGTCCTTCGTCAAGGCGGCCGAGGATCTCTGTGTCACGCAGTCGGCAGTCAGCCATCGCATCAGGCAGCTCGAGGACGATCTCGGCGTGCGGCTGTTCCTGCGCCTGAACCGCAACATCGTCCTGACGCCAGCGGGCGAGGCCTACCTTGCCAGCATCCGCGGCGCCCTCGCCGACATCGAAGGCGCGACGCGCGCCATCGCCCACGGCGCACGGCACGAACTGCGCGTCAGCGTCGCACCGGCGATCGGCAGCAAGTGGCTGGTCAGTCGCCTGGCCGATTTCCAGCGCCAGTACCCGGCAGTCGACCTCATTCTTTCCACGTCGACCCAGCTCGGCAACATCCGCTCGGGCGAGGTCGACCTCGCGGTGCGCTATGGTGACGGCCGCTGGCCGGGTCTGGAGAGTTTCAAGATGTCGGACGAGGTCCTGGTGACAGTCTGCAGCCCCGCCTACCCGGCCAGCGTCGGCGGACTCGGCGAGCCCGCGCAGCTCCTTCGTGCCCGGCTGCTGCACCACCCGATCCTGCCCTGGCGCCCCTGGCTCGAGGCCGCCGGTCTCGACTGGCCGGAGCCGGCGGGCGGTGTCCGTTTCGACGATGCCGTGATGATGATCGAAGCGGCAGCGGCAGGCCACGGCCTTGCCCTGTGCCCGCGCCGCTTGGTCGAGTCGCAGCTGGCGGCGGGCAGCCTGATCCAGCCCTTTGCCGTGGCAGCGCTGGATCGCGGCTACCACGTGCTGCTCGCGCCCGATGGCTCGTCGCGGCCGTGGGTGATGGCCTTCGTCCGCTGGTTGCTGGCGGCGGCGCAAGCGGCGCCCCCGGCCAGCGGCGGCGCGGCGTAGCGCCGCGGTCGGCCCGCTCGCGCGGCGACGCGCTGCCCTGCGGCCGACGATGATCCCGTCGGCGGCAAGGCGGCCGGCATGAATCCGGCTCATCCTCGCACGCAGTCTTTTCGTTTGTCAGGCTCGCCGGCGGCTGCGATGCTGTGCGCTCGACAGTCAAGGCGGGAGAAGGCAATGAGCGGCGAAGATCAGGATGGCTGGATCTGGCTCGACGGTGAGTTCGTTCCCTGGCGCGAAGCCCGGGTGCATGTGCTGACGCACTCGCTGCATTATGGCCTGGGCGTTTTCGAGGGCATTCGCGCCTACGCGACGGCCAGCGGGCCGGCGATCTTCAGGCTCGACGAGCACCTGCAGCGGCTCTTCGAATCGGCGCACATCCTTGGCCTGACGCACGACTTCGATCGTGCGACGCTCGCCGACGCCTGCCGGCGGATCATCGCCCGCAATCGCCTCGCCGCCGGCTACATCCGCCCGCTGCTCTTTCTCGGCGCCGAGAAGGTCGGCCTCGACCCGGTCGGCGCGCGCGTGCACACCACGATCGCAGCCTGGCCGTGGCGCGCCCATCTCGGCGAGCGGGCGCTCGACGATGGCATCCGCGTCCGCGTCTCGTCCTTCGCGCGGCATCACGTCAATGTCCAGATGTGTCGGGCGAAGTCGGTGTCGACCTACACCAACTCGATCCTTGCCAGCCGCGAGGCGCGCGCCGACGGCTACGACGACGCGCTCCTGCTCGACACCGCCGGCTTCGTCGCCGAGGGCGCCAGCGCCAATCTCTTCCTCGTGCGGGGGGGGACGCTGCTCGAGCCGGAGGTCACGTCGGCACTCGACGGCATCACCCGCCGCAGCATGATCGAAATCGCCGGCGACATGGGTCTGCCGGTGCGGTCACGGCGCATCACGCGCGACGAACTCTACTGTGCCGACGAAGTTCTGCTCACCGGGACCGCCGCCGAGATCACGCCGGTGGTCGAGGTCGACCGGCGGCGGGTCGGCGATGGACGCCCGGGGCCACTGACGCGGGCGTTGCAACGCCGCTACTTCGATTGCGTGCACGGACGCGACGCGGCGCGGGGCGAGTGGCTGACGCCGGTCGTCGAGCACGGGTAGGTGCCGGCCGGTCGACGCGGGAGCCGGTCGTCAGCCGGGCGGCACTGCGACGACCGGCTCGCAGCAGACTTCGCAGCGCACCGAATTGGCGATGAAGCACTCGTCGTGCGCCGCGTGATGCATCTGGCGGATTTCCTCGTCGGTCGGCAGGCGATCGCCGGAGAACTGCACCGCCGGTCGCAGGGTGACGCGCGTCATCGCCAGTCTGCCGTCGCTGTTGCGGCCCATGACCCCGCTGGGTTGGTCGCTGTAGCGGTCGACGCGATGGCCGCGGCCGGCGGCGATGGCGAGGAACCAGAGCAGGTGGCAACTCGCGAGCGAGGCGACGAAAGCTTCCTCCGGGTCTACCGCCGCCGCGTCGGAGTAAGGCAGCGGCACGACATGCGGCGACGATGAGGCAGCCAGCTCGATACCGCCGTCGAAGCGCAACAGGTGGCGGCGGCTGTAGCGGTTGTCGACGAAAGGCTGTTCGCCGCGCAGCCAGAGGACCTCGGCGGAATACTCGGCCATGCTGGATTCCTCCCGTTCAGGCGAAGAGGTCGATGGCGGCGACCTGCGCTTCGCCAGCCGTTGCCGCGACGCCGGCATAGGCAGCGACCGTCGCCGCGCCGGCCGGCCTGCTGTCGGCCGCCGCCGCGGTGCCGGCGGCCGCCCCGTCGCGCCGCAGCGCCAGTTCCATGCTCGCCTGCATCGCCATCCGCGTCGCCATGGCCGCGACCTGCCGATCCTGCGGCGAGGGGTCCGCCGGCGCCAGCGCCGCGGCCCGGATGCGCGCCGCCTTGTCGAGGGTCTCCTCGGGGCTGCGCCCGGGCGAGGTGTCGATGCCGACCTCGCCGCCGACGGCATAGCGTTGGCCGTCGGGCCCGATGGCGTAGCTGAAGCTGGCGCCGCTGCGCACCAGGCTGCCGCCGGCGGCGACATGCGCCATCTCGTGCGCGCGCACCAGGCGGTCGCTCCGTTGCAGGCTCTGCAGGCGCTGGCGGTCGGCCTCGGAGAGTTGGCCTTTCTGCTGCGCGCTGGCGGCAGCTACCGGCGGCCCGTCGGCCGTCGGCTCGCCCGCCGGCGCGCCATCGGCCGCAGCCACGCCGGCACCGGTGCGCACCTGCACCGGGCGGGTCGGGAACGACGGCGCGGTCGAGGCCGCCGATGACAGGGAAGCGATCATGCGGGTTTCAGATCTGGCCGGACGAGAAGCGAAGTATAGGCGGTCTGTGCTGCGCTTGCGCGGCGACAGGTTGTTCGGGCAGGCGGATTCCCCATGCGGGGCGGGCCCGGATTACCCTCCGTGTGTCGCTGCGGCCGCCCGAGTATAAGATTGCTTGTCTTGTAGAAGAAAACTTCCATGCCAGAAGCTGTCCTCGTTTCCTGGATCGGCCGTACCGACTTGCGAGCGGCAGCCGGCGAGACGGCAGTCGGCATGGGACCCCTCGCGCAGGCTGTGCTGGTATCGGACTACCAGCAGATTCTCCTGCTCAGTGATTTCCCGTCCGAGCAGGCGGAGCCCTTCGTCGGCTGGTTGAGCGCGCAGACTGCGGCGAAGATTCGCTTGCGCTGCGTCAAGCTGAGCTCGCCGATCGATTTTGGCGAGATCTACCAGCGTGCCGTCGAGGCTCTGGAGGATCTGGACTGCCGCCAGATCGGCCTGACTTTCCACCTGAGTCCAGGGACGCCGGCGATGGCCTCCGTCTGGATCCTGCTGGCGAAAACGACCCATCCGGCACGGCTGATCCAGTCGTCTCCAGAAGCCGGGGTTGCGGAAGCTGAAGTCCCGTTCGCGATAGCGGCCGAGTTCATACCCCGCTTGTTGCGGCAAGCCGATCAGCGACTGAGCGTGCTGGCTCAGGGCGCACCGGACGAGGCGGCCGAGTTCGCGGCGATCATCCATCGCAGCCCAGCCATGGTGCGGGTCATTGCGCTGGCAAGACGCGTCGCGGTTCGCTCGATTCCGGTACTGATCGAAGGCGAGAGCGGTACCGGCAAGGAGTTGGTGGCGCGTGCCATCCACCAGGCGAGCCCACGCGCGGCCAGAGCGTTCATCACGGTCAATTGCGGCGCGATCCCGCCGGAACTGGTCGAGTCCGAGTTTTTCGGTCATCGCCGCGGTGCATTCACCGGCGCCGTCAGCGACCGCAAGGGCCACTTCGAGCGCGCCGACGGCGGCACGCTGTTCCTCGACGAAATCGGTGAGTTGCCGAAGGCGATCCAGGTCAAGCTCCTGCGCAGCCTGCAGGAAAGCGAAGTCACTCCGGTCGGGTCCAGCGAAGCCAGGAGGGTCGATGTCCGCGTCGTCGCCGCGACCAACCGCGAACTGCTCAGCGAGGTCGCCGCCGGAACTTTCCGTGAGGACCTCTTCTATCGCCTGGCGGTGGCGATCATCCGGCTGCCCCCGCTGCGCGAGCGCGCCGGCGACCTTTCGTTGCTGATCGACGCGCTTCTGCAACAGCTCAACGTTGCTGCCAGCGAACTGGGCATCCCGCACAAGAAATTATCTGCCAGCGCAAGAAATTTTCTGCTGCAGCATCCCTGGCCGGGCAATGTTCGCGAGCTGCTCAATACGCTGCAGCGCGCCGCCGTCTGGTCCGACGACGAGACCATCGGCCTGGATGCGATCAGTGACGCACTTCTGCTCTCGCCGCGGAACCGGTACGGTGAGCACGAGATCCTCAATCGGCCCCTCGAGTCGGGCGTCGAGTTGGAGGCGCTGATGGGGCAGGTCGCACGCCATTACATCGAACGGGCGCTGGCCCACACCCGCAACAACAAGACACAGGCTGCCAGACTGCTGGGTTTCGGCAACTACCAGACCTTCACCAACTGGATGAACCGCTATGGCGTCGGGCACGTTGAGCAGTGACCGGGTCGCGGCGGGATTGCCCTGGCACGCTCGTTGCTAGTGGAGCTACGTGGGAGATTTTCAGCACGGCCAGTCTGAGAGCAGTTTGACCGTGTCTTCAACATTGGCCGACAAGGATTCGAAATGCGCATCACCGCGATAGAAATTGAGAACTTCAAGGGCATCTCCGAGCGGGTGCGCGTGGACCTGAAACCCATCACGCTACTGTTCGGTGCCAACAGCGCCGGCAAGAGCACGATCCTGCATGCGCTGCTGTACATGAAGGATGTGCTCGATCGGCGGAATCTGGATGCGATCAGGACGCCGGTTTCGGGACGGGCTCTGGATCTGGGCGGGTTCCGTAGGTTTGTTCATGGACACGATCTGAGTCGGACTGTTCGGATTGGCGTGCACTTGGAGGTGACGGGAGAGGAGCTGCCGGCGATGGTTTCCGGCTACCCTGCGGATGACAGTGGCTACCGCTGGTCGCCCAAGTGCGAAAAACGTGACCAGGAGTTTCGTTCGGGTCGGTCGTACGTGCACCAATCTATTCACGCTGCATCCGTCGGGATAGAAGTGCGTTGGGACCAAAGCGAGCAGCGTCCTGTTGCCTTCGCATATACCGTGGGGCTAAACGGCGCCGATCTGATACGCATTGAACGGGCTAGTGGCAAACACAAGATAGCCAAGTTCGACATGCTCAACCCGGGAGTGGCACGGCTGCGTCTTGAGACGCAAATCCAAGCTGACAGGGATTTAGCAAAGACAATGCAGGAGATTCGGGAAGCGCTTGGCGAAAGAAGGGACGAGCTTGGCGAAAGTAAGGACAACCCTGCCGAGCCCGAACGTTACGAAACTATGATCAACGAGATTGTTCCCGACTTTGTGGGGCACGGGCCTTTTTCAGGTTTAGTGAACTGGCTTCCGGTGCAGCATGATCCCATCCCGGATTTCGCGTTCCGTCAAGATCTGCGCCTTCCCGTAGTCGACTGGGAGAACATGGACTGCTGGGACGAGTATGAGTTGGGCCGCGAGGCTATAGAGATCGCGAACGGATGGGCTTGGGAGGGTACCTCCTTGCTAGCCAGATTTGTCATTGGTCCCGGAAAGCTAGTGAAAGACTGGCTAGAAAATCTGCGTTACATCGGCCCATTAAGGGCCAGGCCGCCGCGAAAACGCATTGCATCAGATGAGCTGAGCGACTGGTCCGAAGGACTGGCCGCGTGGAAGTCTCTTGAGAGCGAAGAAAGCTCTTCGGACCTCATCGAGCAGGTGAGTCAGTGGCTTGCCGACAAGGATCGCCTGAACTCCGGATATGAACTGAAGAGGAAGCATCGGGCGCAAGTGGATGTCGGCGCCTTTCGGCAGATCGTCGAGGGTGATCTCGACAGGGCGCGACTTCTCGAACTGCTCAAGGAGGCTCCGAAGAGCGCGGAGATCAAGCTCGTCGACAAGCGATCACGCCTCGAACTCGACCCGTCGGATGTCGGGGTCGGGATCTCGCAGGTGCTACCGATCGTTGTTGGCGCGGTGGTGCCAGGCGCGAGCGTGGTGGCGATCGAGCAACCCGAACTTCATATCCACCCGGCCATGCAGGTAGCCTTGGGCGATTTGTTCATCGAAGGGGCCACCAAGCGGGGGATGAGTTTTCTTATCGAAACCCACAGCGAACACCTGATGCTTCGTCTCTCGCGTCGCATCCGTGAAACCAGCGATGGCGAACTGCTGCTTGGCTTGCCGGAGGTAAAACCGGAGGACGTTAGCGTCCTCTATGTGGACAAGGACGCGGGCGGTATGCGAATTTCATCGCTGCCGATTGACGACAGCGGTGAATTCACTGAACGCTGGCCGAGAGGCTTCTTCGTGGAGCGTGGCGAGGAGTTGTTCTGATGCTGAAGGAATTCGCTCTGGAGCCTGAGGCCGTCGCCACCTGGGCCAGCTTCAAGGACTTGATCGAGAAGTTCGGGGTGTCGAAGGGAAGGGTGATTGCTGCGTTTCCTCGGAAGTGGCGCCAAGCGGTTCTGCGAGCCGCCCAGGAACAGGCGCGGGATGTGGAACGTGCGCGGATTGAGGAAAAATTGCGCCGGTTGGAAGGGCTGGTTCTGCTCAATCGGGAGCGTCCGAGCGGTGATGGCGCTTTGCCATGGCTGGATCGTGTACTGATGGAACATGGCCGTCTACCGTTTGACGGAATCATTGTTCGGGAGCGGCAGAACGCTCACCCCAAGGTACTGACCACCGACGAGGTAGACGACGATCCCCCGCTGTTCCAAGCCACGGGACAGAAGCATATCCGTCGCACGGCGGACGAGATCGTCGATTGCGTGGCGTTGCTGGTTTCCTGCGCCCACACCATCAAACTGGTAGACCCGCATTTCAAACCGAACGAGTTGCGCTGGAAGCGACCCCTGATGCACTTGCTCAAGCTGTTGCGCGAAAGCGGCCGAAAAGGCGTGTCCATCGAAGTGCATCGCGCCAACAGCGCCCTGCCCGGCAACATCCGCAGCTATTTCGAACGTGCGATCCCCCAAATGTTGCCCCGTGGGGTGTGTTTGAGCGTGCACCTGCATCCCGAGCAGGCCCTACACAACCGTTTCATCCTGACAGAACGCGGCGGTGCCTCGTATCAAACTGGCCTGGATGACAACAAGGAAGGCAGATCAACCGATGAGGACTTGGTGACACTGTTGGAACCTGCCACTTTTGAACGCGAGTGGAGGGCCTATCCGTCGTCCGACCACCCCTTCCTTTCCTACCCACCGAGCAACTGAACTCTTACGCAAGGTAACACATGGCGCAGATCAACCCCACCCAACTGAAGCGGCGCCTGCTGCTCGATCAATCCGAGAAAGTGATGAGGCGCCGCATCGCAACCAGCGATGCCCCTTTTCTGGGTCTGTTTGGGCAGGTGTTCGATGAATGCCCGGACTGCGGCAGGCGGTGGCCGAAGAGATTCGGGGCAATCCATCTTGCCACGGTTACTGCCACTTCTTGGTCGTTCAGGGCAATGCCAGCCGATGCGTCGCGATGATCCGACGATCCCCTGCTTTCAGGCCGAGTGCAACTCCTCCCGGATCACTCGTCGCAGCGTCTCTTCGATCGTGCTTTTCTGCATCGCTTGGCGCAGGGCGGCGTTGATCAGGGTCTGGTAACCACGTCCTCGCGCCTGCTGCTTGAACCACGCCAGCACATCCGGATCGAGCGTGATGTTGATCTTTTGCTTCTTCATCGCTGTGGTCTGCAAATCGACACGGTGCACGGCCAGCGCGAAGTCTTCGGGCGACCAGACGGGCGCTTCATCGAAATCGTCAGAGGCTTGCAAAGTAGTATTCCCGTTCATGGCGCTCCGCCCTTCGCATCGAAATGACCTGGATCGTGTCTTCGGCTTCGCTGTGCGCGATCACCACCACCTCGACTCCCAACAGCCGCACCGTGGAGAACCGTGCCTCCCCGTAGGGGAAGCGAGCATCGGGGCGCGTCAGGGTATGCCCCGCGAACACCCGTGACGCGTCAGCGAAATCAAGCCGATGCTTCTTCAGGTTGGCCTGTCGCTTCGCATCGCTCCAAGTGAAGTTCATGCGTCAGTATAGGCCATTGTCTCCATTGCCAGGGTGGTCACGCTCTTGCCGCTTTGCGGTGGGCAGGACGCTTCTCGCGGCGGCGCTGCCCACGGCGGCTGTTTTCAGGATCCGTGCGGGGGAGTATGCTTCGCCCCCATGCTGCTGTGGTTGGCGCAGTGGCTTCCCGCGACAGCGAAAGGCGCTTCATGAACCTCGAGAAGGTGGTCTTCGGTTTCTTCATCGTGCTGGCGGCGACGCTGAACTTCGGTTTCTTCATCGGCGACATCGACCAGCCGCGACACCACCACATCTACGAGCTGTTCGCGGCGATCGTCGTCAACCTGATCGCGACGGTGC